>Ga0255760_10000044_pt1 | contig 107825 bp, 94 predicted proteins | sample 071ome_25_FD_179960 | JGI IMG/M metagenome (GOLD analysis project Ga0255760, IMG submission 179960) | Coastal salt marsh microbial communities from the Groves Creek Marsh, Skidaway Island, Georgia - 071410BT metaG (version 2) | ecosystem: Environmental > Aquatic > Marine > Intertidal zone >...
GTAATGTAAGCCAGGCTGAGCGAAACTATCGACAGGCTTTGGAATTATCACCAAACCAGATGGAAGCTCAGGCACTGTTGCGGGGCTTGCTGTCTCAATAAACCCCAATCAACGTTTCACCAGTTCAGACTACTGAGCTGATGAACTGGTAATTTAAAAAGATAAAAAGAATGGTCTGAATATCCAAACAGACCATTCTTTTTTTTAGGTCTTAAAGATTTAACACCTTATCTGCCCGCGAGATACCTGATACCCCGGTACGGGCAACTTCAAGAATTGTGGTATCGCCCAGTGCAGAAATAAATGCATCAAGCTTGTCGCTGGTTCCAGTAAGCTGCACAACATAAGAGCTTGGGGTTACATCCACTATTTCACCACGAAATACTTCTGCAAGCCGCATCACTTCAGCTCGTTGCGCGCCAGTAACCTTGACTTTAATAAGCATCAGCTCACGTTCAAGATGGCTGCTTTCAGTTAGATCAACCAGCTTCACAACATCAACTATCTTGTTGAGATGCTTGATGATTTGCTCAATTTTTCGATCATCTCCAATAGTCGTCACCGTCAGCCTGGATAAAGTCTCGTCATCAGTCGGCGCAACCGTTAAAGAATTAATATTGTAATTACGCTGAGAGAACAGCCCGACAACGCGGGATAAAGCCCCGGGCTCATTCTCCATTAACATGGAAATAATTCGTCGCATCAGGTTCTCTCCGTTTTACTTAAAAACATTTCACTCATGGCGCCACCTTTAATGGCCATGGGATAAACATGCTCATTCTGATCAACAGCTATATCAATGAATACCAGCTTGTCCTTCATGGCAAATGCTTCAGCCAGTTTTTCTTCCAGTTCGCTGAGTTTTTCTATTCGAACTCCTACATGGCCATAAGCCTCGGAAAGTTTAATAAAGTCAGGCAATGAATCTGCATAAGTACTCTGGGAATGGCGCCCCCCATACTGCATATCCTGCCATTGTTTGACCATACCAAGCGCTTCATTATTCAAATTAACAATTTTGACAGGCAACTCGCACTGCTTACAGGTCGCCAGCTCCTGAATACACATCTGAATGCTTCCCTCACCGGTAACGCAGGCCACCGTAGCCTCAGGGAATGCAAGTTGTACGCCCATTGCAGCAGGCAAACCAAACCCCATGGTGCCAAGCCCACCTGAGTTTATCCAGCGTCGTGGTTTATCAAAGTGGTAATGCTGTGCCGCAAACATCTGATGCTGACCAACATCCGAGCATATATAGGCATCACCTTGAGTCACTTTATACAGGGCCTGAATGGCTTGTTGCGGCTTGATAATTTCACCATCTGACTCTACCGCCAGGCACTTGCGTTCACGCCAGTGTTCTATATTTTCCCACCAGCGTTTAAGTGCATCTGCATCAATCTGGCTTGAAGAAGCTTTAATCTGCTCATTCATTTCTTTCAGAACAGCCTTGACCGGACCAACAATAGGCACATGGGCAGTCACTGTTTTTGAGATTGATGCCGGATCAATATCTATATGCAAGATAGTCGCGTTCGGGCAGAACTTACTGACATCTGAGTTCGTTACTCGATCATCAAAGCGGGCACCAGCTGCGAGAATCACATCCGATTCGTGCATTGCCATATTGGCTTCATAGGTTCCATGCATACCCAGCATGCCAAGGAACTGCTTATCTGTGGCAGGATAGGCACCAAGCCCCATTAAAGTATTGGTAATGGGGTAACCCAGTGTTTGAGCTAACTTGGTTAATTCTTCCGAAGCATCACCCTGCACGACACCACCACCGGCATAAATAATGGGTTTTTTAGCGTTGAGTAAAACTTCTACTGCTTTTTTAATCTGACCGGAATGTCCTTTTTGTGGCGGTACATAAGAACGCATTTTGATCGTTTCGGGATATTCATAAGGAAACTTTTCACCGGGATCAGTAACATCTTTGGGAATATCTATCACAACAGGCCCTGGTCTGCCTGTAGTAGCAATATAAAAAGCCTTTTTAACCGTACTCGGTATATCCGCAGCATTCTGTACCAGAAAACTGTGCTTAACCACGGGCCGGGATACACCAACCATATCGGTTTCCTGAAAAGCATCGGAACCTATGGCATCACGAGTAACCTGCCCAGAAATAACAACCATTGGAATGGAGTCCATAAACGCTGTTGCTATTCCGGTAATAGCATTGGTTGCTCCTGGTCCTGACGTGACCAGAACCACTCCTGGTTTTCCGGTTGCGCGGGCATAACCATCAGCCGCATGTGTTGCTGCCTGTTCATGTCTGACCAAGACATGATCTACATGCTCCTGATTAAAAATTGCATCATAAATATGCAAGGCCGCCCCACCAGGGTAGCCGAATATCAAATCAACGCCTTCATCGTGCAGGGCGCGAATCAGCATATCTCCACCAGATAACATTTCCACGTTCTTATCCACCTTAGTAGCCCTCTTTCAATAACATCCCGCATTCACAGTGCGAGGAAAACATAGCAACAAAAAAGCCCATAAGCCTGAGGCTTATAGCTCTTGTTAACTAATACGCTGAAATTGGAGAGTTCTGGTTGAACTCCTACGGCCCTATGCGTGATAACGCGTTAGGGAAACCGAATCTGACCTTGCGTCAGGTCTACTACATTCAGTCGGGTCTTTATGGGGCTATCACCAAGATTCTATAGAATCGCTTGGGACTTGCCTGAACCGAAGGGTAATCAGTCAGTCTTTCCACCAAATCCAGGCCGCCATTATGAGATTTATCAAAAGAATGTCAAGTTTAAAAAATCAATGTCTGCAGCTTCTTGCTTATTCTGCATGCATTTCATATGATTCCAGCCTTCTATTCACTAAGCATCAACAGGGTTAAGTTCTATGAAGTCTTCACTATTCCTAAAAATATTGATTACGCTACTACTAGGTTCCCTGGCCAGTTTTGCCAATACCCAACCCCCTCCAAGCCCGATTGAATTGGTTCAGTTACAGGATGATATCTATGTTATTGCCAACCCTGCAGTGCCAGGAAATATCACTGTTTTACTGACCGATGAAGGTGTCATCATGGTGGATAATAAATTTGCCTGGGATTATGACAATGTCATGGCAATGATAGGCGATATCACTGATCTGCCTGTCGTTTATGTGATCAATACCCACTACCACGGCGACCACAGTGGTGGTAATGAAAGATCTCAGGCAGATGGCATTGTTGTCGTAGCATCAGAAAATGCCCGCCTTAAAATGATTGAAGCCAATCAGCCTGGCTTGCCTGACGTTACCCTGGACGAGCATGCTTTTGTCCATCTTGGTGGCAAGGTTGCTGAAATATTCAGATTTGGCCGTTCACATACTGATGGTGATGTAGTCGTCTATTTCCCGGAACATAACCTGCTTGCTACCGGTGACATGTTTACTTATGGAAATGATGTCCCTCAATTGATTGACTATGCAGGTGGCGGCAGTGCCAGAGATTGGACCAAAACACTGGATGAAGTTCTCAGACTGGATTTCGATACAGTGGTTCCAGGACATGGCCCGGTTACCACAAAAGCAGAACTGGCAAATTTCAGGGATTCAACCGTGAGACTTCGTACAAGGGTACGTGAGATGATTGCTGCTGGAAATTCACGTGGGGAAATTGAGAACATGCTGCGTAATGAATTCTATTGGGCCGATCTCCATGTACAACGTGGTCTTGATGGTTTAATAGCTGAAGTCCAATAGCTATATCAGTATAAAAGCTGCCAATAAAAAGCCTGCAAATGCAGGCTTTTTTGTTCTAGCTTAAATTGATTAAAAACGAAAATTTCGAGTATATTTCAGTACAACTTCTGATTCTCGTACCTGTAACCCTCTGAATGCACCGTCGAATGAGTCAGTGTTGTAATTCAGGACCAGGAACAAATCCTCCCCGGCACGCGGATTCCAGCGTAAGCGGCTGTTCAAACCAACTGTCCCCGAGCCATTGTCGTACTGCATCAGGTTACGCCAGGACCACTCAGGTGAAAATGCAAAATTGAGGTTCATGCTGATCAGGCGGGTAACAAAATCACCCTCAGGCATTTCAACGTCGGTGTATTCATAGTTAAGCGCCATTTGAATATTGCGAGTGGCGGTCCAGTTGATCCCTAGCGTACTTTCACTGCGTTCACCATTGTAAAAGTCACCAATCCGGTAAGAAATATCCGGTGAAAAATTACGCTGATTCGTTGTGTTTATCTCAAACTGAATTGACTCGAAAGCATATTTACCCTGGGGAATTATAATGCCGGGCCTGATTTCAAAAGGGGACTCAAGGCCTTCGCGTTCCCGTCTGGCGGTAATAGACAGTTCATCACCATTATGCGTATTGATGGAAAGCAGGCGTGCGAAGATAGCTTCACTTTGCAAGTCATCAGTGTCGTTTCTTCTGCTGTGCGAAACCCTGACAAAATTGAAGGTATTTCTGATCAATGGGTGATTCCGGAAAAAATAGCGTCCGCTGATAAAACCACTGACCTGTTCAATGCCCGTGCGGTTGGCGAAACCCATGGCCGGATCAAACTCGTCACCCAGATAAGTATAGCGAAAATTACCACTGAACCCGGTGCCCTGGGTGGACAGGGTAGTGGACGCGCTATAGGCTTTCTGGTCTCCCACCACACCATCCGTATCAGTTTGTTGATACCAGTAATCACCTGTCAGGGAATGTGTATCGGAGAAACGGGTATTGCGATAGATAAAATCTGTACCAATCAGTGTACTGTCAGTCACGCTGTTAGGATCACCCTCGGTCATGATAATCCCCACCCTGGACTCGGACAGTACATTCGCTGTAGCTCTGCCAACAAAGACATCCTGACCGTCCAGTCCGACTCTATCGCCCTGCTGCACCATCAAGGCTCCAACACTGATGCTATTGCCAATCCTGCCAGTGAGTTTGCCACCAACCTCCAGATCCACCGGGTTGCCGGTTCTGGGATCCAGGCCAATTCGGCGCGAATAAAATGGAATGCCATTGGAATTGAAACCGCCGCCAGACAATCCACCAAAGCTGAAAATTTCCGAGTCCTGTAAAAAGAAATCACGTCTTTCTGGAAAAAACAGGGAGAAACGGGTCAGGTTAACCTGGCGATTGTCCACATCAGCGGCTGAAAAATCAGTATTGAGGGTCAGGGCCCCGGTCAGGTTCGGGGTGAATTTGTAAAATACATCCAGTGATGGGTCGAAGCGGTCCGAGGTATCACCTATCGCATGATTTTCTTTTTGCGCTACTGTCACAGAGGGCACGATATCCAGACCAAGCCCCTGATTTACGTCCGATATGCCTGATGCCTGCCCGGCAGTTGATGGATTATTGTTACGATTAAAGGATGACCATGCGAGGGATTCATTATCCCGTGCAATTTCACGCCCCAGTGAAAATCCCCACTCATCAGCTTCGGGGTCAAAATTAAGGGTGATAAAAGGAATCGCAATTTCAGTGGTCCAGCCTGCTTCATCAATCCTGGAATCAGTCTCCCAGATGCCATCCCAGTTCCAATTGACAGTGCCTGGGTTTTCATAAACTGCATCAGCCCTGAGACCATTGGGATGACCAACAAAACGAAATCCTGTCAGGTTATTGTTGAACGTATCCAGAATGACAAAAATCTGGTCATCATTTCCCATCGATTGATCATCATGAATCAAAGCCATGGCTCTGATTTCTTCGGGGTTAGTATCATAAAGACGGGCGGCCAGATAAAAATAATCTTCACCGTAGGCAACATAAAACTCACTGGCCTGGGACGGCTCGCCATGATCAACCGGAAACATTTGATGCAAGTCAGTGATGACTGCAGCCTGCTTCCAGATTTCATCATCCAGCACGCCATCTATGACCGGACTTAATTCAGTACGGGGAATTTCTATTTGTTTGCCGTCAGAATTGCCAAACGTTTGAGCAAGCGCTTCTATTGATAAACTGGAAAGAAAGAGAATTAAAATTTTGAAGAAAGTTGTGAAATATTTTTTATTTTTTTTGTTTAGGTTTAAAAGGTACCTAAGCCTGCTCGCTTTATGACCAAAAACTCTATAATTCCACAAACAAAATAAATGCGCTTTAAGTTCTATTATTTTTCTCATAAACGCAACTCATTTATACCCAGCCACAAACCAAAAAGCTAATGCGCAATTGTAATAATAAAATATGCAAGGATAATGAAAATAATAGAATTGACCAGGCTTCCCGGTAAGCTATTCATGCTGCTGCATTCGGCTGAAATACTGCCAAATACAAAACTCTTTATAAAGTGTCACAGTCTTCTAGTTCGGTAATTTCCTGAGTTTCCGTGAGCAAATTCATTTGCTCACCATCCCATTGGTAATAACCCATAGCAAACCAATCCGGAAAATCACCAGCATAAGCTTCCAAAAGGTATTCATCAGCAGGATTAGTAATAAAAAGTGTACTGTCGGCTCTATGACAGGCACCATAGCTGGTAGTGATATCTGGGAAAAATACAGATCCATCCAATACATCAATAATTGCCACCATCTGGCACATGGTTCCACAGCCCCAATATGTTGCAATATAGTGCCCGGCAAAGTTGGCAGACTCATTTAAATTATATTCCAGCCTGGTTTTAAAATTGGCCACATTCGGGTGACTCTTTAGGTCAATACTTGCGAGAGTTGCTTCACTTTGAGCCACGAGAAAATCTTCAAATACCGGCAGGCTGGATTCAGCGACGAATTCAGGATCAGCAATATTTTCAGCCTCCTCCAGAATTCGCAATACATTACCCCCCCAGATCATGGCAATTTCTTGTTCCGAATAACCGCGCCTGACCAGTTCGACAGTGACGTTGATCGTTTCATCAGCATTATTCCAGCCGCTGATGCCACCCCCACCACCAAAATCAGAAGAAATACCGACATGTTCAACACCCATCATATCCACTGCATAGTCAATATGATCTACTAAGTCCTGAACCGAAGCGGTACCCCTACCTTCATTCAGATAATTATCAAATGCAACAATCTGCACCACGCCACCGTTGTCTCTGATTGCTAACAACTGATCGTCATCCAGATTACGGGGATGGACAAACACACCATTTACGCTCGAATGCGAAGCAATGATTGGCGCTTTTGAATGATTCACCGCATCCAGCATGGTTTGCTTTGAAACATGTGACACATCAACCAGAATCCCTGTCCGGTTCAATTCCTCTACTACCCGGTAACCAAATTCACTCAGCCCGCCATGCTCTACTGTCACATCATTCAAACGTTCCTGTGGCTGGGCCGAATCACCAATATCATTGTGTCCATTGTGAACCAGGCCCATATAGCGAGCACCGCGTTTTCTGAATTCTTCTACAAGGCTAATGTCCTGACCGATGCTGAAACCATTTTCGACACCGATCATCGCAACCAGTTTACCTTCGGCATGCAAAGCCTTTGCTTCATCTGCCGTATCAGCCAGACCAATCAGGTCAGGATAAAGTTCAACCATGCGATGGATGGCATCGAATTTATTCAAGGCATCAGCTTTGGCATCAAGATAATTCATTGCGTTACGTTCCTGCTGCCCGACATAAACAATAAAAAAGGCTGTATCCAGACCACCACTGCGCATATTAGATAAATTCACCTGAGCCTCAGCATCCAGCGGGTCATGCTCACTGGTAGCAAAATTCAGGGGAATATCAACATGCGTATCCAAGGCCATTACCCGCGCATGGATAGCCTGTGCCCGAGTAATCAGTTCATCTTCACTGGCCGCATAAGAAACACAGGAAAACGCAATAAAGATAAATGGCAAAATTATTTTTTTCATACTGACAAAATCCAGTACCAGATAATTGAAATTAAATAATCAGCTCAGATGAACTTACTCAAGTTGCCAGCATTACATTTCTGGTTTTTGAAGGATAAATAAGAAGCGATCAGCGTTTCTGCCCAAAATTGGACTGAAGACTGGCAAGCTGTGGTCATCTGCCGTGGTACGTAGAATATCGGAATCTTCAACGATCTCGAAACCAGCTTCCTGTACCCATCTTCTAGCAACTTCGATTGGTAGCCGATGAAGAGCCCGATAATCAGTTGAAGCATCACCTACGTATTCAGTGTAAATGACTTTAGCACCTGGCTTCATGACATTATAAATCTCGCGAAAAAAAGCCACCCCAGTCTCATCATCACGATGGTGTGACTCAAGTCCAAAAACAGCAATATCAATACTATTAGCTGGAACATCTGAAACATTATCAACCACTTCCAGGTTAGGCATGCTGGTCAAATCCTGGGTTACTGCTTGTGGAATTCTGCCACCGGCCCCCAAATCCTGTGCATATATCATCCCGTCAGGCCCAATAGCTGCAGCCAAAACCCGGGCGTACCAACCCCCTCCGGAACTAATATCAAGGACTGTCATGCCTTCTTCAACGCCTGCCAGGTTCATAACCTGATAGGGACGGCGCATGCCATCTCTGGCTCTGTCTTCTGCTGGACGTGCATCAGAAGTCAGTTTTTCCATAAAGTCTGGCGCGACTGCATAAGCACCCGTTGCCAAGCTCGTAGCACATAAAATAGTTGTTAATATTCTTGGTAGATTTTTCATAGTTGACACCCTCTGTAATTTTACTTTTGGGGGATTCTAACAGGTATGACTAAAAAAGCACTCTGCTGAGATATGTCGACTTTAAATAAAACAAAGAATTCTTAATTCAGAGAAGCGTTACGAGCGCAGCAGTGTCGAGGCGTAAAAGCACGCAGGGAGGGAACGTATAACTAATACGTGACCGACTGAGTACTTTTATAACGAAGAGAATGCAAGCGCAGTAGCTTCAAAGGTTTATAGTAAGTGACTGAGTTAAATTTTACTTGCAACGATGTACTGGCAAGCGCAGTAGCTTCAGTGAGTCATACTATAGATTACGTAGTTGACGGCGAATCTATACGCCATTGCCGTCATCGGCTGCGGATACCCAGGCGTATCGGCATGCTCCCAGGCATCACCCAAATCCATATTATGATTAATCGCCACCATGAGGCGGCCATTATCATCATAAACACCCCGATAAACCGGCTCATAACCATCCTGTTCCCAGGTAACACCCTGGCTTAATGGACTGATACCGGGTATCTGAATAGTCGTATCCAAATCATAAAGCACATGAAAGACTTCATCATCGTCTGGGATATCAACTACCGGACGATCCGGGAATATACGCTGCATGGTCGACATAAAACCATTCCATTGATAAGTACCATGAAAATCATCAACAATGAGGAAGCCGCCTTTAAGCAGATACTCCCGCAGGATGGCTACTTCTTCTGTATTTAGGCGCCAGCCCCCAACTTCCACCGCATAAAGAAAAGGATAATCAAAAACATTGCCATCCTGTAAGTTAATCCAGGGCGCGCCTGCCTGAGGATTTCTCAAATCAACCAGAGACCCATCAACACGGGTTAAGCGTGTCAGACCATTCATAAAAAAATGCTCTGCTTCCGGCATATCAGTCATCCAGCCGCCCCGGCTTCTAAAACCGTCCGAGCCATAAATCAGGCGGGTAAAGTAAAATTCCGCACCATCGCTGTCTCTGGGAATGACAGTGGTGTACATAGGATTAGCGTAGCGAGGGCGAATCTGGGCCATCAATGAATCAATCAGCATGACATTCACTGCCAGGATCAAAAAGATGCTCCTGATGACGGCTTTGTGTTTATAAGAAAAACTCATGCGATCAAATATAAACCAGCTGATAGTAGAAGGAAACAGTGCAAAACGATTCCAGGCTATCTGAATTCAAGTGCCACTCCTATCCCTTCATATTGCTCCCTTTCCTGTTCCAACCCCGCAAGCGTCAATGGGTGCTGCTTTAACCAGCCACGTCGGAACTTAAGCTGGTAACCCAACTCCGTATTGCTGAGTTTGGGAAGGTAATCCATATCTTCCCTGCGCCGGTGGAACAGCACGGCCAGACGCAGACAAACCAGCATTGGAACAAATGCTGAGATGGCAAGTTCATCCATATCACCAAATTTTTCCTGATAAAGTCCCTTGCGGTGGGAACGTACCAGATTAGCCAGAATATATTGCTCGTAACGGCCGAAACCGGCCATATCATTATGCCTTAAGATGTAATAGCCATGGTGATGAAAACTGGTATGAGAAATACTCAGGCCAATTTCGTGCAGCTCTGCCGCCCAGCGTAAAATTTTGGTACGGGATACCCCGGGCAATGCCGGACTTCGAATCTGCTGCCAAAGTGCTACAGCCGTTTTTGCCACACGCTGCGCATGATCGGTATCAACATTATATTGTTGTTGCAGTTTCTGGATACTTTCATTGCGCGTATCCTTATCACTTAAGCGCCCTATCGTGTCAAACAACAGCCCCTCTTTAAGCGCCGCATCGCCCACATGCATTGTTTCCAGTTTTAGCTGATCAAATATGGCTTTAAGGATGATGACACCTGCCGGCAAAACACCCCGGCGTAATTCCGGCACAGCAGTTAACAATTTATCATCAGCCACTAGAGCATCCGCTAATTGGTCAAGTGCGTTTTTACTGATCACCGCACCGCCATCTTTTACCATAGTTAAATCGGCAATAGCTCTCACTGTCCCCGAGGTGCCAAAGACAATCTGCCAGCCAGCTTTAATATAATTCTTTCTCAGGACTTCAATTTCCGAACAGGCAGCAAGATAAACTTTGTCTAGAAATTTCCGGGTGATTTTTCCTGAGCGGTTTGCAAATCGTTTGGTAAAGCTGACACAGCCCATACTCAGGCTTTCCATTAACAAGGGTTCGTAATCTTCACCGATAATAAATTCGGTACTACCTCCACCAATATCAACGACCAGACGCTTGCTGTGATCATTCAGTACTGAATGCGATAAGCCGGCATATACCAATCGGGCTTCTTCATAACCCGAAATAATTTGAATGGACACGCCCAGGGCTTGTTCAGCTTTCTTTAAAAAAGTTTTTGAGCGACTGGTAGATCGCAGGGTTTTTGTTCCTACAGCACGAATATGCTTAACAGGAATATCCCGCAGGCGTTCAGAAAAACGATGCAGGCACTCAAGTGCCCGGGTCTGTGCCGCCAGATTCAGATGGCCATCTTTTTTAAGGCCCAGTGCAATCTGAACCATTTCCTTCTCACGATCGATGATCTCCATCTGCCCATTTTGAATACGGGCAATCACCATATGAAAACTATTTGAACCAAGGTCTACAGCAGCGAAATAAGGTGATTCAGTTATTAATTGCACAATGAATATCTATTATTAAACTTAGTAAGGGGAAGCTTTCTGCTCCGGATTCAGTCTACACTAATCCATGCTCTTAATAGAAATGTAGTATTTGACGGGTATTATTTTAAACCTGTATACGGCAACTAACACTTTAGAGAAACATCATGCCTACTTTACTTAGATATAAAAAAATTGCACTTATTACTTCAGTCCTTATTCTAATTTCAGTGGCCGGTATCATTCTGCTGGGCAGACAGCCTTCCTTGCCTACCCTGAATACTCAGTCTTCGTGGTACCAGAATGGACAACAAGCTGTTTTAACTGCCAGCCAAAAAACTATCAACAATACGCCTGGCGCCGCTAAAAATATTATCTTGTTCATCGGTGATGGCATGAGCATGACCACCATAACCACGGCAAGAATTTTTGCCGGGCAGCAGGCTGGTCAAAGTGGTGAGGAATACACATTAAGCTTTGAGCATTTTCCGTGGACAGGCCTATCCAAAACCTACAATTCCAATCAGCAGACCCCGGATTCTGCCGGCACAATGACAGCAATGATGACAGGCATTAAAACCAAGGCTGGCTTTATCGGCATTGACGATCAACCGGCACGGGCTAATTGTGAAAGTTTTCTGAACAGTGACAACCCGGAATTAATGACTGCCCTGGAGTTGGCAGAAATCGCCGGCAAAGCAACCGGTATTGTCAGCACTGCCAGGCTCACTCATGCCACCCCGGCCGCCACTTATGCAAAATCTCCGGAACGGGACTGGGAATCGACAACAACACTTGATGAAGAAGATCCACCAAATGAATGTATGGACATTGCCAGCCAGCTAATTAATTTTTCAAATCGTTTGAATAGCCTTATATACCCGGAGGATCAGTCATCCAGTTTCATTGATGGCATAGATGTCGCCTTTGGCGGTGGCCGGGCAATGTTCTTTGATAATGATCCCGACAGCCTAATCGGTTTTTCTGAGAGTGCCGATGAAGGCCAACGTGAAGACGGGCGTAACCTCATTCGCGAATGGATTAATCAGGGTGGTATTTATGTTATGGATCAAAGCAGTTTTGATAACTTAAATGATCAGGACAACCGTAATGTCCTTGGCTTGTTTAATCCTTCGCACATGCGCTTTGAAGCCGACAGACAAAATGACATAGCCGGAGAGCCTTCCCTCAGTGAAATGACCCTGAAAGCAATCGACCTGTTAGAAGAAGACGATGATGGCTTCTTCCTCATGGTGGAAAGCGGCCGCATTGATCATGCCCACCATTTCAATAATGCCTATAACGCATTAAATGAAACCGTTGAACTTTCCAATGCCGTCGCTGCTGCCATTAACGCAACCGACCCTGATGAAACCCTGATCATCGTAACTGCCGACCATAGCCATGTCATGACAATGGCTGGCTATCCTGTCCGGGGAAATCCCATTCTCGGTAAAGTCGTTGGCAATGACGCAAGTGGCAACCCGGAAACTGACCTCACACTCGACAGGCAAGGCATGCCTTATACAACGCTCAATTATATGAATGGTAGAGGTTTTGCTGATTATGCTGAAAAGTCTGATGGCGTTTATGAACGAATTGAACTACAAGAAAATGAAGAACCCCCTGCTTTCCCGCGCCGGGTTGATTTAAGTGATGTTGATACAGAGACCCCTGGTTTTCACCAGGAAACATTTATTCCTCTCATTGAAGAAACACACAGTGGGGAAGATGTTCCAATATATGCCACGGGCCCTGGCGCACATCTGCTCAGTGGCAGCATAGAGCAGAATGTTATTTTCCATGTAATGAATTATGCAGGGAACCTGGAGAAATCTGCCAGGGAAGCAATTAAATAGGGTTTGATTGGCAATTTATTTGTTATAGACGACTGCGTAGGTTTCTACTTCTACCTCTGCACCCTGTCCCATTCTGCCAAGAACGCGCTGTAATCTGGTTTTTGCTGGCATCCAGTCAGGGCTGTATTCCAACGCTTTTCTATAATCATCCAGAGCTTCATCCAACAGATTCTTTTCTTCGTAAACAATACCCCGTGCAAAATGCACAAGATGTTTATTTTTAATATCCAGTTCAAGGGCATAATTATAATCTGTCAAAGCTGCATCAAGTTGGTTTTCAAAATGGTAGACAAATCCCCGGTTAATATAAACCTGACCCAAAGTTGGATACAATTTGAGTGCTTCATCATAATCTGCCAATGCCTCTGCGAGGAATCCAGAAGCAGCATGTAAAATCCCGCGGTTAACAAAGGTTGCGGCCCGGTCATTATCCGATAAACCCAGTTCAACTAATGCCACATTGCAGGGCTCAAACATGTTACTGTTTATTTCAAAATCTTCTATCGTGGCGACAGAAGTTGCGGCTTCATAACAGGCATGCGCAGACTCATTATGCGTAGCCACCTCAGCACTCTGAGCGAAAACCAGAGAAGGGAATGATAGGATTAAAGCGATCCTGTAAAAGTATTTATGGCCCGGTTTGAACATTAATTTAACGATTTCTCAAAGACTTTTGATCCTTAAGCGAAGAATAAAGCACCTCATGCTAAAAGTAAGTAGATAAATATGAAAAGAAAAAGGAGTCTTTAATTGAAAAACCCCTGGAAAACCCTGAGCAGCACAGAAATCTATTCCAATCGGTGGATACGTGTACGTGAAGACAAAGTCATAACCCCCCATGGAAAAGCAGGTATTTACGGCGTCGTAGAAACCAAACCAGCGATTGGTATTGTCGCCTTAACTGAAGACCTTGATACTTATCTGGTCGGCCAATATCGCTATACCCTTGACACTTATAGCTGGGAAATCCCTGAAGGTGGTGCTGAAGAAAACGAAAAGCTGCTGGATGCTGCGAAACGTGAATTGCTCGAAGAAACCGGCTTAAGTGCCAGGCGATGGACTGATCTTGGTGAAATGTATACCAGTAATTGTTTTACCAATGAACGCGGCTATATTTTTGTTGCTGAAGACTTAAGTCAGGGTGTAGCACAACCAGACCCCACTGAAAAACTGGAGATTAAAAAGCTACCGTTTCTGGAAGTCTGGCAAATGGTTATCAATCAGGGAATCAAAGACTCTCTGGCAATAACGGCAATAATGCGCACTTATCATTTACTGCAACAACAGAACAGAATTTAGGCTTAGGGCTTAATCTGCTTTCTGTTTGGCAGTAAATTTAATATCCTCGCCATCAAGTTCAACAAGGATTGTATCGCCCGGAGAAAAATCTCCGGCAAGCACACGTTGAGCCAGAGGGTTTTCCAGCCAGGTTTGTACTGCTCTTTTCAAAGGGCGCGCCCCGTAAACGGGATCAAATCCCAAACTAGCCAGCTTATCCAGAACACCTTCTGCAAATTCCAGTTTAAGATCATTATCCTGTAAACGTTGATCCAGTAATTGCAATTGAATTTCGGCAATACCTTTTACCTGTTCACGGGCAAGAGGATGAAACACAACCAGTTCATCTATACGGTTAATGAATTCCGGCCTGAAATGAGTCGACACCACTTCCAGCACCGAGCTTTTTACGGATTCATAACTCGCTGTTTTATCAGAGTCTGCATTCATCAACTCCTGGATTCGGTCAGAACCCAGATTGGATGTCATGACGATGACCGTGTTACGGAAATCTACCGTACGACCATGCCCATCTGTCAGCCTGCCATCATCCAATACCTGTAATAAGATATTGAAAACATCCGGATGCGCTTTTTCGATTTCATCAAGTAACAAAACTGCATAAGGGCGACGTCGGACTGCTTCAGTCAGATAGCCCCCTTCTTCATAACCGACATAACCGGGAGGTGCGCCAATCAGTCGCGCCACCGAATGGCGCTCCATGAATTCTGACATATCAATACGCACCATGGCTTCCTCAGTATCAAAGAGAAAGCTAGCCAGGGCTTTACAAAGTTCAGTTTTCCCAACACCGGTTGGCCCCAGAAAAAGAAAGGAACCATTGGGACGCCGCGGATCCGATATGCCTGACCGCGACCGTCTTACTGCATTGGCTACTGCATCAACAGCTTCATCCTGACTTATGACTCGCTGGTGCAGTGCTTCTTCCATGCGCAATAGCTTTTGCTTATCCCCTTCCAGCATTTTTGAAATAGGGATTCCTGTTGCTCTGGAAACCACCACGGCAATTTCTTCATCAGTGACTTTATTGCGCAGCAGTTTCATTTCAATATTGTCAGCACTGGAGGCAGCCTCCAGCTTTCTTTCAAGCTCGGGAATCGTGCCATATTGCAACTCGGACATGCGCGCCAGATCAGAAGCCCTGCTTGCAGCTTCCAGGTCAATTCTGGCCTGTTCCAGATCACTCTTAATTTGTTGCGAGCCTTGTAGTGTTGCTTTTTCTGCACGCAACACTTCATCTAAATCTGCAAATTCTGTTTCCAGTTTTTTTATGTCAGTTTCAAGTTTTTCCAGGCCTTTTTGCGATGCTTCATCTGTTTCTTTTTTCAAGGCTTCGCGTTCAATTTTCAATTGAATCAGACGTCTTTCCAGTCGATCCATCTCTTCAGGTTTTGAATCAATTTCCATACGGATCAGGCTCGCCGCTTCATCAATAAGATCTATTGCTTTATCGGGTAGCTGCCTGTCAGTGATATAACGCTGTGATAATTTTGTCGCTGCAATAATGGCCGAATCCGTTATGTTCACACCATGATGCACTTCATAACGTTCTTTCAGTCCGCGCAAGATCGCAATGGTATCTTCTTCACTGGGCTCATCAATAAGCACCTTCTGAAAACGTCGCTCCAGTGCTGCATCCTTCTCGATATACTGCCGGTATTCATCCAGGGTTGTTGCACCCACACAATGTAATTCTCCCCGCGCCAAAGCAGGTTTAAGCATATTGCCGGCATCCATGGCACCTTCTGCTTTGCCAGCTCCGACCATGGTATGAATTTCATCAATAAACAAAATGACTGAACCTTCCTGTTTAGAAAGCTCATTCAGTACTGCCTTCAGACGTTCTTCAAATTCACCACGAAATTTAGCCCCTGCAATCAGCGCTCCCATATCCAGTGAAAGAATACGCTTACCTTTTAGCCCTTCTGGAACTTCACCATTAACAATACGTTGGGCCAGCCCATCAACAATGGCTGTTTTCCCGACTCCGGGCTCTCCAATTAAAACCGGATTATTCTTGGTACGGCGTTGTAAAACCTGTACGGTTCGACGGATTTCATCATCCCTGCCGATAACGGGATCAAGTTTGCCTGCTTCAGCTTTAGCCGTTACGTCCACTGTAAACTTCTGTAATGCCTGATAAGAACCCTCAGCTTCAGGATCATCAACGCCTTCACCGCCACGTAAATTTTTAATCGCATTTTCAAGCGCCTGTTGTGACACTGAAAAAGAATTTAACAATTTCCCCAGCTCACCCTTATCCTGCATGGCAGCGAGTAAAACACTTTCGCTGGAAATAAATTGATCACCACTTTGTTGTGAAACCTTATCGGCAATGTTCAACAATTTTGCCAGTTCAGGTGAAAGATTGACGTCTCCGTCACTATCAGAAACCACAGGCAGATTTTCCAAGATAACCAGCAAGCCTTCCTGAACTTTTTTAATATCAAAGCCTGTTTGCATCAACAAAGGTCTGATGGAACCACCTTTCTGATTAAGTAATGAGAGGATTAAATGCACGGGGGCAATCTGATTGTGGTCCTTACCCACAGCCAGAGATTGCGCATCGGCTAATGCCAGCTGCAATTTATTGGTTAACTTATCCATTCGCATAGTACAGACCCCACAGACTAAATTTTACTGCTTTCATAATCCTGTAAATGGGGGTGGAATGGTTTGATTCAAGTCAGTGGAATTTATTTTAACCAGATCAAACTGGACAGACGTCCTGTTTCTTTGTCACGTCGATAGGAATAAAAATTCTCAGGATCACAAAAAGTACACAGACCGCCACCACTAATATCAAAAAGCCCTGCGTCGTTTAAGCGAATTTGGGCCAGCTTATAAAGATCAGCCATCCATTTACCGTTTTTAGCGCCGGGAACAAAGACCGCAGACGTTATTTTTTTTGTAGCCTGGCTGGCTTGCTGTAAATAGATATCTCTGACTTCTTCTCCGACTTCAAAATGGCAGGGGCCTATTGCCGGCCCGAACCAGACAGAAATACTTTCATGTTTTGCTTTAAAACAAGCCAGAGTATTTTCCAGAACACCCATAGCAAGACCACGCCAGCCAGCATGAGCCAATGCAATTTCACGGCCTTTTTGATCGCTGAAAAAAACCGGCAGACAGTCAGCGGTATGAATTCCACAAACAATTCCTGGCACTTGTGTATAAATAGCATCAGCCTTTGGCTCTGATATATTTACCCCAGCCTTCAGTTTTAATACATCTTTGCCATGAACCTGTTGCAACCATTGCACTTGCTTTTGTTGCAACACATCATCAACATCAGCGCGTCTGGTTACAACACAGGCAGTAACATTTGTCGGCGCAGACCAGTTTGCTTTTATTACTGCATTAACCTTCATTATCTTCACTTAACACAGACAATAACTGTTGCATATCTTGCGGCAGTTCCGCTTCCCAACTCAGAAGCTCTCCCGTTTCCGGATGCTGTAACCCCAGTTTCCAGGCATGCAAAGCCTGTCTTTTAAAATTTTTAATCATATCAATCAAGTCGGGACTGGCGGCTTTCGGAATCTTGGGTCTGCCGCCATAAACCTGGTCTCCAATCAGAGGGAATCCCAAATAGGCCATGTGTACTCGTATTTGATGTGTCCGTCCGGTTTCAAGTTTTACTGCAAGATGCGTATGCGCCCTGAATTTTTTTATCACCCGATAGTGAGTAATGGCAGCCTTACCGCTTTGCTCTGAGACAACGGCTCTTTTGGTTCTGTGTACTGGGTGCCTTCCTAATGGCGCATCAACGCTACCACCGGCAGTTACCAGACCTGTGGTCACCGCCTGGTATTCTCTGCTGACTTCCCTCGCCTGAATTTGCTCTATTAAAGACAGATGACTTGGTAAAGTCCGGGCTACCACCATTAACCCACTGGTCTCTTTATCCAAACGATGAACGATGCCAGCCCGGGGAATAGTTTCAAGTTCAGGATAATGATGCAGCAAGGCATTAAGCAAGGTTCCCGAATAATTTCCTGCTGCCGGATGAACAACCAGACCGGCAGCTTTATTAATAACCAGGATGCTGTCATCTTCATGGATGATATCCAGGGGGATAGATTCAGCCTGCCATTGTTCCTGTACTTCCTGCACAGCTGATAATGTGATCAGTTCGCCACCTAAGAGTTTTTGCCTGTTTTTAGCTTTTTTGCCATCTACCAACAAGTTCCCTTGCTGTATCCATGATTGCAAGCGAACTCGTGAATAGTCGGGGAACAGGCTCGATGCTACCTGATCCAGGCGTAAACCTGCCTGTTCAGAGCTGACTTTCGCTTCCAGATAAAACTTTTCCATATTTTTATAGTCTATAGATGATGAATGATGACTTGACCATGCAATTTTTCAGCAAGATTTTTTATAAGACATATTTTATAAGACATAGTACACTGCGTTGGCGAAATATCGAATTATGCCAAAAAGCAGCAAGCAATTAAGCCCAAAGACATAACAACCGTGAAAAGACTTCTACCACCTCTTCTGCTCATCTCCATTTTTTCACTTTCCGCCTGCTCTTCAGATGATCAGTTTCAGGGTTCTACTGAGGAATTTCTTTATAACGAAGCCGTTGATGCGCTCCGTAGAAATGCCTTTAACGAAGCAATTACAGATTTTCAGCAACTGGAAGCCTTGTTCCCTTTTGGCCAATATGCCGCTCAAGCTCAAATCGAACTGGTTTATGCCTATTACAGAGCCGGGGAAGCCGAATCAGCACGTGCAGCCGCCGATCGCTTTATTCGACTTTACCCTGATGATGAAAATGTTGATTATGCGTATTACATGAAAGGACTGGCTTTTTATACGGAAGACGCCAGCATGCTGGGACGTTTTTTACCCACTGATCCTAGTAAACGTGACCCGGGTAACGCACGGGAATCCTTTACCGATTTTGCACAATTAATCACACGTTTCCCCAACAGTCCATATGCAGCAGACGCCCGGGCTCGAATGATTTATCTACGTAATTTACTTGCTGACTATGAAATACATGTCGCAGAATTTTATATTGAAAGACAGGCATTTCTTTCAGCATTGAATCGTGCAAAATATGTTGTGGAAAACTATCAGGAAGCTCCTGCAGTTCCCCGTGCTCTGGAAATCATGACTGAAATGTATCTCCGTCTGGGATTAAATGATCTTGCTAATAATAGCCTGCAGATACTTGCGACCAACTATCCGGAAAGCAATCAGTTGGATGAGAATGGAGACTTTGTTGTTTCCACACAAATCACTGATCCTTCTTTTTTATATTCCGTGACTTTTGGTTTACTGGGTTCCAACAAACGGGATACGCCGCTTGCACCTACAAGACGACCTGTAAGTATAGATACAGCTTTTGGTTTTCAACTTCCGGCGGAAAACCCGGCAGAAGAAGAAAGATCATGGTTGAATATACTGACTTTGGGGATGCTGGGTAACGGCGGAGCCCAGGATGAAATGCAGGAAAACAATAGCGAAGAAGCTACTGCAAACTAAACTTATTTATCACTGTATTCGTCCCAGTATTCCTTAACCAGCACTTTCATTTCTTTTCGCATCAGCATGATGCCCAGCAAGTTAGGCAGTGTCATGAGGACGATAGCTACTGCTGCAATATTCCACACTAAGGTAGTGTCGATAAAAGAAGCGATAAAAAAAGCAATACAGTACAGTATCCTGTAGGGCATTACTGCTTTAAACCCAATCAAGTAAATAACTGCCCTGTCACCATAATATGACCAGGCTATTGCTGTTGAAAACGCAAACAATACTAATGATATTGTCACAATGTACTGCCCGTTTTCGCCAAATAGACCTTCCCCAAAAGCGGCGGTTGTTAACGCGGCAGAATGCAGTAAAGATTTTCCACGTAAGCTGATATCAACATTCTGGATAACGCCTTCTGCAATATCCACTTGTCCGCTATAGGGTTCATTGGTATTTAAAAATTCCACATCCTCGGCAAAAGACCTTGCATGTAAAACAGTAAACGCGGGCGTGGATATGGCACCGTTAAGTACGGTCACACTGCCTGAATACAAGGATATGGGACTGGGCTTGCCTGCCAAGTAATCAGCTATAAGTGTTCGGTCTGCTTCATTCTGCTCCAGATAAACGCCATCCAATATTAATAAATCGGCAGACTGGAAATCATTTTCAAATTTTTCTGTCCAGACACCCGAAGATAAAATTACCAGACCAGTAATCGTACAAATGACCAGAGTATCAATGAAAGGTTCCAGCAAAGACACCATGCCTTCAGATACATGCTCATCCGCTTTAGCGGAAGCATGCGCGATGGCAGCAGAGCCCTGACCGGCTTCATTGGAATATAATCCTCTACCAACACCGCGGTTGAAGGCAAATGCAAAACTTGCTCCCAGGAAACCGCCTGTTGCGGCCGATCCAGTGAAGGCATCGCGGAAAATACTGAAAAAAGCGGGGATGATATTGTCGTAATTCATGATAATCACAGCCAGAGCACCAATTAAATAAACTGCTGCCATCGTCGGCACTATCGTCGCCGCAACATGTGCAATTCGTTTGATACCGCCAATAATTACCAGCCCTAATAGCACAGCAAGCACACCGCCAGTAATGACTGGTGCTATACCGAAGCTTGCATTAACACTCGTCGCAATATTATTTATTTGCGGCAGATTACCCGTCCCGAATGAACAGATAACAGTCGCAATGGCAAAAAACATCGCCAGCCAGTGCATCTTCAGACCATGCTCCATGTAATACATGGGACCACCAGCCATCGTGCCATTCGCTGCTTTCACCCTGTATTTATGGGAAAGGCTTACTTCAACCATTTTGGTTGCCATACCCAGAAATGCAGTCATCCACATCCAGAATAAAGCTGCCGGGCCACCTATATATATAGCCAGGCCTACTCCGCCAATGTTCCCTGTGCCAATCGTTCCCGATAAAGCAGTCGAAAGCGCCTGAAAATGTGTGGTATCTCCAGGATCACTGGACTTTTCATATTTTCCACGTAAAACATTCCATGCGTGAGTGAAAAATCGAACCTGAGGGAAACGTAAATAGACGGTGAAAAATAGACCAACACCCAACAAGATGAACGGGAACCAGGCAGACGCACCAAGATAGCCGTCAAGTGTCAGTAAAAGCGAATTAAAACTTTCCATTGGCGAAGCATGTTATAACTTAACTTATCAATTAACAAACTAAGTGATCATTTTTGGAAGCATGATAAGGCAAGGCAATAAGCTGCCAGATAATTTTCTGTAGAATCAATCATCACCGGACAGCAAGCCGGCCAATGAGTCTATTCCTGGCTTGTCTTTTAAAATCTCACTTTTACTCAATCCAGCTAACTCATGTGGGAAAACCAGCCAGTCATCTGTTTCAAAAAGAAAATAATCCGGCACTCTTCCTGTCTGGTTTCTGCCTGGCTTGAAGTAAGGCGTCGCTACTTTGACTTCGGGCATATTCGCGCCACATTCCTTTTGTAGATCTTCAATAATCTGATTAACACTTCGACCAGTGTCAAACACATCATCAACCAGCAATAATCTGTCCGTAGGTTGAAGGTTGTCAATCAGATAATTCAGACCATGTACTTCAACTTTAGCATTCCGTTTATCAATGCCGGAATATAGCGATGTGCGGATAGCGATATGATCAGAAACAATACCAAAATAGCTAAGCAACTCCTGTACAGCTATCCCGACAGGCGCTCCACCACGCCAGACTCCTGCAATAAAATTTGGCCGGTAATCGCTTTTCAGAACCTTAATAGCAAGATTAAATGAATCATCAAGTAATTGCTGCGCACTGATATACTGTTTTGTCACTATTTCTCCAAAAAAAGAGACTGGATTCCAGAGTTCTGATTCTAGGTTTTATCGCGGGATAAATCTAATGACACAGCAAGCCTGGTTCAGGCCCTACCTGACAGATTGGTTTATGGCAAAATACTCCTGTAAGGGGCAACCAAGTTCAGCTAGAATGCTCTGCTAATGAAACTATAAAACCTAGAATGATTCCTATGACATATTGTGTTGCTATATCTGTCAATGCAGGCATTGTTTTCTGCTCTGATTCCCGAACAAATGCCGGTGTTGACCAGATTAGTACCTACAGCAAAATGTTTAACTTCAACGCCATGCCGGATCGGCAATTTGTTTTGCTATCGGCAGGTAACCTTGCAACTAGCCAGGCTACTTTAACGCAGCTACTGAAGGATATTAAAAAAAATACTGCAGAAAATCTGACCACTGTTTCTACTATTGGTGAAGCTGCCGATTATATTGGCGAGGTATATCGAGGCCAATTGGAAAAGCATGGTGGTTCTTCCCCCGAGTTTGAGGCGACTTTTTTACTTGGTGGACAAATCCAGGGCAGTCAGCACAGGGTAGTAAAAATATATCCTGCCGGAAATCACATCACCAGTTCAAAGGATACGCCTTATCTACAGATTGGCGAAAGCAAATACGGCACGCCTATACTGGACAGAATTATCAAACTGGATACTACACTCGAAACCGCTGCGCTATGTGCACTGGTTTCGATGGATTCGACCATGCGCAGTAACCTGACTGTCGGTCCTCCCATTGAACTCTTGCTGTACAGAGCAGATAGCTTCGTAACCAGCCACTACAACCGCTTCGATGAAGACAGTGAGTATTTGAGAGAACTTAAAAAGAATTGGGATCAAAAATTAAAAGAAGCGTTCAACCTGCTACCTCCGTTGGCATGGGCAGGTAGCTGGGAAAAAGTTGCCGGCAATAATAGCGGTACTTTTTAATTAACTTAATTAACTTAATTAATTCACCCGACTATCCGAAATCCGGCATTATTCGGCATTCTGAATCGTTTCCGGACTAAACCAGATTCTACTGATTTCTTCGTGAATATCTGCAATGGATATTTGCAGCTCATCAATAAATTCCAGTAAACCTCTTTGCAAGAGACTTTCCACATCAACTTCACGAGAAATTCGTTTAACACGGGCTACAGCACGTTTAACATCATCATTGTTTGGTAGTCTTTCAAGGCTTTCAACCAAAGCCGATAAACAAAAACCAATTGCCCGGGGAAACTCTTCGTCCTGCAACAAAAAACGCACAACTAAATTTCCACTGACCCGGTTATGAACCTGTTGCCGGTAAGCCTGAAATGCACCAATGCAGCGTAATACATTAATCCAAACAATATTCTCATAGGGTTCCAGAAAACTGTTTTGCTCTGACTTTCCGGCAAATGCCGGTATTAAATTGATAGAACCAACATCAACCAGACGGCTTGTCATGTCAGCACGTTCCAGCTTGCGGCCCAGCTCAATAAAAGAATAGGCCTGGTTGTGACTCATACTACTGACAAACATGCCTTCTATGCGTTGTGAATCTGCAATGATCTCTTCCAGCAAGGCATAGCGTGAGGCCCTGCCAATTCGTGGATTAATATTTTCCTTAATTGTGTAATAAAGCGCGTTTACCTGTTCCCAGGTTTCCGATGGAATGATTTCCCGACTGGTACGGGCATTTTCCCGAGCCAGAACAAGACAGGCAAAAATGGAGTTTGGGTTTTTGGCATCAGAAAATAAAAAGTTTAAAACCGACTTTTCATCATAATTGTCATAATGCTCTTTATAGTTTGCATGACTACCGCTGATGTCTATCAAAGTACTCCAGTCGAGGTTTGAACCGCGCGGCAAATCGAAAAGCATGTTTGAGTAGACTTTTAACAGGCGTGCAGCATTTTCGGCGCGTTCAAGATAACGGCCCAACCAATAAACTCTTTCTGCAACACTTGATAACATTTTTTCTTGCTACTACGCCTATTATTTATTCTCTGACTATCCAGGTATCTTTACTGCCTCCACCCTGGGAGGAGTTCACCACATAAGACCCTTTTACCATGGCGACACGGGTTAAACCGCCTGCCGTGACATAAGATTTTCCACCCTGTAAACAAAAGGGCCTTAAATCAATATGACGAGGATCTACATTGCTATCAGTCAAAACCGGCGCGGTCGACAATGAGATTAAAGGCTGTGCCATAAACTCACGTGGATTCGCTTTTATTTTACGGGCAAATTCATCGCGTTCTTTTTTGCTCGCCTGAGGACCAATTAACATCCCATAGCCACCAGACTCATTAGCCGGTTTTACCACTAATTTATCCAGGTTTTGCAGTACATGCTGGCATTGTTTTTTATCAATACACAGGTAACTGGGGACATTGGGCAAAATCGCATCTTCATCCAGATAATATTTAATCATGTCAGGGACAAAGGTATACACCACCTTATCATCTGCCACACCGGCGCCAGGTGCATTAGCCAAACCGACATTGCCCTTCAGCCATGCTCGCATTAAGCCCGGCACACCCAGGACTGAATCAGGGTGAAACACTTCAGGATCAAGGAACTGGTCATCTATACGGCGATAAATCACATCGACTTGAGAAAGACCTTCAATCGTTTTCATGAAGACACGATCATCTTCTACAACCAGATCGCTGCCCTGTACCAATTCACAACCCATCTGCTGAGCCAGAAAAGAATGTTCAAAATAAGCTGAGTTATAGATGCCGGGTGTCAGTACAACAACTTCGGGATAATCTTTTGGCTCCGGCGAGATAGCGGCCAGGGTGTCGAAAAGCTGGCTGGGATAATCGGTGATAGGCTGAATGTCATAATTCTCAAACAACTCCGGGAAAACACGTTTCATTACAGTTCTGTTTTCCAGCATATAGGAAACACCCGAAGGCACACGTAAGTTATCCTCCAGCACATAGAATTTTCCATCAGCATCACGAATTAAGTCTGTTCCGCAGATATGAGCCCAGACTTCATGCACAGGTTTCATTCCCTGGCATTCTTTTCGGTAGTTTTTAGATTTTTTAATCAGTTCTTCCGGCAGGATCTTATCTTTAAAAATTTTCCCATCGTTATACACATCATGAATGAAACAATTCAACGCACGCTGACGCTGTTTCAATCCATCACTGGTTGAGTTCCATTCTTTTTCAGGAATAATTCTGGGAATTAAATCAAAGGGCCACTGACGATCAATATTGCCCGCTTCACTGTAAACAGTAAACGAAATACCCATGCTTTTAATGGCGTGTTCAACTGTCGCTTTACGTTGCTTAAGCTCTTCATTATTAAGCGAAGCCAAATACTTGGCCAATATACGAGCGGGCTTACGAGGATAGCCCGGCGAACTGATCAATTCATCATAAAACTTGCCGGGATTATATGACTTCCAGTTAATTGTCATGCAGACTTTCTTAAGCGATTCGATGCATTAACATCGGCACCAGATTCGATGAATAATCTGGCCTTATCCGATTCACGGTAATAGATGGCCTCCATCAATAAGGTTGTACCATCCGCTTTTGGCGAATCAACATCCATACCAGAGGCTAGGGCTACTCTTAACTCTTCCAGGCTTAAATCGGACTGAGCATTAGCCGACATAAAAATGCCTGTTGCAAGCAAGGCAAAGATAAGAGGCAGTATATTGCTAGCGTGCCGCATAGTTTTATTATTTTTTATTATTATCGGCGTAATGTAGCAAGCATCTATAAACTGATCAAACTTTGTCGTAGATGCAGGATAACTCTATGAAATTACAGATAATTTAGACGAAAAAAAATGCCAGACAACTCTTTAAGAGAGCAGCCTGGCACTTTGACATTTAATTTCTAAAGCCAACAAAATGAAATTTTGTCGGCTTTAATTTTACACTTCTTCAGCTTCTGCTCGTTCCGCAGCTCTTTGTTCACGTAATTCTGCTTTACGAGCCTCAATAGCATCATAGTCAGCTTGGGTCATATGGCTTCGCAATACTTCTTCAATCTCCGGGTTTGGATCAAGCCTAAGGTCAATAACGCCCAGAGCCAGGTCAAGAGGAGACAACGCTTCATTGTCAGCATACATGTCTTCACTGCCTGATTTAGCTGCCACCACCGTAGGGTCCGCACCTCTTTCCAGCAGGTAGCTAACGATCTCAGTTGAACCTCTCATGACGGCACCGTGTAAAGCGGTATAGCCTGATTCATTTTGTGCATCCAGATCAAAGTCAAAAGAATCCAGATATAACTCAAGTGCAGAGATAGCATCAGCATCACGGCCCCTGCTTATTGACGGACGCCAGCTTACTCCAGCTGCTGCCATGACTATATTGGTATCTCCATATCCGCCACCGAAACCACGACCTGAGCCTTGTGGTTCAAGCGTCGTTAAATAAGGGTCGGCTCCTGCTTCAAGCAACAAATTAATAACTTCAAGGTCTCCTGACATTGAGGCTCTTAACAAGGGCGTTGCTCCATTATTTAAAAGCGGGTTATGACTGGAGCCCTGCGCCAACCAGGTAGGTAAATTTGATTTTAATGTCAGGTTAGGATCAGCCCCTTTTTCAAGTGCCAGCCTGACAATATCAAGACTATCCAATTCACCATAAGGTTTTGGTCCTGGACGCGGATTGGCATCCAGCGTATGCATATCTGTCGCCATAAATAATACTGAACGGCCAATTTTATCCTGGAGATTGACGTCAGCACCTGCATTGATTAAAGCTGCAGCAACTTCATAGTGGCCATTTAATATGGCCAGCATGGCCGCGCTACTACCCTCTTCATCTACGATATCCATATCTGCGCCGTTATAAATTAAGGTCTGGACCGCTGCTAACTGACCTTCACGGGCTGCAAAATGTAAGGCAGATAGTCGACCTTTAGGAATTCGAGGATAGACAAAACCACCTTGGCGTTTGTCAGGATCCGGATCAATAAATTTCTGGTAAGCAGACAGTTTATTAATGTCAGCACCACCATCCACCAAAGCCTGAATAACATCGGCATGGCCTTCCGCAGCTGCCCACATCAGGGCTGTCTGACCACGCCAGCTCTCGGTCAGATTCGGATCAACACCTACCATCATTCTGTCCAGATCATCTGTCAACAAAGCCCTAACCAATGGCGCACTGCCCGATTTCGCCGCTGCCATCAGTAAAGTTTCACCTTCAGCATTGGTTGCATTTGGGTTTACTCCGGCTGCCAACAATAAAATGCCAATTTCCGACAAACCAGCTCGTGCTGCCAGGAACATAGGCGTCATACCGTAGCGATTAGATGCATTAACATCGGCACCAGACTCAATCAATAACCTCGCCTTATCTGTTTCACGATAATAAATCGCTTCCATCAATAGCGTCGTGCCATCTGGTTTCGGGGAATCAACATCCATACCAGAAGCTAGGGCTACTCTTAATTCTTCCAGGCTTAAATCAGATTGCGCATTGGCCTGTGTAAACATGCCTGCAACAAGCAAGGCTATTAAAAACGCCGCTATGCTTTTAGAAATTTGCATGAACCTACCTCGTCTTATCCTCAAAAATACTATTAAATTTGTGTTCGAAAAAAATGCCAGGTCATAATCATGATGGCCTGGCATTTTAGTTCCTATCTAAACCTGGTGACTCAATAACTATCTGAGTCAACTTCCTTTTTCAGGCCAGGTTTTAGGCCAGACCTACAGTTCGACCACCACTTCTACCGAAGTCATCAACCTCAACGCCCATTTGGTGAGCTATATCAAGATGCAGCTGACCAATCGTACGGGTAATGTCATCAACCGCAATATGACGGTTACCTTCAATCATGCCGCTCACTACCACATTAGGCAAACGAGTCTTGATGTGCATGTTACCGTTACTCATACCGCTTCCGATTAACAGCATTGAATGATCAAGCAAGGAACCATCGCCATCTGGTGTAGTCGCCAGTTTTTCTACAAAACGCGATACTAATTGCATATGGTAGTGATTCACTTTGAAGTGTTTCTCAATAACATCCGGACGATCAGCATGGTGTGAAATTGAATGATGAGGATCAGGCACACCTACTTGTGGGTAGCTAAGATGACTGAGATCACGCGCCATCATCAATGAGAATACACGGGTGATATCCGCCTGGAATGCAATATGAAGCAGGTCATACATAACATCAACATGCTCTTCATAAAGCTCAGGAACACCCATTGGTGACTCCGGTGCGATACCGGCAAGATCACCAGAGCGTTTTTCAGCATTCTGGATACGTCTTTCAACTTCACGGATATTTTCCAGAAAGTCACCCAATCGAACACGATCTTCTGCGTCCAAAGTCGATTCTGTCCGATGTGCTTCTTCCAGCACAGAATCAAGAATACTTCTGTTTTGCTGCATTCTTGCCAGACGTTGTTCAGCAGTACCACTGCCACCGAACATGCGTTCAAATACTGTACGTGGATTAACCTGAGTAGGCAGAGGGGTATCTTCTGATGCCCAGGAAACCTGATCAAGATAGGCACAACTGAAACCAGCATCACAGGCACCCAATAAGCTGGTGATATCCTCAATGGCTAATTGCATTGAAGGGAAAATGGTATCCTGACCGATTTGGTTAGCAATAACCTGGTCAATAGAGATGCCCGCACCGATATCAGCACCCTGGGTTTTTTCAGGGTACATGTCAGTCAACCACGCAGTCGTTGCACCTGTGTGCTGACCAGAACCGTCGGCTCCCATCAGATTACTGACAACTGTCATCTGATTTCTGAAAGCGGACAGAGGCTCCAGTGTTTTTGACATTTCAAAGTTATGTCCAGTAGTTGCAGGAGTCCAGTAATCCACTTCATCAGTCATGATGAAACCGTGCGGGATATATACAAAACCGGCACGACTTGGACGCATTGCAGCTGTCTGTGCAGTAGCTGTTAGCGCAGGAACCATAGCCCCCATAAATGGTAATGCTACTGAAGCACCTGCCCCGCGAAGAACCATACGACGATCTAGTGCTTTTTTGAATATCATCATTATTGCTGCCCTCTTAAAGTAAATTTAGTACTACTTTTTTAGTTTTATTCCTTAATCCGTAATCCGTTCTTACGATCTTGATCAAATATGGTTTGATTTAAATCAAATTCTTTTAAACTTTGTACCAGAACCGTATTATCAGGTCAATTTTATCGATCTGTCCCGGCAACCTGAGTCTCTCCTCCAACTGCCTGTTTCATACGAAATGGCGCAGATTTAACAATTTCCTGAATAATGCTTGAAAAGTGGTAGTCATCCTCAGCTGCTTTATCAACGATAGCCCTGACTGTCGGCATATCGTAATACTCCAGGCCTCTGCCGATTGCATAAGTCAGCATTCTATTGGTAAAGGTATTAACAAAAAGCTCTGGCCTTTCCACCAATGACATTTTCAGGTCTATCGGTCCGTCAATGGGTGTTCCGTTGGCAAGCTCGCCAGTGGAATCAATCGGGAGGCCACCTTCATCAAGATCACGCCATCGACCTACTGCATCAAATTTCTCCATCGCCAGTCCTATTGGATCCATGATGTTATGGCAGGATGAACAGGCGGGATCTGCACGGTGTCTTGCAAGACGCTGTCTTAATGACTCCTGATCGAGACTGGCAACATCATTTTCTTCCAGCGCAGGAACATTATCAGGTGGATCTGACGCCCTGGTACCTAAAATATTATCCAGCACATATTTACCTCGTAATACCGGTGAAGTTCTATGCGCAAAAGACGTTACTGTCAAAATGCTGCCCTGGCCCAGCAAACCACCCCGAGCCGGATTATCCAATTCGACATAACGGAAATGATCCCCATAAACTCCAGGAATATCATAATGTCTGGCAAGACGTTCATTAAGATAAGTGTAGTCAGCTGTCATCAGCTCAAGCACATTTTTATCTTCCCGCATAATGTTTTCGAAAAACATGGAAGTCTCAGTTATAAATGCCCGGCGTAAATTTTCATCGAAGTTTGGAAATGCAATTTCATCCGGAGTCGCCCCGTCCAGGTTTCTAAGCTGCAGCCATTGACCGGCAAAGTTCTCAACGAGCGCATAAGACTTTTCATCAGCCAGCATGCGGTTAACCTGCTGCTCTAGAATCTGGGGATCACTTAAACGTCCATCAACAGCTAAGCTGATAAGCTCTTCATCCGGGATACTGCTCCAAAGGAAAAAAGAAAGTCGGGAAGCCAGTTCAAGATCGCTTATTGCAAAGCTTTCACCAGGCGCCACGCCAGGATGGTCCTTCTCAATACGGAACAGAAAGTTCGGGCTCATTAACATACGACGTAAAGCCATCTGGATACCGCCGTCGAAAGAACCTTTAGATTCACGGCCCTCTAAATAAAAGTTCATTAACACATCCAGTTCAGCATCTTCAACAGGCCTTCTATAGGCTTTCCTGGCCAGACTGGAAACTATTTCTTCAGCACAAGCCTGTTCCTGTGAAACCTGCTCAGGATAACAACTGAATATTGCTGCACGTGTTTGTGTCAGTTGTGAAGGTGCCCGGGAACTAAATGGTCCACGGATATTGAGACGCACCGGCGAAGGGATTCCACCAACATACACGGGATCAAAGTTATTTTTATCAAAAGGTTGCAACTGGGAAACTTCATAAGCCTGGGTTTTTTCCAGGAAAGTGACTGTAACATTATGTACGCCGGCAGGTATCGCAATACGCACCTTCGCACGGTTTTCCACAGACTCGGTAGAAGCTGCGCCATTTTCAAGCATTAATGTGTAGTCCGCTATACCGCCGATTGTTGCCGTATGAACTCTCTCTCCGTCAATACTGACCTCAAACTGATGTGGAAACTGTAAACCTTTAACAACTTCCAGAGAATTAACTAAGAAGTGTGTATTGATTTCGTAAATCCCATCCAGCGGGAAAAGATGGTCAGCTGATATCCCTCCCCGGGTTCCCAGAGGAAAACCATCGATATGTTTATCCTGGGATAACATGCTGCTGACTGTATAGTTTGCTTCTTCTGGTGGAAATTCTGGATCACCCACAGCAACTGCGCTAACTCTATCTGCCGCTGCCAGATAGCCTTCCAACAAAGTTGGCGAAACATTCATCACGTCAGCAATATTGTCAAAACCATAGCTGGTCGTATCAGGTGGAAGAATCGCCGCTATATCAATATCCATACCCAGTAAATCACGAATCACAGTGGCATATTGCACACGGTTTAAGCGATACAGGCCTGGACGTCCTGGATTCGGGTTACGCATGGCAGCCGCATCGAGTTCATCTTCAAGAAAGCTGACGAGCTCAATATAAGTATCCTGATCGGGGCGTGGCTGGCCAGGAGGAGGCATCATTGAACCATTTAATTTGTTAACCACCCTTTCCCAGGTTTCTGCATCAGCGCCGACATCGCTGATATCCAGTAAATCAAGCGCTAACTGCCCTTCCCAATCAATGGCATTGTGGCAATCAAAGCAGAAGTTGGAAACTGTACCCTGATGCACAGCCGCTTCATCTGCGGCAACAACCGGCAATGACATGGCTACTGCAGTTAATGACACCAAGCCCGAGATAAGTTTATTTAAATGCATTCCACCTTTCCCCAAATGTTTATCCATCTGTGATGGATAGTGTTCATTGATTTTCTAATTTAAAACAAATTTAAAGCTAACTTATTGTTTTATCTAAAATTATTTTACGTGTTAGTGGATTATAATGCAGATATCTGCACTTTTTCCATAGAGCAGGCGCTAATCCTTTTTTGCTCCATGATTTATACAGATCGAAATGACTATATAACGCTCTGAAAAAGGAATTTTCAAACTCAGTTATAACGTAAATCGAGCGAATAGGGTCTTTTGGGATGAGGCTCTGATTTAAAGATTCTGATTTTTCCCTGAGAATGTCCTTTAGCAGTTATTCGTGCAACACGACGTGCTTCTGCCTCATTTGCATTCACCGGAAAGGTATCGTAATTCCTGCCACCGGGATGAGAAACATAATAGGTACAGCCACCCAGTGAGCGGGAATTCATGGTATCAACAATATCGAACACCAGAGGACTGTGAACCCCTATGGTCGGATGAATGGATGAATAAGGATTCCAGGCCTTAAAGCGTATACCCGCGACATATTCGCCATCTTTCCCGGTTGGCTGTAGGGGGACCCTGCGCTTGTTACAACAGAGCATCAAGCGTTCGCCATAAAGCCCCTGTATTTTTACCTGCAATCTTTCTACGGAAGAATCCACATAGCGTGAGGTCCCCGTGGTTGAGCTTTCCTCCCCAAGCACATGCCAGGGTTCTATCGCACCATGGATATCCAGCTGTAAACCGGCAATATGAAAACTGCCATAGTGTGGAAATCTGAATTCCTGAAAAGGACTTAACCAATCCAGTTCAAAATCAAACCCGGCGTCAGTCAGATCTTTCACAACCCAGTTCATATCCTCCCATATATAATGTGGCAGCATGAAGCGGTCGTGTAATTGATGGTTCCAGTGAATCATACTCTTTTTATACGGAGTCTCTGCGAATCTGGCCAAGAGACTACGCAGCAACAGCATTTGTACTGCACTCATACGCCAGTGTGGCGGCATTTCAAAGTTTCTAAACTCCACCAGACCAAGACGGCCTGTTGCACTACCAGGCGAATAAAGCTTATCGATACAAAATTCCGAGCGGTGTGTATTACCGGTCAAATCAACCAGAAAGTTGCGCAATATCCTATCAATCAACCAGGGACTGTCTGTTTCACCTGACGGAAGCTGGCGCAAGGCTATTTCAAGCTCATACAAGTTGTCGTCACGTGCCTCATCGACACGTGGAGCCTGGGATGTTGGACCAATAAACTGTCCTGAAAAAAGGTAAGACAGGCTGGGGTGGTTTTGCCAGTAACGTAGCAGGCTTTCGAGCAAGTGTGGTTGTTTAAGAAAGGCGCTGTCCTCTGCTTTGGCTGCTCCCAAAGTAACGTGGTTACCCCCGCCTGTACCAGTGTGCTTACCATCCAGCATGAATTTCTCAGTCCCAAGCCTACAGGTTCTGGCCGTTTCATAAAGCACTGAAATATTATCTATCAACTCATCCCAGGAGGCCGCAGGATGAATGTTAACTTCTATCACACCGGGATCAGGGGTAATCATTAATTTTTTCAAACGCGGATCACGTGGCGGCTCGTAACCCTCAAGTATTAATTTTAATCCCAGCTCAGCAGCACATTTTTCCACTAAATCCAGCAAGCGGACATAGGCCTCCAGTTCATTCAGAGGCGGCATAAAAATATACAGTTTGTTATCTCTGACCTCAGCACATAGTGCTGTGTGTATTATTTTTTCCAGAAAAACTGCTTTTTTCTTAGCGCCTCTGGTCTTCTTGTTAGGGGGATAATCCAAAGGCTTGCGATCAGCAAAAGGGTCTTTTGTAAAATCGTAATCGCGCTCTAATTCCCAGGGCAGACTATCCAGCGGCAGCCTGTAACCCATCGCAGAATCGCCCGGAATTAAAAAAACCTTGCCACGGGAAAATTGCCAGCGACTGCTGATCCAACTGCCACTTTTTTCATCACCGGACCAGCTTAACGGTAAAACATAGCCAACTTTTTCAGTCAGGCCCTGATCAAATACTTTGCGTAATCTTTTACGTTCCTGCTCATTACTTAATTTGCTATTGGTCACACTGACATTTTTGGGAAGCCTGCCTTCACGCTTCAAATAAAACTCGGCATCCTCATAACCTGGTAACGCAAAGCGTTTGTCCAGTCCAAGTTTTTCCGTAAGTGCAACAATAAATTTTTGTGCTGAGGATTTAGTAATTTTACTTTTGTTGTCAGACTTAACCTGAGTATTGTCAAGCAGGCTTTTATCATGCCAGAGAGGCTTATTATCCGTACGCCAAAAAATACCCAGAGCCCAACGCGGCAATTCTTCACCCGGATACCATTTTCCCTGTCCATGATGAATAAAACCATTTTTGGCAAAATGCTCTTTCAGGGACAGCAATAAATCCGTTGCTAAGCTTAATTTTTTTTCTCCAAGCGCCTTGGTATTCCATTCAGCTCCTTCCATATCATCAATCGATACAAAAGTCGGTTCTCCGCCCATGGTCAGATTAAGTTTTTGTTTTTGTAACTTGTCGTCTACTTGTTTACCCAGCTTATCAATCAATACCCACTGTTCTTCAGTGTAGGGTTTGGTAACCCTGGGGTCTTCGTGAATACGTGTCACTGTATTGGAAAATTCAAAGCTCACATTACAGGGTCCAGTCGACCCTGTGATGGGTGACGCACTTTGAGGATCAGGTGTGCAGGCCAAAGGAATATGTCCTTCACCGGCAAACAATCCCGACGTAGGATCCAGACCCAGCCAACCGGCTCCGGGAATGAACACCTCAGTCCAGGCATGCAGGTCGGTGAAATCCACTTCCGTTCCGGAAGGCCCATCCAGTGCTTTTTGGTCCGCTTTAAGCTGAACCAGATAACCGGACACAAATCGTGCAGCCAAGCCCAGATGTCGAAGTAATTGCACTAAAAGCCAGGCGCTATCGCGGCAAGATCCGGACTTTAAAAGCAGAGTTTCTTCACAGCTTTGCACACCTGGTTCCATCCTGATCAGATAAGAAACCTGTTGTTGCACTACCTGATTTATTGCTACTAAAAAATTAATTGTCGGCTGCTTCTTCTTATCGACCTGTGCAAGCAGCTTCAGTAGTGCGGGACCTTTTTCGTTGATTTGCAGATAAGGCGCTAAATCTTTTTTTAACTGTTTATCATATTTAAAGGGAAATTCATGCACAGACTCTTCCAGAAAAAAATCAAAAGGATTGACCACCGTCATATCGACAATGACTTCAACATCTATGATTAACTCTCGGCTCTTTTCAGGAAATACAATACGTGCCAGATAATTGGAAAAGGGATCCTGCTGCCAGTTTATAAAATGATTTTCCGGACTAACCTTCAAGGAATATGACTGTATAGGCATACGGCAATGAGGTGCCGGACGCAGGCGAATAACATGGGGAAGAATTTCTACGCGTTTATCAAAACGGTAAGCCGTATGATGTTGTATCGCAACTTTTATGGTCATTTATATTGCCATTAATAGCGCCATTTATTCACCCGATATTGCCAGTATTTTCATTGGCGTATACCCATGACAGCTGTGGTAATTGATTAAACGCCTCCTTAAGGCGTCTATCCCATGCTTTCTTCAAATCCCTGAGAAATTCACTGTCTTCTTCAAAACGGTGGTATGGCTGGAGAACAAAAGAATTTGCCGTATACAGCATTACTTCTATTGGCGGCCCAACCGTCAGATTGCTTCGCATTGTTGAATCCATGGATACCAAAGCACAAAGTGCAGCTGTTTCCAAAGTTGTATTCTGATTGATAATTCGATCCAGAATTGGCTTGCCGTATTTACTTTCCCCGATTTGTAAATAAGGTGTATCTACAGAGCTTCTTATATGATTCCCCGCCGGGTACACCAAAGTGACGCCGTGATCACTTCCCGCCACCTGCCCGCCTAACAAAAAACTGGCCTCAAAATCCGGACCGGACGTTGAGTGCTTTTCCAATTGCATACGACAGACCTCACCAAGATAGTCAGCTGCATCATCTAGGCTGGTGACTGTATTAAGGCTCACACTGGCGTTTAGCCTGATATCCTTTTTCATCTGGTGCATGGTAGCCTGGCTGGTTGCCAGATTACCTGCTGACAGTACAACAAACTGTCTTTCATTACTGATATCGAATCGAAACATTTTGCTGTAAACACTGGCCATATCAATCCCGGCATTCGTCCGGGAATCTGAACAAAATACAATACCGGAATTCACCGAGATGGCGACACAATACGTCATTTAGCAGGCCTTTATTTACTTCGAGATTATCATTTAGCTGGTAAAAATCTGAGAAATGAGTATATCGGAAATAGTAGCCAAAAAAAGAAAAATTTATATTCCAAAATAGCTAATCTGGGGCTTTATAAATTTATTTCCAAGTCATAAAACGAAAAAGAGCTTCCTGGGAAGCTCTTTTTCGTTCTACAAAATTATGGCTTATGGATATTAATCTGGCATTTCCTCACCAGCGTCTATAGCTTCCTGCTTGGACATGTAACCTTTACTCTTCCAATCATGCCAGGCATCCAGATTTGGACCACATCCACCATCATTAGGCGCATACCATTCATCATCTTTGATGATAAAACCAATGGCTCCACCTGTTCTGCCATCACGCAGAGGACACATAACCACTTCAATTTCATCACCAGGCTGAAAGGTAAAACCATTCATGGCTGGCGCGCGTGTCACCAGCGATGCCGGTGCAGCACCTTCAAAGGCCCAAACTTCACCTTCATCTGTACGAATGTATATCGCAGTATGAGGACTGTTAAATGCCCACCTTACCACTTCACCACTCATCACAACTTCACTGCCACGATCAAACATGGCAAAGCTGTGATGCGCAGAAGCAAGATCAATCGCTCCAAATGTCAGTGCAGCCAAAACAACTGCTGATAACTTTTTAATTTTCATAGACTCTCTCCTCATTTATTCTTTATTTAAACTTTTCAATTTCAATTAAAAGACGAAATCAAACGCATCATCAAACACCGGGCTTTTTTCCTGTCCTGTTAAGCCGACCGGCAGATCAGGGTTCCGTGTGGTTGGAACGCCTCTGGGATCAACATAACCTGGCTCACCAGGAAGACGATATTGCGTCGAAGGATTACCATCTTCATCAGTCGTTAAATACGTATTGTTGTTCTGTGCGCATTCCCAGTAGCGAATTCTTAAACCGGCAGCTTCCATATCCGGGCGTGGACGAAAGGTATAAACCAGGCTTAATGGTTCCAGTAAAGCCAGGTCATCATACCAGTATACGTTAGCCGCAATTCTTTTCTCATTGGCTTCCTCATCCCAGTATTGATAGTAAATTTCTACTGATTCAGCCTGGTTGCTAGTAGGAGGAGTACCCCGGAAAAAGTCGCCAGGATAGATATCTTCAGTATGGATCACCAGAACATCGCCCAGTTCATCATCAACTGCCCAGAAACCGATACTGTCACCCACAGCAAAGTGTGTTCCATCAATATTGATGTGTTCCTGATTGATGTAAATACGGCGAGTATCATTAGCCAAATCGTTGTGCCATAGAGAATAAGTCGGGGTATTAATGAATTCCCGTACATAGGGCTCCAACAGCCAGCGTGGCATACCAGCCGGCTCACAGGTAGTCAGCCTGTCATAGTCCACTCCAATACTGCTGTCGCCGCCGCCTTTTCCGATCTCTAAACGATAACGAAAAGCATCTTCATATTCAGGCGTCAATACCCCTTCAATAATTTCACCATCTGCCATAAATGGCCTGTTGCCCCCGGTGTTACCGCCTGTAGACCAGAGCCCTTCCCACTTTGGTACGCTCAGGTAATCATGCTGTACACCGCCTTTGTAGTAATCCAGCAAATAATCATAATGATCTCTGGATGTTTCAAACTCCATTGGGAATGGCATGGGATCCGGAGTTGGCGCGCCAAATTGTGCAAATGCTCCGGTTGATAGAGTAATCAAACCGACAGCAGCAGTTTTTAAATGATTTTTTAACAGCATGAAGTCCCCTCTCTAGTTTTACTGTTTTGTGTCTTTTCTATTTTCTTTTTATTGGAAAAACTTTCCCTGTAACGCAATAAATATAGTCCTTGCGATACAGTAACTATTAAATTTAAGCTGAAGCAAATCTACTATACTTTTGCAAATTCAAACAAGCTATAAACTCAAAGCAGCCAGCAATATCTTTACTATTCCTCTTTACTTGCATAATTCAAACAACAAATAAACAAGTTCTATGTTCCCAGCTGTGTTTCTTTCTCTGTGGAAGTCTTAAACACCAACCAGATCAGGGCCAGAAGAATAAGTAACAAGATTGGTATTGCGCCTATATTTACTGTCTGCCAGCCAAAATTGTTCTGTAAAGCTCCAGCTGAAAGCGAAGCCAGTGTCACCATACTAAATACAGAAAAATCATTTAATGCCTGGGCTTTATTTTTCTCTTTTTCTAAATAGCTGTCTGTAATCATGGATGTTGCCCCCACGAAGAGAAAATTCCAGCTAATACCCAGGCATATCAGAGCAATCAGAAAATGCCAAAAAGTTGTTCCAAGTAAATTTATACTTATACACAAAAATCCAAACATAACTCCGCAAAGTAATATTTTAATGACACCAAATCGCGCTATTAAACTGCCTGTCACAAATGACGGAGCAAACATAGCAAGCACATGCCACTGGATAACCAGAGCAGTGTCATTAAAAAGAAAGGCACTTTGATCCATTGCAAGTGGTGTTGCTGTCATGACAAAACTCATCACACTGTAACCCAGCATGCCACTCAACAAGGCAACGATATAGCGGGGTTGTAAGGCAATCACCCATAATGGCCGCCCTGTATCGGAACGCTCTTGCTTTACATTTTCTGAAACATTTTTTTTCTCAAGTTTCAGTAATGAAAACACTGAGAGAATAATAATATAGAGTCCGATTACCGACGCATAACTTCCGGCAAATTCAGCATCCTGGATCCACTCCCTTGAATATTTTGCCAGATTCGGACCAATCACTGCCGCCACAACACCACCCAGCATGACAAAGGAAATAGCTTTACTTTTATCAGATACACCAACACTTTCTGCAGCTGCATAACGCATATAATTACCCACTCCCTGAAAGATCCCAACAGAAAATGTTGCCAACACAAACATGACAAAATAATGATTTACGATTGCCAGATAACCCATTGTGCCACCACCGATACCAAATAAAGCGGCCAGCATGAAAGTAATTTTTCGCCCTAATCGCTGCATCAACATAGCTGCAGGAATACTGGCAAGCATGGTGCCAATGAACTGTGCTGCTATTGGCAGTGTTGCCAGGGATTTATCTGTAGCCAGATTAAAGCCAACCAGCGATGCCGTTGACACTATCAGAGAGGTGCAGCTCATCATGATGCAAACACCTATCGTCAGCAGTAAAAGATTGCGGTTCAGAAAAGAAAACACTTTATGAATAATCTCTTTAGTAAGGGGCAGACAACATAAAAAATGCGAATAGATTCTCTACTCTGGCAAAAGTAAGCGCAGGAAAGCAATATAGGTTTTTCTATTTTAAATTTATTACCTGCTCAGCCGGGGTATAGGGCAATCCATACGTGAACGCTACTGCCTGACAACATAGCGACCAGTATAAAAGGCTTTTGATTTTCTAACCACCCACTAACTCACTTAAAGTGGACTTAAGTTTAATAAATAATTCAGTATTGAAAATATGACATAAAACATATTTGACTTTAATTCATAAGCCATTATTCTCTCCACCTGGATTTTAAAAGGCATCGAAATGAGAACAATTCTTCCTAAAATATTGCAAATCACTATGTTGATGTCAGCACTTTCAGTTTTAGCAAGTCTTCCGGTTGCAGCTCAGGAAGAAGTCGCTCCCGGTGTCTGGCTTTCCAGAAATGGCAACTATCGTTTAAGTTATACCTCTGAATATAATCCGATTCCTCTACAAAGGGCTCATGAGTGGGTGCTTTATATACTTGATAGTAATCGAAGACCCATTGATGATGCAGAAATTGAGATTCACGGCTATCATCCTGCAACCCGGGAAATATTGCCTCGAATGACCTATATCAGTACCCATATGGGTAGAGGCGCTTATCAGGTCATAAATATGTATTTTGACCAACCCGGCGACTGGGAAATTAATGTCGTTATTTCCAGCGGCTCAAAAGTTGACGCAGTGCTGATCCCGATAACGATCTAACAAGCGCCTTTTCAGCGATATATAAAAGCATTTCTAGGCTCCTAACAGCCATGAGCGGCTTGCTCTTGAGGGCATAAGTCGCTATGCTTCGCCCCATGAACAAAAGAGCGATCTATCCACGAATTATATTTATTATTCAACACTGATGAGTGGGTTGAATTGATTGCTACTATTTAAAAAACAAGATTCAAAAAACCCGCTTCCAGGCGGGTTTTTTATTTCTGGGTATAAAAACCAGTTAAACGGAATATAAGTGTGACTGAAGAAACTAAAACAGCGAATAGCCCTTTTTCATTTGTGGATGCCGAACATCAGGTATTGAACTTCTGGAAAACTGACAATATTTTCCAGAAGTCTCTGGCGCAAACTGAAACCGGCAAACCGTATATTTTTTATGATGGCCCACCCTTTGCCACGGGCTTACCGCATCATGGACATCTGGTTGCTTCTACCCTGAAGGATATTATCCCGCGCTACTACACCATGAAAGGTTATTACGTCCAACGTCGCTTTGGCTGGGATTGTCATGGCCTGCCTATTGAGCATGAAATAGATAAGTCGCTGGGGATGTCTTCACAACAGGCTGTCGAAAAGCTCGGTATCAAAGGGTATAACGATGAATGTCGCGGAATTGTCCAACGCTATACTGCTGAATGGGAAAAGACCATTACCCGAATCGGGCGCTGGGTGGATTTTGAAAATGATTACAAAACCATGGATCCCGATTTTATGGAATCTGTCTGGTGGGTCATCAAGCAACTCTGGGAAAAAGATTTAATTTATCAGGGCGTCAAAGTTGTTCCCTTCTCCACGGCGCTTGGCACTGTGTTATCCAATTTTGAAGCAGGCTCGAATTATCAGGATGTGCAGGATCCGGCAGTTACTGTTTTATTTAAATTAAAAGATGAAGATGCTTATCTGGCTGCCTGGACCACCACGCCCTGGACCCTGCCATCCAACCTGGGTCTTTGTGTCAATGCTGAAGTTACTTATAACAAAATCCATGATAAAGAACGTGATATCACGCTTTATATAGCTGAAGAGTTAACCGAAAACGTGCTAAGCAAAACGGGAAGTGAAAATCATACTGTTCTCAGTCAGCATCAGGGCAGTGAACTGGTCGGTAAAAAATATGAACCCCTCTTCCCTTACTTTAGTGACCTCGCCGGACAAGGAGCATTTACTGTTTTTGCCGATGACTATGTCACGACGGACAGTGGTACAGGCATCGTACATCAGGCCCCCGCTTTCGGTGAAGATGACTTCAGGGTAATGAAAAACAATGGTGTGGATGTCGCCGTCTGTCCCGTCGACTTTGAAGGAAAATTCACGCAAGAGGTCCGCGACTATGTCGGCGTTTATGTCAAAGATGCCGACAAAGACATCATCCGACGTTTAAAGGATGAAGGGAAACTCTATGTTCAGGAAGTGATCAACCATAGCTACCCTTTCTGTCCACGCTCGGATACGCCAATTATCTATCGCACCATTCCATCTTGGTATGTGAAAGTGGAGCAGATGCGTGAGCGTATCAGCGCTGCCAACCAGCAGGTTAACTGGGTACCAGAGCATATTAAAAATGGCCGCATGGGAAACTGGCTGGCAAATGCTATCGACTGGAGTATTTCGCGCAATCGTTATTGGGGAACGCCGCTGCCTATCTGGATTAATGACATCACGGACAAGCGCATCTGCATCGGTTCTATAGAAGAACTGGAACAGTTCACGGGTATCAGAGTAGATGACCTGCATCGCGAATATGTCGATGACCTGACCTTTACTATCGAAGGCGAGGAAGGCACTTATCGTCGTGTTGAAGAAGTTCTCGACTGTTGGTTTGAATCCGGCTCCATGCCCTACGCCCAGATGCATTACCCGTTTGAAAACAAGGCACTTTTTGAAGCAGGATTCCCGGCTGAATACATTGCTGAAGGGCTGGATCAGACCCGTGGCTGGTTTTATACCCTACTGGTATTGAGCACTGCCCTGTTCGACAAACCTTCGTTCAAGAATGTCATCGTTAACGGCATTGTCATGGCCGAAGACGGCAAGAAAATGTCCAAGCGTTTGCAAAACTACACTGCGCCTGACGCTTTGATGGAGGAATACGGTGCCGATGCTTTGCGTCTGTATCTGATCAACTCAGGTCTGGTCAAAGCCGAGGAACAACGTTTCACTGACAGTGGCGTAAAAGATATGGTACGCCGTGTATTGCTGCCCTGGTATAACTCCTTCAAATTCCTGCAAACCTATGCAGAAATTGATAACTGGAAAGCGGATGAAAACCTCCCCTTTGCTATGCACAATATTGTCGACCAGTGGATTATTTCAAAGCTGCAAACACTGAAAGCCAATGTCGCCAGAGAAATGGCGGAGTACAAACTCTACAACGTTGTACCGGCCTTATTCGAGTTCATTGAAGATTTAACCAACTGGTATATCCGTCTGAACCGTTCCCGTTACTGGGTCGAGGGCATGACAGATGATAAAGATGCTGCTTTCAGGACACTGCATCATGTACTGAAAGAACTCAATATCAGTCTGGCGCCTTTTGCTCCCTTTCTGTCTGAACATATTTATCAGGCACTGCAGACTTTTGAACCGGAAAATTCCAGTACACAGGAATCTGTCCATTTATGTCCTTACCCGGAAGCCAATGAAAAACTGATGCAGCCTTTACTGGAAGCTGCTGTTGCCCGCATGCAAAGCATTATTTTGCTGGGTCGCCAGAAGCGTGAACAGGTCAAAATCAAAACCAAAATTCCGCTGGCCCGTCTCACTATCATCCATGAAGATCAAAGTATGCTGGATGAAATCATGCGCCTGGAAGGCTACATAAAATCTGAACTCAATGTAAAAGAGATTGCCACATCCACAGTGGAAAGTGATTACATTAATTTATATGCCAAACCGAACTTTCCGGTGCTGGGTAAACGCCTCGGCAAGCGTTTTAAAGAGTTCAAACAACTCATTGAATCACTGACACCTGCTCAATTAAAAGAGTTACAGAATAATGACAGCATAAGCCTTGATGGCGAAAGCTTCACAACAGAGGATATACAGGTATTCCGTGAAGCCAAAGCAGGCACTGAGGCAGTTTCTGATCGTTTCATCACGATTGATATGGATATTGAACTGACTGACGGGCTTTTGCGTGAAGGTCTTGCCCGGGAAATAGTGAACCGCATACAAAAAACCCGTAAAGATCTGAATCTGAATGTCGCTGATCGCATCAAAGTGACATACAAAGCCGATAGTGAACTTGAACAGGCTATCTCTGAACATCAGGATTATATTGCCAAAGAAACCTTGTGCACCGAATTAAACAGCCAACCCGAAACAGGGGAACACAGTTTTGATATTGAAGGACAAAACATTTCCTTCAGCATAGAAAGGTTATAGGACAAAGCGGTTAACCCAGTAAAAATAAATTAATAAAGTTGAAATAACATGAATATGCAAACTACAGATGATCTGCGCATCGTTGCGATGAAAGAACTGCTTTCTCCGGAACAGCTTATCAATGAATTTCCACTGTCACAGAAAGCATCTGAAACGGTCGCCAATACCCGCAAAGCGATTCAGGACATAATACATGGCCGGGATGACCGCCTGCTTGTTATCAGTGGTCCCTGCTCGATTCATGATCCGGAAGCAGCACTTGAATACGCAGATCGTTTGGCAAAACCCTTACAAACATATAAAGACAAGCTGCTGGTTGTTATGCGGGTTTATTTTGAAAAACCCCGTACCACGGTTGGCTGGAAAGGTTTGATTAACGACCCACACCTGGACAACAGTTTCCAGATTAATGAAGGCCTGCGCAAAGCCAGAAAACTGTTGCTCGAACTTGCCGACAAAGGCATACCGGCTGCTACAGAATACCTTGATTTAATCAGCCCGCAATATGTGGCTGACCTGATAAGCTGGGGCGCCATTGGCGCACGCACTACAGAATCACAATGCCACCGGGAGCTGGCTTCGGGACTTTCCTGCCCTGTCGGATTCAAGAATGGCACCAGCGGCAATATCCAGATTGCCATCGATGCCATCGGTTCTGCAGTTAATGCCCATCACTTTTTATCCGTGACCAAAGGCGGACACTCTGCCATTTTTCAGACAGCCGGGAATCCTGACTGTCACCTGATTCTCAGAGGCGGCAAGCACACTAACTATGACCCGGATAGTATTAAAGAAGCCGCAGACAAAATGCAGAAGGCCGGCCTTAACCCTGCTATTGTCGTCGATTGCAGTCATGCCAATTCTGGTAAGGATCCAGATCGTCAGATCATTGTATGTCAGGACGTAGCGGGGCAAATAGCCAACGGTGAAACCAATATCAAGGGAGTGATGCTGGAGAGCCACCTGGTCGCCGGTAACCAAAAAGTCGTCGCCGGGGAAGCCTTAACCTATGGCCAAAGTATTACTGATGCCTGCATGAACTGGGAAGATACGGATATACTGCTAAGCAAACTCGCTGAAGCGGTAGCGATCCGCAGAAATTTATAGGCCGCGCTTGGTCAAGCTCCCAGTTTTTCTTTTAATCTTTCAGCTGCCAGTGTAAGGGCTTCTTTGCCTGCATCAATGGCACCTGCAAAAGACATAAACCCATGTATGGTTGATTCAAAACAGACATACTCGACTGCAACACCAGCTGCCTGCAAACGCTCGGCATAATGCTCCCCTTCATCATGCAGGGGATCATAACCAGCGGTTATCACCAGAGCTGGTGGCAGACCACTTAAATCCTCTGCCAACACCGGTGAAGCAAGCAAGCTTTTTGAGTCCGATTCAGGGTTCTCGAAATACATATCACTAAGCCATTTCAAATCTTTCTTTGATAAAAAATATTCACCCTGACCAAATTTTTCCCGAGACTCATAGTCAGTATCCATCCTCATACTGACCACCGGATAAGCCAGTAACTGAAAAGCAAGCTTTGGTCCATTACGAGACTGTGCAAGCTGACAAACCACTGCTGATAAATTACCGCCAGCACTGTCACCGGTTACTGCGATCCGATCAGGGTCGCCACCCAGTTCTTTTGCATGCTCAGCTGCCCAGCAAAATGCGGCATAACAATCTTCCACACCCTGAGGAAATTTATGTTCAGGCGATAGACGATAATCAACATTGATGACAATCATTTGAGCATGTTCACAATAGAATCTTGCAACATTTTCATGCGTATCAAGATTCGCCAGAGCAAAACCACCCCCATGATAAAGCAATAACACAGGCAAACTTTCGGGCTCACTATCGGCTTGCTGATTTGGCCAGTAAATACGTACCGGTATTTCACCGGCGGGGCCTGGAATCATCAGCTCACGGCGTTCCCGCACCTCACATCTGGCAATATCCATCTGCAGAGTCATTTGCAGGATACCGGCACGGGCATCGTCCACACTCAGTTCATATAAGTGCGGATTCCCTTCTGCATTCATTACATCCAGTAGTGCCTGTGTCTGTGGATCAACTGCTACCATAAATTACCCCTTATCAGTTTTTTGTTATGCCTGTATTTAGCAAGCAAGTAAACAATGGCGTAAACCGATAATCAAGCAAGTCCGCAACATGAAATCCAAATGCTGCGACAATTTGTCACATCTCAAACTTACGCATAACAAGTAAGATTCGACCCGCAAGTGGCAATCACTCCCAGAGGTCTTCAATGAAAAAGTTTTTTCTTGGTCTTAGCGTTTCAGCACTAACACTCAACACTAATCCAGGTCTCTCCCAATTTGCATCTGATAATCAGCTATCGCCAAACCGGCCGCGACACTGGTAAAAGGATCATGTTCAACGACCCTGCCGGTAAAACGCTGTTCCAGTATTTGCGTAACAGCATGAATCAGACAGGAACCACCTGTACGTATTACTAGACTGACTTCCTTATCCGTCAATCCGGCTTTTTCCAGCGTATCTGAAACAGCTTTGGAAAACAGTGTCAGCTGCTGTGCTATCAATTCATTAAAATGCTGCCGTGTAAGAGTCAGTGAAACGTTAATTTCTGGAATATCCAGTAATGCTTCTTCCTGTGTAGACAGCATTTCTTTGCATTCCTTTAGCCTTTGAAAAACCTGATAGCTATAATTCTGGGTAATCAGATCATAAAGACGTTCAAATTTTTCTGCTGCTGCACCGCCTTTGCTCATCATATCCCTGACTGGCGTCAGATATTCATTCTGGTTAAGCATATAACTGACCGTCCAGTTAATGATTAACTCCTCAAAGGATTCAAAGGGAAACAGTGTCTCAATATGGCGGCCTTCCACTTCCCGCTGCCAGCGTTCCCCCTTCCCCATCAAAGGGAACAGTAATGACCGAAACAAAGCCTGATCAATATGATCACCACCCAAGCCAACACCATGTGTGGCAATGACTTCATAGGCACCATCCTGCTCCGCCAGCATGCACAGATCCAGTGTGCCACCACCAAAATCAACCGTCAGTATCACCTCAGCCTGCACATTATCCTGACTAACCAGATAACTCATTACCGCAGCGTTTGGCTCAGCAAACAGGTTTCTGTGTTTGATCCCTGCATGACCAAAAGCTTCCTGCAAACGCTCCAAAGCAATCTGATTATGTTCAGAGTCCTGCCCCTCAAAATTAACCGGATGTCCTATACAGGCATGATCAGGGGTATAGTACGTTGAATCTGCCGATTCAACATTGCTTATGGTCTGCTGTAAACATTTATACACTCTCAGCAATATCGGTGTGACCAGCGCCACCAAGCGAAAAGGACGCTCAAACACCATAATGCGTTCGTTACTCTTACTTCCCAGCAAACGTTTTACACCACGAAATAAACGCCCCGGCATGGATGCATCCTGAAATGACTGGCCATAAACCAAATTGGTATCCGCTTCTGTTGGTAAATTGGTGCCGTAGTCTATCTGTCCGGTTGAAGTGCGGGCTTCACCAAGGACTTCAGCGCTGAGCTCAACTTTTCTGCCCTGATTGGCCTTGATGTAATTGTCAACGGCCTGCTGCCCGACACTGGCGCTAAACTCGCGATTGATATAAACCGCAGTCGGCATAATGCCACTTTGTGATTCAAGCTTAACCAGATGTACACGCTGCCCGTCAAAAACGGCTGCTGCCGTATTACTGGTGCCGTAATCAACACCGATACCTATTTTCCCTGAACGTTCAAGTGAAGCGGGAACCTTTCCGTAATGAAGCATGTAAGCTAAATCTGCCTCTGACTGCTGCTAAAAATAAGGGGTGGCTATTGTAGCGAATATTTGTTTTCAAACAATTATAAAGCGGCGTATTAAGTATGAATCAGCAAAGAATATGGCTTGCCTCCCGGGTAATGGCACCTAAATAACCAAAATATAGTGGTAACTCTTGATTCATAATTTTATACTTTTCCGACTGTACCTAGGCCAGATGAATTCTCGGGTGTCGCTCATCTGGATAGTTAATCCCAGACACTAACAAAAACAGACATGGGGAATATTATGTTAAGGAAATTTTCATATTTAATAATTAGCTTAGGTGTGATGCTAACTGCATCGCTTACTGCTAATGCACAATCAGACGTTTATTTTGCAGCGAACTATGGTTACCGTATCAACACAGTTGCTGATGGACTGGTTCAGCCCTGGTCAATGACCTGGCTGCCCAACGGCGACATGCTGGTCACTGAGAAACCCGGACGTCTGCGTATCGTGCGTGACGGACGTTTACTGCCGAATGCTGTAGCCGGTGTGCCTGAAGTATTTTACGGCGGACAAGCCGGTCTATTTGATGTTGTTTTGCATCCTGATTTTGCCAACAACCAGATAATCTATCTCAGCTATGCCAAAGCCGTAGGCGATGGCTCAACGACTGCACTGGCCAGAGGACGTTTTCAGAATGATCGACTAAGCAATGTAGAAGAAATATTCTCTGCAAATGCAGTGGGAGCTGCCCATTATGGCGGACGTATAGCCTTCGATGAGGATGGCTATTTATTTCTCAGCCTGGGCGACAGACAGGCACCTCCATCGGGTGACCTGGTAAATCATCCTGCGCAGGACAATAGTAATCATAACGGCGTCATGATCAGACTGAATGATGATGGCTCAGTACCTGCTGACAATCCTTTTGTCGGCCAGTCAGATGCCTTACCTGAAATCTGGAGTTATGGTCATCGTAGTCCACAAGGTCTGGCATTCCATCCTGAAACAGGCGACCTTTGGGAAAATGAACACGGCCCTCAGGGTGGTGATGAACTCAACATTATTACCAAAGGCAGCAACTTTGGCTGGCCAGTCATTGGTCGCGGTGTTAATTATGGACCAGGCTTGCCTATTCATAGCTCCATTATGCAGGAAGGCATGGAACAGCCTAAGCATTTCTGGGTTCCTTCTATCGCTACTTCAGGTCTGATGATTTATACCGGCGACAAATTCCCTTCCTGGTATGGTGATATCTTTGTCGGCGGATTAGGTGGTCAGCAATTGGCGCATGTCATGCTGGATGATGATTATAGAACTGTGGTTCGCGAAGAAACGCTGGCTTATGGCCTCGGCAGAATCCGCGATGTCCGTCAGGGTCCGGATGGTTACATCTATCTGGCTGTTGAAGATGCTGAATCTGAACCAACAGCTATCGTAAGACTAGAGCCTGCCAATTAACAGAAGACTCTAAGCTTCTGTTCTAACTGAAGCAGCAAAAGTGCAATAAAAAGCCCACTTCAATGTGGGCTTTTTATTTTCAGCAACTTTACTGGGCTTTTACTATCAGCCCTGAAAAATAGAATACCCTTAACTGCAGACACTGCAGATGATTCAACAACGAATCCAATAAACATATCGCCAAGTCAAACTTCGGCACTTTAGTCCAAAAAATCTAGCAGTTTACTTATAATTATACTTTGCCTATTCTTACTGCCTGTATCAAAAAATAATAAGCGAGGAGTTTTCTGCTTGATGTACAAAGATAACAAGATTATGAAGAAAACAGCATGGGGGCTGTTGATTGCGCTCCTTACATTTTCACTGCCACTGAGCAGTCAGGCACAGTCAGATGCTGAAGTCGCCACAATCGTCCAAATTTGCAAGAATATACCCGGCATTTCAGCGCGCTTGAATTGCTATGACAATGCTTTCCCACCACCTGTTCAAACAATTGACTTGCCTGAAACGGTGGAAGTGGTTGAAGCAGTTCCAGCCAATGAGCCAGAACCAATGGACAGCAATTCCTCATTACCCACAAGAGAGGAGCTGGTAGAAACAGTCGCTGAACTTGAACAGAGGTTACAAACTCAAGTTATCGAAGACAATAACAGCAATATGGTGCGTATTGTTGAAGTAGAAAAACCAAGTTTACGCACATCCCGCTTAGTCAGCGCTGATGGTCGAGTATTTCTGCAAACTAATTCACGATCGGTTACGCCATGGCCGGAGACGCCTTTTGAAATTGAGCTAACGACTGGCAGAATGGGCGCTACCTACCTTATCCTTTACACAAACAACGAACGTCAACGTATCCGGGTGATGCAAGAAGAGTAGGACTTAAATCACACTGGTCAGCACTTTTCACAACAATAAGTACAGCCTTCGATTGATTCTTATCCAAGGTCTTTAGCTACCTCGATAGCTGAAAAGCAGGTTGAGTGACAGCCTAATGCAATTTGATTTTTTTCCTTAGGTAAATGACCACAATTAACGGTTGTATCGTGAATGACGCGGACATATTCCGGGTCACTTTTTTTATTTCTGTTTATTATGAAATGCGGCATTAATTCACTTCTTTTAAAAAAGGAGCGAATTATATTGTATATACATAGTATTCTCAAATATTGCAGTGAACTTTATCCGGCCAGGATAGCGAACACTAGGGGAATAATGTCTAGCTCTGAGCTGGAGGAGTCAAACCATGTATAGCCGTTAGAGAATTTTCATACTTCCAGCCATACGGCGTTACAACACTATCATCCTGAGTGCCTGCAATCCGACAAGCTGCCACCTTCATCTGCGGATCATTATTAATTTCCAAATGCCCACATTCAAGCCAGTTACATGGCGTAGTGACACCATATATCTGATCAACAATCACAAAATCCTGTGCACCTTCACTGCCTTGATAGACAAGATTTAGAGACTCCAGGGTTTTAACGAATTCCTTCGCTTCATCCCCATCCAAAAAACCCAGACGTATAATCTTGTCATCCTTGCACCAGGAAAAATTTGGAATGTGCTGCCGAAAACCTTCAAATCCATCGGAAATTATGCGTTCAATTGCCTCTAACTTGATGATTACCGACACACCTTCGACCAGTACAGTCATTTTACTTTCCTCATTACTTCATTATCTAATTAACAGGGTAAGACTAAGCTGAATTTCAAATTACTCTGTTACCCTCGGGAGTTTTCTTTTATAGCTGATTCACCTGATAGCCTCTGTTCCGCAGGTGTTGAACCAAACCATCTTCACCAACCAGATGGGCTACGCCAACCAGAATAAATTCGGTATCGGAATCGTTAAACATCGCTTCTATGGTTGGCATCCATTTATTATTACGATCTAACAAGAGTGTCTGATAAACACCAGGAATCGTCTCTTCCATATCTTCGACAAAAAGCTCAACCAGATCATCAGCTTCACCATTACGCCAGATTGAAACCATGGACTCAATGTCGTCATCTATTTTTTCCAGATCTCTTAAAGAAAGTAAGACATATTCGCTTTCTTCCCCCTCGCCCATGTTTTCTATAAAACCAATCTGCTCATCAACAGTTTCAAAAGCTTCAATGGTCTTACCATCAGCCTTGGCACGCTGATGGAAATGCATATCGACACCATCGGGGGTGAAACCACGGGTTTGGAATTCCAGTAATTCCAGTGTGCTCATCAACATGCCCGGCTTCATGTTCTGCAACATGAGCATGGGCATACCAAACTTCGCAACATAGTCGGTCAACGTGCTGTACGCCTCATTATTCAATACAGTTTGCAAGGTTCTGCCATCCGTATACATCAGACGTTGTAACATCCCCAACTGGGCAACCGGATCATTCATCTGATCAATATCAATTTCAAAATAAAGGCTATCGGCCTCGGCATAGGCCGTTTCAAATTCTGGCGGTAAGGGATAGTCATCAGCACGCAGCATGTGAATGGTGCCACCCAGATAGACTGTATTGCCATTTTTAGTAGCCAGCCAGACGGAACTCTGTGCCAGACTGTCTACACTGAATAACAATAAACAAAGGCTTGTCAGGAAAAGTTTGAAGCTGACTCGCATGTCAGTTCTCCTTTTAATGTAAATCAGTTAGCTTGCTCAGGATGCTAAAACAGGACTTAACCAGCGTCTGGCTTCATCAGCTGTCCAACCCTTACGCTCAGCATAATCAAGCAACTGATCTTCTACAATTTTTCCGACTGCAAAATAGCGACTTTCAGGATGTGAGTAGTAGATTCCACTGACTGAAGCTGCTGGCATCATGGCAAAACTTTCTGTCAGGCCGATGCCGGTTTGGTTTTCAGCATCCAGCAATGCAAACAGGGTTTCTTTCTCGGTATGATCCGGACATGCGGGATAACCCGGTGCCGGGCGAATACCCTGATATTTCTCGCTGATCATATCCTCATTGGATAAAACTTCGTCACTGGCATAACCCCAGTATTGCTTACGCACACGCTCGTGCATGGTTTCAGCAAAGGCTTCCGCAAAACGGTCAGCCAGGGCCAGCAACATAATGGCACGGTAGTCATCATGATTCTGTTTGTATTGCTCAACCATGCTTTCTACTTCATGCCCCGCTGTCACGGCAAAACCACCTATCCAGTCAGGTTTGCCGCTGTCTTTGGGTGCAATGAAATCTGCCAGGGCATAATTGGGTTTGGCCTTGCGGCGCTGTTCCAGTTGCTGACGTAAAGTGTGCAAAGTGGTTCTTACTGTCTGACGCGACTCATCTGTATAAATTTGAATATCATCACCCATACTGTTGGCGGGCCAGAAACCGATCACACCTCTTGGCGTTATCAGCTTTTTATTAACAAGCTCTGCCAGCATCTCCTGTGCATCAGCATACAGACTGCGTGCACTTTCACCGATAATTTCATCATCCAGTATTTTTGGAAATTTACCAGCCAGATCCCAGCTACGGAAAAACGGCGACCAGTCAAACCGGTCAATCAAAATTTGCAGGTCATGCTCTTCAAAGACTTTAATTCCGGTAAATTGAGGCTCTTTTGCCGAGAACTCTGACCAATCTATTCCCGGTTTGTTGGCTCTGGCATCTGCAATACTCAGAATATTTCGTACAGTATCTTTCTTCAGGCGCTGTTCACGTACCTGTTCATATTCAGCACGTATCTCCGCCTTGTAGTCCTCTTTGGTTTCACCCAGCAATTTACCGGCAACGCCTACCGAACGTGACGCATCCGGCACATAGATGGTAGGACCACTGTATTGCTGTTCAATTTTAACTGCCGTATGGACACGGGATGTCGTGGCGCCACCGATTAACAGTGGCAGGGTAAAACCTTCACGTTCCAGTTCACTGGCAACATGTACCATTTCATCGAGACTCGGGGTAATCAGACCTGATATACCAACTATATCGGCATTTTCATCTTTAACCGCCTGTAGAATTTTACTGCTGGGCACCATCACACCCAGATCAACCACGCGATAACCATTACAGCTCAACACCACACCGACAATATTTTTACCGATATCATGCACATCACCTTTGGCGGTAGCCAGTACAATCGTGCCCGCATTTTTTTGCTGCTCACCTGCCTTATCCAGAATATAAGGTTCCAAATGTGCTACCGATTTTTTCATCACCCGCGCACTTTTTACCACCTGCGGTAAAAACATTTTGCCCGAACCAAAAAGGTCACCAACGGTATTCATGCCATCCATCAGCGGACCTTCGATCACCTTGATGGCAGAACCCAATAGTTCATAGGCTTCCTGGGTATCCGCGATAATGAATTCTTCGATGCCATGCACCAGCGAATAGGCCAGACGCTTTTCCACACCCTCTTCGCGCCATGCCAGTATTGCTTTTTCATCTTTTGCCTCGGCAACAATCGTGGTTGCCATTTCCAGTAAACGCTCTCCGGCATCCTCTCGTCGATTGAAAATCACATCTTCAATGGCATCACGCAGGGCTTTATCTATATCTTCATAAACCGGTAACTTGCCAGCATTAACGATAGCCATATCCATACCCGCCTTGATGGCGTGATAAAGAAAAACCGAGTGCATGGCTTCACGCAACGCATTATTGCCACGAAATGAAAAGGACAGGTTCGATACCCCTCCGCTCACCTTGGCATGTGGCAGATTTTGTTTGATCCAGGCTGTGGCCTCGATAAAGGCCTTGCCGTATTCATTGTGCTCGGCAATTCCCGTTGCAACAGCAAAAACATTCGGATCAAAAATAATATCCTGTGGAGGAATACCGGCGACTTCAGTTAATAGTTGATAGGCACGCGCACAGATTTCAGTCTTACGTTCAAAGGTATCGGCCTGGCCTTTTTCATCAAAAGCCATGACTACCACTGCTGCACCATAGCGCTTGACCAGACGCGCCTGTTCAAGAAAAGCATCCTCGCCTTCTTTCAGGCTTATAGAATTAACAATGCCTTTTCCCTGAATACATTTAAGCCCGCTTTCAATCACTGACCATTTGGATGAATCCACCATCACCGGGACTCTGGCTATATCCGGCTCAGCGGCAATCAGATTTAAAAAGCGCGTCATGGCAGCAGCTGAATCCAGCATGCCTTCATCCATATTCACATCAATTATCTGTGCCCCGCCTTCAACCTGTTCACGTGCAACTGAAATTGCCGTGTCATAGTCTTCATTGAGAATCAATGTTTCAAAGCGCTTGGAACCGGTTACATTGGTTCTTTCACCAACATTGACGAAATTACTTTCCCGACTCAGGGTAATCGCTTCAAGACCGGATAAACGGCATAAAGGTTTGGCTTCAGGCAAGGCTCTCGGCTCATAAGCTGCAACCTGCTCACGGATGACACGAATGTGCTCCGGCGTAGTACCACAGCACCCGCCCACAATATTAACCAGCCCTGAACGTGCAAACTCACTGATAATACCTGCCATATGTTCCGGGCTTTCATCGTAGGCACCAAACTCATTCGGCAAACCGGCATTCGGATGACAGCTGACGTTTATTTCAGCAACCCGTGACAGATCATCAACATATTCACGCAGCTGTTCTGCACCCAAAGCACAGTTAAGTCCGACACTCACCGGATTGGCGTGCTGAACCGAGTTATAAAAAGCTTCTACAACCTGTCCGCTCAAGGTACGCCCGCTCTGATCAGTAATAGTGCCGGAAATCATCACCGGTAAAGTGATTTCATGCTGGGCTTCAAAATTTTTCACGGCAGCAATGGCCGCTTTGGCATTGAGTGTGTCAAAAATGGTTTCAATCAGTATCAGATCAGCACCACCATCATACAGTCCCTTAATGGCCAGGGAATAATCCTCAAACAGATCATCAAAGGTCACCGCCCGGAAACCGGCATCTTCCACATTCGGGGAAATCGAGGCCGTGCGGTTGGTTGGCCCCAGTACCCCGGCTACCCAACAAGGACGGGGGTTGGTTTTGTTGTATTCGATAATGGCTTCGCGAGCCAGTGTCGCACCGGCAACATTCAGATCATAAGCCAAATCGCTGAGATGATAATCAGCCTGGGCAATACCGGTGGAATTAAAGGTGTTGGTTTTGAGGATATCCGCCCCGGCCTGTAAATATTCACTATGTATCTGCTTGATCAGTTCAGGTCTGGTGATACTTAACAGGTCATTATTGCCACGCAACTCACTCTCGTGCACTTCAAAGTGTTCACCACGGAAATCAATTTCATGCAGGCCATGACTCTGAATCATGGTGCCCATGGCACCGTCCAGAAACAGGATCCTCTGTTTAAGCGTTTGTTTAAATAATTCCTGATGTGACATTATTTCTTACCACTCACATCACGCACGCCTAAAGAGTGACATACGGCACGTGTTAAATCCGATTTATTCAGGGTATAAAAATGAAAATTTCTTACCCCGGCTGTATAGAGTTTATCGCATTGCTCAATCACTACTGCTGACGCCAGCATATTGTTGGTTGAGGACGAAGGTTCTATGCCATCAAACAAATTTATTAACCAGGCTGGAATATGCGTACCACAACGGGCGGCCAAGTCCTGTACGCGGGAAAAATTCAGGATCGGCAGTATGCCGGGAATAATAGGAATCTCTATACCTGCTGCCCGCGCTTTACCAACAAAGCGCAGATAAACATCGGCATCAAAAAAGAATTGCGTGATACAACGTTTTGCCCCGGCATCAACTTTTTGTTTTAGCACCTCAATCTCATGTTCAAGACTCGGTGACTCGGGGTGTCTTTCCGGGTAGGCAGCAACCGTAATATCGAAATCTGCCACCTTACTAAGACCCTGTATAAACTCTGTGGCGTTGGCATAACCCTCTGGATGGGCAACAAACTTATCCTGACCCCCCGGTGGGTCGCCACGCAGGGCAACCAGACGATTTATACCAGCTGCGTGAAACTGCCGCGCCATATCATCTGCTTCAGCCTTACTGGCTCCAACACAGGTTAAATGGGCAACCGCCGTTAATGCTGTTTCGGCAAGGATACGCTCAAGAATTTTCAGGCTGCGCTCCCGGGTGGATCCGCCGGCACCATAGGTAATTGAGATAAAGTCTGGCTTCAGGCTCGCCAAATTATCAATCGAGTCCCAGAAACGATTGGCATTGTTAAGATCAGCAGGAGGAAAAAATTCAAAGGAAACAGAGACTTCCTCGTTTTTATCAGCGAAACTCATAACAGATTTGTCTATACCCGACCTAAAAAGGCTTGCTATCATCCTTGATGTTATTTATAAGGTCAATTTATATATATTTATAATTATTATTAGCTTAGCTTATTATGAAATCACCTCTGGAAATCCGTCATTTACGTCTGTTACAAACCCTGGCTGACACCGGCACCCTGTCTCGTACTGCCGAGCATATTCATGTCACCCAGTCTGCCCTGTCACAGCAGATCAAACAGCTGGAGGATTATTACTCAACTTCCCTGTTTGAACGCAAGAGCAACCCGCTGCGTTTTACCCCGGCTGGGGAGCGCCTGCTAAACCTTGCCCGCACCACGTTGCCGCAAATTGACTCGGCTGAAAGGGATATTGCCCGTATTGCTTCGGGCTCAGTCGGTCGCTTGCGCATTGCGATTGAATGCCACAGCTGTTTCGACTGGCTAATGCCCACCATGGACCGATTTCGCAGCCAGTGGCCGGAAGTTGAACAGGACCTGGTTTCCGGCTTGACCCCTGATCCGGTTGCCCTGCTGCTGACTGATGAAGCCGACCTTGCCGTACACACAGAGCCGGATCAACGTGAAGGTGTTGTCTATCATGCTTTATTTGATTTCGAGATGGTGGGTTGCTGCTCGCCGAACCATCCTCTCACCAGCCAGACTTTTCTAAAACCGGAAGATTTTGCCAACGAAACACTGATCCAGTATCCGGTCGATGACAATATGCTGGACGGTATTAAACATTTCCTACGCCCTGCTGGCGTCAGTCCCAAAGCCAGAAGAACAGCAGAACTGACGCTGGCCATTATTCAACTGACGGCCAGTGGCCGGGGTTTAAGTATGTTGCCAACCTGGTCGGTACAACCTCAGGCAGATCAGGGTTACATTAAAACTTTGCCTCTCGGCAAACAGGGCCTATGGTGTCGACTTTATGCTGCAACCATGCAGGATGCCGAACCCTGGCTGGAAAATTTTCTGGAACTGGTTCGCACTTTGGCGCCTATTTCCTTATCAGGAATCAGGCCTTGCAGTTAATCCAACGAATGAATCACCAGACCACTGCGTAATTTAGGTTCGAACCAGGTGGATTTCGGTGGCATGACTTCACCGGCATCGGCAATAGCCATCAAGTGTTCAATGGAAGTCGGGTAGCAAGAGAAAGCCAGCTTGCATTCACCGCTATCAACTCGTTTTTCCAACTCTGCCATACCACGGATACCACCAACAAAATCGATACGTTTGTCTGTTCGCGGATCTGCAATACCCAGCAAGGGACGAAGAATATTGTCTTGCAATACCGCTACGTCCAGTCGTGCTACCGGATCATTTTCATCGACAACACCCTCCTTCACTTTCAAGGCATACCAACGACCATCCATATACAAGCCAAATTCATGTAGGGCACTGGGTTTAAAAGCTTCAGTTTGTGAGTGCACCTCAAATTTCTCGCCCAGTACGGCAATAAAGGCTTCTTCATTCAAACCATTCAGATCCATAACTACCCGGTTGTAATCCAGTATCTTCATCTGGTCATGAGGAAATACCACGACCAGGAAATTGTTATAGGTTTCTGAACCATCATGCTGGGAGTTGGCTTGCTGACGCATGTTCTTTACCCGTGTCGCTGCTGCCGAACGGTGATGACCATCAGCCACATAAAGGCAGGAGACCTTTTCAAAGGCCTGCTCCAAAGCGCTTGTCTTCATGGCATCGCTGATAACCCAGAATACATGACGGATACCATCAGCCAGCGTAAAGTCATATTCCGGGACTGCTGTGGTAATTTCTTGGACCAGCGTATCTATCGCAGCTTCTGCCTGATAGGTTAAAAATACCGGGCCAACCTGGGCATTTAAAGCATCCATATGTTTAACCCGGTCATCTTCTTTTTCCGGCCGGGTGAATTCATGTTTCTTGATCAGATTTTTTTCATACTCTTCGACTGATGCTACTGCAACAATGCCGGTTTGCTCATGCTTACCCATAATCTGCCGGTACACATAAAAATGCGGTTCTGCATCCTGCCGAATTACACCATCGCTAATAAAAGCCTGCAGATTTTCAGCACCCTTTTGATAAACACGTTCATCATGCACATCAATAGCAGGATCTAGATCAATCTCAGGTTTATTAACGTGCAAAAAAGTATAAGGATTGTCTCTAGCCATTTCCCTGGCTTCGGCGCTGTTTAATACATCATAGGGAGGCGCGGCAACTCTGTCCGCCAATTCCTGTGTAGGACGGATGCCGCGAAAAGGTCTGAGTGTAGCCATAAGTGTAAAGAATATTTGAAAAGTAGTTGATAAAAAATCGTGAATAATCTGGGGAAAAAAATTTTTATAAAATTTCCAGCAGCTCCACATCAAATATTAATGTTGTAAAAGGTTTAATCACATCGCCTGCACCGGCCTCACCATAGGCAAGCTGATGCGGAATATATAATTTGTATTTGGCTCCCGGATTCATCATCTGCAAAGCTTCGGTCCAACCCGCTATGACGCCGCTTACCGGAAAATCAATCGGCTGGCCTCTTTCCACTGAAGAATCAAATACAGTGCCATCAATAAGCGTGCCGTGATAATGCACTTTAACTCTTGATGACAGTTCTGGCGAATCACCTTCACCTTCCTCAATCACTTCATACTGTAATCCAGACGCCGTGGTCTCGACTTCATCACGTTCAGCATTTTGTGCGAGAAAAGCTTCTCCTGCCGCTTCCTGCTCACTGGCCTGTTCCTGCTGTTTTTGCAACATGCGTTTATTCAGGTCATCAATTGCTTCATTCAGCTCTTCACGACTGATCGGACTTGGCCTGCCTGCTAAAGCATCAGCCATGCCGGATAATACAGCTTCAGGTTTCATACCATCAAAGGCACTTTTATTAAGTTGATCGCCCATCTGACGACCGATTGCGTAACTGGCTCTATCATCTATTGAAGTTATTGGATCAGCCATGAGATTTCCTCTGCGGGTTAGAAGGCTGTGCATTCTATCACGTCCGCTCCGAGATTTCGGGGCATTAAACAGGAATTTAGGCTAGAATTTGCTTTTATTTTTAATCCATATAAAACCTAAATGAAAATCAGTTTTCTGGCATCTCACGGAGGATCTTCGGCTAGAGCCATCATCGAAGCAATACGTGCAGGCAAACTTGATGCCGAAATTGGTGTCCTGATCACCAATAACCGTGATTCCAACATTCTGCAATGGTGCCTGGATAATGATGTCGAGGTACATCACATCAGTGCCAAAACCCATCGTGGCGAAGACAATGCGGATGAAGCCATTCAGACTGTATTGCGTGATGCCGACACTGACCTGGTTGTCTGTTCCGGTTACATGAAGAAAATCGGCCCGGCAACTTTACGGCTATACCCCTATAAAATTCTGAATATCCATCCTGCCCTCTTACCCAAGTTTGGCGGCAAAGGCATGTATGGTGATCATGTGCACAAAGCCGTGCTGGATGCGGGTGAAACAGAATCCGGTGCCACCGTACATTATGTCACTGACGGTATTGATGAGGGACCCATCATCAAACAGCAGGTCATTCCTGTTGCTGCCAATGACACAGTTGAGACCTTACGTAGCAAGGTCCAGCATTGTGAACCCGAACTATACATTAGCGCCTTGCAGGAAATTCTACGGGATAAATAATTTAGCCCTACCATCCAAAAGTGAAGAAAACTGTTATTTATAGCCATCCAGATTGCCTGCAACATGAGCCGGGTTATGGGCATCCGGAAAGTCCCAAACGCCTGCTGGCAATAATGGAAAGTATTGCTCATTTTGAAGAAGCTCCTTTAGGCACCGAGCAACAGGTATTACTGGCACACAGCCCTGAACTGCTGACACATATTAAGGCTGCCGCACCAAATGAAGGTTTGGTACAAATTGATGCTGACACGCTGATGTCACCAGGATCTTTACAGGCTGCCTTCAAGAGCACAGGCGCCGCCTGCAAAGCGATTGACGAATTAATTGCTGGCCATATTCAGCATGCCTTCTGTGCGACCAGACCACCCGGACACCATGCCACCAGAAATCAGGCCATGGGCTTTTGCCTGTTCAACCATGTTGCCATTGCTGCGCTGTATGCCCGGCAACACTATGGTATCGAGCGTATCGCCATCGTCGACTTTGATGTACACCATGGCAACGGCACCCAGGATATAGTGCAAGGTGAAAAAGGTCTGTTTTATATTTCTACGCATCAAAGCCCTTTTTATCCGGGGACTGGCAGTGAAGCTGAAAACATTCCTGATAACATTTTAAATATTCCGCTGGCTGCGGGCACAGGACATAGCCTTTACCAACAACTGTTTACTGAAGTCGTTATCCCGGCTCTGGAAAATTTCAAGCCACAACTCCTGTTGGTCTCGGCAGGCTTTGATGCCCACCATGAAGACCCGTTGGCTTCATTGAATTTTTCTGAACTGAGCTATCAATGGCTGGGTGAACAGCTGTCTGCTATCGCCAACACATTTTGTCAGTCAAAAATATTATCAGTACTGGAAGGCGGCTATAATCTTGATGCTTTAAGTAAAAGTGTTAAAGCCTATCTTGAGGGCATCAATACAAACCTTTAACACGCCGATTTTGAGTTTTGCCCCCTAATTCATAGATAAAATTAATCCGCTTAAATACAATTGACAGCTCTGAAATTTTCAAGTCCTCACTGGAGATAATTAATGGAAGACGGCCTGAATTTATTAAATGACTATGTCATTCCCTGGGGCATTCGCCTCATAGTTGCTCTGGCAATTTTCTTTATCGGGAAATCCATAGCCCGAGCGATTGCAGACTTTGCCAAGAAGCCTATGGGCAAGTCCGGCATGGATACAATGCTGGTCAAGTTCCTGAGCACCATGATTTATACCGTTCTGTTAATCGCTGTCGTACTGGCAGCCGTTGATCAGCTGGGTATCAATATTACTTCATTGCTCGCCATTGTCGGTGCGGCCGGTTTGGCAGTTGGCCTGGCGTTAAAGGATTCCTTGAGCAACTTTGCCGCTGGCGTCATGATTATTATTTTCCGCCCTTTCAAAATCGGTGACTTTATCAACGCCGGTGGCAATGCCGGTGTAGTCGATGAGATTGGCCTGTTTTGCACACTGATGCATACACCAGACAATCAACGCATTATTATTCCAAATTCCTCTATCATTAACGGCACCATCGTTAATGTGAACACACTTGGCACGCGCCGGGTTGATCTGGTTATCGGCATCAGTTATGACGATAACATAGGCCAGGCCCGAGATATCATTCTGGGCATTATTGATGCTGATCCTCGAATACTTAAAGATCCAGCGGCAGGTGTTGCTGTCGGCGAACTGGCAGACAGCAGTGTTAACATCAATGTACGCCCCTGGGTTAAAGCCGATGACTACTGGGCAGTTCGTTCTGACCTGTTGGAAACCATCAAACTTTCACTGGATCAGGCAGGGATTACCATCCCCTATCCGCAGCAGGATGTGTACATGCACACAGTGAACGAGCAGCAATAAGCAGCTATAAACAGATATAAATAGTGCTTGCATAAATTAAAAAAAAGCGTCTAATACGCGCGCTTTAAATATATGAAATACCATATATATGTTTTTTCATATATAATGCCATTCAATCTCAAAGGAGCATCTATGCAAGCCTTAAGTTTCTATAAATGCCTGTCTGATCACAACCGCCTGAAAATTCTGTTATTGCTGTGCCGTGACAAGGAACTCTGCGTATGTGAGTTGATGGATAGTCTTGGCGAAAGTCAGCCGAAGGTGTCACGCCATCTGGCACAGCTGCGCTGTTGCAATCTGATCCAGCAGCGCCGTGAAGGTCAGTGGATGTATTACCGTCTGCATGAAAAACTGCCTGACTGGTGCCTGGAAAGCCTCGAACTGGCGCTGGCCAATAACCGAAACTTTCTGCATCAGGGCAAAACCACCTTTGAAGATTTGCGTGCATGAAAATTCTGTTTATCTGCACCCATAACCGTTGCCGCAGCATTCTGGCGGAGGCTATCACCAATCATTATGGCGGTGATGTACTGGAGGCAGTCAGTGCCGGCAGCAGTCCTGCTGATCACGTACACCCACTCACCTTCAGCGCTTTGCGTGCCAAAGATATTCAAACCCATAATTTGCGCAGCAAGTCCTGGGATGAATTTGAAGACGATGACATCGATTATGTGATTACGGTCTGTGATAAGGCTGCCAATGAACCCTGCCCGGTCTGGTTTGGCAAAGCCAGACAGGTGCGCTGGGGGCTGGCTGATCCGAGTGCTATTAGCGGTGAACCGGAAGTCATCAGTGCGGCCTTCAGCGCCACCATCAAACTGCTGAAACGGCGTATCAAGCAAATCAAAAGCTGGATCAAGCAAGGCATGGCAGATGATCAGTTGTATGAGCGTATCCAGAGTCTGGCCGAGGAAGGTTGAGGAATAAAATTCATGGGCTTATTTGAACGCTATTTGAGTGTCTGGGTAGGTCTGGCGATTGTGGCCGGTGTCAGTCTGGGTAGTCTGAGTCCGGCATTTTTCGCTCTGTTTGCCGGTCTGGAAATTGCACACGTGAATTTACCGGTGGCCGTTCTGATCTGGGTCATGATTTACCCAATGATGATTCAGATAGATTTTTCTTCCATTAAAGATGTCGGCAAAAAGCCCAAGGGGTTGTTGCTAACCTGCGTGGTCAACTGGCTGATAAAACCTTTTACCATGGCTTTTCTCGGCTGGTTGTTTTTCAAGGTACTGTTTGCTGGTTTGGTCGATCCAAATTCAGCCACTGAATATATCGCTGGCATGATTCTTTTGGGTGTTGCCCCCTGCACAGCCATGGTTTTTGTCTGGAGCCAGCTGACCAAAGGTGACCCTAACTACACCCTGGTACAGGTGTCAGTAAACGACATTATTATGATTTTTGCTTTTGCGCCGATTGCGGCTTTTCTGTTGGGTGTCTCGGATATTGCTGTGCCCTGGACAACACTGCTGCTATCAGTTGTGCTTTATGTGGTTTTGCCCTTGGCTGCTGGTGTGCTAACCCGCCATCAATTGGATCGCGCCAATGATCATTCCAGACTCAATCATTTTCTACAGCTGCTGAAACCCTGGTCGATTACCGGGCTGCTGGCGACCGTTGTCTTACTCTTCGGTTTTCAGGCACAAACCATACTGTCTAATCCGGCAACCATTGTGCTGATTGCCATACCTCTGTTAATTCAAACCTACGGTATATTTTTTATTGCTTATGCCGCCGCTAAGGCCATGAAATTGCCACATAGCATTGCTGCTCCGGCCTGCCTGATTGGCACATCCAATTTTTTTGAACTGGCCGTTGCCGTGGCTATTTCAGTCTTTGGTTTGAATTCAGGCGCGGCACTTGCCACCGTTGTGGGCGTACTGGTGGAAGTGCCGGTAATGTTGTCTCTGGTTTATCTGGTCAATAGAAGCAGGGCCGTGTTTGAGACAGCTAGTTAAACCATATTCGCTATCGGCACTTCAGGATTGACTTCAGCATCGTAATCCACGCCCGGCATTTCGAAGCCGAACAACTGCAGGAATTCAGTCTGATAGCCTTTGAAGTCGGTTAAGGCATCAATATTGTCGCTTTGTACCTGTTGCCAGAGGTCACTGACCTGCTGCTGCACATGTGGAGCCAGCTCCTTGTAGTCCGCCCGCAGCCGTCCATCTTCATCAAGCTTTGGATTATCGCCGTACAGACTTTCGCGGAACAATAACTCTACCTGCTCAATACAGCCTTCGTGTGTGCCTTCCGCTTTCATAATCTTGAACAGCATTGACAGATACAGTGGCATCACCGGAATCGCCGAACTGGCCTGCGTAACCACCGCTTTTAATACGGAGACTCTGGCTTCACCATCAATCGGCGCAAGCTTGTCATTGATGGCTTTGGCTTTTTCGTCCAGATCTTTTTTAGCCGCACCGATGGTACCGTTCCAGTAAATATCCCAGGTTGGTTCTGCCCCCAGATAGGTATAGGCCGTGGTTTTGGCACCTTCCGCCAGTACTTCAGCTTCACTCAGGGCTTCTATCCAGAGCTGCCAGTCTTCACCACCCATGACTTTTACTGTACCTGCAATTTCTTCTTCTGTTGCTGCTGGGACAGTCACTTCTTCGACAATTTTCTTGTCGGTGTTAATACCGCGAATCGTAATATCGCTGCCGATAGGTTTCAGGGTGGAAGAATAAACTTCGCCGGACTTTGGATCTGTACGACGCGGGGAAGCCAGTGAATAAACCACCAGATCAACCTGCCCTAAATCGGCCTTGATAGTCTCAATGGTTTTTGCCTTGATCTCATCGGAAAAAGCATCGCCATTAATACTTTTAGCATACAAACCCTCAGCTTCTGCCAGGCCATGAAATGCTGCCGAGTTATACCAGCCAGCCGAGCCGGGCTTTCTATCCGTGCCTTCTTTTTCAAAAAACACACCCAGGGTTGCGGCTCCGCTACTAAAGGCTGCGGTGATTCGTGAAGCCAGCCCATAGCCTGTAGATGCACCGATAACCAGCACTTTCTTCGGCCCATCAACAAGCTCACCCTTGGCTTTAACGTAATCAACCTGCCTTTGCACATTAGCAGCACAGCCAGTGGGGTGTGTTGTTATACACATAAAGCCACGAACACGGGGTTTGATAATCATGTGGTTTCCTTAAATTAATTCTCTAGAAAGTCGGTTTGAATCATGTATCAGATGGGCGGCTATTTTAACACAGTATCTTATTCAGTTGATTTTACTGGATAAAATGTAGGTCCTCTCATCTGGCTCAAGCTCGGCGATAGCTGAAATTTCCTCATAAAATAGGCTTAAGTCATAAGCCTGCTCTTCAAGTATGCTTTCAAATGCCGGCACCCAGTTGAAATAGGTTGCTACCGTGGCCAACTGCGCGTTATTAAGTTCCCTGCTCATCCAGGCATCGTAAGCATCATAATCATCCCAGCTGTTTCTTAGCTCAGCATAATCACGTTGCATTTGATGAAAGGCTTCAATCTTGGACTGGCGTTTTGAGTCTTCCGAATCATTACTCGCATAAATGCTTTCCAGTTGCTTGATGGTGGCAGACACCAAAGCGACAAACTCTTCCCGCCGCTGTGTATTTAATTCTGTCAGCTGCACTATATTACGGCTTTCGGCGGCATCAACATTATTAGCCGCCAGCCAGCGCCGCAGACCTTCTCTTTCAATTGTCGTAGCAAAGCTCTCATTAAATTCGGTATCACCCGGAATATATATCAGCTGATGTGCCAGTTCATGAAACAGTAAGGCTGCAAGCTGGTAGTCATCACGATTAATGATCGTGTTTAATACCGGATCCGAAAACCAGCCTAAGGTGGAGTAGGCACTGACTCCACCGACATACACATCCAGCCCGTCTTCCTTAAGCCTGGCGGCATAAGCCTGAGCATCGGCTTCACTGAAATAACCACGATAAGACACGCAACCTGCAACCGGATAACACCAGTTAATCGGGTTCATTGAAAATTCAGGGGCGGCAAACACATTCCAGACAACATAAGGCCGCTCAACGTCGACATAGGATTCATAGTTATTGGCAACCGGCAGCAATAATTCATCTTCTGCAAAGGACCGGATCTCAAGAATGGTGGACAGCTTGGCTTTTAATTCAGGAGAGCTGCGCTCATCCGCAATCAAGTCCTCAATGGCTTCACGCTTACTTAAAATTGAAAGCTGACCAAAGATGGCTTGACTGTAATAGGAAACGCTCTCGCAACCCGCAAGCAAGAGACAAATTGAAGCAAGAATGAGCTTATTCGAGCACTTTAATTTCATAGAGGCTGGGCCAGAGTTTACCTGTGACAAATAGTCGCTCGTTATCTGCATCCCAGGCGATACCGTTCAGCACGGCATCGCGGTTTCGGCGCGCCGTATATAAACCGCTTAAATCAACCCGACTGTTGACTGCTCCGCTTTCAGGATCAATCCGCACAATATAATCCTGATACCAGATATTGCCCCATATTTCGCCATTGATATATTCCAACTCATTAATATTAGCCACAGCGCCCAATTCATCAGTTACCTGAATTCTTTTGACTTCAGTTAAAGACTCGGGATCCAAAAACCGCAGATAAGAGCTGCCATCACTGACAATCAGATATTCACCATCATGCGTAATGCCCCAGCCCTCACCAGGCAGGTAGAAACTGGAAAGTTGCGTGAAACTTTCCTTGTCATACACAAAACCAACATTGGACACCCAGGTAAGCTGGTAGATTTTGTCACCCAGAATAGTAATACCTTCTCCAAAATAACGCCGTTCCAGGTTTTTTCTTTGCAGTAATTCACCCGTCTCCAGATCCAGCAGACGCAGGGCAGACTGCCCTCTTTGCCCGGTACCTTCATAGAGTTTACCGTCAACAAATACCAGCCCCTGAGTAAAGGCTTCCGTATCATGTGGGAATTGATTGATGACTTCAATTTGATAGACCGGTGACTCCCCGGACCCAAGCGTGCCAGGCAAACCGAAAAACAGGGCTATCGCCAGAACTACCAGAACCAGTGATACCTGCATAGTGCGCGAACTTATAAGTTTGCCGGGCATCTTTGTTTAACCCAGAAAAGACAGTACAGCAGCTGCTATAGTGCCGATTGCCAGCAAGGCTGTTGCCAGAAAGCCGATCAGGAAGCCCTTACCTCTGGACGCTGGATCTTTAACGTAACTACCTGCATAAACGAAACGACCTATAAGCCAGAGGACACCGAGGGCACTGACAATTTCATAGCCCATCCAACCCTGGGCTTCAGCCATGACAGGAAAAACCAGATACAGAGGAATGAACACCATCAACTGTTCCAGGGTGTTTTGCTGCACACGGTAAAGCCGTTCAAATTCGGGATGCCCTGAAATAGCCGGCGCTTTAATATCAAACTTCACTCTGGCACCACCAACCTTGACCCCAAAGAACATGTATTGAAACAGGATTAACACCAGTACGATCGCCATCAGTCCCATTGTTTTCCCCTCTCTATGGTTATAAGTATAGTTATTAAAATCAGGCTAAAGACTACCATAACAACAGAAATCACAGGAAATAAAAAACCCGGGCAAGCCCGGGTTTTTTTAATTCTCAATTTATGTTTTTAGCGTCCTTCTATCACTGAAATATCAGTAGCACCGGCTTCCCGTGATGAGTTCATGACTGTGACCAGCGTATTGGCCGTTGAATCGGCATTCGGTTGAATGACTACTGACGCAACCGGATTCTCAGCCCGTGCTGAAGCTACCCTGGCGCGCACTGCTGAAATATCTACCCGTTCCTGATTAAAGAAAATCTGGTCTCTGGCATCAATCTGGATCAGCACATTTTGTGGATCATCAGCACTCGGAGGTGGCGGGTTATTATTAGGATCCTGGCCCTGTACATTCAAGGTAGACTCTTTAACAAAAGAGGCTGTTACGACAAAAAAGATTAAAAGAATAAATACCACGTCCAACATGGGCGTCAGATCGATGCTGGATTCATCCTTCTTTCTTTTCATTGAACTTGCTACTGTTTTCATATGCTACTTCATATCCTAGTCAGTAATCTGTTTTTTAGAGGGCGTCCAGTATACCAGCTTTAGTCGACCCTGCAAGCCATGGAAAAACAAGAAATCTCTCTTATTTTTTAATGCTATCAAGACCGATTTTGAGGGTCTCGCCTAGCTGTTTAGGGCTACGACCATTCCTGGCACTGACATATAGGCCTTGCAGCAAATTCATCAATACTTCTGCCGCCTGCTCCGCTTTTAATCCGCGTTTTAACTGTTTGGCCTTTTCTAGTTCCCTGGCGCGGCCCAGAAAAGCTTTATGTATGTTATTCAATGACTTACGAATAAGTTTTTGCATCTCTTTATTCTGGTTAATGCTTTCACATACTGAATTGACCAGCAAACAACCCAGAGTCCTTTGTTTAGTAGGCGCAAGCACGATGACATTTTGAATATAGGCTTCTATCGCGGAGAAAGCCGACAATTTGGAATTGCCAAGACTGGCATCAACCTGGGCTTTTAACTGATTGTTATAGCGCTCAACACATAAAGTAAAAAAGGTATCTTTATCTCCAAATGAATTATACAAAGTGCCTCTGTTGATGCCGGTAGCATCCAGCAATTTCTGAACAGAGCTGGCCTCATAGCCATCTCGCCAGAATTGTTGCATCGCATTTTCAAGGACGCTGTCATAATCAAATTCAATCGGTCTCGCCATAGCTTGGAAATTTCCTTTGTTAATTAATATCAATTCAATTTGATGCGGATATAAAAATTCCTTAACTCTCTTTTTAATTCGAGAGCCGGGCATTCCATTAAAAAAGCATCTTAATTCGTCACAAAAATGACTGTATGAACAGGCTTATCCGCAGCCTAAGACTGAGCTAATTTTAGTACAAAAGCACCCAACTAACTAGCTAAAGGCACTAAATAAAGCCGGTAATCCCATTGAAACCTACAAAAACTAAAAAAATTTCACGCTCTCAACCAGCATAATTAAACATTGTTATATTAAGTCTTCCTTGCAAACATGGTTTGCTTACCCAGATTGGGTATAATTTAGTTTCACATACCTGTTTAATACTGGCGACTCCTGAAATAGTGTTGATAAATTTAATTTCTTGCAGAATCAACTACTCATATTTGCTGTTCGCTATTTTCGGATTAGCATTTTCTTCTGTGCAAAGCATTGCCCAGACCCCGATTCAGGCTAGCGGACCGTTAATTACGACCGAAAGTAATCTGATGGTGACTATGCGCGATGGTATCAATATCGCTCTTGATATTTATCGTCCTGCGCAAAATGGTACTTACCCTACCCTCTATAGCTCAGCACCATATCCTCACATTGATGATAATACGCCTCCCGATAATTCAGCACTGGGTTCTGTCGCCTGGTTTGTCAGCCAGGGTTTTAATTATGTGATTGCCAGTACTCGCGGCACAGGTTTATCTGAAGGAGACTATGAATTTTTTTCACGCGACGAGCAGCAGGATCATTACGAAATCATAGAGTGGATAGCCGAACAACCCTGGTCTGATGGTCAGGTGCTTGGTATCGGTTCAGATTACTATGCGACCGCGCAATGGCATATGGCTATCCAGAATCCACCTTCCTTGAAATGTATTGCCCCGATAAACGGGGTAACACAACCTTACCAGGACTGGGCATTTCCGGGCGGCTTTGCTAATCCTGATTTTTTACAGGACTGGTATGAAAACAGAGTAAGGAGAGCTAACGCCTTTGCTGATTCTGCCTCTCCGACACTGGTTAATTATGATTTACGCTTACAAATGCTGGCCCACCCTTTGTACGATGATTATTGGCAAATACGCGGGAGCCTGCCTAACGTTGAGGCGATAAATATCCCGGTATTTATTATCGATAGCTGGCAACAAGGCCTGTCACTAACCAGTAATTTTATGGCTCTGGAGCGTTTAAACAGCCAGCACAAAATGGCAGTCTTTAATGCTGAAACAGCCTTGCTGCAAGATAGTGTTTTTCTTGAGCAACACCTCTTACCCTATTACCAGTGGTGTTTGCAGAATGAAAACGCTCCCGATTTCACCATGCTGCCTGAATTGCGATACCAGAATCAGGGAGCCGCTTCATGGCAAACACTGACTGGCTGGCCACCACAAGAATCCAACTATACCGCCCTGTATTTGAATCGGCAGGAACTCGACACCAATGTTCCCGCTACGCTTGATCTCGAAATCCAGACAAATAATATTGCTGTCTCACGCTTCGGTTCCCTAGATGCCGCAACCGATATTGATAGTTTGACCTTTATCAGCAATCCGCTGGTCAATGACCTGGAAATTACCGGGCCCATAATGTTTGAGCTTTATGCCAGCAGTTCCGAAACCGATACGGCATTTGAAGTGAGCCTGCTTGAAGAAATCAATCTGGAAGAAGTAGCTTCCAGCCTCAGCTTGCCAGGTTTTTTAATGAATGTTATTGAGTCGGCTGCCAGCAATGCTACAGGCACCACTTTGGTAGAGGTTTCCAGTGGCAGATTAAAAGCTTCACTGCGTGCTTACAGAGAAGGTAGTAATGAAGATTACCAGCCCCGCTACTTTTTCAATGCCGAGTCGCCTCTGGTTCCTTCAAGAACCACCCGCATGGATATTGCAATGCAACCCGTAGCCCACCGCTTTAGAGCCGGTAGCAAAATCATATTGCGTGTTAAACAAATTACTGACGATTCACTGGCTGAGACCAGTCGGCAGGATAGTATTTTTCATAACCAGCGCAGTCCCTCCAGAATTTGGCTGCCAGTTCTGTCTGGAGAGCTGGCAATGAGAGAAGCCATGCCAGAAGAAGACTTATCGGATATTCCGGTTGATGTGCAAAGCGAGTTAATCCCTGATCCTGCGACCGGCTTTCGTTTCGATACGGAGTTTTCCAGTGAATTCAATAATGGTGAGCTGACAGACTCTCTCAGACAGGCTACTGATAATCCGATATTGTTTATTCGTCCGCAAGCAACACCGGAAACTACAGAATAAGACTGCTTAATAAACCGATCAGCCCTCCGATCACGCCACCCCAGACTACCAGCCAGCCTAAATGTTTTTTGATCATTTGCTGGATAATCTCTTTTACCATTTGCGGCGTTAACTCATCCAGACGCTTTTCGACAATACTTTCCACTTTGCCCAGCAGGTTATCATTTGTGCTCTGCTGGAACTGTTTTAAAAAATCCTTGTCTTCGGTCAGACGCCCGAGAAAGTCGCGCATTTTTGTAATAAAGGGCTCGCGTAAGGGATCAAGTACCTGCGCCCCTCCCAGCATGGATAGCATGCCGGCAAATGAAGAGCTCATAATCACATCTACCAATGAATCATAAGCTGAACTGAAATCCACTTTCTCTGTCATCTTTTTAACCAAGGATTCACCATGCCCTTCTTCGCCCTCCGGCAAAGAGCCCGCTAAAAACTGTTCAATATTCGCCGGTGTAAAGAATTGTTCCATAATGAGTTTTTTTATCCCTTCCTTGAATTCTTCAAAACGCATGGGAATAACGCCTGAGCCATAAAAACCAGGCACTTTTTCAAACAGCATATGAACAGCAAGCCAGTTGGTAAAAGCACCAGACAGAGCAAACAAGCCGGTGTTTAAAATAATGTCCTGAAATTCTGTTTGCAGAAACAAACCAATAATGACGATTAGTAATGCAATCAGATTGGTCAGTACACCCTTATCCCTCATCGCTGTTCAGCACCCCTACTTCTTCCATCGCTTCCTCAACAGCCTGATTATCATCCTCGAAGCCTGCCTGTGGGTCATCCCAGGGGCCTTCAAGGCGATACAATACTGTCGTGAAATTCTCCAACTGATCACGAAAAATCCTGCTGGCAACGTATGTTGTTATAGCGATGGGCCAGGCCCCAAGTATGCCTGCAACCACAGAAACATTTTGCCCCAGAGGCAGGTTAACCAGAACATCTGCAGCAATAGTTTCATCCTGCAGATTCAGTTCACCATCAACGTTAATCGTGCTGGAAGGCCCCCTGATTAACAGATTTTCCTGGGTGTGAACGGTGCCTGCATCAAAATCAAGCACCCCTTCAATACTGTCGAAAGCCAGGCCCTGCCTGTACAGATCAGAGAAATCCAGCTGCAAACGCCTGACCAGGGCATCAAAATTAAATGCCCCAAATAGCCGTGCAGAACCTGATTCAATTTCAATAAAACGGCCACTTAACACTTCAAGATCAACATCTCCCTCAATCTTTTTCATGCTGAAGGCCGCTGGTGAGCCTGACCAGTCAATATTACTGACAAAGCTTGAAGATTCACTTTGCACCAAGGCGGCGTAGCCAAAACTCGGTAATACTTCTGCCAGATCCCCGGTGCTGAAAACACCATTAAAATGGCTTCGGTGTCTGCCATCGCTATAGTCCCAATCCAAGGTTGCACCCGACTCTCTGGACAAATCAGTAATTGCTGCATCAGGAGACAACATGGATAGATTCGAAATAGTCGCGCCTCTGGCGTTGGGACGTAACTCAAATTCCCATGCCCCCATATTGCCATCCCCCAGACTGAACTCTTCTGTTCTAAAATTGATTGCCGGTAATTCGCCTGGATTAATATCAGCAAAAGGATCTAGCTCTTCTTCCGTCTCCTCGTCTTCATCTTGCGGCAAGCGCAGGTAAGCCAGTTGTACCTCATACGGAGCATCTTCGGCATCAGGAAAAATAAAATCCCCCTGTAAAATCTCATTTTCCAGATAAAGTGCCCAGGCAGGGCCTCGACGGGTCAGTACAGTATTTACAGCAGGCAGATCGACCCCAAAGGCATTCAGGTTTCCAATTCGGACATCCACCATGCGTACCACCTCTGATGCAGGCTGGCCTTCACCAGAACTGAAACCCGAAGCAACTTCCTGCCATTCCTGAAAATTAAAATCACTGATTTCACCACTCACTAATAAACCTGCTTCCTGATTTAATTGCCGGATAGTGAAATCCTGATTACGCCCGCCAAAATTAATTTCGCCACCATAAAACTCGTTCTCAGCAAAGTTCAATTCACCACTGAGTTGATCACGAAAATTCAAAGCAATGCTCTCCAACTCATCGGAAAAACTTAACTCAAGCTGTAAGGGCGCTGGTTCATCCAAACCTTTATCAAAAGGCTGTGGAAGATCAAAGGCTAGGCCCAACAAATCAGATGAGATATTAAACTGACTGCGTATTCCTCCGCTCTGTTCTTCATTAAATATGGTCAATTTGCTCGTATAGGTCAGCTCGCCATTGCTATATTCCAGCAGATTTTTTACAAAGTCAGGCTGTAAGGACCATTGCTGTAAGGCCGTATCAGACACTCTGCCATTGCTATCAACGACAATAGCACCATCGTTAGTGGTTATCTGATTGGCAACCGGAAAACCGAACAGACTGGCACTGAGCCCACTGGCCTGCAATCCTTCAGTATTGGAAAAATTCAGCGGGCCGCGTATACCACTAAAACTAAGATCATATTCAGGAATCTCAAGTGTGTTTCCCAGCGCTATTGCCGTCACCTGAATATCATTTTCCAGACCGGAATTGTTTAAAGGAATACCCAGCCGCACATCGAGTTCTAACTCACCATCAAGTAGCCAGTTATCCAGATATGAACCTACCGTGTCACGGGTCGGCGACTGCCTGACAAAATCAAGACCGACATTTCCCGGTGTCGTTGAATGTGTCTCGATACTTAACCACGACCCTGCCGCTCCATTAATTGGCTTGATCTCCGCCCTTGTCATATCCAATTTCATGCCAGCTATCTCGGCAGTGTCTGAGCTTACATCGACATCATTATTATCTACACTCACAAAAGCATTGGTGTTTTCCAGCACAGGCCAATCATTGAGATAACGCAGGCTGGCGTCTTCGACATGGTAAAAGGTCTGAATATTACGCTCATACTGGCTTTGAAGATTGGTCGTTCTGCCCCGGAACAAAAAGCCGCTATTGCTCACATTACCTGCAAGAACAGCCGAATCCAGCCAGTCCATGGTGTTTCTGATATTACTGAGGGTAGGCAAAAAGAGTGATTTATAACTGGCATCGAAATCCAAAACGCCTACAAGCAGAGTTAAATCCGACTCCCAGCTTCCTGCGGCATTCTGTTTGTTATTGAGTTCAAACTGCACACGCCCATGCATTTGGTTATTACTGACATCAATAACATCACTATAGACCCTGACCGCATCATCAACAGACCAATATACCCGACTGTTAATGGAATTATAGTGCCAGCTATCAGCGAAAATTTCCGGCAGGTGGATGGTAAAATCATTGGAATCCAGTTCGACAAAGCCACTATTTTGATTGGCAGACAGATAACCATTTATGCCACTGCCGGAGGGAGCCTGCCCCCAGGCGCCTACCGCAACTTCGTCAAGATTAGCCGTCAAATCAAAGCCACCCGGATAAGTGCCCGACAAATCTGTTCGCAAATGCAGGTTACGCAAATCACCCTCGGGTTCCAAGTCAGCCAGGATTTGCCTTAGTCGCTCTGAAATATTGGCAAGCTCAAGCATATCGCTGGCTATCGAAAGATTTACCGACTGTCCGTAAATATCCATTGCCGGGTCTGTATTTTGCAAATCCAGATCAATGTAAAAGTCCCCCGACTCCCAGGGCCGGTTAAAAAAATCAAATTGCAGATTCTGTATCCATAATGACCAGTTGTTCTCTATTGGCTGTATGGCTGTGATGTCAAGGCTGCCACTACTGATATCAATCATTTGTTCTGACTCAGGAAAGTTGGCAGAGAAGTTTAACTCCTGCAGGGAACCCTGGATCTGTTTCAGGCTTTGGTTATCAAATTCTGTCCAGAACTGTCCGGAGGCATTCGCGCTGGATATTTCTGACTGTACTGAAATCAAGTCTCCCAATAAGGAGCCTAGTTCAAGATTATTGAAATCCATATAGACGGATGCCGTGTATACATCCATCGGATTACCACTCACCCTGACCGACATTTGCACCGGGCTACTCTGCTCATTTACACGAAATTGTAATTGTGCCTGATGATCAGAATTACGGTTTTGCAGATCAAGGTAAATGTTATTGAGCTCAGTCAATGTGCCGTTTGCAGCCTGCAGCACAAGCTGAGCTTCGGTTATCTGCAACCTCGATATATTGAACAAGATATCCAGCAAGGGTTCGATATCATTATTTTCGCCGGCATCAAAACCCGACAAACGCCAGTTACCGGTTTCATCCTCAACCAGCAACAAGGCCATTTCATCGACTATTATCCGTTCGATAATAAGCTGGCGTTGCCATAAGCTTCTAGGAATATCCAGCGTAACCCTGAGTTCCTGCAAGCTATGTATGACATCCGGCGCTTGTTCCTGAATAATTTCCAGATCATAAAGACTGAGAATGGGGCTGAAACCCAACCAGGAGCCCTCTAATTCACCGACAGATAATTCCACACCAAGCGTTTCAATCAGGCTGGTTTCCAGCCAACCCCTCTGGGTGTTTGCCAGTGACATCAAAATACGGCCGGCTGCAAGATAGGTTGCTACTGCGATAAGCAGTATTAAAACCAGTGTATTGGTATGAGCTCGTAAACTGGCTAGCGGGCCTCTGCCGGTTTGTTCCGGTGGGACTGCGGAATGCTGTTCATTTCTGTCAGCGTTTTGTGTCAATTTATCCTGCGGTTCCATCATTGCTGATTTTGTAAAATTGCCTCAATCCCGATACCAAACTGTTTAAATAAATTCACAGTTTCAAATATCGGCAATCCTACAACTCCGCTATAACTGCCCTTGATTTCACTGACAAACATCGCCCCCAAACCCTGTACCGCATAGCCTCCTGCTTTTCCCAGAGGTTCTCCACTCTGCCAGTACGCTGCAATTTCAGCGTCACTTAATTCTGAAAAGCTCACCATGCTAGTAGACATCGTCCCAACTTGCTTACTGTGATTCAACAAGGCAACTGCCGTTATTACCTCATGACTGCGGCCTGACAGTAATCTTAACATGGCAAAGGCATCGGCTTTGTCTTGTGGTTTACCTAATATCCTGTCTGCACAGACAACAATGGTATCTGAGCCCAAAACCAGTCTGTCGTCATTATCGCTTAATTCTGCAAGTGCAGAGCTCGCCTTGGTAAGCGCCAGTCTTTTTACCAGCGCTTCCGGTTTTTCATCTGGCAGCGGGTTCTCATCAATATCCTGTGGCATGACAGTGCACCTGAATCCCAGATTTTCAAGCAAGCTCTGCCTCCTAGGCGATGCTGAGGCCAGTATCAGTTCCAACATTAATTACCCTGGATATTCTCTTAAAAACACTTGCATGGCATTATGGCCTAAAGTCCAGGTGTCGCCTACCTGAATTACCGAGTACAAATTAAAGCATGCAAATTCTTAATAAGGGCTGAATGTAAATTTCTCAACAAAGCCTGATAGAGCTAGATGAAGCAGGCTGCTCTGAGTATCATGCGCTATAAAAATTAACAAAGGTGAGTTGTGGATAACATTTTTGCACTGGTAGATCGCTTTCTGGCTCCTCTGTCTGCATTTTTATCAAATATATTCGTCTTCAGCGTTGCGCTGGTCCTGATTGTTGCGCTGGTGCTCTACATCATTGATGCGTTCCAGACAACGCATGCCATTCGACGCAATTATCCTTTACTGGGCCGCTTTCGCTACCTGTTTGAGCGCCTGGGTGAATTCTTCCGACAATACTTTTTTTCCATGGACCGGGAAGAAATGCCTTTCAACCGGGCCCAGCGTTCCTGGGTTTACCGTGCTGCCAAAAATCTGGAAAACTCCCAGGCCTTTGGCTCCACTTATGATATCGCCAAACCAGGCAATATCCTCTTTATCAATGCACCCTACCCTGTGCTCACAGAAGAACTGACCCCGGTAGAAGTAATCACTTTCGGGCCTCACTGCGAAAAACCCTACAGCACTTCATCACTGTTTAATATTTCCGGCATGAGCTACGGGGCCATCTCAAAACCTGCAGTACGGGCTCTCTCCAAAGGCGCTGCCAAAGCTGGTTGCTGGCTCAACACCGGCGAAGGCGGATTGAGTGAATGGCATTTGGAAGGAGGCTGCGACATTGTTTTTCAGATTGGCACCGCCAATTATGGTGTCCGTGATGAGCAGGGACTGTTTTCTACAGAAAAATTACGTGCAGTTGCCGCTCACGATGCCGTCAAGATGTTTGAAATCAAGTTAAGTCAGGGCGCCAAACCCGGTAAAGGGGGTATTTTACCTGGTGCTAAAGTTACCGAAGAAATAGCCAGAATTCGTCATATTCCTGTCGGTGAAACATCCAACAGCCCTAACCGCCATCTTGATATCGGTAATGATGATGAGTTGCTGGATAAAATGCACACTATCCGCTCTATTACAGGGAAACCGGTGGGATTCAAAGCTGTGCTGGGTGACGGTTACTGGCTTGATAAATTATTTACAAAAATTAAAGAGCGCGGTGAGCAATATGCGCCGGATTTCATCACCGTCGACAGTGGTGATGGTGGAACCGGCGCGGCGCCACTGACCCTGATTGATGATATGGGGCTCGATATTCAGGAAACCCTGCCTATACTGGTTGATAAACTCATTGATTTTGGTTTGCGCGAGCGCGTTAAAGTCATCGCCTCAGGCAAACTGATCAATCCGGCAGATGTAGCCTGGGCCCTGTGCGCCGGTGCTGACTGTGTGGTGTCAGCGCGCGGCTTCATGTTTTCATTGGGTTGCATTCAGGCCATGCAATGTAACAAGAACACCTGCCCTACCGGCATCACCACACATGACCCTCATTTACAGCGCGGACTGGTGATAAAAGATAAAGTCAAACGCGTCGCGCACTATCAAAAAAACATGATAAAAGAGCTATATATCATTGCGAACTCTTGCGGCGTCGGAAATCCTGGACTCTTAAATCGCAGGCATGCAAGGTTGATATTACAAAGCAATAAAAGTATCAGTCTTGAAGAGTTGTACCGACGCAAACCGAAATAAACAAAGTTAAACCGGATTATTCTTGAGCCATTTCAGCACATCAGCATAAGGCACTTTACCGCCGAAAATATCCAGCGCACTGCCTATAGTCAGATCGACTCTGCCTTGGCCGAGAGCCTGGACCAGATCAAGATCACTCAGTCTTTTTACGCCTCCGGCGTAAGTCACCGGTAACGGGGAATACATCCCTAACAAACTGATCAAGTCTTCTTCTATGCCTTGCTGTTTACCTTCCACGTCCACGCCATGAACCAGAAACTCAGCACAATAGACTGATAATGTTTCCAATAATGCCGGTCCTACTTTTTCATCAGTGAAAGTCTGCCAGCGATCCGTTACAACATAATAATCACCATCACGCTGCCGGCAACTGAGATCCAGCACCAGTCTGTCTCTGCCAGTTACATCCAGCAGTTTTTCCAGCTTTTCTAGATCTATTTTTCCTGAATTAAAAATATAGGAGGTTACGATGACATGACTTGCACCGGCATTGAGGTAAGTTGCTGCGTTTTCCGGTGAAACACCCCCCCCGTATTGCAGTCCTCCCGGGAAGGCCTCAAGTGCATGCAAGGCCGCCTCCTGATTGCCTGCTCCCAGAGAAACCACATGACCGCCGCTCAGACCATCTTTTTGATAAAGCCTGGCATATTCAGCTGCAGAACGGTCACTGCTGAAATTTATTGTAAGTGCAGACTGATCGCTCTCCTGCAGAGAACCACCGACAATTTGCACAACATTACCCTGATGCAAATCAATACATGGTCTGAATTTCATACATTGCCACCAGCCAAGGAGCTACACTGCCCGCTAAAACGGCAAGCATAACAAATTACTCTGCTATACTCCCCATCCCTGTCTAACATGACAGATAACAAATACATACAAGCAGCGGTCAGACAATACTGTTACAAATTATAGAACCAAGACTATGAACAGCATGGATCAACAAGTCATCAAGCAACTGAGTCTCTGGCTTGAAGCCGGAAAACAATGTTGGTTATGCACGATAGTTTCAACCTTTGGTTCTTCACCCAGACCGGTCGGCTCACTGCTGGCATGTAACGAAGATGGTCAGTATTGCGGTTCCCTTTCCGGTGGCTGTGTGGAAGATGATTTACGGGAAGACATACTAAAAGGCAAACTGGCCAAGGATAAACCGGAAAGAATTAGTTATGGGGTGGCCGTTGAAGATGTCTTGAAGCTTGGGCTTCCCTGTGGGGGCCAGTTAGAAGTTATCGTTGAACCTTTAAATCAAGGCCAAACGACAATCTACCAGGAACTTGCACAGGCTGTCGCGGGTAGAAAATTAATCACCCGTATTGTTGATCTCAAATCAGGCCAAGCACATTTACAGGACAGCAAGCAAAATGCCGCGCTGACTATTACTGACGACTCAATGCAACACACTTATGGTTCTTCATTTCAGCTATTGTTGATTGGTGCTGTGCAAGTTGCTTACTACCTGAGTGAAATGGCTCAGGGACTGGATTATGAAGTTGCTATTTGTGACCCGCGACAGGAACTTATTGACAGTTTTCCCAAGCGAGATATTGAATTGACCCAAGCAATGCCTGATGACTGGCTCCGTAGTAAAAGTATTGATCAGCAAACAGCTATTGTTGCGCTCTGCCATGACCCGCGGATTGACGACATGGCACTGATGCAGGCCCTGCAAATGGACGCTTTTTATATTGGCGCCATGGGATCAGCTAAGACCACAGAAAAACGCAAAGAACGTTTGCAAATGCTGGATATTCCCGCAGAACAAATCCACAGGCTGCATGCTCCTGTCGGCCTTGATATCGGCAGTAAGACTCCGCCTGAAATCGCTATCGCCATTCTGGCAGAATTAACCCAGTTACGAGCGCAACTCCGTCAACAAAACCATGCCTGAGCAGGTCAACAACAAGATCGGCATTATTGTTTTAGCTGCTGGTTATAGTCGACGTTTTAATGCTGATAAACGTCAGGCACGACTGCATAGCGGCGAAATGTTACTGGATGCCACGCTTAGCAAAATACCCGATATCTTTTACCAGCGTGTTCTGGTTATGCATCCTGGCGATGAGGCGTTTGGTCAAGGCTATCAACCTGACTGGACTTTATGTATTGCTGAACAGGCCAGTAAAGGTATGGGTTATTCTCTGGCTGCAGCCATGACCTATACCACAAACTGGGATGCTGCAGTAATTGCATTGGCGGATATGCCTTATGTGCAAAGCGAAACTTATCAGGCTATTCAGCAAGCACTGACAAGGCACCCCATCGTCAGACCCTGTTGCCAGGGCAGAGCTGGCAACCCTGTTGGTTTTCATGCGGATTACTTTAAAGAAATATCAGAACTTGAAGGTGACCAGGGTGCCCGGGAACTTTTGACCCGGCATGCAAAGGAACTGTATCTAATGGAATGTTCGGACTGGGGAATTATTCAGGATATAGATACTGCAGCTGCCCTGAATACCACAGAGGCCTAAAATGACTTGTTACCCTGACTCTTGCCTGAACCCTGTCAAGGCGCACAAACACGCTTTCTCAAGCTTATGCCGCTGCCAGTGCATTCCGGACAGTCACTGACATAATTCTGCTTAAGAATATCAATCAAATCCTGCAAGGCTTCAGAGCTATTCTCCTGCTTCACCAGATTAACTGTAGCAGCTGAATTTCTTTGGTTACCTAGATTTTGTGAATAACTTACCACTGTTTAAACCCACTACTTTTCTATTGTTTGTAGTGCGATTCTAGTGCTTTCAGGCTATTGGAAATGTTAATAAGCTCACAAAAAAGCCCGCTAGTGGGTAGCTAGCGGGCTTTCCTGTCAATATAAATAAGATTAAAAGGGGCGTGCCTCTATTCCTGCGCACATAGAGTTGGAGTGTGACGCTCGGTAAAAGTTCCCTGTTATTTGAAATAATTTAAAACTGTGATTCTGGCAATCTGATAACCAGGCCATTCAATTCTTCAGTGACGTCAATCTGGCAGCTCAGACGGCTATTCTTCTGTGGTTCCAACACACACTCCAGCATGTCTTTTTCCATTTCACTGGCAGTTGGAACTTTATCCAGCCAGGCTTCATCAACATAACAATGACAGGTTGCGCAACTACATGAGCCACCACATTCTGCGATGATGCCATCAAGCATATTATCCACTGCTCCCTGCATGACAGAATTACCAGTCGGCACTTCTATTTCATTGGTGGTTCCGTCATGACTGATATAAGTAACTAAAGGCATCATATACTCCGTTTAAACTAAAATTTTGACTACAGTTGACTATCAATGGGGCAAATATTTGCAGCGCATTATACCGCTTTAAACCATCAGTTAAAGCCTAAAGCCTAATGCCAGATACAAGCACAATGGCATTAAAAATTGCATCTTGGTAAATAATTTCTTATCGTTGAGAGCAATTAGCTGGCTTAAGGTCTGCAGTGCGACGTATGATGATCCAGGTATCAGGTTAACCAGTATGTACAAGATGCTCCAGCGTAAACAGATAATGGCTTATTGCCTGGCCGCAGCTCTTCCTCTCCTGTTAATGGCTATCATTTTTAATTTTTCTCTGGTCTTTACGGCGCAATATATTTTTTGGACTAACCAGGAAGTACTGGGCTATATCATTCAGGCAGAATTTCTTGCCGTCGCCAGCGGCGTCTTGGTCGTACTGCCGCTCATCATTCAAATACATAATTTGTTCATGCGAATTTTCCGTTTTTCATTATTCGCTATTGTTGTGGTTATTTTTGCCTGGGTGTCCTATGACATAGATGGCATGGAAGGCATGTTGTTTTATGCTTTATTGGTATTTATTACTTTTGGCGGTGGCACTCTGTTTATTTTTGACACCTTTTCCACTCAGACCAGAGAATTTCTGAGCTTATTACGCTGGTCTCTTGGCATCTTTATTTATGTCAGTCTGCAACTATCATTTGATCTCGACAGCGATATTGCCTCCTGGAAAGACACCCGTGACGTCATACCCTTTGGCGCAGCGTTTTTTTACCTGCTGTTTCTTTTTGAGCTGATCATGTATCCGGCCTTAACCTATTATCTTGAGAAAAAGAACTCCGAAGACATGTTCATTTCAGAAAAAATAGCACAGGTTCAGGTAAAACAATCAGCCTGAATGACTTTGTGTTATTCCTGGTATCTAAGCCAGAAGCAAGTCTTTCATTGGGACGCTGGTATCGGCCAGTTTTTCCCGATTCAGTTGCAGCGACTGTGCCAGCACACGTTTACCAAACATGAATTCCTGCGGGCTGTTTACCGCATCCACAGCCAGCAACACTTCCCCCTTAAAATAAAATACCGCTATTTTTCTGCCCTGCGATAAATCGCCACGTACGATCAGGTTGTCATAACCTGCAGACAACCCTGCTATCTGTAACTTCAGATCATACTGGTCAGACCAGAACCAGGGGATCTGATCATATTCCTGACGCTTACCACAGATTGTTCTGGCTACTACTTTAGCCTGCTCCACTGCATTCTGAATGGATTCCAGTCGCATCCAACGCTGATAATGTTTATTGAAGTGAAAAGTACAGTCCCCGGCTGCCAGAATATCCGGATCACTGGTCTCACCAAAAGCATTAACCACAATGCCATTATCAATATCCAGCCCGACATCCTGAGCCAGCTCCGAATTGGGAACTACACCAATGCCAATAATGACCATATCAGCCGGAAAACTTTGTCCACCATTACAAACTACTGAATTGGCCTGCTTATCGCCTTTTAAATGACTGATTTCGACATCGGTAATCAACTCAACACCTTCTTCGGCATGAATACGACTGTAAAATTCAGAAATTTCCGGCGCAGAAACGCGATTAAGAATACGTGGATCCCTTTCCAGCACTGTGACTTTCATCCCTGTGGAAGTCAGCATGGCGGCCGTTTCCAGGCCTATATAGCCACCGCCAACAATGACAGCCTGTTTACCCGCTTCGATATGCGGTCTTATTCTGTCGGCATCATGTATGTCACGCAAATAAAAAACATTGCCAAGTCTGGCACCGGGCAGCTCCATCACTCTGGGTCTGGCCCCTGTTGTTAGAATAAGTTTGTCGTAGTTGACTGTTTCATTATCATTCAGAAAGACAGTTTTATTAGTCCGATCAATACTGTCGACTCTACAGCCCAGCTTATATTTAATATCTGCTTTTGCATAAGCTTCTTCATGCCGGATCAGCAAGTCATAAATACTTTTGGTACCCGCTAAAAAAGTTTTGGATAAAGGCGGACGATTGTAAGGCAGGTGAGCTTCTTCTCCGATCAGGGTAATACCCCCTTCCCAGCCTTCTTTTCGCAAGCTGTTACAAAGTTCTGCCGCAGCATGACTGGCGCCAACAATAACACAGTGTTGTTTACTCACTTCTCAACTCTCTTTCTTGGTACTTAAAAAGATCTTAATTCAGTTAAAAGTTCCGGGCTATCCCATTCATAAGCGCCTAGCCAACTGTTAAGTTCCTGACCGGATTCATCATAGAGCACTGTGCTGGGTACTGCCTGAATTCCATGTGTCGAAAAGAATGAATTTAACTTGATGAAATTACCGCTGAATTCATTTTCAGCAATAAAGGCAGTTATGGTTTCCAAAGGCTCATCAGAGGCTAAAACAAAGATATAGCCTTCTGGCCCAAGTATCTCTGCTGCCCGACTTAAAGCCGGTATCTCTTCTATGCAGGGGGCACACCAGGTTGCCCAGTAATTTAAAATCAGCTTGCGCCCGGCAAAACTTGAAATTTCAAGGGGCCTGCCACCTAAATCCTGAAAAGTAGCGGATTCTCCACCTGCGGCAGGTTGCACATCAGAAATAGTAATATTTCCGGCCTGAATGGCTTGTTTTTCTTCTCGCTCCTGCACACAGGCAACAAGCAGGATTGCCAGGACAAAAGCCACAGTGATTTTAATTAATCCTTGATACATTAAAGTAACCCGACGAATGATAAAGGCGTAATCATAACAAAAAGTTTGTTCGTCGTTTGTGTAAACAGTTAGAATTCAATCATGCCTTTACCGCGCGCCTATTTGATTGATTCCAGTATTTATATTTTTCGTGCCTGGCATATCTATGATGACTCCATAACAGATACCCATGGCAAGCCAAGTAATGCTGTCTTTGGCTTCAGTGATTTCCTGTTTCAGATAATAAAACAAAAACAACCACAGCATATTGCTTGTGCCTTTGATGCGAGCCAGACAGCATCCTATCGCCGGGAACTTTATCCTGAATACAAGGCTAACCGCCCGCCTGCACCGCCTGAACTCAAGCACCAGTTTGAACAGTGCCGGCTTTTTTGCCAGGCTGTTGGTATTCCTGAATTTGGCAGCAACCGTTACGAAGCCGACGACATTATTGGTTCCCTTGCAGCCTATTTCAGGGAGCAGGGTTTTGCTGTCACCATAGTCAGTGCCGATAAAGACCTGACCCAGCTTGTCATCGGCGAAGAAGATGCCTGGTGGGACTTTGCCCGTGGTAATGTGTTAAACCGCCGTGGCGTTGAGAAGCAGTTTGGTGTCTTACCTGAACAGATTCCTGACATGCTCGCCCTCTCCGGTGACAAGGTCGATAACATTCCGGGTATTCCCGGCGTCGGTTACACGACTGCAGCAAAAATTCTCAAAAAGTACCCCTACATAGAAAGCATACTGGAAAACATTGATGCCATTGCAGAAATGAAATTCCGTGGCGCTGCACGTATTCATGCTTTGTTAAATGCGCATCAGGAAATGCTGCCGTTGAATAAACTGCTGACTACGATAGTCTGCGATATGCACAGAAATGATCATCTGGACGCCCCTCTTGAAAGACTCGGTTGGAGTGGCGTAAACCACGAAGCATTTGCTACGCTATCCGAGCAGTTAGCGCTAAGCCCTGCGCTTTCACAACGCTGGTTTAACCTGTAAGTTGAACTCGAAAAATTGCATTCAAAATAGAGGAGTTAACAGTGATTTCAGGTAATTCACTGTCTACTTTTGCTCTGCCGAACTAATTCAGAATTAATCGCCCATTTTCCAGCCGGAAGTAATGGGATAACGCCGGTCCTTGCCAAAGCCACGTTTACTGATTCTGATACCAATCGGCGCCTGCCTGCGTTTATGTTCATTAATATCAACCAGCCTGATCACTTTTGCGACGGTATCTTGGTCAAAGCCTTTAGCTATGATTTCTTCCGCACTTAAATCAGCTTCAATATATAACTCAAGAATCTGATCCAGCACAGGATATGGCGGCAGGTTATCTTCATCCACCTGATCCGGTGCCAGTTCTGCTGAAGGTGCTCGTTCGATAACACGTTGCGGAATAACTTCTCCCAGCGTATTACGATACCGGGCCAGTTCATAAACCAGCATCTTGGGCACATCTTTTATCACATCAAAACCGCCTGCCATATCGCCATAAAGTGTCGAATAACCAACTGCCAGTTCGCTCTTGTTACCGGTTGTTAAAACCAGCGCATGTTTTTTGTTTGAAATAGCCATAAGCAAAACACCCCTGCTGCGGGCCTGGATATTTTGCTCGGTAATATCAGAACTGTAGCCTTTAAATTCATCACTAAGCGCCCGGCTGAAGCTGTCATAGATATCTGCGATGGGAATTACTTGGTAATTAACACCCAGTGTCATTGCTTCTTTACGTGCATCTTCCAGACTGATTTCCGATGTGTAGGTATAGGGCATCATCACTGCCTGCACTCTTTCTGCACCCAGGGCATCCGCTGCAATGGCAAGCGTCAGGGCGGAATCAATACCTCCGGAAAGCCCCAGGACAACACCAGGGAAACCATTCTTGTTGACGTAATCTTGTAGACCCAATACCAAAGCCTGATAGATAACCGCTTCTTTATCCGGTAGTGAAGCGATCTTACTCTGACTTAGAGAAACTGTTTCATCTGCATTTATATTACAGTCAACCGGCACCATCGCTTCTTCATACAAAGGAGCCAGTGCACACAATTGGCCAGAACCATCAAAGGCCATTGAAGCACCATCGAAGACCAGTTCATCCTGCCCACCAACCTGATTCACATAAATAACAGGTAGAGATGTTTCATTTATGCGTTGTTGAATAATTTCCTGACGATCCTGCACCTTATTCATATGAAAAGGTGAACCATTAATATTGATCATTAATTTTGCGCCGGCCGTCTTGGCCTGTTGCATGGGGCCCGCTTCCCATAAATCTTCACAAATAGTGAAGGCAACCGGAATATTTTTTATCTCCAACACACAAGCTTTATCGCCCGCCGAGAAATAACGCTTTTCATCAAACACTTGATAGTTGGGTAAACATTGCTTGCAATAAGTAGCCAAACATTGGCCTGCGTGAAACACACCCAGCATATTGAATAGTTTGCCATCTACCCTGCCCGGATAACCAACAACCAGATAGGCTGGCAGCTCAGCTTCCTGAATTTCTTGCAGTGCTGCAGCTATACGTTTGTCCAGACTTGGACGCAGTAATAAGTCTTCAGGGGGATAAGCTGTTAATACCAGTTCAGGAAATACAATAATATCAGCCTCATGCTCTGCAATACCCTGCCTGGCGGCGGCTAGAAGTTTTTTTGTATTACCCGGAATATCACCAACGAGCGGGTTGGTTTGAACCATTAATATTCGCATTACTATCTGTTTTCGGCCTGTTTGCTTGTATAGATATTGTTTAGCAGGTGAGTTATTGTCTGTTATTCTTTAGCGTCAAGTAAAGCAACATAAAGTGCTAACGATCTAATTTCAAGCAGAGCGAATTATGGGATTATTCAGACTACTGACTTTTATTCTTGTCGTCATCGTCGCCTGGCGCATGATAAAAAATTATCAAAAAACAGTGGTAAAAAGAGACAAAAAATCCGAACAATCTAAAATCCCTGTGCGTGAAAAAATGGTCAAGTGTGAACTGTGTGATGTTCATCTGCCACAGGAAGACGCGATTGGTCTTAAAGACAATGGGCAGGAATACTGGTTTTGTTCTTCAGCACATAGAAATTCGTTTAAACAGCAGGATTCCTAAATCCCCATGTTAAAACTCCGTGTAGTCAGCATAGATGACAGCCGTCGTCAGCAGAGCGCCCAGATTTTTAATATCTACAATCTATACAGGCTGTTGCTGTCGCTGATTCTGCTCATTTCCTACCTGTTTACTGCAGATTTTAATTTTCTCGGCAGTGTCGACTCTGATCTTTATTTCAGAGCCAGTATTGCTCACCCATATGGCTCTGGAATTGGCAGCAATATTATCAATGTCACAAATTTTGAAATAAGCGCCCCCCGTGGAATTATTCAGGAAGCCGTCATTATTGAACTGCACAAATTCATTCGTTATCGTGTTGTTGGAACTGTTCAACAATTCGATGGCGACAATGTCATTTGCTGAAGGATGTACCTGTAATAATTCATCTCCATCAGCACTATCCACAACGCCATCGCCATCATAATCCGAGAAAACCAGCCAGCCATCGCTCCAGTCAGAACCTGCTGAATTTGAACAGGATGTCTGGTTAGCACTGTGACAAACAGAAGCTGTTACCGACAAAGTGACTGCCTGACTTCGAGCCAGTGCCAATGAAGTCAATAAATCCAGTTGTATACTGTCTCTGGCATTGCGACTGATCGTATCCTGTAAACTGGGCACGGCTACGGCAACCAGGATAGCTCCAATGGCGACAACCATAAGAATCTCCAGCATGGTATATCCCTGCTGTCCCAGTTTGATTTTGCTGTACAAAGCGTATCTCATTGACTTACCAATACAAGCAATCTAAAGCCTCGCTAACACTATACCATGTCGTAACAGCTCTAATAAGCAAGCCCGGTAGGATAAGCCCTTATATTCTAAAGGTTTCTTTATCCTGTGGGACTAAGAGATTAACCTAATTTGCAAAAAAAAATGTGAACTATTGAGAAAACTTGTAGGCCGCTTTACTCAGGATGTCTAAAATGCGATCTAAATCACTATACAGAAGCTTAACTTATTGAAATTTTAAGAAATTCTCAGGTCGCGTGGCATTGAGAAAGTCATATTCTCCTCGGCACCTGCCATCTCTTGCAATTGACCACCGCCCAGTTCCTGAATACGCTGGATAACTTCCTGTACCAGCACTTCCGGAGCGGAAGCTCCTGCTGTTACGCCGACCCTGCTTTTGCCCTGCAACCAGCGGTCGTGAATTTCTTCGGCACTATCAATCAGATAAGCCTCACTACCTGTTCTCTCGGCCAATTCTTTTAACCGATTGGAATTGGAGCTGTTCGGTGAACCTACCACCAGAACCAGATCGCACTCCAAAGCCAGTTGTTTAACTGCATCCTGGCGATTCTGGGTGGCATAGCAAATATCTTTCTTGCGTGGCCCTTTTATATTTGGAAAACGCTTTTGCAGGGCATCAATAATCAGAGAAGTATCATCCATGGAGAGTGTCGTCTGTGTCACATAGGCGAGCTGATCAGGATTATTAACCTCTAAACTCGCCACATCCTCTTCTGACTCAACCAGGTAAATCCTGCCACCGGCACTTTCATCATATTGCCCCATAGTCCCTTCAACTTCAGGATGAAAAGCATGCCCAATTAAAATACATTCCTGTCCCGCGCGGCTGTATCGCATGACTTCCATATGCACCTTGGTCACCAAAGGACAGGTCGCATCAAACACTCGCATACCAAGACCGGCTGCTTCCGTTTTTACCGCCTGCGACACACCATGGGCAGAAAAAATCACAATGGGTGGTTCTGTCTTCTCTGTTACCGGCACATCAGACAATTCATCAACAAAAACTGCTCCTCGTAATTTCAGTCTTTCAACGACAAATTTATTGTGCACAACTTCATGCCGGACAAAGATAGGCGCTCCATAAATATCCAGCGCTCGATTGACAATATCAATGGCGCGGTCAACTCCGGCACAGAATCCGCGTGGATTAGCCAGCTTGATTTCACGTTTTTCGGTAACCATGGTCATAAAGTTAGACTAACAATCTATTAAATAGCTTCAACCGCTTTAATCTCAACAACGAAAAGAATATCGAGACCAGCTAGAGGATGGTTAAAATCAACATATACATTATTAGCATCAAAAGTGCTAACGACACCTGCCTGCTCATTACCTCCAGCATCCGAAAAATTAATCATAAGACCTTTTTCCATAAGCAGATCCGCCGGAAACTGATAGCGGGGGTAACAATGAATATTATCTTCGTTTCTTAGACCAAAAGCCTTTTCCGCCCCGACAGTAAACGACTTTTTATCACCGGCTTTAAGACCGAGCATAACAGCCTCAAATCCGGGCAGTATATTACCATCACCATAGTCAAAACTTACTGGTTCTTTTTCAAAATTGGAGTCAATCAGAGCTGTTGGATCATCTGCCGGCGCCAAAGAAAAATTTAAAACAATGCGCTTTCCGGGACTGATTTCATGCTCGGAATAATGCTTTAATTCTTCTTTCCCGGCTTTGGCATCCAGTACCGGCTCATCACTAAGATTAACAACATGGAGCAATTCATTACTTTTTCTGTTGGTATCGATGTCAACGCCTTTACCGGCCTCATTGCGCTCTAAATCACTATCAGAATTATTCATCTTCGTTATTCCTGGCAGTACTTTTACCGCTACGTAAACCAGACATCCCAGATTGATTTTTAAAGATATCCAGTATCATCAGACACGCACCGATAAAAACTGACGAGTCGGCTATATTGAAGGTAGCAAATCGAAAACTCTGATAATACACGCTGATAAAATCAATTACATAACCATTCAACATCCTGTCATATAAATTTCCCACGGCTCCACCCAGTATCAGGCAAAGTGCGATCGCCGATAATTTTTCCTGCTTAGGCAAGCAAACAATCCAAAAAATTAACAAGACACTGATTGCTGAAGAAAATCCAGTTAACAGCCAGCGCTGCCAACCACCAGCGTCATCTAAAAAACTGAATGCAGCGCCAGAATTATAGGCAAGCAACAAATCAAAACCTGGAAATACCGTTAAGGGTTGACCATAGTCCAGATAGGCATTACAAAAATATTTAGTCAACTGATCCAGTATAAATATCAAAAATGATATTGATAATAGAACCGGCGTTCTGAATATTATTTTGGGTTCAGTTGACATAACTTAGTCTAAGCCAGCCTCTAAAAAACCGTCTGTTTTTATTGATTCTTTTATTGAAAAAAATTGCCTGGCTTTTTTTACATCGTTTGCAATATGCTGTTTTAATTCATTTATGTCTGAAAACTTTTCCTGTGCTCTGATTTTTTCGTAAAAATACACAACCAGTTTTTCGCCATAAATATCTTCATCAAAATCCATTAGGAACACTTCTACTGCCAAATCATGTTTACCTTCAATAGTCGGCTTATTACCGATACTGGCAACTCCTTTAATAAAGCGCCCACCAAGTTCAGCAATAACCGCAAAAACACCTTCTAGTGCTAATTTTTTAATGCCGGTTTCAATATTCGCTGTCGGATAACCTAATTTTCGACCCAGCTGCTGGCCCTTAATGACTTCTCCACTCAGCTGATAAGGCCTGCCCATTAACTCGGAGGCACCTTTGCAGTCCCCGGCTTCCAGTCTTTGCCTGAGCAGAGTACTGCTTACCCGATGACCATCAACCAAGAGCTCCTCAGCGGCCTCTACCTGAAAATCCAGAATTTCTCCTTGTTCCCTTAATAAAGAGAAATCACCTTTTCTGTCCTTACCAAAATGAAAGTCATCACCCACAATCAAGGCTTTGACACCTAAACCCCGATGTAGAATATTAACTATAAAGTTTTCTGCACTTAATTCACTCAGCTTCTGATCAAAAGTCATTTTATAAACCAGATCTATGCCGATATTTTCTAGAAACTTTAATTTATCTGCAAAAGACAGCAGTCGGGCCGGTGCATTTTCACCTGAAAAAAACTCTTCCGGTTGTGGTTCACTCAGAATGACTAAAGAAGGGAGCTTTAATTCAGCAGCAACTGTTTTTAAACGCTGCAGAATTTTTTGATGCCCCAGATGCATACCATCATACTTCCCAATGGTTAAAACGCAATGCGGATAAGCAGCATTTAAGGTAGATAAATTATCGAAAACTTGCATAGGCATTAAAAAGTCAAAGGGTAATTATTATATAAAGAACCAGAGAGGCTGTCTTTAAAGCCTTATTGTAAGTAAATTGTAAAAAGTATGCTGAATTAATGCCGGAAATCACGTGGTCGGATACCAACCAGCAACAAGCCTATGCCGTAACAAAGCACTCCACCAAAGCATAGAAAAGCGAGATAGCCGGACCTAGCCATCGTATTCCATGCCAGCCATTGTTCACCAGCCTCATTAAAGCTCAGCAAAAATACCAACATCAATAAATTAGCTGCAAAGAGTTGTAATAGCAGCACATAGAGTTTTCGCTGAAAATGAAACAGCTTCAATTTTACCAAACCGAATAACAGCAGACCCGCATTGACCCAGGATGAAAAAGCAGTTGCTATGGCTAATCCAACATGTGCCAACGGTAAAATTAAAATGAGGTTCATCACCATGTTGCTCACCATGGCAATGATTCCATAGCGTACAGGCGTTTTGGTGTCCTGACGTGAAAAATATGCACTGGATAGAACCTTGATTGCCATAAAAGCAAGCAGGCCCAAAGCGTAAGCCTGTAATGCCCGGGCTGTCGGCAACACAGAATCTGCTCCAAATTCACCACGTTGATATAAAGTAATAACCATGGGCTCTGCCAGACTGATCAGGGCAATACTTGCTGGTAACGCTATTAATAAAATACAACGTAAGCCCCAATCCAAAGTTTCTTTGAATTTATCAACCGATGCTTCAGCGTGTTTTCGCGACAGACTCGGCAGGATGACTGTCGCAATTGCAACAGCAAATACTCCCAGTGGCAGATACATAATACGGTCTGCATAATATAGCCAGCTGACGCTGCCATCCCCGTCAATCGATGTTGCCAGAACTGTATCCAACAAAAGATTTATTTGTCCCACTGAAACAGAGAACATCACCGGCAACATCAATGTGATTACCCTGCTCACACCCTCATGTCTGGGCTTTAATCTGGGTCGCGGAATCAGGTGCAAATGCCCAAGAAAAGGCAACTGGAACATCAACTGGATAATGCCTGCTGCTATCACACCCCAGGCAATAGCAATGACAGGCTCTGCAAATAACGGGCTTAACCAAATTGCACAGCTGATTAACGAAATATTTAAAAATACCGGTGTAACGGCTGGAACAGCAAAGCGGTTATAACTGTTTAATACACCACCGGCAAAACCGGTTAATGAAATAAGCAGGATATACGGAAAAGTAATACGCAGCATGTCCACCAGCAATGAAAATTTTTCAGCATCATCCAGGTAGCCCGGCGCAAAGAGTCCTGCCAGAACCGGCGTGGCTATGACCCCCACAATACTGATAACCAAAAGTATGGATGACAGCCTGCCTGCCACATGATCCACAAACGCTTTTACCTCAGCAAAAGAGCGTTTCTGCTTGTACTCGGATAAAACCGGTACAAAGGCCTGTGAAAAGGCGCCCTCTGCAAATAATCTGCGTAGAAAATTAGGAATACGAAAGGCTACAAAAAAAGCATCGGCCTGTGCACTGTCACCAAAAAAAGCAGCAAAGACAATCTCCCTGGCCAAACCAAGGATTCTGGAAAAAAAAGTCAAGGATGAAACTACTATGCTGGACCGAGCCAGACCATCATTACTTTTTTCTTCCTGCTGCCCATTGGTCTTTGCTGTGCTGTCTTCTTGCATAAGTGGCTTTACAGACTAAAAGCCCGCATCATAGCTATTCAACCGCTATAAAACCAGCATCACTATTGACAAATCAGCAGCAAAACTGCATAGTGCGCGTCTTTTTTCGGGAAGTGATGCTTTCCGAAACGACAAAAAAATAAGCAATCTTTCGGATCAATCTGAATCGGCAATTTGCTGAATTTATTGATATTTACAAGATAGTAATGAAAGGAGGCCACATTGGCTAACTCTCCACAGGCTCGTAAAAGAGCAAGACAGGCTGAAAACCGCAGAAGTCATAACGCCAGCTTCCGTTCCATGGTGCGTACCTATATCAAGAAAGTAGATGCAGCCCTTGAAAGCAAGGACTATGACGCAGCTACTACAGCCTATAATGCTGCTGTTCCTGTTATTGATCGTATGGCAGATAAAGGCATCATTCACAAGAACAAGGCTGCCCGACACAAAAGCAGACTTAATGCTGGCATCAAGGCATTAAAAGCCTAGCATGACATAAGCTCGATAAATTCGAGAAATCAGTAATTTTATAAAAACCGGCCTTAGCCGGTTTTTTGTGTGTTGGAGTTTTACACTTTATTTACAGACTTGACTGACAGGCAGCTTGCAGATTTAAGTTTTAGGACGAAGCTTGATCAAAGTAACACCAGGTTATCGCGGTGAATCATCTCGTGATCGCCATCGTAGCCCAGAATGGAAAGTATCTGATCACTGGATTTACTGATTATAAGCTGTGCTTCGCTGGCATCATAATTAACCAGTCCTCTGGCAATAACTTTCCCCTGAGCATCCAGACAGGCTACCATCTCGCCTCGCAAGAACTTGCCTTTTATCGACTTGATACCGACAGGCAGCAGGCTGCGCCCAGACTTTTTCAATACATCCACGGCTCCATCATCTAAAACAAGCTCGCCGCAAACCTTTAAATGGCTGGCCAGCCACTGCTTACGGGCTGCGATAGGTTGCGCATCAGGCAATAATAAACTGCCGATCTCATTACCCTCATATAAATCAAGTAATACATTGCCTTGATTACCATTCACAATCGCTGTGACAGCCCCTGATCTTGCCGCAAGTCTGGCTGCTTTTAATTTCGTCAGCATGCCACCCTTACCCAGAGCACCACTGCCCCCGGCATGCTGTAACAGATTCTTGTCATTGCTCTTAGCTTCTCTGATAAGCTGGGCCTGTGCATTCGAACGCGGATCTGCATCATAAAAACCATCCTGATCAGTCATGATGACCAAAGCCTGGGCATTGATAAGATTTGCTACCAGACCGCCCAAAGTATCATTGTCACCGAAACAGATTTCTTCGGTAACGACCGTATCATTTTCATTAATAATTGGCGTAACACCCATCTTCAACAAGCTATTCAAGGTACTTCTGGCATTGAGGTAACGTGTACGGTTGGATAAATCATCATGTGTCAGCAAGACCTGGGCAGTATGCTTATCAAATTCTCTGAAGCAACGCTCATAAGCTTCAATCAGGCCCATCTGCCCTACCGCAGCGGCAGCCTGCTGTTCATGAATAGCCGTAGGTCGCCCAGACAAGCCAAGTCTGGCAACACCTTCAGCCACTGCGCCAGAAGAAACCAGCACAATTGCAATGCCGCGTTTTTGCAGTTCTACAATTTGCTCTACCCAGGCGGCAATAGCTTTCCGGTTCAGACCCTTGCCATTATCCGTAACCAAGGAACTGCCAATTTTGATTACCCAGGTTTTTGCTGTCTTCAGTAATTCGCGACTACTCATTTACGTACTCAACTTCCACATCATAGTCATCTTCATCCCAGCCTTTCTGCCCTTTCTGTTCTTTACGTTTCTCACGCCATAAAGCCCTGCTGCGTTCAATGCTGCGACGAATTTCATAATCCATTTGCTGCTGCTGTTCTTCCTCATGAAGACGAAAGCTCTCATCTTCAATAATTCTGCTATTGCGTTCTTCAATTAAAGTCATGACTGCATCACACAGTTCTTTTGTGCCTGCTTTGTTCAAGGCCGAAATTTTAAATACCTTACTTTGCCATTTGAGCTTGCCAAGTAATTCATTACAAATCTTATCGACATCCTGCTGCGGCAGCATATCCACTTTATTAAGTACCAACCAGCGCTCTTTTTGAGCCAGAACAGCGCTAAATTTTTCCAGCTCTTCAATGATTGCATGTGCCGATTCGGCTGGGTCACTTCCATCGTATGGAGCAATATCCACCAGATGCAAAAGTACGCGACTACGACTCAGATGTTTTAAAAACCTTATGCCCAACCCTGCCCCATCAGCCGCACCCGGAATTAAACCCGGGATATCTGCCATCACAAAACTACGTTCATTACTCAGTCTGACGACTCCTAAATTGGGCACTAAAGTCGTAAAAGGATAATCCGCAACTTTCGGTTTAGCTGATGATACCGCCCTGATCAATGTTGACTTACCAGCATTAGGCAAACCCAACAAGCCAACATCTGCCAGTACTTTTAACTGTAAAAACAGGCGCCTGCTCTCACCCGGTGTACCATTAGTTGTTTTACGCGGGGCACGATTGATACTTGATTTGAAGCGGGTATTACCCAGTCCTCTCTTGCCACCCTGGGCTACCAGTAAACGCTGCCCTGGCCTTACCAGATCACCAATAAGTTCATCAGTATCAGCCACCAGAACACTGGTACCGACCGGGACTTTTACCTCTAAATCTTCACCACTAGCACCGGTGCGATTTCGTTTGCCTCCGGCCGAACCTGCCTGGGCCTTATAGCGAGGCTGGTAACGGAAATCCACCAGAGTATTCAGTGCCGGGTCTGCCACCAGATAAAGAGAACCGCCATCCCCACCATCACCACCGTCCGGACCGCCTTTCTCAATAAATTTTTCGCGCAGAAAACTCAGGCAGCCGTTACCCCCCTTACCGGCTTCTACGAATATTTCTGCTTCATCGACAAACTTCATAACCTTAGGTTTCCCTAAAATACCAAAAAAAAACCCTGCCAGAGACAGGGTTTTTTAAAAATCGTTAGTGTTAACCTTTTACACCTTAAGCGCTTGCCGTCTCAACGCTGACGTAAGTTCGCATTTGCGGCCCTTTAGCCCGAAACTTAACTGTTCCTTCCGCTTTTGCGTAAAGTGTGTGATCTTTTCCGCAACCTACATTTTCTCCAGCATGAAACTTGGTACCACGCTGGCGCACAAGAATATTACCCGCAGCAACGCTCTCACCACTGAAATGTTTCACGCCAAGACGTTTGGAAATTGAATCCCTGCCGTTATTAGTACTACCACCTGCTTTCTTATGTGCCATGACTAATCCTCTTGCTTCGTAGTGTCAGCTTTCTCTGCTGCTTTCTTCTTGGCTGGCGCTTTTTTTGCAGCGGTTTTCTTAGGAGCTGCTTTTTTTGCTGGCGCCTTCTCAGTTGCTTCACCTGATTCAGCTTTAGCCTTTGGTGCAGCCTTGCCTTCACTGATGTCAGTTATTTTAACTTCAGTAAACCACTGTCTGTGGCCCTGACGTTTCATGTGATGCTTGCGGCGACGAAACTTGACAATGGAAACCTTGTCACCACGGCCATGGCTTAATACTTCTGCCGTCACATTGCCTTCAACATAAGGTTTACCTATCTTAACGCTGGCACCCTCACCAATCATTAAAACCTTGTCAAAGTTAATACTGTCACCTGTGCTGGCATCCAATTTTTCCAGTTTCAGCACTTCGCCTTTCTCTACGCGATGCTGCTTGCCACCACTTTCTATAACCGCATACATTTGATCTTTCTCCGGATTCTTTACACTGACCACAGGGCCAGCTTTCACAGGGGCGGGAATTTTACGGGAAGAGCAGCACTTGCGCAAGACAGATTCATAGTTTTTCCTATCTTTTTCAGACTGTTGTAAGACTTGATCTAGGATAGCATTTAGTGCCGGATAACTTGACTTTCGCCCCACCCCTCCCTAGGCTCCTCAGTCTGAAATTTTCCGTTTTAAAGCTATGGTCAACAGAATTCAGCAAATCGTCTCCGATGACTTTGTCACTCTTAATCAGAATGTCGTGAAACAGCTGCATTCCGAAGTGCCACTTATTGAAAATATTGGCCAATACCTGATTGATGCCGGCGGCAAGCGCATTCGCCCTTTATTGGCCTTGTTATGTGCACGTGCTTTCGGCTATCAGGGCAATCAACACATCAATCTTGCAACTGTCATCGAATTTTTACATACAGCAACCCTGTTGCACGATGATGTTGTCGACATGTCTGAAATGCGTCGAGGACAACCCACTGCAAACATGCAGTGGGGTAATCCGTCCAGTGTCCTGGTCGGCGATTTTATTTACTCACGTGCCTTTCAGCTGCTCGTGGACATAGCAGACATGCAGATCATGGAAGTCATGGCGACAACGACCAATAAAATTTCTGAAGGTGAAGTCCTGCAACTGGTTAACCAGCATAATGTCGCTGCTACTGAGCTCGACTACATGAACGTCATACATAATAAAACGGCCATCCTGTTTGCAGCGGCATGCAGCTCTGCTGCGATTCTTGCCAAAACTGATGAGGCAACCCAGGCAAAACTGCACAGCTTTGGTCTGGAGGTTGGCATGGCGTTTCAGCTAATTGACGATGTTCTGGACTATAACGGTGACAGTGAAGAACTGGGTAAAAATGTGGGAGACGACCTGGCAGAAGGCAAACCTACCTTGCCACTTATTTATGTCGTCCAAAACGGCAATCCGGATCAAAAACAACTCATCACATCAGCGATTGAGCAGGGCGGCCTGGACCACCTGGATGAAATAATCACTGTTGTCAGGGATTCCGGTGCACTCGAATACACAAGAAAAAAGGCTGAAGAACGTATCGCTATTGCAATGGACTGCTTATCCGTAGTGCCAGATTCAGCTTATAAAGAAGGTCTGGAACTCATAGCCCAGACGGCTATAGAGCGATCAAAATAGCTCTTTACCCAACTCAACATTGTCCCCTGTCGTGATGGTACCTGCCTGCAAAACCTTGCAGCATACTCCACCACGCCAACTCGGCATCAAGGCTTCTTTCAGCCCCTGATAGGCTTTATCCATTTTCCAGCAGGGATCTGTTTCACGGGTTATTTCCAGAATGACATCGCCGACCTGAATGGTTCTGCCGACATCCGTCGGTAAAAACTCAAAACCTTTAATCAACAGATTAGCTCTTCTTGCAGTCCAGGGTAAATCTACACCGAGTTCATGGCAGGCTTTGAGCCATGACTCCTTGCTCAGGATGGTAATCTGTCGCGGACCGGGCTTGCCTTTGGAATCACCTTTTATGCCATCTTCCAGCGATACTTCAGCACTGAAAACCTCCTGCATGGGAGAATTCGCATCAGACCTGCGGGCAATATTCATTAGTTTTATGACCAAAAGTAAATGCCTCCCGTATATAAATTCACCGCCATCCTGCAGGCTTGCATTATAAGCCTAAACACGCCATTCTGCGCATTTAGTCAGCCCGTAACCCTAGCTTGGAGCAAATTAGTGAAGAAAGTTCTTATAGCCCTGCCACTCGTCATCGTTATAGCACTGCTTGGCCTGTATTTTTATGTTAACCAGGAAACGGAAAACCAGATTGATCTCTATATAGAACGAGCCATTGCCAGTGGTGCCTATAAGGACATCCAATATGAGTCCGTTGAGTTCGGGGTTGATGCATCAATCCTGATTCGGGGTTTGGATGTGACTGATGCTATGGACTATCAGTTCAGAATTGATGAGCTTGCCATCTCTGAAATGGACTTTTTTAATGAATTCCCACGTTCAATTAATCTCACTGCACAAGGCTTCAGCCTGCCAGCCGGAGTTCCGGAAATGGATACTTCCATGGTCACACCGGATATGCAGGATTTTCTTTCATTAATTAACGGTACCGAGTCTGTTCCTGCCACCATAGAATACAGTCATCAATATGACCCTGATAACAACAACCTATTCAATAGCGCCATGAGTTTCGGTTTGCCCGACGCTTTTAACTTATCCGTCGACACCACTACCCGAAATATTTCCTACGAAACTTTAAACCGAATTTCTGATCCGATGGCTGCCCAGACAGCCCTGATGAACGCACTCATGACTGCTGAAATTCCTGAAATCAGTCTGAGCCTGTCAGATTCTGGTTTAATGCAAACCTTGCTGGAAAACCAGGCCGCTGAACAAGGCAAGAGTGTTGATGTCCTGCGTCAGGAAATCATGACCATGACACAATCATTATTTTTATTCGCGCCTGCTGACCTGCAGGCTCTGGCAATTGATCTGGGCGCTGAATTGACCAGTTTTATGGAAGGTAACAAAACCTTTAACTTTTCACTGCGCCCTGACTTCTCTGGCAGTATTCAGCAATTACAGACACCTATCATGAATGCTTTTTTTACCGGTGAATATGGCCAGATCGCTGATTTACTCAACATTGAATTTAATACTGAATAAGCCGCGAGCTATATTTGCAAGCCGAATAACAAATTAGAAAAACTCAAAGCCTTCTTCTTCATAGTAACGCGAGAATTCTATCTCTTCCTGACTTAAGGTACCTGCAAGAATTGCATTAACATCTGCTTCAAAGCGCTGCATGTAATTCTCCAGATCACCGATTGAAACGGCTTCTATCAAGGCATCACGCCAGATACTGGCACAGCGTGTATCAATCAGACGCACCCTGTTATTCTGAGCCCATTCAGCACCAATGCGCTGGCCAAGCTCTGCCATTAATTCCGAATATTCCTGCTGCTTGTCTGCCGGGGTCTCAAATAATAAATCTTCCGTTAATTGCAGCCATCCCGGCGACAAGGGGCTGCCTTCATAAAAGGTCTGCACCCAACCCAAATAACTTTCCCTATCCTGATAAGGGTGGTTATCAGTACTCCGTTCATAATAATCAATAAAATAACTTTGCGGAGGAAGCAGCTCGGACCAGTCCCCAGTTGCCTGAAATAATGTACAGCCAGGAAGCGTGAAAATAAGAACAACAGGAATAAAATATTTTTCAAACAACATATGATTAAACTTACTAAAAAAATATTTTGAACATCAAAGCAGTTATGAACATCACCTTGGCTAAGCGTTACAGTGCTTAGTTACATTACCCGAAAAGAGCGACGCAGATAGCGCAAAAAGTAAAATATCAGTGGCCAGATTACTGCGCTAGTCACAGCAGAAACCAGAAACATTAAATTTGGTGAGGTGTTTTGATTGCTGACTATCAGCACCCAAAAAGAAACCAACTGATGCAATCCCACCAACATGAAGACTGTAGCAGCCTGTTGCAACATGGTAAACATGCGCAGACGTTGATACAGACTCAAAACCAAATACGCTACCAAGGCTAACACCAATCCATTAAGGCCCAATAAAGAACCTTCCAAGACATCAACAAAAAAACCTAATAGCCAGGCTCCGATTAAACCAAATCTATGTGGTAAAGCCATGGTCCAATAGATAACTGCCAGCGCCATCCATTCCGGACGGCAATATTCAAGCCAATCCGGTAGTGGCATCACCAGTAACAATGCAGCAATCAGAAAGCTTGCAAAGATAACACAGATACCATGTGAAGCTCTTAAACTTGCCGATCCAACCATCACTAAAATACCAGCAGCAGATTTCTGCTACGGTCCAGTTGTGCAGTCGGTTCAACTGTTACCCGTGCAAAAGGTTGTCCAGGGTCTCTTATGATATTGGTTATCACACCGACCTTGTATCCGGCAGGAAATCTTTGGCCTAAACCTGAAGTCACCAGTATATCTCCTACTTCGATATCAGCATTGCTTGTCATATTGTTCATTAGCATTTCATGAACGCTGCCCTGTGTTCCGGAAACCACTGCCCTGATGCCATTCCTGTTAATCTGTACTGGCGTGGAATGTTGTGGATCAGTAATCAGTTGTACCCAACTGTAATAGGGTTCAAGTGACACAACCTGCCCAAACAAGCCATCTGCATCAAGTACCGGCTGGCCTTCATAAACACCATGAATACTGCCTCGGTTAATTAACACTTGTTTTCTGAAAGGATCCGGCGACTCAACGACCAACTGCGCCCTGACTACAATATCTTCGACTATTGCTGATGCATTCAGTAATTCATTTAAACGCTGGTTTTCAGCCGTCAAATGGTCAATTTTCTGTAACTGATATTGCTGTAATAAAATTTCTTCCTGTAACTGACGGTTTTCTTCCAGCAATTCATCACGACTTTTAAACATATCACCCACCCGCTGACTCACAGAGTGCGGCAATTCTGAAATATAGTGCATGGGAGCAACAGAATATGAAGCGTAAAAACGAACTTGCGACAGATAACCAAAGCGATTATCCGCAAACATCAGAACAAGAGAGGCCAGCACTAATGCTAGCAGTCGATACCCCTGAGCTGAACTTTGAATGAATAGAGACTTGTTAATAGTCACCTACCAGTTCAGAAACTGAACAATTATGCCGTTCTGTTAAAAGAGTTTATTTAGCTATTTTATCTAATTATTATTTAATCTAAAGTCAGCAAGTCTATGTCATGAAGATCCATTAGCTCCATAGCTTCACCACCGCCTCTGGCGACACAGGTGAGTGGATCATCTGCCACAATCACTGGTAGCCCGGTTTCTTCACTCAATAACTTATCCAGATCTCTTAATAAAGCGCCACCACCGGTTAGAACCAGACCACTTTCGGCTATATCAGAAGATAGTTCAGGTGGTGATTGCTCCAGGGCACTTTTCACAGCCTGCACTATCGCAGACAATGGTTCCTGCAAGGCTTCTAGAATTTCATCACCATTTAAAATAAAACTTCTTGGAACGCCTTCAGCGAGATTGCGTCCACGCACATCAATCTCCCGAATTTCTGAACTCGGAAAGGCGCAACCAATTTCTTTTTTGATTCTTTCCGCCGTCGCATCACCAATTAAACTACCGTAATTTCTGCGCACATGCGTTATTATTGCTTCGTCAAAACGATCCCCACCTATTCTTACTGATTCTGAATAAACCACACCGTTAAGAGAAATGATGGCAATCTCAGTAGTTCCACCGCCGATATCCACCACCATGGAGCCACTGGCCTGATCAACCGGTAAACCGGCACCTATGGCAGCCGCCATTGGTTCTTCAATCAGACGCACTTCCCGGGCCCCGGCACCCATCACTGATTCACGAATCGCCCGGCGTTCTACCTGAGTTGACTTACATGGTACACAAACCAAAACTCTCGGACTGGGTCGGATAAAACTGTTTTCATGCACTTTATGAATAAAATGCTGCAGCATTTTTTCAGTGATCTGGAAGTCTGCAATAACGCCATCTTTTAAAGGTCTGATGGCAGAAATATTCCCCGGTGTCCTGCCCAGCATGCGCTTGGCATCCGAGCCAACTGCAGTAACCGTTTTCTGGCCGTTATGAATGCGTATGGAAACCACTGAAGGTTCATTCAATACAATACCCTGCTCGCGGACATAAATGAGGGTATTTGCAGTCCCCAAATCTATAGATAAATCATTGGAGAACATGCCCCTTAATTTCTTTAGCATAAATTTTTTACAACCTTTCTTTTATAATCCGGCAGGATTAAGTTAAATTTTCATGACTGGAATACGTCTTTTGCAGCAATCTTCCAGTATAATCACGCCTTTTTAACTATTTGAGCCAATAATTTAAACTGTAAATAGTGAAATGCGTCAGCCTCATTAAAGCCTTTTCCAATATGAGGCAATATTAAGGATGCAACTCTAGCAATGACAACTACTTAGAGCAAGAATCAAATCTATTTTGTCAGAACTATTTCACTATATGAGCCGTTTTTAGCCATAATCAGCTACGTGGAGAAGATAAATGTCTATTTCAGCAAATGATATTGCATACATTGCAAATCTTGCGCGCCTGCAGCTTAGCGAAGCAGAACAGCAGGAAGCTGCTGACAACTTTAAAAATATCCTGGCTTTGATAGATCAAATGCAAAGCGCTGACACGGATCAGCTTGAGCCGCTTTCCCATGCCATAGAAACCTCTCAACCACTGCGTGAAGACCTGGTCACAGAATTGAATCAGCGTGATGAACTGCAAAAAATTGCGCCGAAGTGTGAACAGGGTTTGTACCTGGTACCAAAGGTTATCGAATAAGAACTATTGAGCAAAAGCACCAGGAATCCATAAAGAAATGTTTAGATTAGGTATTGCCGAAATATCACGCGCTTTAGCTGCCGGTGAGTTTTCCAGTGAAGAACTCACCACCGCCTATCTCGCGCGCATCAAAGAAAAAGACAAAGACTTTAACGCCTACATTACATTATGCGAAGAGCAGGCCTTAAGTCAGGCAAAAGCAGCTGACAGCAAACGGGCAAAAGGCGAAGCGGATTTATTAACCGGTGTACCACTGGCGCATAAGGATATTTTTTGTACCAAAGGTATTAAAACTTCCTGTGGTTCACGCATGCTTGATAATTTTATTGCCCCCTATGATGCAACAGTCGTAGATAAATTTAATCAGGCAGGAATTGTTATGCTGGGAAAAACCAACATGGATGAATTCGCCATGGGTTCTTCAAATGAAACCAGTTATTACGGTGCCGTACATAACCCCTGGAACAAGGAGCTGGTGCCAGGTGGCTCTTCAGGAGGCTCCGCTGCAGCAGTTGCCGCTCATTTATGCCCCGCTGCAACGGCCACTGATACCGGCGGTTCCATTCGCCAACCAGCTGCTTTTTGTGGACTCACTGGTTTAAAACCAACATATGGCAGGGTTTCCCGCTGGGGCATGATTGCCTTTGCTTCCAGCCTGGACCAGGCAGGCACGCTAACCAGGTCTGCTGAAGATGCAGCCCTGATGCTTAACGTAATGGCCGGGCATGATCCATTGGATTCAACTTCAATTAATATTGCGACAGAAGATTACACTGCCGACCTGAACAAGCCACTTAAGGGTTTAAAAATTGGCATTCCTGTTCAACATTTTGCCGAAGGACTTAATGCAGATGTCGAACAAAATATTCGCAACGCTTTAGCAGAATTTGAAAAACTTGGCGCCACTTTAAAAGAAGTCAGTCTGCCTAACAGTCACCAATCTGTCTCGGCCTATTATGTGATTGCACCGGCCGAAGCTTCAGCCAACCTGTCGCGCTATGACGGAGTACGTTATGGTTATCGCTGCGATGACCCTCAAGACCTGGAAGATTTATATAAGCGCAGCCGTAGCGAAGGCTTTGGTACTGAAGTAAAACGCCGCATCATGGTTGGCACTTATGCCCTGTCTGCCGGTTATTACGATGCCTATTACATTAAAGCTCAAAAAATCCGCCGCCTGATTAAAAATGATTTTGACAAGGCCTTTACCGAAGTTGACGTCATCATGGGACCAACCTCCCCCCACACCGCATTTAAAATCGGTTCGCAAACAAATGATCCGGTCACCATGTACCTGGAAGATATTTATACTATTGCTGTCAACCTGGCTGGCCTGCCCGGCATTTCAATACCTGCCGGTCTGGTTAACCAATTACCGGTCGGCTTGCAGGTTATCGGTAAGAATTTTTCCGAATCCCAATTGCTAAACATTGCCCATCAGTTCCAGCAGGTTACTGACTGGCATACACAAACACCGGAGGTCTGATCATGGAATGGGAAACAGTGATAGGCCTTGAAGTTCACGTGCAGCTAGCAACCAAGTCCAAACTTTTTTCCGGTTCAAGTACTGAATTTGGCGCTGAACCCAATACGCAAGCCAATATTTATGATCTGGCTTTACCCGGCACTTTACCTGTGCTGAATAAGGAAGCCCTAAAAATGGCGGTCAAATTTGGGCTGGCAATTGACGCTGAAATAGGCATGAAATCGGTATTCGACCGCAAGAATTATTTCTACCCGGATCTGCCAAAAGGCTATCAGACCAGTCAGCTGGATTTTCCGACTGTCGGCAAAGGTTCACTTGAAGTAAGCCTGGAAGATGGCAGTGTTAAAACCATTGGCATTACACGTGCACATATGGAAGAAGATGCCGGCAAATCGCTACACGAAGACTTTCACGGCGAAACAGGCATTGACCTGAACCGGGCCGGAACGCCGCTGCTGGAAATTGTGTCTGAACCGGAAATACGCAGCGCAACTGAAGCCGTTGCCTATTTAAAGAAACTGCATAGCCTGATTCTTTATCTGGGTATTTCTGATGGCGATATGTCAAAAGGCAATATGCGTTGCGATGCCAACGTTTCAGTACGTTTGAAAGGTGAAGAAGAATTCGGAACGAGAACTGAAATCAAAAATATCAATTCTTTTAAATTCGTTGAGAAAGCCATCAATATAGAGGCTGAAAGACAGATTGATATTCTGGAAGACGGCGGTCGTATCGTGCAGGAAACCCGGCTTTATGATTCCGAGAAAAATGAGACGCGATCAATGCGCAGTAAGGAAGTTGCCAATGATTACCGTTACTTTCCTGAACCCGATTTATTACCGGTAATGATTGATGAAGCCTTCATTGCAGAAATACGCACCACCCTGCCTGAGTTGCCAGACACCAAACGCCAACGCTTCATAGATGAGTACAAACTTAGTGAGTATGATGCCCTGGTACTGGCAAATGATCTGGCTACCGCTAATTATTTTGAAGCCGTTGTTGCTGAGTGTGGCAATGCCAAATTATCAGCCAACTGGGTCAGTGTTGATTTACAGGCTTATTTAAATGAAACAGAAATTCCTGTCAGTGAAAGCCCGGTAACACCGCAGCAACTTGGCGGACTGATTAATAAAATTACCGACAACACAATTTCATCAAAAATTGCCAAGACTGTATTCGAAGCCATGCTTGCAGGTGAAGGTAATGCAGAAGAAATCATTGAAGCCAAAGGCTTAAAACAAGTTACCGACAGTAGCGCTATCGAAGCTATGGTAGACGCAGTAATCGCTAATAACCCTGAACAGGTCAAACAATACCGTTCCGGCAAGGAAAAAGTCTTTGGCTTTTTTGTTGGACAAATCATGAAAGAATCCAAAGGCAAAGCCAACCCCGGCCAGGTCAACCAAATACTGAAAGAAAAATTATCTAATTAGTAAAAGCTAGTAAGGAATCAAGAATTAACATGAAAACTGAGAAAAAAACCGGCGCCGATAGAACCCAGCCGGCTGTAAGAGATGAATGGTGGAGCGATGAGCGTATCAAAGGTTTTTTGACCTTGGATACCACGGCTAATGAAGCACCAGACTTTCATATTCTGAGTAAAGCCTATCGTGGCATGGTTGTTGAAGCTTTTGGCCGTTTTATCACTTTTTTTGTGGCAGAAGGTCGCAACATCAATGAAAAAAACTATCGTGGCGAAACTATTCTGAAAATTGTTTCTGAACACCGAAATTCCAAAGAGTATGCAGAAATATTAAAACAGGCAGGAGCTGAAGTTTAACGGCGTTTGTGGTGCTTTTTACCCTTTCGGTTATCGTGCGATTTATCCGCTTTAAATTTGGAAGGCCGTAAAAATTCGGGAGGGTCCACCAGTAAAGAAGCTTCAGGATGCTCACAGTTTAACTTTTTACCGATTTTCTCTTCGATATCAGGCAACAGAAATGAATCATCTTCACAGGCAAAAGAGATAGATGTGCCTTCGGCTCCGGCTCTGCCGGTTCGGCCAATACGGTGAACATAATCTTCCGCCTCAATCGGCAAAGTAAAATTCACAACATGACTGATATCTTCAATATGTAGCCCCCGACCTGCAACATCCGTTGCCACCAGTACCTGTATATTGGCATTACGAAAATTTTCCAGCGTACGTACTCTTTTTTGTTGTGCAATCTCGCCTGTTAACAAACCCGTTTCTATACCATTACGATGTAAATTGTCTGCAAGTTTCCGAGCCTGGTCACGCCGATTTGTAAATACAATTACTCGTTCACTGCCATCACGTAGAATCAGGTTATACAGTAATTTGTATTTTTCCTCAGTGGTTACCAGATAAACTTTCTGATCAACATTTTCAGTGGTTTCATATTCTGACTCGACTTCGATCCTAATCGGATCAAGCGCCCAGCGTTCTGCAAGTTCTCTTATATCATCTGTGAATGTTGCGCTGAAAAGCAAGGTCTGACGAAATTCCTTCTTCGGACAGGCTGCAATTATTTGGCGCACCTGAGGTATAAAACCCATATCCAGCATTCTGTCTGCTTCATCAATAACCAGAGTTTCGATATAGCTTAAATCAATTTTTTTACTACCAACAAAATCAATCAGGCGCCCCGGTGTTGCAACAACAATATCAACAATTTCCGCTTCCAGTTTGTCGAGCTGCTTCTGATAATCAATACCGCCGACCAGAGTAATAATATTTAATTCACAATACCTGGTTAAGGCCTCAGCATCCTTGGCAATTTGCATAACCAGCTCTCGTGTAGGCGCTATAATCAAGGCTCGCGGTTCTGCGACATAACGTTCTTCGTCAATCGGGTTTTTTAACTGATCATTGATAATTGTTGTTAAAAAAGCAGCTGTTTTGCCTGTACCTGTTTGTGCTTTCCCTGTTACATCATGACCATCCAGTGTCACCTTAAGACTTTGCGCCTGAATCGGTGTGCAAAACTCAAAACCAAGTTTTGCAAATGCTTTTAACAAGGAAGGTGGAAGATCAAATTCGGTAAAACGAGGCTGGTTTTCGTTATGCACTAATGTGTTGGATTGGATATTTTTCTGTTCTATTTCCCGCTCACCTTCCCGCTCACCGCCTAAAACCTGAACAGCTTCTTGATCTTTTTCGCTTATCTTATTTCTTTCATCATTCACAAAAATTTTTTCCGTTGAATTTTCAATTCATACACTAATTTGAAGCGGCATCATAGCATAGCTGATAAAACTTTCCTTTCTACATAAAAAAAGAGGAAGCATTTTTATGCCTCCTCTTTTAAGAATCTTCAAGGATTTTTATAGATCTATCTAATAGACCTATTCCCCTTCAGGTAATTGGCAAAAAGCACAGATTTTATTTCCAACAGGGTCACGCAGGTAAGCACCATACGCGTTGCCCGGTGCCTGTGGGCGTTTCCCGGGAGCACCTTCATCTGTGCCACCATTGGCAAGACCTGCTGCATGAAAAGCATCTACAGCTGCAGCATCAGCTGCCATAAAACCTATGGTGCCACCATTGGCATGAGTCGCAGCATTACCATCAGCAGGTTTCAGAACCAGAAAAGTGCCAGCATCTGAACTATACATACAAGCATTTTCTGAAATTTTGCCAGCACTTTGAACACCCAGGGGAGTGAGAGCAGCATCATAAAATTTTTGTGATTCATCAAGGTCATTAGAACCAACACAAATATGGGTATACATAATCATCTTTCCTTCTTTTAATTATTACGTTTTTTAAAGCATAGAGAGTATATAGCAATTCACTGACTGGATGACAGGGCAAATCTGATGCCTTTATACCCCACCCCGAGTCTACCAATAATATTAGCCTTTCAGACAACATATTATGAAACCCAAACGACAATAGAATGATCCCAATGAGTGATGAATCAATCCGAGGATTAACAGACGGAGTGGTTTAGCTGTATCGAAAGCCTGAATCGGTGTAGAAAACTCAAAAACAAGTTCTCAACACAGATATGGGTATACATAGTCAAGATTCCTTATTCAATTGAATTAAAAGACTGCGGCAATCTATAGAAAACATTTTTAAAGTAAAATTTACGCACACTATTTCAAAGTGCGCTATAGACATGCTCACCATTTACGACCGTCAATAATACCTGGGTCTCACCA
>Ga0255760_10000047_pt1 | contig 106250 bp, 103 predicted proteins | sample 071ome_25_FD_179960 | JGI IMG/M metagenome (GOLD analysis project Ga0255760, IMG submission 179960) | Coastal salt marsh microbial communities from the Groves Creek Marsh, Skidaway Island, Georgia - 071410BT metaG (version 2) | ecosystem: Environmental > Aquatic > Marine > Intertidal zone >...
TTCGCTGAGTCCGATCAGTTCGTGGGGAAACACCAGCCAGTCTTCAGCCTTGTGAAGATAGAAATCCGGTTCCCGTTCCGTTTGATTATTAGCCGGTTTGTAATAAGGCGTGGCGACCCGGTATTCCGGTGGACTGTGTTTGTAAAAATTGTTCAGCTCCCTGATGACAGCGTCAATACTCAGGCCGGTATCAAAGACATCGTCGATAAGCAGTAATTTGTCTCCGGAAGTCATATGCTTTTCCAGGTAATCAAGACCATCTACCTTGACCGTGCTGCGCTGGCCGATACTTGAATAGGAAGAGGTTCTTATCGCTATATGGTCACTATTGATACCGACCATTTCCATGATCTCCTGCACAGCTATTCCAACGGGTGTGCCTCCACGCCAGATTCCGACAATCAAGTCAGGTTTGAAACCGCTATCTATGATCCTGAAGGCCAGCTCGATGGAGTCCGCCAGCAACTGGTTAGCTGTGATATATTGTTTTTCCATAATCACTAAGATAGCGCGGGAGAGAGTGAGTGAAAAGTTTTAACAGTTTTTTGCTGTCACTGGATGGTTACCTGGGAGCCTCACCATGGTTTCCCTTTGTTCTACTCGGGGTAGGTCTCTTTTTCACTGTATATCTGCGCTTTCCCCAGTTCCGGTATTTTTCCCATGCATGGCAGGTGCTGAGGGGAAAATATGAAAAACCGGATGACCCTGGTGATACCAGTCACTTTCAGGCACTCAGTACGGCCCTGTCAGGGACAGTAGGCACTGGCAATATCGGTGGTGTCGGGCTGGCTATCTATATTGGTGGTCCGGCTGCACTGTTCTGGATGTGGATGACGGCTTTTCTCGGCATGGCCACAAAGTTTGTTGAAGTCACGCTTTCCCATGAATATCGCGTGAAGGCTGCCAATGGCACCATGTCCGGTGGCCCCATGTACTATATGAAACATGGCTTGAAGATGCACTGGCTGGCAATTTTCTTTGCAGTAGCCACGGTGATCTGCTCTTTCGGTACCGGCAACCTGCCTCAGATAAATAATATTGCCATCAGTGTGGAAACCAGTTTCGGAATCAGGCCCATGTTGACCGGTGCAGTGTTGTCCGTACTGCTGTTCCTGGTCATTGTGGGTGGTATCAAGCGTATCGCGAAAGTGGCGTCAGCCATTGTGCCAACCATGGGCACGCTGTATGTCCTTGGCGCGCTGTCTGTCATCGCCATGAATTACCAGAATATCATTCCTTCTTTTGTCAGCATTTTCAGTGATCTGTTCACCGGTTCCTCGGCTACCGGAGGATTTCTGGGGGCCAGTTTTGCCTATGCCTTCAACAGGGGGGTGAACCGTGGACTGTTTTCCAATGAAGCGGGGCAGGGTTCAGCACCCATTGCGCATGCCTCTGCCAGGGCTGATGAGCATGTTTCTGAAGGCATGGTTTCCCTGCTGGAACCGTTTATCGATACGATCCTGATTTGTACTATCACCGGGCTGGTGATTCTTTCATCCGGTGTGTGGACCCAGAAATTTGATAATGAGTTTCAGAGTTCTGATATGACGATTGTTGAGGGGGTTTACAATGATGTCAGCGAGCAAGATCGGGAAATACTGTTTGATTACCTGGTAAATGGCAACATGAGCGCGGTGACACCAGTCAATGGCTCCATCAATGTGACCAGTGGGATGGCCGATCGGCAGGATTTTACAGTGATCCATGCCCGGTCTGTGGCAGAGGGCGTAGCCTTTTTCAGGGCTGGTGAGCTTTATACCGGGTCGGTGGAGATCGTGGACGGATTACCTGTGGATCCGGACATTACCTTGCGAGGCAAATCACTGATTCATTCTGCGGCCCTGACGACAATGGCCTTTACCTATGGTCTGGCAGGCCAGGCCGGACAGTATGTGGTGTCCCTGTCCCTGATACTTTTTGCCTTCTCCACGGCCATTGCCTGGTCCTATTATGGAGACCGTGCCGTGATTTACCTGGTGGGTTTCAAGTATGTGTTGCCTTACAGGGTTTTGTATTGTGTGGCTTTCTTTGTCGCCTCATTCACGGATACGACCATTGTATGGAACTTTGCTTCGGTGGCGATTGTGTTGATGACTTTACCCAACCTGCTCGGGATCATCCTTATGCGTAAGAATATGAAACGGCATGTTGATGAATACTGGAAGAATTATTAGACAGTCCTGCAGCTACTGCGTATTTCACGCCCGGCTCTTTCTTTGCCTTGTCTGGACAGCCCTTGCTGTTCAGCCTGCGCCTCAATAAAAACCTGCAAAAATGTACATTTTTAATGAGGCTTTTACTGACAGGAAAAGTGGATTACTGCTGGGACTCTTCTGCTTCTCCGTCGGAACCGGGATCGCCAAGGACGCCAAGCGTTATGACATTCAGCAGTGAGCGTGGGCGTTCGGCTTCAGGTAGGACAAATTCTTCCTGACCGGCGATGCGATTGGGTCGGCGCGTAGGGGCCAGCTGGGTATCTTTCTTGTTGGAACCCAGCAGGCCGAAACTCACTGAGTAGAGGAAGGAAGGATCCGTGATCTGGGTGTTGACGATAAAGCCGCCTTCAGGGGTGAGCTGGTCGCTATCCGGATAATTCAGGGCGAGAATTTCCAGGCTCTGGTCTGCCAGGTCGTTGAGCCCCATGCGCAGATACATTTCCACGGTAATCTCCAGCGCTCTGGGTATGGAAGATGTGCCCTGAAAGTTTTCGACAACAAAGCGGGCCCGGTTGAGGGCCGATAGATAGGCCTGTCTTTCAATATAGAATTCGGCTACATGAATCTCATAGGCTGCCAGCAGGTTTTTCAGATAGACCATCCTGGCCCTGGCATCATTGGCATAGGGACTGTTTGGAAAGAAGTTGAGCAACTGGGCGAAGTCAGCAAATGATTCCCGCGCCTTGCCGGGATCGCGTTTACTGGGGTCCGTAGGCAGGTAGCGCCCCAGAATGCGGGCATCCTCACTGTAGTAGGCCATCCCCTTCATGTAATAGGCATAATCCAGGTTGTCACTGTCAGGGTACAGGCGTATGAATCGGTCAGCGGCGGCTCTGGCCGCTTCGGGTTCGGCATTGCTGTAATAGGCATAAATCAGCTCCAGCTGTGATTGCTCTGCATAGGCGCCGAAAGGGAACTGGGCTTCAAGCTGTTGCCAGATAGTAATGGCCCTTGGCCACATGCTGGAATTCATCGACCGCATGCCCTCGTTGTACAGGAAATCCTCCCCGGAATTGGCGAAATTTTCATCATTGGATGAGCAGCCGGCCAGTACCGCTGCCATGATGACCAGGAATGGAATGAGGACTTTTCTAACCACAGTATGTCTTGAAAATAACCCGAAATTAGCTCAAACATGGTGTCAGCAGAGGTCGCTGACTAAACAAGCCACGCAGTGTACTATGAACAGCGACGATCTAAAACGCCTTGAACCGATTTACCTTCAATAGACAGTGATATGACAGAAAAGTTTGCTAAAACTGCACCGGCGGAAAACGGAGAGGAAACTGGGCTGGATGTGGAGGTCCCCGCAAATCTGGCTGGCCAACGCCTGGACCAGGTGGCAGCCCGGCTTTTTCCTGAATTTTCCCGGGCCAGGCTCCAGGGGTGGATAAAGGATGGCAATCTGCAGCTGGATGGCCGGCAGGCCAAGACCCGGTCAAAAATCCTGGGGGGAGAGGTGCTGACACTCAAGGCTGAAGTGGAAGACCAGGATCAATGGCAGCCTGAGGCGATTCCCCTGCAAATTGTCCATGAAGACGATGATATTCTGGTGGTTAACAAGCCGGTTGGCCTGGTGGTGCATCCGGCGGCTGGCAACCGTTCCGGAACACTGCTCAATGGTTTACTTCATCATTGTCCGGGGCTTGCGCAGGTACCCCGTGCCGGTATCGTGCACAGGCTGGATAAGGACACCAGTGGGCTGATGGTGGTGGCCAAGACACTGGAAAGCCATCTGGATCTGGTTGAGCAATTGCGTGAAAGATCTGTGCACAGGGTCTACCAGGCCGTTGTTTACGGGCTGGTTACTGCTGGCGGCACAGTCGACGAGCCGCTGGGACGTCACGCTGTTCACAGGCTCAAGCGGGCGGTCTCCCATGGCGCGGATTCCCGGGATGCCGTGACGCATTACCGTGTACTTGAACGTTTCCGCAGTCATACCCTCGTGCAATGTGAACTGGAAACAGGGCGTACTCACCAGATCAGGGTGCATATGGCCTATATCGGATATCCTCTTGTGGGGGATCCACTTTATGGGGGGCGCCCCCGAATTCCAAAGGGCGCCGATCCGGCAATCATTGAAATGCTCGAATCTTTCAGGCGACAGGCTCTGCATGCCTGGCAACTGGGACTGATTCATCCGCAGACAGGGGAGGAAATGGCCTGGGAAGCTGAAATTCCCGATGACATGCAGCAACTGCTTGTGTTACTGGAGAAGGATAATGGAACCTGAGCATCTCATTATTCCGGACTGGCCAGCACCGGGAAACATCAAAGCCCTGATTACCACACGGGAAGGCGGAATCAGTGAACCTCCTTTTGACAGATTCAATCTGGGCGTCCATGTTGGTGATGAAGAGTATGCGGTCCACCATAATCGAAAAATGCTGACCGAACATCTGGGTAGTGGGGTTCAAAACCAGTGGCTAAGTCAGGTGCATGGCAGTAATGTACTTGTTCTGGATAATGGTCTGGTGGATGAAGGTACACAGGCCGATAGCCTCTATACACAGGCAAGCGGCATTGCCTGTGGTGTGCTAACGGCTGATTGCCTGTCTGTGTTCTTCTGTGATAAATCCGGACGTGAAATAGCGGTCGCGCATGCTGGCTGGCGCAGTCTTGCGGGGGGTATCCTTCAAAAGACCATGGAAAAATTTGAGGCGGAACCATCCGATATTCTGGTCTACCTTGGACCGGCAATCGGTCCCTGTCATTTTGAAGTGGGCAGTCAAGTGAGGGACGCGTTCCTGGATATGGATATCGATGAAATCTTAAATGAAGCTACCATCCTGTTTCAGGAAAGTGAAAATCCCGGCAAGTTTATGGCAGACCTGTATGGACTGGCCAGGATTATTCTTGAAACCAAAGGTGTGAAACTGGTTTATGGAGAACCTGTCTGTACCTACTGTGAATTTGACCGCTTCTTTTCCTATCGCCGGGACGGCAAGACTGGCCGATTCGCCAGCCTGATCTGGAAAGAATAGAGGTTAAAGGAACGCTTTTCCGGAAATTTCTGGCAGTGTGCAGCCTCCTCTCACCATAAAAAACACAATTGATATTAATCAAGTCTTGCCGTGACAGGTAACGGTCCAACTTGAATCATCCTGATTTAACCCCACATAGGTAGCATATGAAATTATTACGGCGTGGGTAAAAAATCATGCGAATGGACAAATTAACCAGTAAGTTACAAATGGCGCTCTCCGATGCGCAGTCGCTTGCCGTGGGCAAGGATCACAACTTTATTGAACCGGCACATCTGGTTTCCGTACTGGTAGACCAGAAGGGCGGATCTATCCGTCCGTTGTTAATGCAGACCGGTTTTGATATTCCGGCTTTGCGTAACGGACTGAAAAAACTCATTGAGGAACTTCCTGTCGTCAAGGATGGTGGTGGTGATGTCCAGGTCTCACCAGAGCTTGGCAAACTGCTGAACATGTCTGACAAGATAAGTCAGCAACGTGGTGACCAGTATATTTCCAGTGAGAATGTCCTGCTTGCAGCCATGGACGATAAGGGAGCTCTGGGCAAGTTACTCAATTCCTTTTCCGTGTCGAAACAGGCCCTGGAAAACGCTATCAGTAATCTGCGCGGCGGTGCCAGTGTTGATAACCCTGAAGCGGAAGAAAATTACCAGGCCCTGGAAAAATTCACTGTTGATGTCACCCAGAAAGCAGAACAGGGTGAACTTGATCCGGTGATTGGCCGTGATGATGAAATCCGTCGGACTATCCAGGTGCTTCAGAGACGCACAAAGAATAATCCGGTACTTATCGGTGAGCCTGGCGTGGGCAAAACAGCTATCGTTGATGGTCTGGCCCAGCGGATTGTAAACGGTGAGGTCCCGGAAGGACTCAAGGATAAACGTATCCTTTCTCTTGATATGGGGGCGTTAATCGCCGGTGCAAAATTCCGGGGTGAATTTGAGGAACGCCTAAAAGCAGTGCTCAATGAACTATCCAAGCAGCAGGGCCAGGTCATCCTGTTTATTGATGAAATTCACACCATGGTCGGTGCCGGTAAAGCAGAAGGGGCCATGGATGCGGGTAATATGCTGAAGCCAGCGCTGGCCCGTGGTGAACTGCATTGTGTGGGTGCTACTACCCTAGATGAATACCGCCAGTACATTGAAAAGGATGCTGCACTGGAACGCCGCTTCCAGAAAGTGCTCGTGGATGAACCCACCGAGGAAGATACTGTGGCCATACTGCGTGGATTAAAAGAGCGTTACGAGGTTCATCACGGGGTTAATATCACGGATTCGGCAATCATCGCCGCTGCAAAATTATCCCAGCGTTATATCACGGATCGCCAACTACCTGACAAGGCCATTGACCTGATCGATGAAGCGGCTTCTTTAATTCGCATGGAAATCGATTCCAAACCGGAAGAGATGGATCGCCTTGAGCGCCGCCTTATCCAGTTGAAAATGGAACGCGAGGCAGTAAAGAAAGAAACTGATGAGGCATCAAAAAAACGTCTGGAAAAAATTGAAGAGGAAATTGATGAGCTCGATCGCGAATTTTCGGATTTGGAAGAAATTCTTAAAGCCGAAAAAGCGGTTGTCCATGGAGCAACAAAAATCAAGAGTGATCTGGAACAGGCGAGAATTGACCTGGAGCAGGCCCGTCGTGCATCGGATCTTTCCCGGATGAGTGAACTTCAGTACGGCGTGATTCCGGAACTGGAAAAGCATCTGAAACAGGCTGAGGAAGCTGATACTAACGAAATGAAACTCCTTCGTGACAAGGTTACTGAGGAAGAGATTGCCGATGTGGTCAGTCGTGCTACCGGTATTCCTGTTTCCAGGATGCTGGAAGGTGAAAAACAGAAACTGTTGCGTATGGAGGATGAACTGCACAAGCGGGTCATTGGCCAGGCCGAAGCGGTTGATGCCGTCGCCAATGCAGTCCGTCGGTCACGTTCAGGTTTGTCTGACCCCAATCGTCCGAATGGATCTTTCCTGTTCCTTGGGCCGACTGGTGTCGGTAAAACCGAACTCTGTAAATCCCTGGCCCAGTTCCTGTTTGATACAGAAGAAGCCATGGTGCGTGTGGATATGTCGGAGTTCATGGAACAGCATTCTGTAGCCCGTCTGATAGGTGCGCCTCCCGGCTACGTGGGTTATGAAGAAGGCGGTTACCTCACAGAAGCGGTTCGCCGCCGACCCTATGCGGTATTGTTGCTGGATGAAGTGGAGAAAGCCCATCCGGATGTTTTCAATATTCTGCTGCAGGTTCTTGATGACGGACGCCTGACCGATGGCCATGGCCGTACCGTAGACTTCAGAAATACTGTCGTGGTCATGACGTCCAACCTGGGTTCGGATCGTATCCAGGAAATGATGAGTGCGGACACCGCCTATGATGCGTCTTATGCCTCGGTGAAGAATGCCGTCATGGAGGTGGTGAGCAAGCACTTCCGGCCGGAGTTCCTTAACCGGATAGATGAAACCGTAGTCTTCCATCCTCTGGCAGCGGAGCAGGTGCGCGGTATCGCCGAGATCCAGATCCAGCTGCTGCAGAAGCGTCTGGATGACAACGATCTGCACCTGCACCTGGGTGATGGCGTGCTGGACAAGATTGCGGAACTGGGTTTCGACCCGGTTTATGGTGCAAGACCGCTGAAACGTGCCATCCAGCAGTGGATTGAAAACCCGCTGGCCCAGAAAGTTCTTGGTGGCAGCTATGCACCAGGAGATGCTATTAATATAGACCTTGAAGACGGAGAGATCGTGTTCTCATAATCAAAAAAGGACCACCTTTGGGGTGGTCCTTTTTTTTCTGTCTGCCTTATTTATTCCAGAGCCTCAACAGCGCTGTTCTCCAGATCCCCGGCAAAATTCATGACGTGAAAGATTACGTTTTGTTCGATGACCCCGCTAAGCAGGTGTGCACCCGGGCCGATGGCATAGATGGCGACATCTTCACCGCCATGGGTTTCCCCACCGGTGGGCACAAGGGCTTCCTGGTGAAAGCCGGGTCTTGTCGTGTCAACGGCTGAAAGATCATGGCGACCGGGTGCAGGCGCTCCACCGCGTTTATCTGCATCCGTCTCGTCACCATTGTCTATAAATCCCGCCCCATTGGCATAGCCAAGTGTTGTGTAGGGCAGGCCGTCAGTGGCGAGCAGTGGAGTGCTCTGGGGATTACCTGCACTGTCATTGGTAATGACTTTGCCAAGAATAGGGTTGCCGCGGGTGGGATAACCACTAAAGGTCAGGGTGTGGCTGTGGTCTGCCGTAACGATAATCAGCGTTTCATTGGTATCCACAGCATTCACGGCAGCATCCACGGCCCGGGACAGTTCCACGGCATCATTCAGGGCATTGAATGCATTGCCAGCATGATGGGCATGATCGATACGCCCGGCTTCCACCATGAGGAAAAAACCATCGTCATCATTACCCAGAAGATCAATGGCTTTCAGTGTCATTTCCGTCAGGGAAGGCTCGCCGGCTGAATCATTGGCACGATCTGCCTCATAGTGCAGATGGGAGGGATCAAACAGTCCCAGCACATTCCTGGACTCACTGGCGCTGATCGCATCAAAGCCTGCCTGGTCCATGACATAGAGGCCATGACTATTCTGCCATTCGGTTATGAGGTTGCGACCATCATTACGTCGGCCTTCACCGGGATTTTCTGCAAATCCGGCAAGGGAGGCGGGGTCCTCTCCAAAAAATGCCCGACGTCCACCACCTAAGGCCACATCGATGCCATCGATATTTGGATGGTCATTACCACGGTTTACCCAGGCTTCCAGGTTGCTTTCAAAATCTATCAGCTGCTGGGCAATATCTCGACAGCCCATATCCCTCTCTTCATTACTCAGGTTTTCACTGGATTCCCAGTTTCTTTCCGGGGCTTTGGCATAGGTGGCTGCCGGTGTGGCATGGGTGAGTCGGGCTGTGGAGACAATGCCGGTGGCTTTCCCGGCAATCTCTGCCAATTCCAGGACCGTGATCAGATCATTGCCCTCTGACAGGTAGCTGCTGCAATCGCCTCGCCGGGATTTTTCATCCACACTGATTACTCCAGCCCTGGTCTTGATGCCTGTCATCATCGCCGTCATGGTGCCTGCAGAGTCTGAAGTCTGCTGGTTGGTATTGTAGGTTTTGGACAGTCCTGTCCAGGGAAACTTCTCGAAACTGAGTTGATACTCCTCACCCTGGAGGCCCTGCTGTTGACCGGCATGGATACGGGCTGCAGTAACTGTGGATACACCCATGCCATCGCCTACGAACAGGATGATATTTTTTGCCGCCCCAGGTCTGTTGTTGTACGCACGGCGGCTGGCATTATCAACGGCGGCAGCACCCTGCGCATACCAGTCTGAGTCTGCAGTAATTCGTGCCAGGCCATTCTGTGCATGAACGCCCTGGTTCATCAGTGCTGTCAGGCAGGACGTGAGTAGAATAAGTTCAGGTGTACGTGGGAAAAAAGTGTTGCGTAGTTTGGAATTTATCATGCCAGAGACCAGTTTGGTTTGAATGATATTATTATAGGAAGACAACAGGGGTTTTTGTATAAAGAAAAACCGGAGGATTTATTAACAGTCATTTATAATCACAATCGCTACCTGCGGAAGCGCTACGATTCCAGAGCGGTGGTGGATACAGATGGCTGTAATATTATATGACAAATGACTCTCCCTATTTTGCTGCCGTGGACCTGGGATCAAACAGTTTTCACATGATCATTGCCAGGGTTCAGGAAGGGCAGGTGGAGATAGTGGACCGGGAAAAGGAAATGGTCCAGCTGGCCCGGGGCATAAAGCCGGATGGTCATCTGTCCATGGATGCCCAGAAAAGGGCCCTGGATTGCCTGCAGCGCTTTGCGGAAAGACTCCGGGATATTCCCGCTGAACATATCCGTGCCGTGGGCACCAAGTCACTGCGTTCTGCCAAGCAGTCATTTCGTTTCCTGCGACAGGCTGAGAAAGTCCTTGGTACGCCAATTCACATCATTTCCGGCTATGAAGAAGCCAGGCTGGTTTATGTCGGGCTCTCTCATTCAGTGGTTAATGATCAGAATCATCGACTGGTCATTGATATTGGCGGGGGTAGTACAGAATTTATCATTGGCCAGGACTATGAGCCCATGATCATGGAAAGCCTGAGCATGGGTTGTGTCACGTTCACGCGGAAATTTGTCACAAGTAAAGGCAGACCCTCGGGCAGGGAAATGGACAGGGCCTATCTGGCTGCCTGTTCCGAGATTGAGGTTATCCGACAGGTCTACCTGCGCATGGGATGGCGGATTGTTTATGGTACGTCAGGAACTGCCCGGGCCATTGCCGACCTGCTTGTGGACAAGGATGGCGGTGCAGTGATCAGGAAAGCCTCACTGGAGTGGTTATTCCGTGAAGTGCAGGTCAGCAAATCCATCCTCTCCAGTGTCTCCGAGCCCAGGGCTTCAGTATTACCAGCGGGGATAGCCGTACTCATGGCCGTATTTGACCAGCTTAAAATTGATGTCATGCATGTCAGTGACTATGCGCTAAAAGAAGGATTGCTTTATGACACCGTTGGTCGACTGAGTGACAAGGATTCCAGGGCAAGGACAGTCAGGAAGCTGCAGGAGCAGTACAAGGTCGATACTGATCAGGCCACGCGAGTGGCCAATACAGCGGAAACCCTGTGGAAACAGGTGCGTGGCCCTGTGTTACCCGGAGTGTCACGGACCAAGATTCTGCGCTGGGCTGCGCAGCTTCATGAAATTGGCCTGAGTATTTCCCATTCCAGTCACCACCATCATGGGTACTACCTGATTCGACATGCGGATCTCGCTGGTTTTGGCCGCTATGAGCAGTACATCCTCGCCAACCTGATCCGCTCTCATCGCAAGGGGCTATATCCGACCAAATTCGAGGATATGGATGAAACTGCCGTGGCGGCATTTGTCCCCTTGCTGGTCTGTCTCCGACTAGCGGCTGTTATTCATCGTCGTCGTGAGGATATCCAGGAAGAGGACCTTCCCACACTGACTGAAAATAACAACACTTACATGCTGAACTTTCCCAGGGGATTCCTGAAAAATCATCCCCTGACACTGGCCAGTCTTGAGGCGGAGAAGGAACAGTATGACCGGATAGGGGTGGCCCTTGATGTCAAGTGAACTCTCGGTTCGCAGGGAATAATCAGGAGCAGGGAATAATCAGGAGCAGGGATTAAAGTGGTTTGCGGCTTCCCGACGATTGAGGTGGAATAAACCAGCCTGATTACTTCGTATTCAGGCTGAAATAAAACCGGATGAGGTAAATATGATATCCGGTACCATACTGTGCAGAGCGGATCAGATCATCCCGGTCCTCAAAACCTGATTCCCTGGCCATAATGTCGGTAATGTCATCCAGGTTGATTTCACGAATGGAGGTCACAACGACTTCACCATCTGCCAGTGGATAATGGCCACCCGCCATGACCTGGGGAAATTTCCAGAATTTCACCGAAGCTGTTATTTCTCCGTTCCTGACTTTGTTGCTGACGTGTCTTGAAAATTGCATCTTTTGCAGGAATGCCCCGGAGCTATACTCAATAGAGGCCTGAGTATAACGGATGGTATGAAAAATGCCTTTCAGCAAAGGAGTAAAAATCATTTTTCTTTGCAGATTCCGGCGATGCCAAGGCCAGGGACTATGCATATAATCTGGACAATTATCAGGCAGTTGTTTGTTCAGGGTCGACGCAGTAAGAGGTCACCAGCACTGCCAGATACAAGCATAATAAAAATAGCGGAGACTAATCAGGCAGTCATGTTGTTCACTACTTTGTTGTCAGGCTTGCGATTGAAAACGCTGCTTTCCACAACGCCGATCTTAATCTTCACGTTGTCTCTTTTGGTATCAGGCAGTCCTGTCCATGCCCAGCTAACGGCGGGTAGTGATGGTGGCAAGACCATTGAAATTCCCAAATTGGCTGAACGTGCCCGGATTGATGGAGTGCTGGATGAAGATGTCTGGTCACAGGCACTGTTGATTAATGATTTTCATCAGTATGAACCCGTTGAATACGCCGAACCCTCCCAGAAAACAGAAGTCTGGATCTACTACACGGAAGAGGCCCTCTATATTGGTCATCACTTCTGGGAAACAGATCCTGACTTGATCAGTGCCAATATCCTGCGCCAGGGTCAGGGACTTCAGGCAGACGATATTCTGGCCGTCATTCTCGATCCCTATCTTGACCGTCGAAATGGCTATCGTTTTGAAGTCAATGCCAATGGAGTCCGTTGGGAAGGCCTGTTCCAGAACATCACGAATATCGAAAGCAGCTGGGATGGAATCTGGCAAGCGAATGCCAGTCGGGATGATACTGGATGGTATGGAGAAATGCGCATTCCATTTCAGACTATCTCCTTCAATCCTGACTCCGATTCATGGGGAATAAATTTCCGCCGGGCCATCCGGCGCGATAATGAAAGCATAGCCTGGGTATCTCGTAACCGGCAGGTGAACCCAAGTATCGCTGGCACGATTACCGGCCTTGAGGGGCTGCGCCAGGGCAAGGGACTGGATATTGTGCCTTCCATGGTGATGCGCCAGGACCGTGTTATCGGACCGGCAGGCAGCACTGACAGCAGTTTTGAACCCCAGCTGGATATGTTCTACAAGATTACGCCTCAACTTAATGCGGCCCTGACCATCAATACGGATTTCTCGGCCACAGAAGTGGATTCACGACAGGTTAACCTGACACGCTTTAGCCTGTTTTTTCCAGAGCGGCGGGACTTTTTTATACGTGATTCAGATATCTTTGAGTTTGGCCAGATTGGTAATGGCGGGTTTGATCAGAGTGCCGGGGCAGGTAACCCGGCTGTACCCAATGCGGCTACACAGAATGCCCGGCCATTCTTTTCACGTCGTATCGGGTTGAGCACCTCCGGTGCGCCAGTGGATATTAATGCAGGCGTCAAGGTTAGCGGCAGGGTGGGGGACTGGAATGTAGGCTCCCTGCTCATCAGCCAGGGCGAGGATGTGCTGTCTGGCGTGGATTCCAAGGAAGTGTTTGTTGGGCGAGCGGCACTGAATGTCCTGGCAGAATCGCAGCTTGGCCTTATAGCCACCAGTGGTGATCCACAATCTAACCTGGACAACAACCTGGTCGGCATGGATTTTCGTTACCGTAACTCGCGCCTGCCGGGAGGGAGGACTCTCTCAGGTTTTGCTTTTTACCAGCAAACCGACACGGATGGTAAAAACGGAGATGATGCTTCTTATGGGTTTGGCATAGGTTATCCGAACAACCAGGGTTGGCGTGCCGGATACAATTATAAAAGGGTGGAAGAAAATTTTGATCCAGCCGTGGGTTTTGTCAGTCGAACTGACATGGAAGACCATGCCCTGGATTTTGGTTATCGCCACTTTTTCCGTCCCGGCGGCTACATGCGCTCAATCTATTTTGGTTACGACGGCTACCAGTCCTATGACCTGTCCGATGGCAAGGCGATTTCCTATAACGGCGGGCTTCGTATAACAACCAACAACAATTCCGGCGATGGCGCCTTTGCCCGCATCATGAAAAGCCGGGAAGTACTGCGCCGGGATTTTGTTATCAACCGATCATCTGATGGCAGTCGTGAAGTGGTCATCCCTGCCGGGGATTACAGTTTTTATGAAAACCTGGTCGGCTTGCAGCTTGGCAACCAGCGTAAAATATCCGGGAGAATCACAACCCGATTCGGAGATTACTATAATGGTAAGCGCTGGCAACGCGGAGCTGGTCTGAACTGGCGGCCAACACGTAACTACGATATTGGTGTAAATTATACGGAGACTGAAATTGACCTGCCCGCTGGCAATTTCAATGTCAGGCTCTTCACGCTGAATACCCGGATTGCGTTTTCGTCCACCCTGTCCTGGAGTAACCTGTTGCAGTATGACAATGTCTCCGAGGTGATGGGTTTCAATTCCCGTCTGCACTGGATTCCTGAGGCTGGCAGACAGGCCTTCCTGGTCTTCAACTATGGACTTCAGGACTTTGACAAGGACAATGATTTTGTCTCAACCGGGTCAGATGTCTCCCTGAAATTCAATTACACCTTCAGATTCTAGAGTCATCCGCTCGAGTTTTATTTATCCGAAGAGTGGTTTATATTGGAACAAATACCCGGTATCCGGGTCTTAATCACCCATGGAGACGCCTGTTATCCGTACAATTCCCATGACCCTCGTTCTGACACTGCTGGTTTACTTCCTGTCGGTAGCGGAAACTTTTGCCCAGGGCTCGATGACAGTTAATCCCCGGATTACCGGCAATGTGCCCAACGATATTGATGGTTCAGAATTTCATTTCGCCCGTTTGCAGTACCAGGGAAACGGCATGGGTGGCCGGGGAGGCTGGGGACGTGGTTCCTGGACCACTGACTGGCCGGAAGCCGAACATTTCCTAACCGAAGGTATCTCCCGGTTGACCAATGTGGATGTTACCGAGGTGGCGCTTTATAACGGTGAAGGTGGAGAGCGGATAAACCTGTCAGAAGAGACCGTGTTTGACTATCCCTGGCTATACGGGGTGGAGGTTGGTCGATGGGCGCTCAGCCAGGAAGAAGCCTCGACACTGAGGGAATATCTGTTGCGGGGTGGTTTTCTGATGGTGGATGATTTCCATGGTTCCTATGAGTGGAGCCAGTTCGAGGCCGGTATGCAGCGAGTCTTTCCGGACCGGCCTATTCGTGATATTCCCGATAATGATGAAGTATTTCATGTGCTCTATGACCTGGACCAGAAAATTCAGATTCCTGGGCTGGGTGCCTTCTATCGCGGGGTAACCTATGAACAGGATGGTTACGATCCCCACTGGCGTGGTGTGTATGATGATAATGGTCGCCTGATGGTGGCAATCAACCATAATATGGACCTGGGGGATGCGTGGGAACATGCAGATACACCGGGCTATCCCGAACCCATGACGGCTTTGGCATACAGGTTTGCCGTCAATTACGTCATCTACTCGATGACCCATTGATCTTTGTAAGGGCGCTTGTCCTTTTTCTGCCATAGGGCCTTGTTTTTGTGCTCGTTCATTCATGTACAGGCTTATAAACTTCGTCTCTGTGCGCAAGTCTTACCTGGCGAAATTTACTGCGCGCCGGGGAAGTCGTGAAATACTCGTTTGAGGACAAAAATTCCTGGTGCTTGTAAAATCTGGTCAATGCATCCAGAGAATTGCCGAGGTATCAAAATGATTGTCACACTGAGAAATTTACTTCTTGCATGCTGCATCCTGCTTCCTGCACCGATCTTCGCTGCCAGCGAGCAGGATCTTCTGGAACGCGCTCATGAAATCCATGACCGTGTCATGACCCTGGATACACACGTGGACATCCCTTTCAGTTTTGCTACCAGTGAGCATGATCCTGCGGTGGCTGAGGCCCAGGTCAATCTGGACGGGATGGAAGAGGGGGGACTCGATGCCGCTTTCTTCATTGTATACGTTGGCCAGCAGCCGAGGAACGAGGAGGCTTACCGTTTGGCTACTGCGGATGCGGTCGCCAAGTTCGATGCCATACATCGTATGACCGAATATATGTACCCGGAACGTATCGGGTTGGCACAGACGGCCGCTGAAGCCAGGGCGCTGCACGCCGAGGGCAAACTGGTAGCCCTGATCGGTATTGAAAACGGCTTTGTGATAGGTCAGGACCTTTCCCTGCTTGAGGATTTCAGAAACCGTGGTGCCCGTTATATGACCCTTGTGCATAACGGTCACAATGATATTGGCGATTCTGCCCAGCCCCGTCCACAATTTGGTGACCAGGGGCCGGAAGAGCATGGTGGACTCAGTGACTTTGGTTTTGATGTCGTAGCCGAGCTTAACCGTTTGGGTATTCTGGTGGATATAAGCCATGTTTCCCGCCAGACCATGCTGGATGCCACCGCGCATTCCAGAGCACCGGTCATTGCCTCACATTCCAGTATTACCGGGGTAGCAGATCATCCCCGAAACCTGAATGATGAACAGCTTCTTGCCCTGAAAGACAATGGTGGTGTGGTTCAGATTGTGGCTTTTCATCCCTATGTGCGTGAAGGGGGGGATGCGACAGTCCAGATGCTCGTTGATCATATTGACTATGCGGTAGACCTGATCGGAATTGATCATGTGGGAATTTCCTCTGACTTTGGTGGAGGAGGAGGCATTCATGGCTGGAATAACGCCCTGGAAACCTTCAATGTGACCCTGGAATTGGTCAGGAGAGGCTATACGGAGACGGATATCGGCAAACTCTGGAGTGGTAATGTCCTGCGAATACTGGAGCAGGCCGAGCGCATTGCTGATGAACTGCAAGCGTACTGAACAGTGGCAATGGCCCGGGGAGGTAAAGCTTGGAAAGTCGGGTTTCATTCGGCAGGGCATTTGAAGAAGGACTGCAGAACCTCAAGGTCAATTTCTGGCCATGCATTCTTGTCATAATCATTCTTGCCATTGTTGAATCGTTCAGTAACGGTGCTTTTATCGGCAATGGGAAGATTTGGAATCCAGCCAGTGCAGGCATGCTGGCTTTTCTGGTCAGCACGTTCATCAAGCCGATTTTTGATTACGGTGCCAAACTGACTTTTGTCCGGGTTAACCGGGGCGAAAGCATGGATGCAGGCTGCCTTGTGGAGGGGTTCAGATCCAGGCACCTGTATATCGATATTATTCTCACCAATGCCATTCTTGTAATGATTATTCTACTGGGCTTTATCGCATTGATCCTGCCTGGTATCTATATTCTGTGCAGGACTGTTCTTGCTCCCTACCTGGTGATTGACAAGGGACTTGGTCCCAAACAGGCGGTTAGTGCCAGTTGGGAATTGATGCGTGATTTCTGGCCCCAGGTCATTGTCATGGGCATAATTTCCTCATTTCTGTTTCTTGTGGGCCTGGTGGCATTCATCGTGGGAATTTTTCCGGCTTTTGCCTGGATCAAGGCGATGTTTGCCTCTTTTTACCAGCAGGTCATTGATGTTCATGACGAGGAATTCCTTGATTCCATGGGCATCGAACCTTGACTGATATGCCGTAATCCCATAAAGTGCGCGCTAACTTGGTGGACGGGCTGACAGGTGATCCCATGTTCAGCCGCCAGGACCAATCGATCCTAAATGGATGTTGGTTGACCCCCAGAGACCGGCTTTTATCAAACCACTGAACTTGGAACGGGTTCAGAACATGTAAAGCCAACCGGCGCTTATCTCGTGCCGGACCTCTAATGGTTCAACCCGAACCTGGCCAAAGCAAGACAGATACAGGATCAAAGAGACCCGTGGAATGCGGCTGTCTTTGAATTTTGTGTTGTGGCGCCTGCCTGATGGTGCGCCTGATCAATTGAGCTGAATTTTTCTGGAGAAATCCAGAGATCACTATAGAGGACAGAACAGTGGAAATGCTTTCCGGTGGAGACATGCTCATTCGTGCCCTGCATGATGAAGGTGTCGATTTGATTTTCGGGTACCCCGGTGGTGCCGCCCTGCATATCTATGATGCTATTTTTAACCAGGACAAGGTAGAACACATCCTGGTTCGCCATGAACAGGCAGCGACTCATGCTGCTGATGGCTACGCCCGCGCGACAGGCAAACCCGGTGTGGTACTGGTCACATCAGGACCCGGAGCCACCAATGCGGTTACCGGAATTGCCACGGCATTCATGGATTCCATCCCAATGGTAGTGATATCCGGGCAGGTTACTCTGGACTCCATTGGTTCTGATGCATTCCAGGAAACGGACATGATCGGTGTCTCCCGCCCGATCGTTAAGCACAGCTTCATGGTACAGAATCCGGAAGATATTCCGCGTATTGTCAAAGAGGCCTTTCATATTGCCACCACTGGCAGACCTGGCCCTGTCGTTATTGATATTCCTAAAGATGTCACCGACCCTGGCCAGACCTATCCCTATGAATACCCGGATACCGTCAAAATCCGTTCGTATACGCCCCCAACAAAGGGACACAGCGGACAGATCAAGAAAGCGGTTGAGATTCTCATGCAGGCGAAAAAGCCCGTAATCTATACTGGTGGTGGAGTCATCCAGGGGGAGGGGGCTGAGCTATTGACGCAGCTTGTCCGGACACTTGGTTACCCCATAACCAATACCCTGATGGGGCTTGGTGCATACCCGGCCACTGATAAACAGTTTCTTGGCATGCTGGGGATGCATGGCACCTATGAAGCCAATATGGCCATGCATGAAGCTGATGTGATCCTGGCAATCGGCGCCCGTTTTGATGACCGTGTGACCAATTCCGATGTCTCCAAATTCTGTCCGGATGCGACAATCCTGCACGTGGACATTGATCCGGCTTCCATTTCCAAGACGGTGACTGCTCATGTCCCGATAGTCGGTCCGGTTGAGCCGGTCCTCAAGGAAATGATTGAACTGGTCGGTTCATCAAAACTGGAGATTGATGCCGATGCCCTTGACGCCTGGTGGAAAAAAATCAGTCATTGGCGTGAACGTGAATGCCTTGCCGTCGAGTCCGCTGAAGGAGATGTTATTAAACCCCAGCAGGCTATCCAGGCCCTATACAAGGCCACCAATGGTGATGCCTATATCACTTCCGATGTAGGCCAGCACCAGATGTTTGCAGCCCAGTACTACCATTTTGACCTGCCCCGACGCTGGATCAACTCCGGTGGTCTTGGCACCATGGGATTCGGTTTGCCATCTGCCATGGGTGTTCAGTTGGCTTTTCCGGAGGCGATCGTCTCCTGCGTTACCGGTGAGGGCAGTATCCAGATGAATATTCAGGAACTGGCCACCTGCAAGCAGTGTGCGCTACCCATCAAGATTGTGAATCTGAACAACAAGGCACTTGGTATGGTCAAGCAGTGGCAGGACATGCAGTACGGTGGCCGCCATTCTCAGAGCACCTATGCCGATTCATTGCCAGATTTTATCGCGCTTGCTGAATCCTATGGCCATGTTGGTGTAAGGATCGATAAGCTCAGTGAACTGGATGAAAAAATGGCTGAGGCCATGGCTATGAAAGACAAGCTTGTCTTCATCGATATTGCCGTCGATCCAAACGAGCATGTATATCCCATGGCGATCCGTGGCGGGTACATGAGTGAAATGTTTTTGAGCAAGACAGAGAGGACCTGAGATCATGAGACGTATCGTATCTATATTGCTGGAAAACCAGCCAGGTGCCCTGTCACGTGTTGTTGGCCTGTTCTCGCAGCGCAATTACAACATCAATTCATTAACGGTGGCTCCGACAGAAGATCCCACGTTGTCACGCCTGACGCTGACTACTATTGGTGATGATCGCAAAATTGAACAGATCATCAAACACCTGAACAAGGTGGTGGATGTGGCCAAGCTGGTTGACCTGACCGAAGGCGCCCATATTGAGCGGGAGCTTATGTTGATCAAGGTGAAAGCCACTGGAGCCCAGCGTGCTGAAGTAAAACGGGTTGCTGATATATTCCGTGGAGATGTAGTGGACGTAACGCCAACCATGTACACGATTCAGCTGACCGGTACCAGCGAGAAACTGGACGGCTTTATCCAGGCCCTCGCTGGAACCACCATTCTTGAAGTGGCAAGAACCGGTGTGTCGGGTGTAGCCAGGGGCGAGAAAGTGCTTAGCCTCTAGTGCTTTACTTGAAAGCTGGACGACAAAATAAAACCGGGCATTGCCCGGTTTTTTTTAAACCAGGGGTTATCCATCATGAAGAAGCAATTTCTTCACGATGACTACTGTCGCCGGTTCAACAGACATTCTGCTTTCCTTGTGCATCCTGAAATGATGGTTTCACGCTCTGGTGATATGTGCCAATATCGCCATATGGAAAACTGCATTGATTGACCTCTTTGGGTCATTTCTTGATGAAATGGGGGAAATAAATGATTGGTGGAAGAGCCAGAGTGATGAAGTGGTCAGGCAACGTCCTCTTTTTTTTGACAAGCGTTCTACTGGGTTTACCGGTTGTAGCGGCTGATTTACCGCAATTTGATGAGCTGCCTGACTGGAGCGGCACCTGGTCCCGACGTGGAGATACTGTATTCGACCACGGGACCTGGACGCTTAACGGTGTGCCAGCTGATCCCAATTCACCTGGTGCTGGTGTCAGTGCTCCTGGTACACGCGCCAATCCTCCCTACAATGACGAATGGGAGGCCATTTATCGTGAACACCTGGCCCTGCGTGATGCAGGTCTGTTCCCGGATCCATTAACCCGCTGTATTTCCCACGGATTTCCCCGAATTTTTAATGCCCTGGCTCCGGTGGAGTTTGTCGTCCGTCCAGAACAAACGTGGATTTTGGCTGAACATACCCGGGCTACCATGCGAATCTATACGGATGGGTCAGACCATCCTCCAGTGGATCAGCGCTGGCATAATTTCTATGGCCATTCAGTGGGTCACTGGGAAGGCGATACGCTGGTATTCACCACGGTAGCCCTCAAGGGTTGGCGCGATCATGACAGCGTGCTGGATAGAAGCGGGCTGGTATTGAGTGACCAGGCTCATGCCACAACGCGTATACGCCGAACGGATGAAGAAGGTGAGGATATGCTGCTGGTTGAAATTACGCTTGAAGACCCTCTCGCATTAACCGAGCCATGGGTAGTACAAAAGCGTTTTTACAAGCAGGCGGCAGGTACCCGGATATTTGATTATGAATGCAATGAATACAATAGAGCCATAGTAGATGAAGAAGGTCGTAGCCTGATCCTGGATGAAGAAGGTAAGGTGCTTCAGTACTGATCATGTGGGGGGAATAATGAAAACAGTAAACAAACTGATTATTGTTGCCATTTTGCTGATGGCAAAACAGGTAATGGCACATCACTCAACTGTGGGGCAGATTGAGGAGTTTTCCATTGAGATTGAAGGTGTCGTCAAGGAGTTCCAGTTCAAGAATCCTCATTCCTGGATACAGGTCATGGTAGCTGATGAAGATGGCGTTGAAACAGAATGGAGTGTGGAATGGCTTATACCGAATATCCTCATGCGCCAGGGGTATAACCCGGGTACGTTCAAGCCAGGTGATGAAGTAAAGGTGCGTTTGCGTCAGCATGTCAGTGGCTCGCCCATGGGCGAGTTTGACGGAGCAATGAAGAGCGATGGAAGTATTGTCGGTAAGTGGCAGGATTGAGAGGCCCTTCGGTTACGCAGCTACCGGAAATAATTGTTGAGCGGTGTTTTCAAGCTGAAAAAAAAACCGGGCAATGCCCGGTTTTTTTATGGTTATGGTCGACTTACAGGTTACAACGTGAATTATACAACCTTCTTCATGGCAGTCATGTGACCACGCAGTACTGCACCAACCGCTTCAATGGGATGGTTACGAATCGCTGAATTTACCTCTATCAGTTCGCGGTCATCCACGCCATTATCTTTAGCCTGGATTCCTTTGCCAATCACATCCGTATCGATGCTTTTCATGAAGTCTTTCAGCATGGGAACTGCTGCATGGGAGAACAGGTAGCAGCCATATTCGGCAGTATCGGAAATCACGGCATTCATTTCGTACAATTTCTTGCGGCCGATCAGGTTGGCGATCAGCGGTACTTCGTGCAGTGATTCATAATAAGCAGACTCGGCAATTACACCGGCAGCTGTGAGGGTTTCAAAGCACAGTTCTACACCAGACTTGATCATGGCGACCATCAGGATGCCATTATCATAGAATTCCTGTTCACTGATTTCCGGCGCACCATCGGTGGAAGAAAGTTCAAATGCTGTCTTCCCGGTATCTTCTCGCCAGCCCAGAAGTTTCGCATCATCATTAGCCCAGTCTTCCATCATGCCGGAGGAGAAGCGCCCTTCCATGATGTCATCCATATGTTTTTCAAACAGGGGACGCAGGATGTCCTTGAGTTCTTCACTGATCTGATGTGCCTTGATCTTGGCAGGGTTGGACAGTCGATCCATCATGTTGGTGATGCCTCCCTGTTTGAGTCCTTCAGAGACAGTCTCCCAACCGTACTGAAGAAGTTTGGAGGCATAGGCAGAATCAATGCCCAGTTCAAGCATTCTTTCATAGGCCAGTACGGAGCCAGTCTGCAGTGTACCGCAAAGAATGGTCTGCTCACCCATGAGGTCTGATTTTACTTCCGCGATAAAGCTGGACTCGAGGACACCAGCGCGATGTCCGCCAGTGGCAGCTGCATAGGCTTTGGCGATGTCCAGGCCATCGCCGTTGGGATCATTTTCGCGATGGACAGCGATCAGGGTGGGGACACCGAAACCGCGTTTGTATTCTTCGCGTACTTCTGTGCCGGGACATTTTGGGGCGACCATGATAACAGTCAGATCGTCGCGAATCTGCATACCTTCCTCAACAATGTTGAAACCGTGGGAATAGGCCAGGCAGGCGCCTTTTTGCATCAGGGGCATTACTGCCTCGATGACCGGGGTGTGCTGTTTGTCCGGAGTCAGGTTCAGGACCAGGTCGGCAGTTGGGACCAGTTCTTCGAAGGTGCCAACGTTAAAACTGTTCTCGGTAGCATTTTTCCAGGACTGTCTTTTTTCAGCGATGGCAGCTTCACGCAGGGCATAGGATATATCCAGGCCGCTGTCACGCATGTTCAGACCCTGGTTCAGGCCCTGTGCGCCACAGCCGAGAATGACGACTTTTTTGCCTTTGAGTTTGTCGACACCGTCAGCAAATTCCGACGAATCCATAAAACGGCATTTGCCGAGCTCTTCCAGCTGCAGACGCAGCGGCAGGGTGTTGAAATAGTTCATGTAAGACTCCAGGGGTTTCCGGGGTTGTAAAAGGCGGCCATATTAGGCGAAAACTTTTGTTGCGTAAAATGATATATTTGCAATTAAGTATTTCAAAATATGCAACTTGCTATGAATGATCGCGACCTGGAGCTTTTTCTCCACCTCTCACGCACCCTGAACTTCAGTCGAACCAGTGAAGCCTGCCATGTCAGTCCATCCAGTTTGACCCGCGTAATTAAGCGTCTGGAGGAAAGGGTTGGGCAGCCCCTCTTTGAACGGGATAATCGCCGTGTAAGGATCACACCAGCCGGTCAGCAATTCCGGGAGTATGCGGAGCAATCCCTTAACCAGTGGGAGGCCCTGCGTGTGCAACTGGCTAGGCAAAAGGGGAACCTGACGGGTGAAATCAGTATTTTCTGCTCGGTAACTGCCAGTTACAGTTTCCTTTATGACCTGCTGAGTGAATTTCGCCGGGAATATACCCAGGTGGAGATCAAGCTTCACACCGGTGATACGGCTATAGCCATCGAGCGGGTGCGCCAGGAAATGGAAGATGTCTGCATTGCTGCCTTGCCTCCGCATGTTCCTTCCAACCTGACTGTCCAGGAAATTACCCAGACGCCTCTGGTGTTCATCAAGCCCAGGGACGACCAGCATCTGCAGCATGCCATCGACAGTAATGGAGAGATTCGGTGGGAACAAATGCCCATGATCCTGTCGGAAACCGGTCTGGCGCGCCAGGAAGTAGAGCAGTGGTTCCGTACCAAAAAGATTGCGCCTGTAATCTATGCCCAGGTAGCTGGTAATGAGGCTATTGTCAGCATGGTAAGCCTGGGATTCGGCGTGGGACTGGTTCCCAGACTGGTAGCTGAAAACAGTCCATTGCTGGACAAAATAGAGTTTGTCAGTTCCAGTCCATCACTCACCCCTTTCTCAGTCGGCCTGTGTACCCTGCAACGTAAATTATCCAACCCCACCATCAGGGCTTTCTGGGACCTGGCAGCACGATCGCTTGGCGAACGGGGGTAAACGTGGTGGGGGCGCAGAAAAATTCCCAAACCAGTATAATCACCTGTACGACTTCGGAGAAAGCCAATGGCAGAGCAGGATACAGAAAGCAGTGATTCACAGATCCCCGTGGACGAGGAGACAGAGATCTCGCTCAACACGGAAGAGTCTGATGAGCTTGGTGATTCGATTCTTCTGATAGATGACCATGAGGAAGTGGTTTCTGAAGGCGGCCGCAAGGTGCGTCGTCGCGGTATTTATTTACTACCGAACCTGCTGACTACAGGCGCCATGTTTGCCGGTTTCTATGCAATCATTGCCGGTATGGGTGGTGATTTCGGGCATGCCTGCGTGGCCATAATTGTCGCGATGTTCCTTGATGGCCTCGACGGCCGCGTTGCCCGCATGACCAATACCCAGAGCGCCTTCGGGGCAGAATATGACTCCCTGTCAGACCTCATTGCCTTTGGTGTTGCACCAGCACTGATCAGTTTCAGTTGGGCCCTGCAAATCCTTGGCAAGGTAGGCTGGACAGTATGTTTTATCTATGTAGCCTGTGCAGCACTCAGGCTGGCCCGCTTCAATGTCCAGCTGGGTACTACGGATAAACGCTTTTTCGTAGGACTGGCCAGTCCATCGGCGGCCGGACTGGTTGTTTTCATGGTCTGGGCGCTATATGAGAACCAGGTTGAACCAACCGGCATCATAGCTACGCTGGCAGCTATTATTACCTTCACAGCTGGCGCCCTGATGGTATTGAATATCCGGTATCACAGTTTCAAGGACCTGGACATGAAAAACCGGGTGCCTTTTATTGTGATGATTCTTGTCGTGCTGGTTTTCGTTATTGTTTCCTGGGATCCCCCCATTGTTCTGTTTACCATGGCTATCATGTATGCCGCCTCCGGACCCTTGCTGGTAGTGTATAACCGCCGTGACAGTATTCTCGGAAAACACACACCAAAAGAGTTCGCTGCGGCGTATAATGAAGACCCCCTTGATGATGAAGATGGGTCTGTACAAGCCGGGAAAAAAAACGGCACACAGTAAAAGAAAACTTTTCCGGCAATCCCGGTCAGTATTTTCCAGAGGCTGAATACCAGAAGAAAGATTTCAATATTGCTTTTTAGCGGCAGCGTAAGCATGTAGCTTGCCTTAACGAACTGAACGTCAAGTCACCAGAAAAAAGAGAGAGTTGAGCGATGATCATAAAAACCCGGAAAGCCATTCCTTCTTCAGAAATAACCCCTGAAAATGTGTACCGGAACCGCCGAAAGTTTCTCAAGGACTCAGCCAATATTGCCCTGGGGGCTGCGGGAGCTGGCATGTTGTCTCCGGCAGCCATGGCACAAACCGGTGATGCCCTTTTTGCCAGAGCGCCTGCTGATATCAATCTGGCGTCCAAGCCGCAATGGCTGGTGGAAAAGGTAGCCGCCAGAACAGATGCCCCGGCTTCGGGTCCATACAATACGGATGAGGCTCTGACGCCTTTCGAGGATGTCACCACCTATAATAATTTTTACGAATTCGGTACCGGTAAGGGAGACCCATCCTCCAATGCCCGTGACTTCCAGGTTGAACCCTGGACTGTTGAGGTTGCCGGTGAATGTGCCAAGCCGGGTAGCTATACCCTGGAAGATATTCTCAAACCCCATACCTTTGAGGAAAGGGTTTACCGCATGCGTTGTGTGGAAGCCTGGTCCATGGTGGTGCCCTGGATAGGGTTTTCCCTGGGAGATCTTTTAGGCCGGTTTGAACCCAATGGCAATGCACGGTATGTGGCATTCCAGACGCTGGTTGACCCGGACCAGATGCCTGCCCAGCGTTCCCGTTTTGCGTCTATCGACTGGCCTTACCAGGAAGGATTGCGCATGGATGAAGCCATGCATCCATTGACCCTGATGGCGACAGGTTTATACGATGAGGTCTTGCCTGCCCAGAACGGGGCCCCACTGAGGCTAGTGGTGCCCTGGAAGTATGGTTTCAAGAACATCAAATCCATTGTGCGTATTGAATTTACGCGTGATATGCCCAACAACACCTGGAACGATCTGCAGCCAAGTGAATATGGCTTCTATGCCAATGTGAACCCGCGGGTCAGCCACCCCCGCTGGAGCCAGGCCAGTGAGCGTCGCCTGCCAACCAGCCTCTTCAACCCTCGCCGTATTGATACTCAAATGTTCAATGGCTATGCAGATGAAGTGGAAAGACTGTATGCAGGCATGGATCTGAGGCGGTGGTATTGATCAGAATTGATAAAGGACTGAAGGGATAAAGGGCCTGGGCAGGCAAGATTTGGAATGCACAGGATCATATTCAGGAAAGCGCAAAGGATCAATCCTGATAATTCGTCTTCAGAGAGTGTGAAAGTAGGTACCCTTTATGAGAGTGGCATACCAGACAAGCATTTATCCCTTGATCCCTTCACTTTTTTAATATCCTCTTTTACGTGAAACTACTTCTCAAACCTTTCGTTTTTATTCTTTGCCTGGGTCCTGCTGCCTACCTGACCTATGCCGTCTATCTGGCCTTCAGCGGGGGTGAAAACCTGCTTGGGCCTGATCCTGCCTCATTTCTGGCTCTGGAAACCGGTGAGTGGGCGATACGACTATTGATACTGTCCCTGGCCATAACCCCCCTGCGTTACCTGCTCAATATACCGTCACTTTTTCGCTTCAGGCGCATGATTGGTCTGTATGGCTATTTCTATGTAAGCCTTCATCTGCTGGTTTTCCTGTGGTTCCTGCTTGGCTGGGAGTTCTCTGCCATTGGCCGGGAGATCGTGGAGCGACCCTACATTACTATCGGTTTCAGCGCCTTTGTACTGCTTACACCGCTGGCAGCCACTTCATTCAATGGAGCCCAGCGAAAACTTGGACGGAAATGGAAGTCTCTTCACAGACTGACCTATGCCTGCGCCATACTGGGTGTGATGCATGTGGTATGGATTGTTCGCTCGAGCTACTTCGATGCGGTGTTATATGGCAGCCTTGTCTTTGTCCTGCTGGGGTACCGTGTGTTGAGGAAATACAACAAGACAGCGCGAATGTTTACCTTTTTTCCGGCTACACAACAAAATCGCTAAACCCCTTGTCTGGAAAGCCGTTATCAGTATAATGCGCGTTTCGTTTTTCAAGGCTTCCTGCCTTGGGGAACTGGTTCTGTAGCTCAGGGAGCGTTAGAGCGCACCCCAGAGTAGTTGTAAAGAACAGGGTGAGGTCGGTGAAGGCTTTGCCTGCAGGTCGGCAGGACAAAAATTGGGTCTGTAGCTCAGGTGGTTAGAGCGCACCCCTGATAAGGGTGAGGTCGGTGGTTCGAGTCCACGCAGACCCACCAATTTTTGTCGCGGCTCCTATTCATCAATTTATGATCGGATACTACCAGTAGAGCGCACCCCTGTCTCCTCATGAAGGGAAGGGTGAGGCCGGTAATCCGTTCGAGTCCACCCAGACCCACCAATTTTTGTCCTTCACCACGGCAATTCCAGCTACCGATGCTGTGATCCAGCGGGATCATATTTTCATTTCTCCACTTGATCATGATGCTGGCCATCCCAGTTGATCGATTATCAGCTTAATCCGGAAACTTGCTTCCGGAATTATGCTAATGTTCCAGTTTGACGCTTTTTACACTAACGAGTCTCAGTGACTATGGAAAAACGACGCCTGGGTAATACCTCACTGGAAGTAGCACCATTGGCATTCGGTGGCAACGTGCTTGGCTGGACTGCAGATGAAGCAGCATCATTCGGGCTGTTGGACAGGTTCATAGAGGGCGGTTTCAACCTGGTGGATTCTGCCAATGTCTATTCTGCCTGGGTACCTGGTCATCAAGGTGGCGAATCAGAAACGGTCATCGGTAACTGGCTTAAACGTGGCACTGTCAGGCGGGAAGATGTGGTCATTGTCACCAAGGTCGGTATCAGCATGACCGATTCATTCGATATGGATAAAGCCTCCCTCAGAAGAGACAAAATTATTGAGGGTATAGAAGACTCTCTGCGTCGTTTACAAACTGATTATGTGGATCTTTACCTGTCCCATATTGATGATGGCAAAACACCCCTGGAAGAAACGCTGGCGGCCCATGATGCGTTGGTCAGCGCAGGCAAGGTGCGGTTCATCGGTGCTTCCAATTACAGCAAATCCCGGTTGGAGGAGGCCCTGTCGGTCAGTGCTGACAGGGATCTTGCAGCCTATGCTGTGTTGCAACCTCATTACAATCTATACCATCGTCAGGATTATGAAGGCGAACTGCAGGACTTCTGTGTTGCCAGGAATATCGGGGTAATCACTTATTTCTCCCTGGCCAATGGCTTCCTGACAGGGAAATACCGCAGTGCACAAGATCTGGAGGGCAGTTCCCGCGGACATCATGTAAAGGATATGCTCAACGAGCGGGGTTTTCGTATTCTTGCAGCCCTGGACAAGGTGGCGGCTGAATTGGATGCCAGGCCATCCCAGGTAGCTCTGGCATGGTTGGCAGCGCAACCTGGCGTCGTCGCCCCCATAGCCAGTGCCACCAGCCTTGAACAGCTTAATGAAATCATGGGGTGTACTGAATTGTCTTTAAGTGATGATCAGATTCAATGCCTGAATCAAAGCGGTCAAAAATGAAATTTCGCCTAGCGAGTGTGTTCCTTGGCCTGCTGCCTTTTGTGGTGTATGCGCATCACGGCAACTTTACCTATGATGGTTCAAGAGTCATCACACTGGAAGGCGAGGTGCTTGAGTTTCTCTGGACTAATCCACACAGTGTGCTGCGGATTCGTACTGATGATGGAAATGAAGTAGATATTGAAACTGACGGGCCATCTCTCATTGGTCCCATGGGGACTACACCGGATTCTTTATTACCCGGCGAACGCATTTTTGCCTATGTCAGCCCCAGCAACCGTGGCCGGGATGATGAGTTTCTGGGCAGGGAGGTAACCAAGGCGGATGGGACTCTGGTTCGTGTGTCAGTTGCATTCGCCAGAAGGCAGGAAAGAACAGATTTACCTGTTTCAGATTCTGTCATTGGCACCTGGGTTCCTGACCGTACCAATCTATTTGCCCATGTGGCCTCCAGTGAAAGCTGGTCACTGACTGGCGCAGGGCAGGCTTCTTTCGATGCCTACGATACTGACAGGCCTTTTGCCCAGACAAACTGCATAGCCGCGACGGCTCCTACATTGATGATGTACCCCACTGCCAATATCCTGACACAACGGAATGGTTATATAGAAATCAATGCTGACTGGATGGGTGCTGTCAGGACCATCTACATGGATGGCCGCGCTCATCCCGATGAGGAAACACGTTTTCTGCAGGGACATTCCACCGGTTACTGGGAAGATGGTGCCCTGGTCATTGAGACCACGAATTTTACAGATAACCCTATCGGGAATGTATTCAGCATTGCTTCGGGTGAATCAAAACGTGTACTGGAGCGTCTGGAGCTGGCGGAAAATGGTCAATCCCTGGCCTACACCTTCACCCTGAAAGATCCGGAATTCCTGGTTGAACCTGTAACAGCCAGCTACCTTTGGCATTACCGGCCTGATGTCTCTGCCAGTGCTCAACCCTGTGATCCTTCTGCTGCCAGTCGTTACCTGGAGGACTGAAGGAGGAAACTTCCAGGAATAAAGGCTTTTCAATAATGTGTCTGTCGCTTTTCTGACAGAGTGAGCCGCTGGTCCTGGTGTCAGGGATGGCTCATCAGAACCGGGAATTCCGGATTACATGGTGAGCAACACCATCGAGTCAAATTTGGATATATAAAGGATTCCAGTGCAGTCAGGTTTACTCAGGATAAACGCCAGTGATATAACAAAGTGTTTGCCATAAAGGTCCCGGTCAGGGGCCAGAGAAAAGTTGACATCATGAGAGTAAATATTATGAGAAAACTGGTCAAGTCGATTGTCATTGCCGGAGTGTTGGTGGCGGGAAACTCGCTGCTGGCGCAGCCTGCAGAGGATGAAAGCCCCAGGACGCCGACTCCTCGTCGGGCTGACGGCACAGTGGAGCTAGGAGGGGATGGTGTCTGGAATCTCCCTTATATCACCAATTTCGCCCAGAGAATGGTGAACCGGGATTATGAAGCGGGAGAACGGCCTCCCTTCCTGCCATGGGCCCAGTCCATGTGGGAATATAATCGTTCCAACCTGGTGAAATATGATCCGGAAGGATTCTGCCTGCCGCCTGGTGGACCACGTTCCATGGGGACTCCCTATCCAGCAGAAATTATCCAGGATCGCGATCGTATCATTATCATTTTTGAAGGCGGTGGCCATGTCTGGCGGGAGATTCATATGGATGGTCGTGAACATCCGCCAATGGAAGACCTGAATCCAACCTACTTTGGACATTCAGTAGGTCACTGGGAAGGTGATACCCTGGTGGTTGATACTGTCGGGTATAACGAAAAAACCTGGATTGATTTTAATGGCCACCCGAAAACAGGCCAGCTTCACACAGTGGAGTACTTCTCACGCCCCTACAAGGAAGTTCTGCATTATGAAGCAGTAATTGATGATCCCGGAGCCTATTCAGAACCCTGGCGTGTTGCCTGGGATATCAACTGGATCGAAGGGCAGGAACTGCAGGATTATGTCTGCCAGGAAAACAACCGCTTTCTCCTGGACCTGACAGATGACTATGGCAATCCCTTCTTTGAAAAGACCCATGGTTTGTAGGACCTGGATTGATTTTACTTCCACGTATACAAAAAGGCCTGCAAACGCAGGCCTTTTTTATTGGGGAGGCACTTTTTCATAGATATCCGGCGGCACACCCAGGTCGTCAAAGATCAGCCTTCCGCACATCATTGGACCTGAATTCAACACCTGGCCGACTTTCCGGCCAATGAAGGTAACGGTTAGTTCAGCTTTGACAGCTGCTCCAAGAATATTGCCTGTATCACTGCATAGACCGGAAGGAATGTCGACAGCCACGACCGGCTTGTCCAGTGAGTTAACGGACTCTATCACTTCCAGGTAATTGCCACGGACACTGCCGGTCAGACCGGTGCCAAGCATGGCATCCACAATCACCGTGTTCGCAGGGATATTCTCCAGGGAAAGGTTCTGGAAAGGTATTACCGTGACCTTGCTTTCGATGGCCAGATTGAAAGCCATGCGGGCATCCCCCCTGAGGTTTTCAGGATTACCAATCGCTATGACCGTTGCATCCAGTCCCCTTTTCCTTGCCAGGGCAGCAATTACGTATCCATCCCCACCGTTATTGCCATTGCCACAAAAACACAAAAGGTTTTTGCAATCCGGCCAGGAGCTTACAAGTGCGTCAAAGGTCGCTTCACCTGCCCGTTGCATGAGGGTGAAACCGGGAATGCCTTTTTCCTCAATGGCTAAATGGTCCAGGGTGCGGACATCGGCTGCCAGGTAGTGGTTGTGTTTTATTGCCATGGTCAGGGTGATAACAGGGCCCTGGCATTGACCGTGACACTTACCTGACTTTCCCCGGGTTGAGCAACGGGTACGTTCATCGCCATGCTGTCCATGGACCTGGCTTCCGCCATCATGACGCGCTCCCCGAAATAGGGCTGGCTGCCATTAAGAGTGACTTCCACTAGTTGGGCATCATCCTTGCCCAGGGTTTTTGCGACACGCTCCGCACGGGCCTGGAGTTTTGCCAGGGCAGCATCGAGCAGGGAATCCGATATTTCTTCGTGTCTGTCCCGGGACAGGCTGTAATACATATTGCTAACTGTCAGCCCGGCTTCCTGCAAGCGAGCAGTTACGACCAGCAAGGCTTCACTGTTGAGACTATGCATCTGGATACCCTGCTGGGCACGCCAGGCCGGGTTATCGAGATCCCGGCGGGATTGCCCCTGCTGGATCATGTAGACATGGTATTGCTGGATAGAGAAATCAATATTGTCCGTTTTCTCGAGAATATCCCTGGCGTTCCTCATCACCGCATTAACTTCATTCTGTATGACGGCGCTGTCCCGTCCCTGGACGGTGAACTGCATGCTGATGTTAAGTGTGTCCTGCTCAACATTAACCTGTTCGGTGGCATTAAGATTAAGCAAAAGTTCTCCCTCATCCAGGTCATCCAGATCGAAGGTGTTCTGGGCAGAAACAGGCAGTGTCAATAAGGTCAGTCCCAGTATGCAGATGATGGAGCTAAGTAAAGAATTAATCTGGGTTGCCATCTTGGTCTCCGGATAGTCGTTATGTATCTATTGCTCTTTTAGACACTTTATCAGGGAATGGATGAATATTAACTTAATCAGAGCGTCCTTGATGCTGTAGAGGTTCCGAACTATAAATCCGGACAAAAAAAGAGCCGGAAAACCGGCTCTTTTACAAGTCAGTATCTATCGGAATCTTACTTCATGCGAAGGATGAAAATGTCATCGTTTCGTGAAGGGTCGGTGGCATTACGTACTTCAGTGACCTGGGCTGTGCTGACAGTACTGGCATTGTGTCCCCAGGCAGAGCCTATATAAGTGATGACATCCGCGATCTGGTCATCACTGAGTAGTTGTCGGAAGTAGGGCATATCATTGACATCGGGGCCTTCATCAGCAATCACGCGCAGTGAGCCATTAAGGGTGATATTGATGAGTGAGCTTGGATCCGGATCCATGATTACTGGGTTGCCAGCCAGAGGTGGTTGATAGGGGTAGTATCCCTGACCGTTGGTGCCGTGGCAGTTGGAGCAGTATTCGTAATAGACCTGTGAACCGGGTTCACTGAAGTCGAGGCTCAGCAGCTGTTCGGTGTCGCTGTTGCTGTAGCTCCATTCTTCAGCATTAACTTCCGCTACCGGAGGCAGGGACTTCAGGTACACAGCCATTCCGTGAAGATCAGCTTCACTCATATGCTGGGTGCTGTTATTGACCACCTCGACCATTGTGCCAAAGGCCGTGCCAAAACGGTTGTGGCCGGAACCCAGGAACTCGGCAACATCGTCTTCTGTCCAGCGGCCGAGACCGCTGTTGATATCACCATTAAGGCTTGAGGCTGACCAGTGGTCCAGTGGCGCCCCGGCCAGATAGGCTGAGTCACCTTCATCAAGGCCTTTTTCCTGCATCAGCAGGCCACGAGGGGTATGGCAAGCACCACAATGGCCAAGACCCTGTACCAGATAAGCACCGCGATTCCAGTCATCGCTCTGGCTGGTATCAGGTTCGTAGGGGTCATAATCCATAGTGAGCAGATTCCAAACACCCATTCCCATTCTGGCCATGTCTTTCCAACCAGGTATTTCTGCCGGCTGGTTGGGCTGGTTTACCGGTTCTACCTCATTCATGATGAAATCGTAGAGTGCCCGCATGTCCTGTTCAGACATCTTGGCGTAGGAAGGATAGGGCATTGCAGGATACATACGCTCGCCGTCTTTCTTGATACCAAAGCGCATGGCAGCATCAAATTCATCGAATGTATAGCCACCAATGCCGGTAGTCGGATCCGGCGTAATGTTTGTTGTATAGATACTTCCCATCATCGGGACCGCCATTTTCAGGCCGCCTGCGAGTGGTTCGCCTTCCGGTGTGGAATGACAGGCTACGCAATTACCCAGACGAGCCACATATTCACCATGCGACACGCCTGCTGCAGCAGCCTGCGATGCACTGTCTGTTGCATAAGTGGATTCGGTAGTGACAGCGCCAGAATCACAACCTGCTATAAAGGCTGTCACAAAGCAGGCTGTCAGCAACTTTCTGTATTCCATAGTATTCCCCTGAGATATTTTTGTTATGCGTACCAAATGAGGGGAGATTACCATCATCAGCAAAAAAATAACATCTTTGGGAGCTCCACAGTCCAAGCATTGGAGGTTTCTACTGAAGACTATTTCTTCTATGCTAGGTACAGGTTAAAACACTCAAGCCAATTCAGGGAGTTGTAAGTGGATAAACCAACAGTTCTGATCACGCGCCGCTGGCCAGAGGCAGTGGAAAAAGCCATGACCAGCAATTTCGATGTCACACTTAACGAGAAAGATACCCCAATGTCTGCCGAGCAGTTGCAAAAAGCCCTGCAGGAATACGATGCAATCTGTCCCTGCGTAACGGATCAGATGCCGGCGGAGTTATTCAGAGGCGACAACATCAAATCCAGAATTATTGGCAACTATGGGGTTGGCTACAATCACATCGCTATTGATGAGGCTAAGGCCCGGGGACTGGTGGTGACCAATACTCCGGATGTGCTGACCGATGCAACCGCTGACCTGGCCATGACCCTCATGCTCATGATTGCCCGCCGGGCCGGAGAAGGGGAAAAGCAGTTACGCGATGGACAGTGGTCCGGCTGGTACCCCACTCACCTAATGGGAACGGATATTACCGGCAAGACACTGGGCATTGTCGGTATGGGGCGTATTGGCCAGGCGATGGCTGAAAAAGCCCATTTCGGTTTTGGTATGCGTATTCTGTATCACAATCGCAAACCCATTCCGGATACAGATGCGAGGCGTCTGCAGGCCGAATATTGCACTGAGTTGACCTGGTTGATGAGCAAGTCGGATTTTGTGGCGATTCATTGCCCCAGCAGCCCTCTGACACGCTATATGATCAATGAGAAAACTCTGGCCTACATGCGACCTGATGCCTACCTGATCAACACATCACGAGGCGATGTCGTGGAGGAAAAAGCGCTGATCAAGTTCCTCCAGAAAGGGCTTATTGCCGGTGCCGGACTTGATGTATATGAGCAGGAACCTTCCGTTCCGGAGGAGCTATTGTCTTTGGAGAATGTTGTTCTGCTGCCACATCTGGGCAGTGCGACAGAGGAGACTCGGGTGGCCATGGGCATGCGTGTGCTCGGCAACCTGAATGCTTTCTTTAATGGGGACACACCACCTGATCAACTCTGATCAGAAAAATAGTTCTTCCAGGAAGAATTTCATGGCAGCCCAGGAACGTCGGTCGGCATCAGGATTATAGGCCATACCATTCTCCGGCATGTTTGCCTGCGGATTGGTAAAGGCGTGGCTGGTATTACCATAAGCATGTATTTGCCAGTCCACGCCGGCCCCGGTCATTTCGGTTTCCAGTGACAGCACGCTTTCCGGCGGGACCATGGGGTCGTCATGTCCATGTAGAGCCATTACTTTGGCTGTGATTTTTTCGTTGTCCAGGTTCCCGGGGGCGTCAAAAAGGCCATGAAAACTCACCACTCCCTTGATGTCAGCACCACTGCGGGCAAGGTCAAGTACACATAAACCACCAAAACAGTACCCTATGGCTGCGATTCTGTTGTTATCAACCATGTCGAGTTTGCCAAGGGCATCGAGGCCGGCAAGCAGTCGTGTACGCAGCATGGCCCGGTCCTGAATAAACGGGGTCATCAGGGCCTGGTTCTCTTCCATGGTCTGGCCAAACACGCCTTTGCCATAGTTGTCGATGGCAAAACCCACATAACCCATTTGAGCAAGTTCCCTGGCCTTGCTGCATTCAAATTCACTACGCCCTCCCCAGGCATGGGCAATCAGTACAGCAGGCTTCCTGTCCGTGCTGCCGTCATGGGCCAGAAATCCCTCAAGCAGCGTGTCCCCATCGTGATATTCGATCAATGCCGTTTTCATGCTTACCTCATATGTGACTCAAATTCACCATTATAAACAGCGCAGACAGGTCAGTCGCAAGCATCGTATTTGTTGTTATAGCTTATGTTGAATTCCCCATGGCACTGGTTTACATTCGATGTACCTGGTGTTCTTTCACCGGGATAATAATTAAAGCATTATGCCATTCCGACTCAAGAGGGCCAGCCAATGGCGCAAGAAGAAATCCCGGTCATCAATCATGAATATGCGTTTTCTGTTCGTATTGAAAGCGGCGGGCAAATAGAATTTCAGGGAGAAATGCGCAGTCGAACCTTTGAACCTGCAACCGGGGGAGAAATCTGGGGACCCAGGTTACAGGGCAGGGTAGTCCCACAAAGTGGGGCAGACTTCGCCAGCAATGGTCTGACAGATGCGCATATGATGCTGCAGGCCAGGGACGGAACCTGGATCTACATGAATCTAGTAGGTTACGAACATAAAGTCACCGAAGACGGTAGTCCCTATTTTCGTGTAGCCCCTTATTTTGACAGTCCAGCTGGTCCCCATGAATGGCTGGCGAAGACTGTTTTCATCGGACTGGGAGAGCGGCATATGAATCCTGACCACACGATCATTCATTTTCACGAAATCCTGTAACCGGTTTCCAGCGAGAGAGGAGTCAAACATGGCTGAATTACAAATCCCTGGACTGGAACTGGAATACGCGTTCTCAGTAACCATGCATTTTGCTGAAAGAATAGATTTTACAGGGCCTCGTGGTGGCAAGGGGTATGTGCCTCCGGCAAGCGGTGAAGTCTATGGTCCCTTGTTACAGGGACGGGTGGTACCTTACAGCGGTGCTGATTACGCCATATTCAGGAATCTGGGTGAAGGTATCAAGGTCAATACCCATTACATGCTTGAAAGCCATGATGGCCACTGGATCTATATTAATAACAAGGGTTACCTGCATCGCTCGCCAGATCCTGAAAACCCGGGACAAACCAAGCTGTATTTTCGCTTCACGCCCTTTTTTGAAGCGCCGGACGGTCCCTATGAATGGATGTCCCGCACGATGATTGTAGGCACCGGCGAGCGCCTCACTAACCCTGATCGCTCCCAGTTTACCTATTACCGGGTACTGTAATGAATCACGATACATACCGCCGAAAATTACTCAGGCTAACCGCAACATTGCCAGTCAGTTTGCCGGTATTCTCCATGCAAACTCAGGGTGCTGGTCACACCAGGATGATTTATCCCCTGAATTCCCCGGCAGGCATGTCAACTGCACACTATGGCTCAGTCGTACTGGCTGATACCGCCGTAAATAAATTCAGGGGGGATGGTTTTTATCTTTATCCTGACTGGGGAAGCCCGGTTGTCTATGAGGTGAAACAGCGCGGCAACAGGCTATTCTTTCATTATCCTGGCAAGGCAAAATGTCTCTGGCAGATAAGTCCGTCCAGCCAGGAGGCCAGATTCTGTGGCCTGGTTACCGGTATTCTGGATAAGTCCGTTTATGCCATTGAGGAAGCTGATAATCTGCAACTGCTTCATGTTCCCGAACGGCCAAACGGCTGACCTCCCTTTTTGATTTTTGATGTAAATCCTGCAAGAGTAATATGGTAAGCCGAACTCTGGACAACCTGCTGACAGAGATCAGGCAATGCCGTCAGTGTGAACCCGAACTCGCTTTGGGTGCACGACCGGTGTTGAGTGTTTCCGAATCAGCAAAAATCCTTGTCATAGGCCAGGCCCCCGGGACGCGTGTGCATGCCAGCGGTATACCCTGGAATGATCCGTCGGGAGATCGTCTGCGCTCCTGGATGGCGGTGGATCGGGAAACCTTTTACGATTCTACACGCATCGCCATTATGCCGATGGGATTCTGTTATCCCGGAAAAGGAAAAAGTGGCGATCTTCCCCCACGTAAAGAGTGTGCTCCCCTGTGGCACAAGCGTGTGCTCTCGTATCTGCCACACCTGGAGCTCACGCTGCTTGTAGGCAGTTATGCGCAGCACTATTACCTTGATAATCGCCATAAAACGCTGACTTCCCGCGTGAGAGCTTGGGAGCAATACCTGCCAGACTATATCCCACTTGTTCACCCGTCCCCCCGAAACACTTACTGGCTGCAGCAGAATCCCTGGTTTGAAAAATCCCTTGTCCCGGCAATGCAACTCAGGGTGCATGTCCTGTTGTAAATATGTGGTTTATTGTTTTTTTCCTGTAAACCGCAACGGTTCTCCTGCGTTTAGACTCTCTAAGAGAGTAAGCGCCAGAGGATATTGCCAATCATGGCTACTATTACCGGGCAAAGTAACAGCTATTTAGTGCTAGGATATGATGATTCCAGTAATCAGGGGCAGACCGGGAGCAGGACGCTGGACAATAACCATGCGTTGGACAGATTTCTTTCTTCTGTTGAGAAACGAGCCTATCGAATAGCCCAGATTGCTACCAGTAATTCTGATGAGGCTTTTGATATTGTGCAGGATGCCATGTTTAAACTGGTGGAAAAATACGCTGACAGGCCGGAGCCGGAGTGGCAGGCACTTTTTCACAAGATACTCCAGAGTCGCATCCGGGACTGGTACCGCAGAAATACTGTACGAAACCGCTTTCGAAGCTGGCTGGGGATCACGCAGGAGGATGAAGACCCGATTCAGACGGCAGAGGATGAGCGGGGCAGAAGTCCTGAATTACAGCTCCAGACAGGACAGGGCATTGAGGCATTAGAGAAAGCTTTGTCTAAGTTACCCTTGCGCCAGCAGCAGGCTTTCATGCTCAGGGCCTGGGAGGGGCTGGATGTGAAAGAGACTGCCCGGGCAATGTCCTGTGCCGAGGGGAGCGTAAAAACCCATTATTCGAGGGCTATTCATAGCCTGAGAGAGACACTTGGTAAATATTGGTATGACTAGCGACCAGGACAAGCAACATTCTGAACAGGCTTTTCTGGACAAGGCCAGGCAGGAGCTGGACAGCAGCTGTGAAGGCCTTGACGGGCAGACCCTTTCCCGCCTTAACCGTATTCGACATGAAGCCCTCGAACGGGATAGTCATCCGGGCAGGGCATTACTGGCACCCTTTGGGGGGCTGGTCACCGCCTGTGTCCTGGTTCTGTTGGTATCAGTGTACTACCCCGGGCAGAACACTTACACAACAGTGCCTGTCCAGGAGTCAGCCTCTGCAGTGGAGGATCTGGATATTCTGATATCGCCGGAAAGTATCGACTTCTTCGAGAATCTGGAATTTTACCAGTGGCTGGAAGAGAATGAATCGGCGGTCTAGATTCCTGTTATGCCTTCTTGCCCTGGTATCAGTCCAGTGTCATGGACAGGAAGCTGCCGGTGAAGGCAATGATGTAGTCAGTGATGCTGAAAGCCGTTTTCTGTTTATCAACTTTCTTGAATTTCTTGGTGAATTTGAAACTGAAGATGGTGACTGGATAAATCCTGACTTACTGGATGACGAGGCACTCATGGTTCTGGATGATCAGCAAGATGGCAGCAGCATCGTAAGCGGACGTACTGCTTTGCCACCCAACTCAACACAGGATTAAGGGGAACAGGCTAATGCTAAATGGAATCCGGAATTTGACAGCAATCTCAACCATGTCCAGGTTTCCTGTGTCGGGTTACCTGTTTGCTGTCTGTCTGATTCTGCTGTGTCTACCTGGCGTTTTGCGTGCCCAGGATGGCGTTCCATGGGATGAGTTACCTTCTGAACTGCAAAGTATTCTTGGGCCCATGCAGCCCCGCTGGAATGAAATGCCACCGCAGCGACAGGAACGTTTGCGCAGTGGTGCCAGCCGCTGGCTGAATTTAACCCCAGACCAGCGTAATGCTGCACAACAACAGTTTCGCAACTGGATGCAACGTTCACCTGAGGAGCGGGAAATGATCCGCAACCGTTTTGATCGTTTTCAGCAGATGCCTCCTGATCGGAAACGGGCCATGCGTAATCGTTTTGAGCAGTTCAGGAGTATGCCGCCTGAGCGTCAGCGGGAACTGAGACGGAGATTTGAGGAAAACCGCGCGAACCGTCAGGCAGGTCAATCAGCCAGGCAAAGAGCCGGAGTTACTGACAGGGGAGGCATTCGGCGGTCGCCCACAGGACCGGGGCCAAATCGGCCAGGGCGTCCGCCAAACGCTCGTTAAATTCATACAAGCTACTGAATTTGCGAGGTTTTCGGTTGATATAATCACTGCTGGCCGGTATCCTGTGCGCCCCTGATCCAAAGGGGATTCAATACCTCCAGGTAGCGCACAGTGATTCACAGATTCAACGACATACAGGGAAAATGGCCAACTGGCTTACTGTCGGGGATATTCATGGCCCTCACCCTGATGCTCCACCACCCTGGGTCTTTTGCCCAGGCGGGTTCATCTCCGCCAATGCTATTCCATGATTCGAAGATCGCGACGGCCAGTGGGTCTGTAACACGCCCTGTCGAACCCATGTTGCCAGAGGCCGTCATAGGACTGGCCGACCAGGAGCAGTATCTGCTCTGGGTAGATGTGTCAGAAGGTAAACTGAATGTGCTGGAACGCGATGGAAAGGGAGGCCTGGAGCTCAGGTAGGTGATCCCGGTTTCCATAGGCAAAAATGGCTTTGGCAAACAGCTGGAAGGTGACAAGAAAACCCCGGTGGGTATCTACCGCCTGACGTCTTTCCTCAAGGATGCTGTCCTTGATGACTTCTATGGCCTTAGGGCCTTTCCACTGAATTATCCCAATGTCATTGATCGCCAACAGGGCCGAACCGGCTCCGGTATCTGGCTTCATGGATTACCGAAAGATGTTAACACCAGGCCTCTACTTGATAGTGATGGCTGCGTGGTAATCGATAACAGCAGCCTGGAATCCATGCATGCATTTATCAAACCAGGCATTACCCATATAGTTCTTTCTGATGAGCCCCTGACCTGGCATTCCCTTCGGCAGGCAGAGAAAAGAAAGGCCGGTATTGAAGCCTCCTTTAAAGGCTGGGTTGAAGCCTGGGAGGCCAGGGATAATGCAGGATATCTTTCTTTTTATGCCGATGACTTCACTGATTTTCGCCGTAACAAGCGCCAATGGTCGGACTACAAGAGCCGGGTCAACAATGGCAAGGAATGGATCGAAATTGATGTTTCGGGGGGTCAGTTATTTCGCTGACCTTAAACAGCCGGAACTGGTCACGGTTCGTTATTACCAGATTTATAACAGCAGTAACTATAAATGGCGGGGCTGGAAAGAACAGCTGTGGCGTGAAGGCAAGGATAGCTGGGAGATTGTCTACGAAGGCAACGGCTAGCACCTGCCTGCGAAATACAATATGTAGCTTTCTTCGAACTACCCTTGAGAATCAGGATAAAAGTCGAGCGGAAACAGACATTGAATAGCAGAATTTTCGCCTTGTTAGCCCTGGCCATCCTGATCTGTGGTTGTGTACCGGTTACCACATCACCTTCTGGTACCGGGCAATCGCCACCCATTTCTCCGCAAACCATGGCAACCACAGACCTGGAAACCGACAGCGGCAATTCATTGGTACCTGATGATATTGCTGTGGGTGTCCTTGATGAGGCCGGAGCGGATATCGCCATGATTGTCCTCCAGGAAGACGATAGCCGGGGTGGCCCGGAACTGAATCAGGTTGCCCCTGTGCAGCCAGAACCTGTTGCTGAGGCCGATGTACTGGCAAGAGCTCGCCGCGAGGCTGAAAGGCAGAGTATCATTTCCATATGTAACGAAATTGGCAATAAACTCGGTAGTGTCTCTGTTGAGGATTGTCTCGCGCAGTCCCTGGAATTTGGTGGAGCCTACACTGTTCAGGACCGGCCAATTGCCATTCGTGATTTTCAGCCTGGAACACGAGTCCAGAAGCCTTCACGGATCCTTATCATGGGTGGGATTCACGGTGATGAATATTCCTCGATTTCTATCATGTTCAAATGGATGGAGTTGCTTGAACGCAGTGACAACAAGGATTTTCGCTGGCGCTTTGTCCCAACCGTCAATCCTGATGGTTTGCTGGAAGGCCAGGCAGTTAGGCAAAACGCCAATGCTGTTGATCTGAACCGTAACTTTTCCTCCAGGGACTGGGTTGATCTGGCAGAGGATTACTGGGAGAACATTACTCATCGCAATCCCCGACGCTTTCCGGGGGAAGAGCCCGCCAGTGAGCCGGAAGTGCAATGGGTAGTCAACCAGATTCAATCGTACAAGCCTGATGTGATTGTGTCAGTCCATGCCCCATACCATTTACTGGATTATGACGGCCCCCCGGAACCTCCTGAGCAAATAGGTGAGCTTCACCTGCACCTGCTTGGCGTCTATACGGGATCACTGGGGAATTATGCCGGGATCAATCTGGGTATCCCGGTGGTCACTATGGAACTTCCTTCCGCTGGCATAATGCCGTCAGATGAGCAAATCATCAGTATGTGGAATGATCTGCTGGAATGGCTCTACGAGCACCACAGTTCCTGAGTGGTCTCATGACAACGGCGAACTTCTCTCCTGACACGATACTGTCATTCTGGTTCGACGAAATAAGCAAGGAGTCCTGGTTCAGGAAAGACCCTGATTTTGATGCAATGATCAGGGACCGGTTTCTGGAGGTTTTCCTGTCCGCTGCAGCCTGTGAACTGGCCTCGTGGCGGCAAACATTCCTGGGTCGGTTAGCAGAGATCATTGTCCTCGACCAGTTTTCCCGAAACCTTTTACGGGAAAGTGCTGAAGCATTCGCCCAGGACAGCCTGGCTCTCGCCTTGTCCCAGGAAGCAGTCAGTATGGGTGTCCTTGATGCACTCGAGCCTGCCCGACAGGCTTTTCTGATTATACCTTTCATGCACAGTGAGTCGAGTTTAATCCATGAACAGGCTCTGGAACTGTTCTCAAGGCCAGGGCTTGAGTTTAATCTGGATTTTGAGAAACGACACAAGGAAATTATTGACCGATTCGGTCGCTATCCGCATCGCAATGCTCTTCTTGGCAGAGTCTCGACACCGGAAGAACTGGCTTTTCTGCAACAACCTGGCTCTTCTTTCTAGTCATACGCAAGGGGCTGTAAAAGTCGGCGCAGACGCTACACAATTGTGCAGTACGCTCCCCTATTGTGCGTCATACCCGAAACAGAAGAAATATTGTGAATCTATAAAGAAATCTGACCTTAAATAGAGGTAACACCTTTACATAAGCGTCAGCCCCTTTATACTCGCGACCAAAATTTCCGCCGGTAAAGCATCCTCTTTTTAATGACTCGTCACTTACTGTCCGTCGTTCCGATAATTATGGCTTTTTGCCTTTGCAGCGGTGCAATGGCCCAGCTTCCGGAAAGTGAATTTGTTTCCAGCAGGGATGATGAATTCAGGGGAAATCTGGATATTCAGGCAACCCGGAAACGAATCCAGATTGCACGCACCAACAGTGCTCCGGTCATAGACGGAAATCTTGAAGACGAAGTCTGGCAATCGGCTACGGTTATTGCAGATTTACATCAGTTCCAGCCCGTAGATCACGGAGACCCGTCTGAAGAGTCCATCTTCTATATCACGTACAATGACCGCTTTTTCTTTGTCGGCGCAAGGCTCTTCGATAGTGAAGCGGACCGAATCATTGCCAGGCAACTGGTACAGGGTGGTGGACTGGGCAGTGACGATGCCTTTGAGTTTATTCTTGATACCTTCAACAACGGACGTACAGGGTATCATTTCCAGGTCAATCCCAATGGCATTCGTCGTGAAGGCGTCTACGAAAATCCCAATGACCTGAACCGTGACTGGACAGGTATCTGGCAGGTGGAATCCCGTATCACTGACGATGGGTGGGTTGCAGAAGTTGCTATTCCTTTCAATACACTGAACTTTGACCCGGAATCTGAGGAATGGGGTTTTACCATTGCCCGCACAGTTGCGCGTAAGCGTGAGGAGTTGGCCTGGTCATCTTTCAACAGGAGCATCAATCCGACGACAACCGGCCTGATTTACGGCATTCGTGATATTAGACAGGGAAAGGGCCTGGACATTATTCCCTCCATGACCATGGCTGGTTCGAAAGATTACCAGGCCGGGGGTGTAACTGGTCAGCGCTTTGATCCATCGCTCAATGTGTTCTATAAAATCACTCCCAACCTGACCGGTGCAGTGACATTCAATACGGATTTCTCAGCAACTGAAGTGGACAACCGACAGGTCAACCTGAGCCGATTCTCCCTGTTTTTTCCTGAAAAACGTGACTTCTTCCTTCAGGATCTGGATATTTTCAGTTTTGGAGGCCTGAACCAGAATGGTATTCCGTTTTATTCACGTCGTATTGGCCTGAGCAGGACTGGAAATCCGGTTGATATTGATGCCGGCGTGAAACTGACTGGTCGCCTGGGGCGCTGGAATGTCGGTGGCTTGGCCGTAAGTCAGGGTGAAACAGCGGGGCTGGACGGCCAGAATGTCTTTGTAGCCAGGGCGGCTGCCAATGTGCTTTCCGAATCCAGTGTTGGGGCCATCGTGACTCATGGTGATCCCAGCAGGGGCATCGATAATACTGTTGTTGGTATGGATTTTCGTTACCAGAACACCCACTTCTCCGATACCCATACTCTGCGCAGTAATACCTGGTACCAGCAATCTGACACCAGTGGATTAAATGGCGATGATAAAGCCTACGGAATTCAGGCCAACCTGGATACCCAGAACAGTGGTATAGCCGGTTTCGTCAATTACGAGTACTTTGGTGAAGACTTCAATCCAGCCCTGGGCTTTGCCAACAATACCGGTGTGGAAAGCTTTAATATTGGAGGTGTAGGACGATATTTCCTGCGCGGCCATAAAACCCTGCGAAATATCTTTTCCTTCATGCGTTTCAACCATACCCGCTTCCTTGATACCGGAGAAATGCAGAGTGAAAACTGGTTCTGGCGAATGATGAACTTCAACACCCATCGTGGTGATCGGGTGGGTTTTGGCGGGTTTCGTAACCGGGAAGGCCTGCGCCAGGACTTTTCCATTCGTCCGGGGGTCATTATTCCTGCCGGAGACTATACTTTCAGTGGTTTTAATATGGAGGCAAGTCTCTCCAATCAGCTGGAGTTTTCACCCAGTGTAAATTTCTCCATCGGAGATTATTTCAATGGTGAAAGAATGCAGATAAATGCCGGATTCGACTGGCAGCCCAATGAGCACATTAACCTGGGCTTCAATTACAACCACCAGGATATTGAGCTTCCTGTCCAGGGTGGTGAGTTTGATGTGCGACTGGTGTCGGCAAATGCCAATTATGCGTTCAACTCAAAACTGTCCTGGATCAACCTGATCCAGTATGACAATTTCTCCGATGTGGTAGGAATCAACAGCCGACTGCGATGGAATCCCCAGGCTGGTGAGGATCTGTACCTTGTCGTTAATTACAACTTCGATTCTGAGGGCGTCTTTGCAGGGCTGAATTCCAATAATGCGGAAATAGTTCTCAAGTACACCAAAACTTTTCGCTTCTGATCTGAAAGAAAATCTGACTGGGTACTGTCTTCTATCGCGATAATTCTGTGAATTGTGCCCTAAGGTCGATTTGAACCGGCTCGGGCCATGGGATTATACCCCGACAGGCTCTGTTAGTTTGGTACCCCGGCTGTCATGGCAATCCTGTCGAAAATACTACGCCCAAGGTGAGTTGATGAGACTTCATTCATTCCATATTTTTCTACCAACCATGCTGGCTGTCATTCTGGCTCTTGTTGCCAGCACATCACTCAATGCCCAGCCGGCCCGCACCGGCACGAACCTCAATACGAAGTCGATTCCATCAGAAGTGCTTCAATTGACTGAACCTGATGAAGTCGGAAGAATCCGGAAATTACTGGTTGATGGCAGAAAAGACGAGGCTCTTGGCGCTGCCCGGGATTATATTGCTGAAGTAGAGCGGATCGCCTTGCCCCAGGAAAAGCAGCGCAAGTACTATGCCTGGAATGCCTACTGTACTGTCCTGACCAGTCACCAGCGTGTCGATGAGGCCATTCAGGCCTGCTCGACGGCCATGGCATTTGACCCGTCAAAATGGTCAGCGGTCAACAACAGGGGAACCGCGAAGTTTGTCGGAGGCCGCTTCAGGGAGGCGATGGCTGATTACCAGGCTGCACTATCCATGGTGGATGAGGAAAACGCCAGAGTACGAGAGACTATCCAGCACAATATCGCGTTGCTGCAGGAACGCCTGTAAAGTCGGTTCAACCGTTGGTTCGGGCAAACTCTTTCATGAAGTCTGCCAGTACCTGACAGCCTTCCATTGGCATGGCGTTATAAATGGATGCACGAATTCCACCCACCTTGCGATGCCCCTTAAGCGCATACAGACCGTTCTCCAGGGCCTGGGCCAGAAACTGTTGAGACATATCATCATTGGGCAGTGTGAAAGTAACGTTCATGTGTGAACGATCATCCCTGTAGGCTGTTCCCGAATAGAAGTCACTATTGTCGATAATGTCGTATAACAGATTTGCCTTGTCGGCATTGACTCTGGCCATGGCTTCAACACCACCTTGCTCCTTCAACCATTCCATTACCAGGCACATGGCATAAATTGCAAAGGTGTTATTTGTATTGGAAAGTGAATGTGAGCTTTCATACACGGCATAATCCAGAAGGGAAGGTGTTTCCTTCATGGCGTGACCGATGAGATCTTCACGCACGATTACAAGAGCGGTACCGGCCGGACCAAGGTTTTTCTGCAGGCTGGCGAACATCACACCGAGCTTTGAAAAATCTACCGGTCTGGACAGCATGTCCGAGGTGGCATCGACCACGAGAGGAATATCTCCCAGGTCAGGGTATGACTTGTACTGGGTGCCATAGATCGTGTTGTTGCTGGTTATGTACGCATAGGAAGCATCATCAGGCACCATGTCACGGGTCAGTGGCGGAAGCCGATCATAATTGCTGGCTTCACCGCTACTGGCCACAAGAATATCGCCATAGCGTGCGGCTTCTACATTGGCCTGTTTGGAGAAATTGCCGGTTTCGCTGTAAACCGCCTTGCCAGCCGGTTTCAGGGGCAGCAGGTTCATGGGAACCGCGGAGAACTGCATTCGCGCACCACCATGGGTATACAGAATCTTGTAATTGTCAGGCAGAGAAGCAATCTCGCGAATCAGCTCGTCACAGCGATTGATCACTTCATCAAATTCCCTGGACCGGTGGCTGATTTCAATTACTGAAACACCCATGCCACGATAATCCAGAAATTCTTCCTGGATGCGCTGCATTACCGGTATGGGCAGCATGGCCGGACCGGCACCAAAATTGTATACCTGATTAGTCATTGTGTAGTCCTTACGAAAAAAGCGCGATAAGCGATCAGATCACCCATGCCTTGATGACATGTTCGATGGCCCTGATGTCTTCGAGAGTCTCGTTGTCGGGTTCTGACTCAATATCAATCAGGTTGTAGGCTATGCTATCGCGACTTTTGTTGAGCATGTCGATAATGTTGATGTCCTTGTCCGCCAGGATGGAGAGAATTTGTCCCAGCATTTTCGGTACATTTTCATTAATAATCGCAATCCGGTATCCGGAGGATTTCTCCAGCGTCAGGGTAGGAAAGTTCACAGCGTTGCGAATGTTTCCGTTTTCAAGAAAATCGCGTAACTGATCAACAGCCATAATGGCACAGTTTTCCTCAGCTTCCTCGGTGCTGGCCCCGATGTGAGGCATTAGGATAGCCTTGTCATTATCCAACAAGCCTGGCGTGGGGAAGTCTGTGATGTATCTCGACAAACGGCCATTACCCAGAGCATCAGTAAGGGCTTCCTCATCGACAATGGCGTCGCGGGAAAAGTTCAGCAAGACTGCCCCGGATTTGAAATAGTTGATGACTTTGCGATCGATCAGATTCCTGGTGCTTTCCAGAACAGGAAGATGCAGTGTTACAAAGTCTGACCGGGAAATCAGGGAGGTCAGGTTCTCCTGTTTTTCTATCTGGTGGGCCAGTCGCCAGGCTGCATCAACGGATATGGCCGGGTCATAACCCAGCACTTTCATGCCCAGCTGGAGAGCGGCGTCTGCGACCATGGCGCCGATTGCGCCTAGTCCCACTACGCCCAGGGTTTTACCTTTGAGTTCGGTACCCTTGAATTTCTTTTTCTCAGCTTCCACGAGTTTGGACAGGGCTGACGCATCCAGGTCAGAGGATTGTTCATTAACCCAGTTGGTCCCCGGGAGTATGCCCCGGGAGGATAGCAGCAGGCTGCAAAGGACAAGCTCTTTCACGGCATTGGCGTTGGCGCCGGGTGTATTGAACACCACAATACCTTCCTGGGTGTAAGCCTCAACAGGAATGTTGTTGGTCCCCGCGCCGGCCCGGGCAACGGCCTTGAGATTGCCGTTGATGTTATCCATCGACAATTTTTGGCTGCGAACCAGTATGGCATCGGCATTCTCCTCTTCCGGAGAAACCTGATAATCTTGCTTGGTAAAGCGAACCAGCCCCTTCTCAGAGATCTGGTTAAAGGTCTGAATCTTGTACATTGGAAGGGTTACCCTTGGGGCGCAGAAATTAGTTTTGCCCACAAAATTTAGGGGCGAATTTATACAGGGAAATGATGAAAAATGCCAGTCAAAAAGCTCCTGGAGCCCATAAATTCACGTGTATGTGGGAGGGACTGCCCGTGACAGCCAGCTGGTATGTCTACATTCTCGAAACCGGGGCCGGCTTCCTGTATACCGGCATCACAACCGAGCTTGAACGTCGTCTGGAGGAGCATCGGGGGAGTCCGACAGGGGCCAAGAGTCTCAGGGGGAAAGGGCCCCTCAAGTTGGTATACCAGCTGGCGGTGACTGATAGAAGTGAAGCGTCCCGTCTGGAAGCCAGGATCAAGAAATTGCGACGGGACGAAAAGTTGCGCCTGATTCAGGGAGACAGGACACTACTGCACAAGATCAGGGAGACAATGCCGTAAATTCCGAACTGCGGTATAATGGACCGTTTTGTAAAACCGGCAGGAATCACGGAAAGGCAATGACTGAAGCGGAAAATATTATCAAACACCAGATGCAGGAGCTTGGGCAGCAGGCCCGTGCAGCCTCGCGCATCATGGCGGCGGCAGATACAGCGGACAAGAACAGGGCCTTACTGTCCTCAATGGAGGCCATCGAGGACAGCCGACAGACACTTGCCGAGGCCAACGCCCGTGATCTGGATGCCGGCAGGAAAAAAGGTCTTGAAGCAGCAATGCTCGACAGGCTTGAGCTGACCCCCGCACGTATTGACACGATGATTGAAGGGCTACGGCAAGTGGCGACACTGGCGGACCCCATCGGTGAAATCACCGATATGCGCTATATGCCAAGTGGTATCCAGGTAGGGCGAATGCGAGTCCCCCTAGGAGTAATCGGCATTATTTATGAGTCCCGTCCAAATGTAACTGTTGAAGCGGCCAGTTTGTGCCTGAAATCGGGAAATGCCACGATCCTGCGTGGTGGGTCTGAAGCCATTCATTCAAATCAGGCTATCGCCCGTTGCATCAGGTTAGGGCTGGAAACAGCGGGTTTACCTGCCACGGCAGTGCAGGTGGTTGGTACAACCGACAGGGCTGCTGTTGGTGAGCTCATCACCATGCCTGAATATGTTGATGTTATTGTTCCCCGGGGAGGAAAGGGGCTGATTGAACGTATCAGTCGGGATGCCCGTGTGGCAGTAATCAAGCATCTTGATGGTATCTGTCATGTGTATATTGATGATGGTGCTGATGTGACAAAGGCTGTGAATATTGCCCTGAATGCCAAGACCCACCGTTATGGTGTGTGTAATGCCATGGAATCACTGCTGGTGGCTGAATCAATGGCAGACACTGTCCTGCCCCAACTTGAGCAGGTTTACAACGAGTTCGATGTGGAACTGCGTGGTTGTCCCCGGACCTGTGAAATCCTTTCCGACGCGGTGCCGGCGACAGAGGAAGACTGGAATACCGAATACCTGGGCGCCATTTTGTCCATACGCGTGGTCAAGGGGCTTGATGAAGCTATTGACCACATAAATACCTACAGCTCCCAGCATACGGATACTATCGTGACAGAGGATTATTCCCGAGGACGTCGTTTCCTCCGGGAAGTGGACTCAAGTTCTGTCATGATCAATGCCAGTACGCGATTTGCTGACGGTTTTGAATATGGCCTGGGGGCTGAAATCGGCATTTCCACAGACAAGATTCATGCCCGGGGACCTGTTGGTCTTGAGGGACTGACCTCCCAGAAGTATGTCGTGCTTGGGGATGGTCATATCCGCAAATAAGTGGGCTAGGTAACAGATCCTGTGAATGATGTAGGCCTGATGGGCGGAATGTTTGATCCCGTCCACAACGGACATCTGGAAATTGCCAGAACGGCTTTATCTTCCCTAGAACTATCCGATCTATTTCTCCTTCCCTGTGGCAATCCGGTACACAGGGAAGGTAAGTTTGCTAATAATGAGCACCGAATTGCCATGCTGGAACTGGCGACCGGGGAGGATGCCTGTTTACAGGTAGATCCAAGGGAGTGTCTGAGTGAAGCTCCGTCCTACACCTATAACACGCTCGAGCAGTACACAAATGACATGCCCGGGAAGAGGCTGTTTTACATTTTGGGCCAGGATGCCTTCAATGACTTTCATACCTGGTATAAATGGGAAGGCATACTTGAGCTGGCTCATATTGTTATTGCTGCGAGGCCTGGATATCAACAATCTCTCGATCCAAAGTTGCAAGGGGAATATGAGTCCAGGCTTGTAAGTGATATCAATGGAATGAAAAAGTACACGCGGGGAAAAATCCTCGAGGTACAGTTGGCAATGAACGATATCTCTTCTTCGGATGTAAGAGAGAAATTGTTATCAGGTGGGTCAGTGAATCCCCTGTTGCCGGAGAATGTAATGCTTTATATCAAAGCGAATAATCTGTATTTCCGGGAGGAAAAATTTGGACGCTGAAAAAATCAAGCAAATCGCAGTTGATGCCCTGGATGATATGAAAGGCAAGGATATCAGCTGTCTTGAAGTATCAGGTATTACCACGATTGCTGACTATATGATCGTAGTGACAGGCACATCTTCCAGGCATGTAAAGTCTATGGCCAATGAAGTAGTCATAAAGATCAAGGAAGCTGGAGGTTCAGTTTTTGGCACTGAGGGACAGTCGCAGTCCGAGTGGGTGCTTATAGATCTGGGAGATGTAATCGTCCATGTAATGCTTGAGGAAACCAGAAAATTGTATGACCTGGAATCTTTGTGGGGCATGACGCCGGGGACGAAGAATTCTTAAAGGCCGGTATGGCTGTACAGGATTTGCTTGATGAAAGTTCATGTGATTGGTGTTGGTAATAAAATGCCCGCGTGGGTTGAAAGCGGGGTCGTGGAATACCAGAAACGCCTGCCCAGAAATTTTGAACTGGTCATTAAAGAAATTCCCCTTGGTCGACGCGGAAAAGCCAACAATGACCTGGACAGAATTAGAGATAATGAAGGTAAATCCATTCTCAATGCTGTTCCTGCAAACAGTTATGTAATTGCGCTTGATGTCCAGGGCAAGGCCTTATCTACGGAAGCCATGGCTGGTAAACTCAGGCGAATCATGGATGATGGCCGAAGCAGTCTTGCACTACTGGTGGGCGGGCCGGATGGCCTATCACCGGAATGCCTGGAAAAGGCCGATGAAATATGGTCTTTATCAGCATTAACATTACCGCACACTGTTGTTAGAATTGTGGTGGCGGAGCAGGTATACCGGATCTGGAGTGTTCTGGCAGGGCATCCATATCACAGGGAATGATTTCGGGTCAGTTTTGAGGTTATATTGAAAACTCGAGGAACTGATGTGGCATTTATCTTGTCCAAGTTATACTAGTATCTGATTTTTCATTACCATCGACACTAACTTTAAATTTATCGTTAAATTTATTTCGAGAATTTTCATTAATTGTGGTTCGAGTGATATCCGCTGATATCAACTATGGCTGAAAAGATCACCTTACAAGATCGACATCAGGAGCGGCAGATTGTACTGTCCAGACTCATTGTCGGTGGAGTAATTGCTTTTCTTCTCATACTGCTTCTCTTCGCTCGCCTGTTTTATCTTCAGGTCAACCAGCACGAATACTACTCAACTAAATCTGACAGCTACCGCATACACGTCCAGCCTGTAATGCCAACCCGTGGTCTGATCTATGATCGTAATGGCGTTCTGCTGGCAGAGAATATCCCCAGTTTTACCCTTTCACTTATCAAAGAGCATGCTGGAGATATAGACCGGTCGATTGAAATCATTCGTGAAGTCATAGATTTTTCAGTAGAGGATGAGGATAAATTTCGAACCCGATTGAGAAACCGCCATGTACCCTATGCTGCGGTTCCAGTTCGCTACAATCTCAGTGAGGAGGAAATCGCCCGTATCTCGGTAAACCAGTTTCGCTTGCCCGGTGTGAGTGTTGAAGCTGAATTGGTACGCCATTACCCGGATGGAGAAGCCATAGCCCATGCTGTTGGTTACCTTGGCAGTATCACGGAAGATGAATTACAGAAAGTGGATCCGGTGAACTACAGTGGAACCCATCAAATCGGCAAGGAAGGTGTGGAGAAATATTACGAGGAAGTGCTTCATGGTCAGGTAGGTTATGAAACCGTCGAGAAGAATGCCCGTGGCCAATTAATGAAAGTGCTTGACCGGACAGATCCTGTTCCCGGTCATGATCTTGTTCTTAACCTGGATATCAATCTTCAAAAAGCCGCGGTCGAGGCACTCGGGGATTACCGAGGTGCCATTGTAGCTCTGGATGCAAACGATGGCGGTATTCTAGCTATGGTCAGCAAACCTGCCTTTGACTCCAATCTGTTTGTCCAGGGAATAAGTCGACAGGAATATGCAAAACTCAATGACCCTGTGGACACCCCGATGTTTAACAGGGCGCTGGCGAAGTATGCTCCGGGTTCGACGATCAAGCCTTTTCTGGGCCTGGCGGCCCTGGAGTATAAACTACGTACACGGGAACAGACGGTCAGTGATCCCGGCTATTTCAAGCTCAGCAATGCAGGCCATGTCTACCATGACTGGACCTGGTGGGTGAATAAAAGCGGCCATAACCAGGTTGATCTGCAAAAAGCCATTTTCCAGTCCTGTGATATCTATTTCTATGACCTGGCCACGGACATGGGGATAGACCGCATGCATGAATTTCTTTTCCGTTTCGGGTTCGGTCGTAACACCACCGTCGATGTGGCGAGGGCAAGCAGCGGGACGTTGCCTTCCCGGCAGTGGAAAAGAGAGACGCTGGGGCAGCCCTGGTATCCGGGTGATTCCCTGAATTCTTCCATCGGGCAGGGCTATACCGAGGCGACACCAATGCAACTGGCAACGGCAGCGATGGTGCTGGCCAACAAGGGGAAATGGGTAAAGCCTTCCATGCTCAGACAGATTGGCCTGACCGGACAGCCAGTAGAGCCCAACAGATCCCTGCCGGATATTGAGCTTGAAAATCCGGATGACTGGAATTTCATTCATGAATCCATGGCAATGGTTGTCCATAAGGGCGCTGGCGGTTATCGGGAAACCGGTACTGCCTATCCCTATATCGCCATGAATGATCCGCTGGCTTATCGGATGGCCGGTAAATCAGGAACAGCACAGGTTGTCGGAATGCCTGAAGATTTTGACAATGATGCGGAAGTACCTGAAAAGTATCGCGATCATGCCTTGTTTATCTCATTTGCGCCGGTGGAGAATCCCCAGATAGCGGTTGGTGTCTTTGTGGAGCATGGTGAGGGGGGTAGCTCCGTAGCCGGGCCTATTGCTCGTAAAGTGCTGGACGCCTATTTGCTTGACAATGGTGAACTGAAACCTGAATTCAGGCTCCCCGAGATTTCCAGTGAAGAAGAGACCGGTTCGGATGACGAGACTGGTCAATCCACGGAGTCCGGTAGCCTGGATATATTGGCAGCCCAATCCATCGAATCAACTCCTCTCGCCGGGCTATCCACAATCAATGATTGATCGCTGCAGAGATTTTTCAACGTGAGCAGCCAGGATTTTGTCAGGCAGTTCGGCCTGGGCAACAATGCCCTGGGGCAGCGTAAAAGTCTCTGGGATATACTGCATATTGATTTTCCCCTGCTGGTTGCCCTGCTGATACTTCTTGGTTTCGGCCTGATGGTCCTCTACAGCGCGACTGATGGTAACATGGCTTCCATGCGGCGCCAGGTCTCCTTTATTGCTGTATCTTTTATTGTAATGATGGGGATTGCCCAGGTGGAAATGCGTGTGCTCCGGCGCTGGTCGCTCTGGATGTACGCGGGAGGTGTGGGACTTCTGGTTGCCGTTATTTTTATGGGCAGTACCAGTGGTGGTGCACAACGCTGGCTTGATCTACCTTTATTGCCTCGCTTTCAGCCATCGGAAGTCATGAAGGTAGCCCTGCCAATGACTATTGCTGCCTATTTTTCCCGACGGGATCTGCCTCCGCGGTTCAAGCATATTTTCTGGTCGTTTATTCTCATCATGTTGCCCGCAGCACTGATTGCCATCCAGCCTGATCTGGGTACGGCTCTGTTGATCGCTGTATCCGGTATTTTTGTTCTGCTATTGGCAGGTATTCGCTGGAAACTGGTTTTCTCCATCGTTGGCCTTGGCATACTCTCGACACCAGCGCTCTGGATTTTCTACATGTCTGATTACCAGAAGCAGCGGGTGAAGACCCTGCTGAATCCCCAAAATGATCCATTGGGTGCCGGGTGGAATATCATTCAGTCCCAGACGGCTATTGGATCGGGTGGTGTGTATGGCAAGGGGTGGCTCAATGGTGTCCAGTCGCGTTTGGACTTTTTGCCAGAGGGACAGACAGATTTCATTGTGGCTGTGCTGGCTGAAGAATTCGGTTTGGTGGGGCTCATTTTTCTGTTGATCCTGTATATGGTGATCATTGGCAGGGGGTTATATATCGCAGCGATGGCCCAGGATACCTTTGGCAGGTTGCTTGCCGGAAGTATTATTCTTACGTTCTTTGTCTATGTCTTTGTGAATATTGGTATGGTCAGCGGCATACTGCCCGTAGTCGGGGTACCATTGCCCATGGTAAGCTTGGGCGGGACGTCTATCCTGACCCTGATGACAGGATTCGGCATTCTCATGTCCATACATACCCATAACAAATCGTTGATTTCATAGGTATAATAACTTTTTCCGAGACTTAATCTGGAGGGTAGGAGCTACGTGGTGTCTTGGTCTCATCTGACCAGATCACTGGTATTTCTTTTGGTGGCTGTTTTTCTGACAGCCTGTGTAAGTCCCACTTCCCCGCAAAAAACAGGTTCTGGCCGTTATTCGATGGCGAATGATAGTCCAGAGCTTGAACCAATTGACCTCACTACAGTCAAACCCGTAGTTCCGGAACCGGTTGAAAGAACTATTGCCGGTAATAAGAGTCCATATACGGTGAATGGCAAGACCTATACTGTGATGCCTACTGAAGTGGGCTATGAGGAATCAGGAATGGCTTCCTGGTACGGCAGGAAATTTCATGGACACCTGACATCCAATGGAGAAATTTACGATATGTTTGCCCTGTCAGCGGCACACAAAACACTGCCAATCCCCAGTTTTGCTGAAGTGACCAATCTGGATAATGGCAAGAGTGTTATTGTCAGAATTAATGACCGTGGTCCATTTCATGAAGGCAGGATCGTGGATTTATCCTATGCGGCAGCCGCCATGCTTGATTATGCCGATATAGGCACAGCTAGGGTTAATGTCAGAGCCATTGTGCCCAGTGGGGGAACTACTTTGCCAGCAAATCAGCAGGTTCAGTTGACGAATACGAATACAGCCGGCTCGATCCAGGAAGAGGTTATGGAAGAGCGGCAGCGTATTGAGGGGGATACCGGGCAGGAGTTTTTGCAGGTTGGAGCCTTCAGTAACGAGATTAGTGCAAAGCAATTGCTGGCAAAGCTTCAGGAATATTCACCACTGCCGGCGTTCATTCGAAGTGAACTGGATGCAAACACCGGAAACCTGCTCCACCGAGTGCGTCTTGGTCCGGTAAATGAGACAATGGATATCCAGGTGCTCATCAGAATTCTTGTAGAAGCGGGGTTTGGAACGCCTTTCCGTGTCAGGCAATAACACAACCGGAAAACAGGCCCAACCTGAACCTGATCAATTTATAACGGGGAAAATAATGCCGATCAAAAAGTCATTTTTTTATACTACAACTTTGATTACCAAATTATTTATTACATTGGTGTTCACTAAAACTTTAAAGATCCTTCTGTTTAAAACAGCCACAAAAGTTTCAACACAAGTTTCAGCTTCCATTGCTGTTTCTACATCAGTTTTCCGCCAGATCCTCGTGGCAGGATTTCTGATGACCATGGTTGCCGGAGAGGTATCAGCCCAGAATATTATCCCGAGGCCTCCGCAGATAGCTGCATCCAGTTTCATCCTCATGGATGCCAAGACAGGTGAAATTCTTGTCGAAGAGAATGCCGATATACCCCTCCCGCCGGCAAGCCTGACTAAAATCATGACGTCCTATGTGGCAGCCAATGAGGTAGCACAGGGTAATGTGACACTTGATGACATGGTACATGTCAGTGTTCGTGCCTGGCAGATGGAAGGCTCCAAGATGTTTATCCAGGAAGGTACACAGGTTCGACTGGAAGACTTGCTCAGGGGCATGATTATCCAGTCCGGTAATGATGCCAGTGTCGCCATTGCCGAGCATATCGCCGGAAGTGAAGAAGCCTTTGCCGATATGATGAACCAGCATGCGGAAATTCTGGGGCTTGATAACAGCTATTTTCTCAATGCTTCAGGATTACCCATGGACCAGCATACGATGAGTGCCAGGGACCTGGCTTTGCTGTCCCGAGCACTTATCGAGAATTTCCCAGATCATTACGCCATGTATTCTGAGCGTGAATTTACCTACAACAATATTCGCCAGCCCAATCGCAACAGCCTTCTGTTCAGGGACCGCAATGTAGACGGTATCAAGACAGGCCATACAGAAGAGGCTGGATATTGCCTGGTTGCCTCTGCCACTCGTGATGACATGCGCCTGATTGCTGTCGTGATGGGAACTGACAGTACAGATGCCCGTGCCATAGAATCACAAAAGCTGCTGACCTATGGATTCCGTTTTTATAAAACCCACCAGCTGTTTGAAAACAACCAGGTGCTGTCCACGGACCGGGTCTGGTCAGGAAAAACCAATGCAGTGGATATCGGTATCAGGGATGAAATTTATGTCACTATCCCGAGGGGACAGGAAGAAAACCTGGAAACAGATCTGGTTATTGACGAGACGCTCAAGGCCCCATTGGAAGCAGGACAGGTACTGGGCAATGTCTCTGTAAAACTGGGTGATCAGGTGTTCTATGATGGTCCAGTGGTTGCCATGGAGACTGTAGAGCGCGGTAGCTTCATTAAACGTTTGATGGACTTCCTGCACCTGTTTTTCCTGAGCCTGTTTGCCTGATCCGAATATGATTGAGAAAACTGAACAAGAGGAAGCTCCGCGCATTGAGTTCCCCTGTCGATATCCCATCAAGGTTATGGGGGAGGATGTGGATGATTACAGCACTGAAATTGTAAAAATCATCCGCCTGCATGCTCCGGACCTTCTGGATGAGGATATAGATTTCAGGGCGAGTCGCCACGGCAAGTACCTTGCTGTCAATGTAATTATCAATGCCCAGAGTGTCGATCAGCTTGAAAGCATATTCAGCGATCTGAAAGCCAGCGGTCGCGTTGCCATGGTGCTTTGACCTGGTATCAACAGGGACACCCATGTGAAATCTCCCCTGCAAAAGCTTGAATTCAGGTATCTAGGTATAGTTGATTACCTTGAAACCTGGGAGGCGATGAAAACGTTTACCCTGGAACGTCAACCGGATCAGTGCGATGAAATCTGGTTTCTGCAGCATCCCCCCGTATTCACCCTTGGACAGGCCGGCAAGCCCGAGCATATTCTAAATGCCCATGATGTACCGGTGGTCAATACTGACAGGGGAGGACAGGTTACCTATCATGGCCCTGGCCAAATCATTGCCTACCTGTTACTGGATGTCAGGCGAAGGAAGCTGGGTATCAGGGATCTCGTCATCATGATTGAAAATTGTCTGATTACCTTGCTGGATGAATATGGTATTAAAGCTGACGGCAGAAGGGATGCACCCGGAGTATATGTTCAATCCCGTAAAATTGCGGCTCTCGGCCTGAGAATCAGGAATGGCTGTTCCTATCACGGACTAAGCCTGAATGTGGATATGGATCTGGGTCCTTTCAGTGATATCAACCCCTGTGGTTATGAGGGTATGGAGGTAACCCAGATGCGGGATTTTGAATGCGTGCCATCGCATCTGTCACTGTCGGATATCCAGGCAAGGCTTGCCGAAATACTGGCGGCTAGTCTGGTACAATTACCAAATAACCAAGGTTGAATACAGCTATGTCAGAGACACAAAAACCAAGACTAGTGATACAGGGTGAAAAGCTCCGGGGCGCCGATAAGGTCGCCAGGATACCCGTTAAAATCATACCTACAACAGAAATGCCCCGAAAACCTGACTGGATAAGGGTAACCCTTGGCAATAGCGAGAAGGTAGAGAAAATCCGGGCAACACTGCGAAAGCATAAACTAGCTTCAGTATGTGAGGAAGCCTCCTGTCCCAACCTTGGCGAATGTTTCAGTGGGGGTACGGCCACCTTTATGATCATGGGTGAAATCTGCACCCGTCGCTGTCCTTTTTGTGATGTTGCCCATGGACGTCCGAATCCCCTGAATGAGAATGAGCCAATTGAGCTGGCAGAAGCCATTGCGGAAATGGGCCTGAACTATGTTGTGGTCACCTCGGTCGATCGGGATGATCTCAGGGATGGTGGTGCGGATCATTTTGCCCGCTGTATTGCAGAAACCCGACGCCTTAATCCGGGCATCAAGGTCGAAGTGCTGGTGCCCGACTTTCGTGGTCGCGGGGATGTTGCTATCGATATTCTTACCAGGACAAGGCCAGATGTGTTTAATCACAACCTGGAAACCATACCCAGATTATATCGTCAGGCACGTCCGGGTTCTGATTACCAGTGGTCACTGGATTTGCTGAAAAAATACAAGGAGATGGCTCCGGAAGTATTAACGAAATCGGGCATCATGGTCGGTATTGGAGAAACCCGCGAAGAAGTCATTCAGGTTATGGAAGATATGTATGCCCATAATATAGACATGGTCACGATCGGGCAGTATTTGCAGCCATCCAGGGACCATTTACCTGTTGAGCGATTTCTGCATCCGGATGAATTCGATGAATTTGCAAGAATAGGGGAAGATATGGGTTTCAGGCATGTAGCAAGCGGGCCTATGGTGCGGTCTTCCTATCATGCTGATAAACAGGCTCTTTTGTAGCGCGCCCCTGTACCCGCTGTACCAATCCCAGCAGAATCAGCAACCCAGCCGCATTTTCTGAAAATGTTTTTGCCAGGGAAAAAGCTTTCTTGCAAGAGTTTGCCTTGATTATCAGGCAGCAGAAGAGGGAGGTGTCAGCGGTGTCGGTGTTCCCGACAGGGCCATGACCATGGAGGCTAGTTCATCCCAGGGTTTAGCATCATCAATCCCTTTCACTGACTGGTCAACTTTTTTTGCTTTCAGCAGCAGAGACTCAAGACTGTCGATGGTATGTCGTCTCAGGGCATTGCCCACGATGGGCATCCTGTTTTGCCAGATGCGCTCCGACTGCATCACACCATTCATGTTCTCACCCATGCTGATTCTTCCCTGCATACGTAACAGTGTCCTGATTTCACGCGTGATGAAGAACAGGACTTTCAAGGGGTCATCTCCTTCAGCACGCAGATGATTCAGAATATTCAGCGCCTGGCCGGGGTTACCGCTCATGCTGGTATCAGTAAGGGCGAATACGTTAAACCGGGAATTGTCAGCAACAGCCCGTGCGACAATTTCCGGTGTCAGCGGTTTATCGCCTGTGAGGATTGAAAGCTTGTCTATTTCCTGTGCAGCAGCGAGTAAATTACCTTCCACACGCTGACAAATAATGTCGATACTGTCCCTGTCAGCTTTCAGTCCCGCCCGCTGCATGCGCTGGCCAACCCAGTTTGGTAATTGCTGGGCACTGACGGGCCACACCTGAACAACCATACCTTTTGACTCAATGGCCTTGAACCATTTGGTTGAGAGGGTGGGTTTCTCGATTCTTGAACTGGTAATGAGCAGCAGATTATCCTCACCGGGATCAGCTGCAAATTCCTGCAGGGCTTTCTTCCCATCATTGTCCAGTTTGGGAGAGTGAAGACGAAGATCAATCAGTTTTCTTTCTGCAAAAAGAGACAAGCTGCTGGAAGCTTGCAGCAGTAAGGTCCAGTCGAAATGGAGACCGGCATCATGAACTTCCCGGTCGGAAAATCCCTGCTCCTTTGCCATCTGCCTGATGGTGTCGCAGGCTTCCTGGACCAGCAGGGTTTCATCGCCGGAAATCCAGATAACGGGAGGAAGCTGCTTTTCAAGCTGGGGAACCAGCTGTTCATAACGGGTTAACATGACTCACAATTCTATCGGAGGGGGCGTTGGCATCATAGCGCTTTTGCATTTGTTACAAAGAAGCCTCTCGTTCTTCATGTGATTCAGCCTCGTCATCTTCCAGGGCCTGTTTGGTTTCCTGGAGAATGGTGACATCACTGGGCGGACTCTGTGCTGAATTCTCAACATCACCCTCTGGGTTTCGCCGCAGGGATTCACGCACAGCATTAAGGCGACGGGCACCTTTGCGCAGGTGCCTACACCCCCGCTTGACCTGGTTGGCATACTGGAGGAATACATCCATGTCGCTGATGTCCATATGGCCGAATGAGGTGTTTACCAGGATGGCATCCTTGAGGACATCATATGCCTTCTCAACTTTTTTATAGAGTTTCTTACTATTGATACTTTCCCCGGTGTTGTCGGGAGTCAGAGAATCAAGGTGTTCATCCACGGCAGCAATGAATGCCTGGAGTTCCTCGCTGAAAGGACCATGCCGATATTTGGGAAAGATTGAACTCAGACTGGCAATTTCATCGGATATCTCAAGAGTCAGCATGTATTCCTGGGTGACATGCATCAGGTTCTGGACCGCTTCAGACGTAAAAGGAGTCAGCTCCTGCTTATTCAGTTCAGTGGTGAAAAGGCCGGTTTCCCTGGCCAGGGTCTTGATAGTCACGACTTTTTCGTTTATGCCCGAAGCCGATTTTTGCAGGCTTTCCTGTAAAAGCTGCACACTCATTGTTGCGACACGACTTAATTCAAGAGTCAGGGCATCCACCGCGATATAGGGCAGTGAAAGCACATTCCGGTCCAGGTAGCGGGGACATGAAGCCGTTTCTTCCTGGGTCTGGAAACGACCAAGGAGGAAATTGACCAGCCAGCCTGAAAGTGGGGCCATCAAAACAACGCCCAATATATTGAAGCTGGAATGAAAGATCGCCAGTGAAACCGCCGGTGAGGACGAAAGTTGCAGGGTGTCCTGAATAAAGGCGCCCAGCCAGAGCATAGCTGGTAACAGAACCACGGCAACGCTGGCGGTAATGAGGTTAAAGCAGACATGTCCCAGGGCAACTCTTTTGGCAGTAGGCGTGGCACCAAAGATGGTGAAAATGGCTGTTGTGGTGGTCCCGAGGTTTGCCCCTATCACAACAGCCGCGGCGCCATTAAAAGGAACCAGGCCGCTCTCCGCCGCACTCAGGGCTACTACCATGGCTGCACTTGACGATTGCATTACCGTAGTCATGAGAAATCCTGCCCCCAGGTACATAACAAGTAACACAAAGGTCTGGTTTTCTGCGGTTGGCAGTGTGATACCACTTTCCAATGTATCAAAAGCTGATTTCAGGCCATCAATACCAAGGAACAGCAGGCCGAAGCCGACCAGCGCCATGCCAAGAGAACCCCTGTTGCTTTTGCCACCGGATAGTTTAAGGAGTGCACCTATCCCCACAAGGGGCATGGCTAGGGCGTCAATGTCTACCTTGAATCCGATGAGGGCAACTATCCAGGCTGTCATCGTAGTGCCGACATTACTGCCGTAGATTACCCACAATGTACGCTCAAGACTGAGCATCCCGGCGTTGGCAAAACCAATGGTAGCTACTGTCACGGCACTGGATGACTGGACGATGCCGGTAATCAAAAAGCCTGAGCACAAACCTCTCAGGCGGGAATTTGTCCAGAGCGCAAGAATATCCCTGAGGTTATTGCCCGCGGCAAGTTTAAGACCATCAGTCATCAGGCCCATTCCGATCAGGAGCAGGCCGAGTCCACCGAGAAGATTGGCAAGCATACTTAGCATGAGGCAATGATAAGCGAAAAAACGGTGTGGTAATTAATCTGCATCAAACACAGTCAGGGCGCTGGATACAGCCATCCGGGATTCTTGCTATCAAGAGGACTATTCCGGAAACTCAAAGAACGTAAAACTCGTATTTTTTGCACCCCACACGGTAAGTGAACATTCTCCCCAGGTATCAGGCAGACTCCATTCCACATCTGCCTGGTATTCCAGGCTCACTCTGTTGCGGTTACACACGACTTCAATGTTTTCAAGATCACCAACGACATCGGCGATGGTAAATGCCCGTCGCGAGGGGATGAAAAACCAACCCTTGCTACTGTCCAGAATTTTTCCCTTGGCATTCAGGGTAAACGCTTTATTTAGAGCTTCCTGGATCTGCTGTGCCTGGGTATGCATCAGGTCATCATCAGGGAGGATTTCCAGGTCAAGTCGACGCTCATAGGAGGTCAAGGCATCCATATATCTGCCCAGGGCCAGTTCAATATTAAAGCGGTATTGCAGGGCGACATCCATCTCCTGTGCAGTCAGCTGGTTTACCTGGGCCAGTGTTGCTCAGGTAATGGCCTGGTGGGCAGTGTGCAGGTCCTGTCGCTGCATTTCGATGGTACTGAGCTGAATGTTGGCCAGACTAATATCATGGAGGCTGTACGTGGCTTCCTTGAGGTTTTCCCCAGCCTTTCGTAAAGCCTGGTCGAGTCGGCCCCCATTGATCAGGGCCTGTACTTCTGCATAAGGTGCAGTGAATCGTGGACCGGATATATTGGGAATCTGTGGCAGGTCGAAATTGATGACGAGAATATTGTTGTGCCAATCCATAGCCGACCCGTCGAGTATCGCCGGCATGAAAGCCCAGGATTTGAGAGTATCAATGGTATCGCTCACGGGAAATTCTGCAGGCATAACATCAATAATATCAATGTTATCGACGGAACCGTCGGCCTTGATTGTAAAGCGAAGAGTTATCCAGCCTTCCGGACCAGGTCCAAACCGTGATGCAGGTCGTGGTGGTTCTGGAAGTTCCACGGGACGTATCTGCTCAGAGTCATGATTGTCGGCATTGACGTACCTGTCCGCAGCCATCAGAGGAGGGGAAAAAACGGCAAGCAGAATGAGTGAACAGGTATATGCCGCCGGGAAGACAGGGTGAAATTGAACTCTCAAATTTTTTCCCATTGCATGTATGCGGTGTTTTAACGATTCTATGGCGCAAGCAGACGCTAGTCCAGAATCAGGACGGAAATTGAAAACCCATATGGACTGGATTATTCTGACCTAAAGCCTTTTATATAACAGGTAGTCAAATAATCTATAGAAATTTCACCGGAAATACTGGAATCTGATCGCCTGGATAATGAAGGGAATCATCAGGAAGCCATCAACAGTCTTTTGAAAGCCTCAGAAAAAGGGGACGTGGAAGCCAAAACCCGCCTGGGTAAACGGGTGATAGTGGGAGACCGGACACCTGCCTTGCCCAAAGAGGGAGTGGGATACATAGTCCAGGCGGCAGAGGGTGGTGGTCCAGAGGCTCTGGCATTGCTCAGTGTACTTTATGCACTTGGCATGTATGTCAGGCAGGACTGGCGCAATGCGCTGAATGCCCTGAAACTGTCGGCAGAGAAGAGCTGGTTGCCCGCAAGGCTGCAACTCAAGGCTCTGGCGGGGGACAGGGAGCTGGCCAGGAATGATGATGATCAGAAGGATTACTGGTTCAGGTTGGCAGCCTCTGTCGATTTCGATTACTGGATGCATGCTCCAGAAGGAAAAACTTTATCACATAGTCCCCTGATAAGGACTTTCAGGGGCTTCGTCAATAAAGATATTTGCTTATGGTTAATGGAAAAAGCCAGAGATCGATTAACCAGAGCCCAGGTCTATGACGCCGTCAAGAGAACGGTTACTGAAAGCCATACACGAACCAACTCGGCCGCCATTTTCAATATGGTGGAAACTGATCTGGTTAACTTGATGATCCAGATGAAGATGGCGGCAGCCACAGGCATTAATTTTCGACAATTTGAAGCTGCTACCGTCCTTCACTACGGTGAGGGGGAGCAAATAACCGAGCACTATGACTTTATCGATCCGACCATTCCGGATTACAAAGAGGTTATTAAAGACCAGGGACAACGAATTATCACGTTCATTATTTATTTAAACGATAATTATAAAAACGGAGAGACAGAATTTCCAATTCTTGAGCTTAGCCACAAGGGGAGTTGTGGGGAAGGCATATACTTCGTGAATTCCCTGGAGGATGGGAGTTCCGATATGCGTACATTTCATGCGGGCAGGCCACCCGAAGCGGGTGAAAAGTGGAATGTGACCCAGTTCATCAGGAACAGTTTTGCTCTTTGACATGTAGGTAGTTCATTACGGGGAGACTTTCTCTTTTTCGTTGAGTTGCTGTTCCCCCTGCTTTATTCTAGACGAGGGATGTTAATCACACAGAGCTGTTCTGATGACCAGATGTAGACTTCTTTCCTTACTGCTTCCGCTCCTTTTCGCCGTTCATGTCCAGGCCCAGAGTGCCGGTGTCTACGTGGATATAGGTCCATGCATGGCCATGGAGGTGGATGAAGAACGCTACGCCTGCTATGACCTGCTGGAGGAGCAGATGCGTGCCGCAGAACAAAGAGAAGTTGATTTACCGGTTGTATCCATTGAGCGAAATGCGCGTAGCCAGCAAACTTCCCACCAGGCGAATGATGAGCCGGAAGTGATGGAAACATCAATCAGTGATTTTGGTCGGGAAACTGTATCTGCTTCAAGGAATCGTGAAAATACAGCCCGTGTTCTGGAAACAGACGATGGTGAGAAGGAACTGGTAGATTTAGTGGCCAGGCTGGATGAAAAAGTACCAAACCAGTGGGAGATTACATTGGAGAGCGGACAGGTCTGGTACCAGATCAACAGTAAACGTTTTCGTTTACGAGAAGGGATGCAGGTTCGTATTTATCCTTCGCCATTCGGAGGATCTTTCAGGCTTAGTGCTTCCAACATGAATGGCTTTATTCAGGTCAGGCGGATTCAGTAAACTCATTATTTTTTGCCCAAAGACTTTTCTGTCCACCGTTTTTTGTTACGGTAGCCGCGCCAACAGCCAGTCATTGAATCCGAGTAGAAACTCCATGGGCTGGACAGACTCATTGCTGCATCCGTTATTAATTTCTATCAACAGATTACCTTCATTCCTTGTATAGACTGGTTCGGTTCTCAGGATAAGGCTGTCCTCTGTCGCGTATACGGTGTAGCGTAAAGACGGATCTATTGTCTGGTACACTGATGAACCGAATAGGTTATCGACCATCCAGTGATTCTTCGCATTACCGGGTTCATCGAAAAAATCAAAAAGCATGTCTGGTGAGAGATCATGAGCCTGCTGAACTGACTCATTTTGCTCCCTGATATCCTTGTAACGCCCGCTCAGTCTGTCGAGTCGGTACCTGGGTTCGAACCCGAGCAGAATCCCTATGCCCTTCCATTTCGCAAAACCGGCATCGAGTTGAAACTGATCTCCCTGAATCAGATAAGATTGCTGGCTGCAAAAGCCATCCTGACTGATTGAGGCCAGGAACTGTTTATCTCCCTGAACGCTGAATTCAAGTTGGGCAACCGGAAATTCCTGGTTAAAGACGGAATAAATATAAAACGGAGAGATAACAAGGAGAAAACCCAGTGCCATTAAAACGAGCAGAGTGCCGACACTGAAAAACCTGAATAGACGTCGAAGCATGTTCCCGGTCCTGGCTCTCTATGGAGAGAAAAGGTCTGTTTACAGACGTGATTATTACACAGGCCGAAAATTATTGGTCACGGTGCTCATTAATCAGCTGGTGCAGGGTCACAATCTCAAATTTATCGTCATTACCGGTGACATAGTCCAGAATTTTCTCACCAGTGCGAACACGCTCGGGATCAATTCCCATGACATGTGGATGCCAGATGAACAGCATATACTTGTCCTGCTCAACAGCAAGATCCAGGGCATTTTTCCAGGCCTGCTCAACCGCATCATTTTCTTTTTTCTGCCACAGCCAGTGACTTGCATCAACTCCAACCCATTCCCAGGGCACTGACCAAAGGGTTCTGGTGAGTTGTTCTATTTCGCCGCCATCCTGCCCTGAGGGGCAAAGACTGGAATCGATGGTGTACCCCAGCTGGGTAAGAATCTCGCTGGTGAAACGGGTACGTTTTCCTCCGGGGGCCCGGAATGCTTTTGGCCTGGTCCCGGCCCTTTCCAGTGCATCAGTGGCCCTGGCGGCGATTTCAAAGGCCTGGTCATAATCCAGTGATGACCATAGTTCATGTTGCCAGCCATGCATGCCAAGTGAATGTCCTTCAGCCAGGTCCCTTTCTATGCAATCCGGATAGGCTTCAGCACTCCACCCCTCAATGAAATGAGTGATTGTGATGCCAAAGCATTTATAGAGTTCGAGCAGGGCAGGGTATCCCTGTTCAAGGGCTGGTCGTTCTCCCGGATTACGGGGTTCGCTGATGACACCGCGGCCCAGGTCGGCAGCATCACCGAGATTATCCATTGTGAAACAAACACGTGCAGTCATTGTCGATTCAGTATTGGCAGCTAATGTATTCAAGCCAGACAGGGCAAAGCCGGCAGGGCCTTTTTGGAAGGCGGCAAGAATACTCGAGAAAACCTTTAAAATCCATCTGTTTACTGCGCTGAATCACGCCTGGGATCTTAAATCCTGCGTGCAGATGACATGGCTTCATGCCTGAAATGTGTCCCAAAACGAGACTCAGCTCATACAAATCCTGCTGCCTGGACACATGATGCTTAAGGAAAAAGCACGAGATTGGTTTCTCCCTGTCAGTATGTTGAGTGTCGGGTCACAAAGGACCTGTGATAAGGTTCATTGTATGACTTTTTTATGTAAATGCAGTGTTACGTTTTTCATCCTTTTCCTGGTGGTTGTCTTGCCGGTACAGGCCCAGGAATTCAGGCATTCATCTAAACCACCTTTGTATGGACAGGAATGGGTAGCGGTAGCTGGCAAGCCGCGTGCCGCGTCCGCAGGCTCGCGGATATTTAACCAGGGTGGTAATGCGGTTGATGCTGCTGCTGCGATGTTGGCAGTATCTGCGACCCTCTGGGATACTATGGGATGGGGTGGTGAAACCCAGGCGCTTATTTATCATCCTGGAGAAGAAAAAGTATTTGCTATCAATGCCTTGGGTGTAGCTCCGTCTGGTGCAACACCGGAAAAATATCGCCAGCTTGGACTGGCGCATCCTCCTGACTATGGTCCGCTGGCCGCTGTCACCCCGGGTACACCTGGAGGATTAATGGTCATGTTGGCCGAATATGGCACCATGAGCCTGGCTAATGTTCTGGCACCAGCCATGGAGCTGGCCCGTGGCTACCCCATTGAAAGAGTGCAGGCTGAAACTATACAGTTTTACGCCAGCGACATTCTCAAGTGGGAATCCTCCACACAACTCTTTTTGCCTCACCATGATCCCCGTCGGCCTCGCTGGTCAGCCCCTTTTCCCGGTGAAGTATTCAGGCAGTTGGATCTGCTTGATACTCTCCAGAAACTGGTCGACGCCGAAAAACAGGCACTCCAGTCGGGTCAATCACGCAAAAATGCCATTTATGCGGCCTACGATCGCTTCTACCGGGGTGATATTGCTGCGGACCTGGTTGAATCGGTACAGGCTGACGGGGGTTTAATCACTCTCGAAGACCTGGATAACTGGCAGGTGCACAAAGAAACGCCAAGGACAACGTCCTATCGGGGTATCGATGTTTATAAACTGGATACCTGGGTTCAGGGTCCGGTGATGCTGCAAATGCTTAACATGCTTGAAACCTTCAATCTGAAGCGACTTGAATACAATACACCGGAATACATCCATACCCTGTACCAGGTAATGAACCTGGCTTTTGCTGATCGCGATTTTTATTACGGGGATCCCTATTATCCGCCAAAAGAGCCCATTGAAGGGCTACTCTCCAAAGAGTATGCTCGGGAACGTGTTCGGCTTATCAACCCGGAAAGGAATACTGCCGTGGTGAAACCCGGAGACCCTTATCCTTTCCAGGGCGAGGAGAATCCATTCAGTGACCTGTTAAACAGTTGGTCACCTGTCATTGCCCCACCCGAAGAACTGGCTGTCAACAATCCCCTGAACAGCATGAACCAGGAGCAGGGCTTTCTGGCAGGCACAACATCTATCCAGACTGCCGATCGGTCGGGCTGGGTTGTCTCAATTACGCCTAGTGGTGCCTGTATTCCCGCGTATATTGCCGGTGATACCGGTATTGGGCTATCACAGCGACTGCAAAGTTTTGTGATGGACAGGGCCCGGAATCCTTTTAATGTCATGGAGCCAGGGAAACGTCCACGGGCAACCCTCACACCCGGACTAGCCCTGAAAGACGGTAAACCCTTTCTATCTTTTGCAGTACAGGGAGGTGATACCCAGGAACAGAATCTTCTGCAGTTTTTCCTCAATATTGTGGAGTTCAGTATGGGTATTCAGGAAGCCGCGGAGGCCGCTAATTTCAATAGTTTCCAGGTACATTCGTCCTTCGGGGAGCATGCCATGCAACCGGGCAGGTTGCTGCTTCGGGAAGATACACCCTCTCTCGACCGTATACGATTGATGGATATGGGCTACGACATTGAGACGGATCCGCTGACGTCAGGACCGATCAACGGCATCTATTTTGACCAGCAAAACGGGACGATGATTGGGGGTTCCAGTAATTTTGGGAGTGACTACGGAATTGCGTGGTGACAACCGAAGATGAAGGCAAGGATACAAGGATTAAAGATTACAAAAATTAAAGAATAAAAAGCAGGCAGTTCAGGTATGTATGTCAGCGTCAGCACACAGGCCCGACTGGAGATCGCAGAGGCCGCCACCCGTTTGCAGAGGGTAAACTGAAAATCTCCCCCGGTCTGCAGGTCGGGAAAGGCATCAGGGGGCGTTATCCGACATCGTGCCAGCCTCAAAAATCTGGGCAGCATTACGTCTGCTATCTCTCCGGAATTTGATCTGGATTAAAGGAATTCCGATTAGTCCTCCGGACAATATCCATTGCATAGTTCTTCCATTTTTTTGGGGGATTTCAGGGTTATAAACGCACAGGAAAATGCGATATCCCTGGAGCTTTGGAGGAGAGAATGCCAAACGGTCACAAACTCAATACGCTGCTTGCCTGCATGGCCATGACTTTGGTCAGTGCCTGCAGTCAGTCGGTGTCCACATCCGCAGATATCAACACGGCTAGCAGTGATGCTGCACAGCCTGGGGTGTCTACAGGCAGTCTGGCTGCAGCCACAGATGTTGATGGCCTGATCGATGAATATTGCACCGGGTGTCATAATTTTGAGGACTATTCCGGGGGTATTGACCTCGAGGGACTTGGACCAGATAACATCCATATTGCACCGGATATTGGAGAGAAAGTGATCAAGCGCCTGCGTGCAGGCATGATGCCGCCAGTTGGTGAGCCACGTCCGGATGTCGAAACCATGCAAGCACTGGCAGCTTCCCTTGAAAACGACATCGACAGGTATGCTGATATCCGCCCGGGACGACCCGGCCTTCATCGTCTGAATCGAACAGAATACCAGAACGCTATTCGTGACCTTTTTGGTCTGCAAGTCAATGCGGCGGATTTTCTGCCTGCAGATGATTCCAGTAATGGTTTCGACAACCAGGCTGGTGCCCTGACGCTGTCCCCGGCGCTGCTTGAGGCTTACCTGTCCGCTGCTGCAGATATCAGCCAACTGGCGGTGGGTATTTCCAGTGGGCCTACACAAACCCTCTACCGTGTGCCTGAAGATGCCAACCAGAACTTTCGTATTGATGGCCTGCCTTTTGGGACCAGAGGCGGACTCAAGTTTTCCCATAACTTCCCTGTGGATGGGGAGTATGCCTTCAAGGTCTTTGCGATCACACTCGGAAATATGGGCAATGACAGGCCCTTCGGTTCTGTCAGGGGAGAGAAGCTGGAAGTGCTTGTGGATGGTGAACTGGTCAAGGTTTTTGACTGGGACAGGGAATTTGGTATCGGCGAGAATTTCTTCTTCAATGAAAACGATGAAGATACCGGAGAAAATCTGCTGACCCTTGATGTCACCGTGCCGGTAAGTGCCGGCCCCCATGAAATCGGTGTTACGTTTATTGCCCGTAACTTTGCACTCGGGCTTGATATGAACAATGATTTTGAACGCAGTACCATCGAAACCGGTGGGTTGCCGGGATATACCTGGTATCCCCATGTGGGGAGTGTGAGGGTTGATGGGCCCTACAATGAAAGCGGGGCATCCATGACGCCAAGTCGCGAGAAATTATTCTCCTGTTATCCATCTGCATGAAATGAGTTCCAGGCTTATGCCCAGACCATTATTGATAATCTTGCGCCACTAGCTTTTCGGGGATATGACGATAGCAGTGACCGTGAAAAACTGATGTCGTTTTTTGAACTGGGTCTGGAAAATAATGGTGATTTTGACGAGGGCATTGCGCTTGTCATTCAGCGCATCCTGTCTGATCCGAAATTTATTTATCGTATGGAACAGGAGCCCGGCAATCTTGAACCCGGTGATGTCTACCGCATCAGTGATCTGGACCTTGCTTCCAGACTCTCCTTTTTTCTGTGGAGCAGTATTCCGGATAAAGAGCTGCTGGAGCTCGCCATAGATGGCGAACTTGGTAACCCGGCCGTGCTGGAAGCCCAGGTACAGCGCATGATGCAGGATCCCCGTTCGGCCGCATTTACCAGTAATTTTGCCGGTCAATGGCTGGCACTGCGCAACCTGGATGCCCACGAACCGGTAACGGATCAGTTTCCTGATTTTGATGATTTGCTAAGGCAGTCCCAGCGTCGCGAAGTGGAGCTCCTGGTGGATAGCCTTATTCAGGAAAATCGTCCGGTAACCGATATTCTCACAGCAGAATATACCTTTGTTAATGAGCGACTGGCCATGCATTACGGGATACCCGGCATCAAGGGGGAAAGGTTCCGTCGTGTTGAACTAGATGGAGATCTGGCGATCAGGGCGGGCATTCTAGGCAAGGCCAGTTCATTGACTGTTCCTTCCCAACCCGGAAGAACGTCCCCTGTTAAGAGGGGTTACTGGGTGCTTGCCAGTATTCTGGGTGTTGAGCCTCCGCCCCCACCACCCAATGTAAAAATTGTGCCTCCCAAGCAGGCAGGAAGCGGCGGCGATAATGCGGATGTTCCCTCCATGAGGGAGTGGATGGAAGGACATCGCACCAACCCAGCCTGCGCCGGTTGTCACAGGATGATGGACCCCATCGGTTTTGCCCTGGAGTCATTTGATGCCATAGGTCGGTATCGGGAAGAGGAAAATGGCAAACCGATCGAAACAGCGGTGGTTCTGTATGATGGCATGGAAGTGGAAAAGGCAGATGACCTGAATGAGTTCCTGCTTAATTACCGGGAAAGTGTTGCCCGCAATGTTATCCAGAAAATGCTTACTTATGCTGTTGGTCGTGGCATGGATTTCAACGATATGCCTCTAGTGAGGAAGGTGCAGGGTATTGCGAGACAGGATAATTACCGTTTCCAGTCACTCATAACTGCAGTGGTTAACAGTGATGCTTTTCTGATGAATGAAGTGGTTGGCAACGACCAGAATGTAGCGTTCAGGTAATTGTTGCCACGATGCAGGGGTAAATAGGTAGTCAGTACATATTTTGCCCTTAAGGCCAACGAGGAAATACAAACACACTGATACCTGCTTCAGGTAAGTTGTGAAGAAGTATGCTTTAGCTCTGTTTATTCATACGGGTGTCGGGCCGGTTTTTTCCGATATACTTCTCTTGCTCACCGCTCTTGAAGATGCTGCAATTCCCTCCATGGAAATTCACCCTGTCGGTTACATTCGTTCCCCGTATAAGCAGAAGTTTGCCATTCCCCGTCAGCCAGGCCTGGTCAAGGCAGCAACAGGGGAGGTAGTCTTCCTGGAAGCCTATGCTGATCCCAATGGCCTGCGCGAGATCGAACAGTTTTCTCACCTCTGGCTGTTATTCAGGTTTCATGAAACAGCAGACCAGGGCTGGACACCAACAGTGCAGCCGCCTCGTTTGGGTGGCAGAGAACGAGTTGGGGTGTTCGCCAGCCGCTCGACATTTCGTCCCAATGGTATTGGCATGTCCGTTGTCGAAAACCTGGGTGTTGAACAGCGAGGTGCAGAGCTCATTCTAAAAGTTGGCGCCATTGACCTGCTTGATAAAACACCTGTAATTGATATCAAGCCCTATATTCCCTATGCCGATGCCTTACCCGATGCCCGCGCGGGTTATGCAGCGATGGCACCGGTCAACACCTGGGCTGTTGATTTTTCCGAGGATGCATACCAGCAGCTTGAGGCTCTGGGTGATGGTTATCCCGACCTTAAGGCATTGATCACAGGTGTACTTGAGCAGGATCCGCGTCCGGCCTGGCGACAGAAGCAGCCCGATGACAAACAATATGGCATGACCCTGTATGACCTGAATATCAAGTGGCGGATTGACGGGGATAGGATCTGGGTCATTCGAATAGAAAGGATGGCAACCACGAAATAAAAAAGGGGCCTGGGCCCCATTTTGATTTCCATAAGATAAAGCGCTCTTTTACTCGGCCCCTGTGGTTTTTTCGAAGAATGCACGACCATAATCATCTTTCAGGTCAAGCATGAACTGATTGTTTTCCTGGCAGATGTAATCCTGCATTTCTACCCCTTCAGCCCAGGCAATATCCCATTCCGCTTCCCAGGGTTCATAGAAAGCGCCAGGATCATCAATCAGAATGCGATAGTTCAGTTTTTCCTTGTAGGGACGGGTAATGTATTCCACCGTATGCAACTGGTTGGTGTGATGGGTGCCGCTATAGTCCAGCCATGTTTTCTCATTGTAACCGATGGTATCAATCACGAGGGTATCACCTTCCCAGTGACCGATGGAATGTCCGAAATAGGTAGGGTTAATCTCATTCAATGGTGGATGCTCACGTCCATCCATATGAATTTCCCGCCACACGTGACCACCACCTTCGAAAACGACCATGATGCGATCGCGGTGCTGGATAATTTCAGCAGGATAGGGTGTAGCGAAGGCGCGGGGGCCGCCCGGTGGCAGGCAAAAGCCTTCCGGGTCATATTTGGAGTCATTGCTTGTATTGTACTCCCACATGGATTTTACCCAGGGGCGCCAGGGCGCTTCACGAGGCACATCCCGGGCATTGGCAAAGTTACTAACCCAGGGCAGGTTCCAGTAGCCATCGCCACTCAGATCGATCGTGCCATCTTCAAGGCGCGGTGTTGGCGACTGTGGTCCATCATCCTTGAACAGATAAGTATTTTCGGATCCTTTGACCGCTGTGGTATTGACGATGGTAGGATGGTCAGCCGTATTTTCCTGGGAAATCTGGGCTGCTGCTTGCTCAAAGCCAATAATGGATGTGGTGAAAAGCGTGATTGAAAAAGCAAGTTTGGTAACAGTTGATTTCATAATTATTCTGACAGGTTGGTTGTCGAAAACAGTTGGATCCTGAATGTCAGGATTCCTGATTATTGCGTTAAAGGAGGGCAGTCTAGCAATGCTGTAATCTGGTTGTCTATCCAGTGTTCCCGAATTCACTGTATTTGCAATTTCCCCTTGCGATTCAAGGTGATATGAATTGCTTCTCTACAAATAAGACCGCCTATTAACGTTCACAAAGGATTGCTTTATTAAGGGCTTTAGACTGCTCCAGAGCCTGTTTTCTCTGGATGTCAATCATCTGGTAAATCTGGCTGAACAGTGACAGGGTTTTGGCCCGCGTCCAATTTTTCTCCCGTTCCCGTATATGGCGTTCAAGGATACAGAGGTCATTTATTCGTCCGAGACTGTTCCCAAGTGCATCCAGTGTCGCAAAAATTTTCTGGTCCCGGTTTGTCATGGCGCTCTTCATACCGTATTGGTACATGAGTTTTTTTACCTGCTTGCGCCAGGCATGCAGAGCCTCCCAGTCATTGCCTGATATCTGTCGATCACCGTTCAGGCAGAGTGATACCAGTCGTTTCGATAGAACTTCCTGCATTTCCGTTACCGGGAGTGGCTTTTCAAGTATGGGATTAGCCACTTCTTCAATACTTTTTAACAGGTCTTTGATGCGTTTGATTTCTATCGATGAGAGGTGATTTTGCTCCAAACTTTTCTGCAAATCGGTAATCAGTGTTTCAAGAGAGGCGTCCTGTGAAGCGCTTTTCAACTCTTTCAGAAGGCCGTACATGACATGAGAATCCCGTTGCCCGCCGAGAAGGTGAGCAAGCTTCCTGAGAGCATTTCGCAGTTTGTCATGTTGCTGTGTGGAAATGCCCAGGAGTCGCAGGAGCTGAAGTCGGGCACGAAGCAGCTTAGTGCCCTTGCGCAGTTGATGAATTGTGTCACTGTCGAGTACGGACAGGTTTTTAGCGGCGTTACTAAAGGGATTATGATTTGGCGGCATGGTTTCTAAAGGAAATTGATCAGTTATTCAACCCACATCGCCAGGATAAATATGATTCCTACCCAGAAAGCATACATACGTTGAATGACATTGTTGTATGTCAGGTGAATCCAGGTATGGATACAGCGGCTTATTACAAATGACCAGGCGAGGACAAGACTATAGGGAGTAACCTGGTCCATGGCGATGGCAAGCGTGGCAATGACATAGAAAAGCACGGGAATTTCGAACATGTTGCTGAATGCGCGAGTGGTCGTGATGACATTTTCCGGAGCCTGACTGGAGGTGTTGGCTCCCATCAGTCGAAAATAATCCAGGCCAACCTGCCGGGATCGTACACAGACAAAGCGGGCTTTCAACGCTATCCCGGCGATTATAAGAGTCAGGATAACCATGGTGAACATTGGAACAATCATGGTGCTTCTCCTTGATAGCAAAAGCGCAGGTTCAGGCCTTCCAGTCGATCCAGCGGCCATGGTAATCAGCACGGGCCAATAGACGCTCTTCTCCTCCTGGCCACAGTGTCAGTGTCAGGGCAGCGCCTGGATCTTCACCATCAGCTTCAAGGCGTAGCCAGGCCAGTGGCGCCTGTCGCGATGCACGCGCTCCTGCAGCTTCAATGACCTTTTGGTTTTTTTCCTGTTCAACAGGATCCTGATAAGTCCACGCAATAGAGTGATAGATAACATGCACAGTTCCCGGAACCGGTTGCCATAAACGCATTGGTAACCAGCGGCTGATGTCTGCCGGGGTCACCTTGTATGCTTTATCTTCCAGGATCTTCAGCGCCGATGACGTCCTGTCAAATCGGTCAAACTGGTCTGCCCAGATATAGGATAGCAACCTCAATCGTTGCTCGGGGTCTTTGAAAGACACCGGATGGAGGTCGCAAGCGGCCCGGGTGGTCACTGCTATGGGTATGGTTTGCGGTGGCGGGTTCCCATGCCATTGCGGGGCAAGCTGAACTGGACTTTCCGGATCCCCCCATGGCTGTCCATTGAGTTGGTAACCAAAACTGTCCCAGCAGAGATTGATGCCTGCGCTGGCACCCAGTTCCGATAAGAGCAGGGGTAAACCGGTTTCATGCACGATCTTCAGAAAGCCGGGTAGCAAAATTCCCGAGCGCCTGACTTCATTGGTCTGAGGTGCAAAGTGAAGAAAGTGGAGAACAAACTCTTCATAGTCGTGGATCGCGTGTTCCAGCGCATTCCATAATTCACTGTCGTTGACATGTTCATGATGTGGTGGGTATACCTTTGCCAGTTGACTGCACTGCCTGGTCAGCACCAGTGCATGGAGTGCGCCGGCAATGCGCAGGGGCATAGCCATCCCCCAGAAATTTTCAGGCAGGGGTATTTTGCGCAGGTGTGCGGTGAATGTATGGTCTTCTTCGAGGTGTTTCGCAAAAAGCCGGCATAGCCTGACCATAAAGGGGGAATCCAGTTCCTCGCAGTAACGGGCCTGGGTCAGGAAGTGGTGCTGTATGTCCTTGAGCGTGGCATCAGAAAGAGTCATAAGTAATTACCCTGCATGAGAATATTCTGGTTCATTACCAGAAAAAGTAGAAAACCGGGAGATTCTTTCATCTGCCTTTCTGCCCTGACATTTCAGCGCTATTTAACGCGTGACCGGGGCAAAAGTAAAACCTGTCTGGATGATTCATGCGTATTTCCAGCGGTAATAGATACTGGATATGGTAAACGCCAGAAGGGCAAAAACGAGCATGAGCCCACCCCAGTGAAAACGGGCGATATTAAGGAAAAAATCTGCCGAAAATTCCACCATGGCAGAGGAAAGTTCATTGCCTAGTCGCCTTAAAACTGTGCGACTGGATGCCTCATGGATTTCTCTGGCCTTTGGATACAGCAGCACACCCCAGACACAAAAGACAGTGAGTATGCCCCACTTTTCCTTGCCTGCCAGAATCAGGGCAGGGGTCCCAAGTGCAAAGCCGATAATCAGCCAGGATTCGATTTGGGCGATTCGGTAGTAGCTGACTTCTCCATAAACCGGAAAACTGGTCAGTGGCAGGAATAGACCGGCCGCCAGCAATAATGATGAAAGATAGATAACCAATTGAAGGCGGTTTTTAGTGGACATAAGTCATAACAGCAAAGATTTCACTGCTGCCTATTATGATGACTGGCGTGTATAAAAAAAAGAAGTCCGGATTCGGGTGGGAACAGGCGTCATATTGCCACGCGGGAGTGTGGACTCAAAGCAGGCAGTGATCGCTATGAATTGCCTTGACCAGAATGCTGTCTGTCAGCTCTTTTTCCCGGCTGCCCAACAGGACTGTCATGTCACGTACGTAATCCTGTCTGCTGCCTAAAAGAATTGTGTATTTGTTCATCCCCTCCAGAGATACCCGGGAAATATCCGCTTCCAGCAAAATCCGGTAGAACCGATCACTGGAATCATGACTTATGGTGACCAGATGCAGGTGACCTTCAGAGTCTGCAAAGGGGAGTTCGGTTGATATCGTATGGGACTCCGCAGGATGGTGTATGGCATTCATGAAATGAGGGTTCCGTTTACGGTCTGTTCAAGCTTGTTGATACCCGGGAAAGTGTTTTCAGATATTCAGGTAGATACTAGGGAGTATCCCCAGGGAAAACAGTGACCTGAGTCTAAGTTTTATGTGGAGTATTTGTCTGGTTGGCGGGGCAATTTATGCCAGAAGTATATTTCAAGCCAAGGCATACGGTGAAGTGGTCAGCGCAATGCTTTGTTATTTGTTTGCAACGTAGTACTGGACTCCCCGATTCACAGCAACCTGCGTGAAGGAGTCAAGTTGATCGCGCAGGCAATCATACATGGCATTTACGTAATCATGCTTGCAGGTAAACAGGTGCTGCTTTCACGAATGACCTTATGATGACATTCCATTGAGCTACCGATGATTGTGCTGATGCTGCTGATAAGCAGACAGACGGCAATTCTGTCCTCAAGCAGTCCAGCAGGAACCCGACGACGATTCTTCTTGATCCAGCTGTCAGTAATTTCGCCCCTTAACCATGCAATGCCTTCGTTTACGGCCTTAACGATGCTTTCGTCAATGTCGGTGCACTCAAGATCCATGGTGTTTTTACTCACAGAAAAACCAAAAGGGGGGCCTCCTTCAATGTTAAGCGTATTACTGGCGAACTGATGATTGATTTCCAGGGCAGAAGTGAGCGTTTCACTTTTGCCTGTGCTTTTATCGAGACAGGATATTCCCACGACATAATTGTTCAGACCTTCAAAACCTATCTGGGACAGATTGACGCCAAACTCCAGTGTGTAAACCCGGTTATCCAGATCCTGGGAACTTTTCCCTAATAATGTCTGGTCGGATTTACGTCTCGATGGCGTGTCTGAATGTATTTTCGTCGTGCTCATGTTTTTCGGCTGCTATGCACGGATTCCTGATTTTTGTGGTCCGGATGCTTATGCTGTGCTTTAGTATGACTGTCATCAAAGGCCATAACCTGACATTGGGTGCTCGGGAATAAGAAGATTTATCGGGCTGGAATTGTCAGTGTTCAACAGGTCACTGAATCATTGGACTAACTGGCTTGTGACTGGAACCAGTGTGCCATTGGTGGTTTCAGCTACTTTGAAGTTGAAGACATAATTTGCTTCAAGCCCCATGCGCAGGTCTGTGATTAGGATGGCACCACGACGCTGGGTGACACGATAAAAACCATGGGTGAACCAGAGCAGGCGCTGCACAGGCCAGTGGTCAGAAATCTCATCAAGCAGGTGATCGTCACTGCCATAGTGATCAAATTGTATATTTTCAGGGTCACCGAAAACCGGGGTAAAAGCATCAAAATAGCCATTCGCATTCCTGCCAATAATTCGCCATTGCAAGGTGTTAAACGGGGCAGGTGTTGTCATGACCCGGTCATAGGCCTGGGCTTGACTGGCCAGTGCCTGTTGGGCGATATCATCAACCACGATTTTGGCAACCACAGTCCAGGCCAGGTAGAGCGTACTGAAAGCCAGTCCGGCGTGATTGAGATGTTTTCCCAGATTTTTATTCCGGTCCATCACCATGGCAGATATGACGCCCACCAGTAACCACAGTGTATAGGCTGGATCAACAATAAATATGGTTGATCCACTGACCGGATAGGCGGTAATTGGCCAGAACAACTGTGTGCCATAAACCGTGAAGGCATCAAGCAGCGGATGAGTGAACAGGGCAAGAAATACCATCCAGAACATGCGTTTACGGTGCACCTGCAATGATGGCGCGAACTTCAGGATAAACCAGGTCAGAAATGGTGAGACAAGCGTCAGCACCAGCAGGGAATGGGAAGCAGAACGGTGATATGTAAAGGTGGCAACGGCATCATGCCAGGGAATGAATGAATCAAGGTCGGGGAGTGTTGCAATAGCGCCGCCGATGAGAGCTGCCCGGTTGCCGACTTTTCGGCCAAGAACCGCTTCACCGATTGATGCCCCCAGGGCAAATTGTGTGATGGAATCCATGACGAGTATTGTTCAGAGATTCCCCTTGCCAGGCAAGCAGGATTTATCGGTGTTGGACTGTGTAAATTAAAACAGGAGAGTGTATGCTTCAGGTTCCGTCTTAATAAGAAAATCAAGGATATCTATATGTCTGCTTATCTTGTAGCCACTTATCGTGTTACCAATCCGGAAGGGTATGGTCCATATCCCGATGCGGCCTCGGAGACTCTGGCCTCGGCCGGGGCGGAGGTTATTGCTATTGATATGGATACTGACGTAATGGAAGGAGAAGGTTATCCGATTACAGTCATCCTCAAATTTGAATCCAAGGATGCCATAAAGGCCTGGTACACCTCGCCGGAATACCAGGCAGTCAAGGGTTTGAGGACAGATAATACTGAAGGCAGTATTGTGCTTGTTGAAGGTTTGGGCTGATCAGTTGACGTTCGCAGTATGATCCGCTTAAAAAAGGCCTTGCCAGGTGGCAAGGCCTTTTTTTTACTGCGGATAATCAGCGTGGTCTTGGGCCATAGTGTGGCATGTCTTCTCCATATTCATAGGCCCCCAGATCAGGCGCCCTGCCGTTAAACCCGTCATTGATGTTAGGCAATACAACTCCTGCATCCACTGCATCTGATCTGCGCCGCAACCGCAGGTCCACTTCATCGGGGTCGTACAGTCTTGTGGGATCGTCCAGGTCAGGCATCCGGGCATTTACAAAAATATCGTAATCCACCAGAACGCTGTTCGCATCCTGTCCTGAACCCTGCTGGTATGCCTCGAATGTGGCAAAGTTTCTCTTCACGAGTGGGCGCTCATAATCTACAGATACCTCCCGTGGCGGTGAATGCCAGCTGAAAGCCACATCAGTGTCCGGATTGACATGGAAGCCGTTGTAATCGGAAGAGGAATAATTGGTATAGGTGCGTATGGCCATCGTAGCGGGTTGGCGCTGCTGGCCAAAAATCAGGTTGTTACGGAAGTGCAGGTTGGACGCCGGTGTAATTTGGCGGACTTCACCAATGTAGGTGTTGTGGTAATAGTGTACACCAGCAGGATCTGCATGGATTTTCACAGGGCCATAGGGGGAATGGTAGACCACGTTACGGATGAAGTAGACCGGCCCGCCGAATACCGGCTGTGGACTCATACCACCGACAGCGACATTGAAACAGCGGTTATCAAAGACCCGGACGTTATGCATTGAACCATCGGCCTCAAAGCAGTTGTCATCCAGGTTGGAGACATCATTACCATAAATATCGATAGAGACGGGCATGCGATCACGCGGAATGTTGGGGTAACCATCAGGCATGCCATAGGTGGCATGATCGAGCGCATCGTGGAAACCCTCCACGTAATTGTAGGCAATGACATGGCCGGCTCCATAGATCGAGACGGCATAGTAGGAATCCAGCAGGCGTTTTTCCTCGAACCCTTCCACCTCATTCCAGGGTGGAATGTTGTACCAGCCCATCAGGGCATCCGGACGTCGTCCGATCATTTCATTGTCTGCAATATAGAACTTGCGAGAACCCGACCAGTCCGAATGAATTGCCGTGGCCACATCCTCAAAGCGGCTGTGTTTTACCATGATGCCTTCAGCACCGATGATGTTTTTCATGCCAGCTTCGATGGCGATATTGGTGTTGCGGAATGTCAGGCCTTCAAACAGGTGCCAGTTACCACCCATCATATTGAACAGGACATTGTTGTCTGCTCCATCGAAAATGACTTCGCCGTCTCCGGCGGCCTTGATGGTAATTGGCATGTCTTCCGTACCATCAGCCGTGAGGTAATAGGTGCCGTCCCAGGTGGTTCCACAGCAGGTGGTGTAGCCGGAGTCGATTTCGTGGGTGTAGCTGCGGCGGTTGAACTCCTTGTAGACGCCGGCATGTACCAGGATGGTATCGCCAGCCCGGACCCGGGGATTTGACGCCCGGCTCCAGTCACCGCCAAGCCCCGCCATGTAATAGGCTTCCAGAAGGCCATGGAAGGATGGCTGTTCTTCCGGTCCTGTATGATCCAGTGGATAAACGTGGAGCTCCCGGCCGCCAGAAAACGCCTCCGGTTCCGCCCGGGTGGTCACATCTACGATGCGCTCGGCCCTGCCGACCACGCCGTCAGGATCAGTCATGGTGAAACGGGCTTCGTATTGGGTGTCCGGCTCAAGGTAGAAGATACTGCCGGCAAACATATTGGGGGCAGTGTAATCCAGGGTCTGGTCAAAGACAGAGCGCTCATTGTGAATGCGCACCAGCGGCAGTCCTTCCTGCCACTGTCGTTCGCCCTTTTTACGATAGGCCAGGGCTACCGAGGCATCCCGGTCATCATCGCCTTCGATGTACCATTCAAAACCAAGCGAGATCAGGGTAGGAGGCTCAATAATCAGTTCCCCCGCTGTGACATTGTTCTGTGCCATGGCAAGACCTGAAAGCAGGCCCATGCAGCAGGCTGTGCTGGCAAGAATGAGTTTTTTTGAAAAGGTCATGTATCCCCCTTGTATCGGACCATTCCTGATAATTAACAGTCATCATTCTGCTACAGGCAATAGTTAAAACAAAGGGGTGAATGTTGGTAAGAAAGTGAAAGCGTCAGGGGGCTCGCCTGATGATGTCAGTGGTCGTTTGCCCCAAAAGCAGAAAAATAGATGGCATTGACCAGTATCTGGAAGTTGGGACCAGTATGATCATCCAGTGCATTGGGCTGGTATTCCCCCGGCTGCCAGGTGACCACACGGCCCGTCCAGCCCTGGCGCTCAAGAACATAACCGAGGGTTCGAGGTGACCCTGAATCCGTGGCAAAAAGCGGTGTGCGGTGCTCCCCTGGCTCATGATGCACCCGGATCAGTTCATACAGCTCGTCAGGACGATTGGTAAACAGGGGAAAGGTGCCTGCATCTACTTCTTCACTCCCCTGAAAGGCCCCGGATGATGAATACTCCAGACCATTACGGGTTATAAAATGACCTGGTTGAATGTTATACACCCTTTGGCCAGACTCTGTATTCCATTCAATGCTGTCAGCTTCGCTGCCTATAAGGGCCAATAACGGCGCCTTCACCCCCCGATTCCTGAAATCCACATACAGCCCATGGTGCAGGACGACCAATCCCATGCCTTCCTGCAGGCCCTTTTCCACCCCTTTGGTGAATTCAGGTTGGGCATTACTACCTTCACAATCGGTCGCGCCACGATGGGCAAAATACAAAAGCACATCGGGTGGATTGTCTGAACCCAGCGACACGAGCGCATCATCAACGCATTGGCTGTCGACCGTGTTAATGCTGGCAATAGCAAGTCCGCTAGTGCTTCGGAAAAGTGCCGGTGCCAGATCTTCAGGCTGGGTCAGAAGCTCATCGGGTAACTGGTGAGGATTAACTTCGTCAGCCACAATAAGGATAGAAATTGGCGGGTGTTCCGGAAGTGAAGCCGCTGTTGCCGCTGATGTATACAACAGGAAAAGTAACAAAACGGGAAAGCGATTCATGGTTTGGATCCTATGAAAAATCTGCAAAAAAGAAGTAGATCATGGCAACCAGGATACACAATACAATCCCGGAAGGAACGGCAAAGCGCCAGGGAGTCATGTCCACGGCTTTCACATCCACTTCCTGCCAGGGGGCAGGGAGGGGTCGACAATATCGAATGGTAAACATCAACAATACAAGGCAGGCAAACATCAGTCCCAGGAAATGATACTCATGAAATACCGCAACCAGCGCCGCCAATGGTCCGATGAAATATCCTGCTGCGATTACCAGGGGGCCTGCAATGAGCGCTATTTTGGCCGCCAGAGGCGGTGTATGTTTCGAAATCATACCTACCAGAACCACGGAAAAAATAGGGATGAAGTAGATGCCATTCATCTGTTGCAGATACCCGAAAATACTGTCCTGACCGATCAGTAGGGGAGCCGCAATGATGGCAATAATGGAAATGATCCAGCCAAAAGCCTTACCTTTTCGTACAGCATCTTCTTCTGTTGCGTCCCTGTTGAGCAAACCCTGGTAAAGGCCCAGGCTAAACAATGTACAGGTACTGTTCAGCGCCGAGTTGTAGCTGGACAGGATGGCACCCATCATGGCTGCTGCAAAAAAACCGGCCAGACCAGTGGGCAGCACCCGGTTGACCAACAGGCCATAGGCCTGGTCAGCACGATCCAGGTCCGTAAACATGGCGAATGCGATCAGGCCGGGAAGCACCAGGTAAAGTGGTCCCAGCAGTTTCATAAACCCTGTCATCAGGACACCTTTCTGGCCTTGAGCCAGGGAGGAGGCGCCAAACGTCCTCTGGATTATCTGCTGGTTGGTGGTCCAGTAGAAGGCATGCAGTAGCAAAACGCCGGTGAAGAGTGTGCTGAAAGGAACAGCACTGTCCTGCGCTCCATTGGACCTGATGCGCCCGGGGTTGCCTTCTGCTACTGCATGCAATCCATCACCAAGATTGCCGTCACCAAGCGCCATGAGCCCAAACCAGGTAATCAGCAGGCCGCCAATGAGCAAGCCAATACCGTTCAAGGTGTCTGATACTGCAACTGTTCTGAGTCCCCCGAACAGGGCATAGATTGATCCGATGATGCCAACACCCCAAACAACGATGTGTATAGTCGTGTTATAGGATTTAATGCCAGTCAGGGTCTGGATATCCAGAATACCAATGAGTCCGGTGGCTCCTGTGTAAAGAATAATCGGAAGCAGGATCATGGCATAGGCAGCAAGGAAGATCAGTGTGCAGATGGCCCGAGTCTGGTGATCGAAACGCTGTTCAAGGTATTCGGGGACCGTGGTGACCCCACCCCGCAGGAAGCGCGGTAGAAAGAACAGGGCAGAGGCAACCAGGGCGATAACAGCCACGACTTCCCAGGCCATGACAGCCAGTCCGTCAGAAAATGCGGAGCCATTCAGTCCAACCATTTGCTCGGTAGAGAGGTTGGTCAGCAGCAGGGAGCCAGCAATGAATGGCCATGTCAAGGACCTGCCTCCCAGGAAGTACCCCTTGCTGGTCTGATGGTCATCACCGCGGGTCATTCGCCAGGTGAGCACGGCAACCAGGCCGGTAAAAAACAGGAAAGAAACAAGTGTCATGAAAGGCTCATTCCTGAGAGGTTGCTGGTGTTTCAGAGTAGTCTAACAGGGAAAATCCTGTAAGTGGATAAGCAGAGGATAGGCGATAAACAGGCTAGTCTTTTTCATCATCGTCATCACCAGGTATGACAGCGCCAGCTACTGCCCCGGTGGTTTTTACAGCCGTACCGGTGACGGCAACGGCAGCACCAGCTGTAGCTCCGACTACGGTAACAGCGGTGCAATTTACCAGAAACGGGACGAGCAGGATCAGGAGTGAAACAAGACGGACTGTTGGGCTCACAATGTGACGGCCTGGAGACGACGCATTAACTGGTTGACCAGTTCCCGGCGCATTTCATCTTCCATGAGCTCCCTTTCCTCGCGCTTGGCGACAGCGCTGTTGGGATCAGCCAGATAGACTTTTTCGATTGTCAGTGTTTCAGGGCCAACGAGAGTTTCACTTCCTTTTCTGAGCTGAAAGGGAGCACTCAGGGTCAGTTCGTATTCACCTGCCCTGGCATTGTCATTTACGGAAAGCACCCGTTCCCTGCTGGTTTCATCGCCAATGACAAGGGTGTAGGCGGAAAGAGAGGCATCGTCCAGGATGGTCACATCGCTGGCCTGCAGTGAACGACGCACCTGGCGTAAAATCTCGGAAGTACCTCCCGGACTGGCAAGCGCCATGGTCTGAAGTTCGACAGGAAGCTCCGCCGCACCACGCAGGGAAAAACCGCAGGATGACAGAAAGCCGGCAGTCAGCAGTGCTGTGATGCGCAATAGTTTCATCGTCAATTGGCTACCACATTAACCAGTTTACCGGGCACCACAATCACTTTTCGAACGGTCAGACCATCAGTGAATTTTTTCACATTTTCATCGGCCAGTGCCACTGCCTCCATATCCTCCCTGTTGATATCGGCAGCCACATCCAGCCTGGAGCGCAGCTTACCATTGACCTGAACAACCATCTGAATGCTGTCCTGTACCAGGGCGCTCTCATCAAATGCAGGCCATTGGGCGTCAATGACGGCGCCCTCATGGCCGATATGCTGCCAGAGCACATGACTCATATGGGGAACGATAGGAGCCAGTAACAGCACGATGGCTTCGACCGCTTCCTGAAAGACTGCCTGGTTCTGTTCGCCATCATGGATGTCATTGTCATTGGCGAATTTGTTCAGGTCATTGTAGAGCTCCATCACGGCAGCTATAGCCGTATTGAACACCTGTCGTCGATCATAATCATCGGTGACTTTCTGAATGGTGCTGTGTGTTTTCAGACGCAGGGCCTTCTGCGTATCGTTGAGCGAATCCCGGGTAACCGGAATATGTACTGAGCGGTAATCGCCAATAAGCTTCCAGAGGCGTTTAAGAAAACGATAGGCACCTTCAACGCCGGAGTCGGACCATTCCAGGCTCTGGTCTGGCGGAGAAGTAAACATTATGTACATGCGTACAGTGTCTGCGCCATATTTCCTGATCATACTTTCCGGGTCCACGGTATTTCCCAGGCTTTTCGACATTTTGTGTCCATCCTTGAGGACCATGCCCTGGGTCAGCAGACGGGTAAAGGGCTCATCGGTGGAGACCAGTCCTTCATCGCGTAACAGCTTATGGAAGAAGCGGGCATAGAGAAGATGGAGAATGGCATGCTCGATACCTCCGATGTACTGATCCACATCCAGCCAGTAATCCATGGCATCCCTGTCCAGCATGGCATCGTCTTCGCGAGGAGACGCAAAACGGGCGTAGTACCAGGAGCTTTCCATGAAGGTGTCGAACGTATCTGTTTCCCGTTCGGCCTTGCCGCCGCAGCCTGGACAGGTGGTTTCATAGAACCCGGGCATTTTCTTGATAGGTGATCCGCTACCGTCAAATTCGACGTCCTCGGGAAGCTTTACGGGCAGATCGGCTTCAGGTACTGGCACGGATCCACAGCTGTCGCAATTGATCATAGGGATCGGGGTGCCCCAGTAGCGCTGACGGCTTACTCCCCAATCGCGTAGGCGGAAGTTGATGGTTTTGCGTCCGATACCCCTTTCCTGAAAGTCGGCGGCGATATGGTCAAAGGCATCCTGAAAGTTTTTGCCATCAAGATCGCCGGAATTAATGCAGATCCCTTTCTCGGTAAAAGCTTCCTTCCCCAGATTGCACTCAATGGTGCTATCAGCAGGCTCGATGACCTGCTTGATTTCAATGCCGTATTTCTTTGCAAATTCATAATCACGCTGGTCATGGCCTGGTACTGACATAACGGCACCTGAGCCGTAACTCATCAGCACAAAGTTGCCCACCCAGATTGGCACTTCTTCACCAGTGATGGGATGAATGGCCTTGAAGCCAGTGTCCACGCCGGCTTTTTCGATAGTGGCCATATCTGCTTCGGAGACGCCACCGACTTCCAGGTTATGGATCGCTTCAGCCAGTTTCGGGTCGTTTTCGGCGGCTTTTTCGGCAAGCGGATGTTCCGGTGCAACGGCGCAGTAAGTAACACCCATGATGGTATCCGGGCGGGTGGTATAAACCTGCATGGGTTCATCAAAACCTTTGACCTGGAATTCAAATTCCAGACCTTCGCTGCGACCAATCCAGTTCTGCTGCATTACCCGAACACGTTCAGGCCATCCATCAAGCTTATCCAGGTCGTCCAGCAGCTCCTGGGCATAGTCGGTGATCTTGATGAACCACTGGGGGATCTTGCGCCGTTCAACCTGGGCTCCTGAACGCCAGCCCTTGCCGTCGATTACCTGTTCGTTGGCGAGCACGGTCTGGTCGACCGGATCCCAGTTCACTTCGGCCTCTCTCTTGTAAACAAGTCCTTTTTTATACAGTTGAATGAAGAACCACTGTTCCCATTTGTAGTAGTCCACATGGCAGGTTGCGAGCTCTCTTCCCCAGTCATAGGCATAACCAAGCTGTTTAAGCTGAGCACGCATGTCATCAATATTGCTGTAGGTCCAATTGGCAGGAGCCACCTTGTTTTTCATCGCTGCATTTTCGGCAGGTAAACCGAAGGCATCCCACCCCATGGGCTGCAGGACATTCTTGCCGCGCATACGCTGGAATCGGCTGACTACATCCCCAATGGTGTAGTTACGTACATGGCCCATGTGCAATTTGCCACTGGGATAAGGAAACATGCACAGGCAGTAAAACTTTTCCCTGGATGGGTCCACATCCACATGGAAACTGTCGTTGGTATCCCAGTAAATCTGTGCCTCGGATTCGACGGCGGCAGGGTTGTAGTCGTCCGAAAATGTGATCGTCATCGCGTTTTACTATTGTCCTTTGTTTTTCTATGAATCCCAGCTTAACAATCCCCGTACCACAAGTAACAGACAACTGATTAACAGGTCTGATACTTCACAGGAAGCGTATTTCTGTCAGATAGCTTCCTTCCAGGGAAAAATACTGATGATGCCCTGTAAAAAAGGCGCCTAGGATACCAGAACTGGACTCTGAGAAGGAGGGTGTACCTGTATAACAGGGAGAAATTGTTTGCTGATTAAACCTAGTGGAGTTTCGTGAGGAAATGGTCATGGTAACGGCAGAGCCGGGATACATCATAGAAATACTATCAGATGACATAGTCTGGTTAATCGATGAGCATCGGCATTTGAAGTCAATTCACCAGACCGTGGATGAGGCCAGTCACTATTGCTGGAAACATTTTCGGGGACAGCCGATCATTGTAGACAGGCGGCATAAATCGGTTGGCTAGCGGTCATCCAGAAGAAACTTTTGCGAATTGCCAATGATTCCCTTCAAAGCGCCTTGGCTTCGGGCGCTACTTGGCCCTCCTGAATGGGAGGGCTTTTTTTTTGCTCGCTTTCTGGCGTGATGATGCATCCCAACGCCTTGTTTTTGCCCGTGGCCTTGCATTCGTAAAGCATGTCATCAGATTGTCTGTAAAAGTTTTCCTGGTTGATATGACGGGTGATGCTGGCAGTACCGACCCCCAGGGAGATCGTCATGGGCGGAATATTTTCGGTGTGCTGGCTGTTGGTCTCGACAGCCTGGCGCAGTCTTTCTGCAACAATCATGGCTCCTTCATGGTCTGTGCTGGGCAATACGATAAAAAATTCCTCACCACCAAAACGACCAATGGTATCCCCGGCACGCATGACGTTGGCGATGAGAGTGGAGGCAAGGAATTTCAGGCACAGGTCTCCCTGTTCATGGCCAAAGGTGTCATTGATTTTCTTGAAATCATCAATATCGATGATGATAGTGCTGAGCCAGGATTCAGTACGAAGTGCCCGGTGAAATTCGCGGTCAAAGACATTGTCGAGGGCACGTCTGTTCAACAGTCCCGTGAGGTAGTCCGTGTTACTGCGAATTTCCAGTTCATTCAGTAGACGCGAATTGAGCATGCTGTAATACCAGCCTGTCCAGAAACACAGCAGGATCACCATGACCAGTCCTGTCGAGCGCATGATCAAGTATCGAGCCTGACCCGGAACGCCTTCTGACAATCCCAGGTATAGAAACAGTGAGGTCAGGACGAGTAGATAAATAGTGGTAATGGCAGCAAGTCTGTATTCGGAAAGCAGGACCCCCATCAATGGTATGGCCGGTGACAGAGCCATGATGGGGCTGTTGATACCACCTGCATTGAATGTAACCAGGGTAAAGAGTAGCGTGAATCCGATGACAACCTGCACGGCCGGCTGGGGAATGGATTTACCCAGTTTCAAACGGGTTCCGATAAAGATCAGGTAGGTGTTTAACAGGATACTGCTGATATTCAGCTGTTGTACGGTGGTGACATCCACCAACAGGGTAATAAATGACATTATTACCCCGGCCAGAGCGACCATCAGTGCCGTATTTTTTACAAGATGCTGATGGGTATCACGATTCTCTTCTGTTGTTGGGCTTTCCTGCAGCATATTGCCAACCAAACTGATCCCAGTCGTTCATCTGTGAGGCTGGTCCCACATACCATGCGGGCCACCTTCATATATTATAATAATTGTTCACTATTGGAAGGGGCTGAAAATTACAGACGGTCTTCAATATCTGCCTTGAAAAATCCTTCCGGAAAATCTTCCACTTCATTGCCGACAATTGTGTATTCCTTGTTGCCACCGGTAAAACGGTTCTCAAGTTCCATATAGCCCTGGGGATCAAAAAGCGGTGAAGCGCTCATGCCCATGATTCCCGTGGCATCTTTCTTGTTACAGGTGTACTCCACACTCTGGCGTTTGACGTTCTCCAGGCCGTGTTCCAGCATACCATCCATCGCCGCCTTGAGTGTGTAATGGCTGGTCATGAAATTAAATCCCATCTCCCACGCTTCCTCCGTAGTCACTTCGGGAGTACCGTCAGCCTTGACGGCTACATCCGGGTACATCTTCCAGCCGGGTACGCGTTCAGATACATATTTCGCATCATCATATTTGTTGAGTTTCACTACTGTTGTCATCTGGGCGCCAAGCTTGAGTGCTGCATTACAGCGGGCAATCCCTTCATCGAGTTCCGTGGCGGGATCCGCATTCGTGCGGGCAATGAGAATACAGTCGGTGCCTTGCAGCGCAGCCAGGGCTGCTTTCACCTTGGCCAGGTACTGGTCACGGGGCAGTAGAGAAGTACTCTCTTCCATGTCACCGGCATCCTCCAACTGCAGAGCAGTGGCACCGGCCATGGCCATACGCCTGGCGCTACGATAGACAGCCAGGGGACCACCGAAGCCATCTTCAATGTCTGCTGCCAGGGGAATGGCTGTTGTCTGGGAGATGCGACTGGTAATCCATTCCAGGTCAGTCAGGTTGGAAAAACCATAATCCACAACACCGTTCATGGCCACTGAGACTTCACCGCCTGAGAGCATCATGGCAGGAAACCCAACCATCTGGACGGCATGGGCAGAGGCGCAGTCATAGACACAGGGAGCGAATACGCACTGACTGGCTTCTTCGAGTACCTGGCGTATGGATTTTTTTGCCATAACTAAATTCCTTCTGGGGTATTGTATTTAATTAGCTGTGTAAACAGAGTCAGTGCCAGGCACAGGTGATTGTGGACTGGCGATTCATATCAGGTCTCTTCTTTCAATGAGGCTTCCATGTCCCGTCTGAGCTTGGCGTAATGAGGAAAGGCGCTGCGTTGAAGAAGGAACATAATGGGGGCCGGAATACCGACAACAATGGCCAGTGAATAGCGAATCTGGTTCGGGTCCCGGAACACATAATCAGTCATCAATCCAACTACTGTAGGTCCTACTACCAAACCAATCAGAGTAAGGATCGTAATGTAGATTGCCGTAACCTGGCCACGAGCGCGGTTGGGTATGATCAACTGTATAGCTGTACCGGCACAGGCATAAGGGGTATTACTGAGAAAAACGGTAGGGATAAGAAAAAGCATGGCCAGAATACCATTGGGCATCTGTGTTGCCAGGACGCCAAACACACCACATCCTACGAAACCAAAGGCGGCTACTTTAAGGGGCGCTTCCATGATTCCCCTGGCGGATAACCTGTCAGTCATCCAGCCACCGAAATAGGCCCCTGCCGTACCAAAAGTCAGTACTGTCAATCCAAATCCCAGCCCAACCTGGGCCGTATTCCAGTCATAGGTTCGTTGCATGAAGGCAGGGACCCAGACAAACAGGGTATAGGACACCAAAGTGACCATGGAAAAGCCGATGAACATGGGAATCAGTGCCTTGCGTCGTTCACTGAGCACTTTTCCCACGACGGCAAGGGCAAGAGGTGCTTCGGAGCCGTCGCCCCTGCGTTGGGGTTCCTTGAACATAAGGAAGCAAGGCACGAGCAGAAGACCCGGGGCACCGATAATAATGAATGCCGCCTGCCAGGGTTCAAAGCCGGAAAGTAATCCTTCTCCTGCAAGCACCGGTGAGTCGTTCAGCCACTGAAGAAGCAGGCCGCCCCAGATATAGGCCAGGCCCTGGCCGACCGGTGCGCTCATCATGAAGAAGCCCATGGGCTTGCCCAGTTTCCCTGGTGCAAATGAATCGCTCAGCATGGAGAACCCGGCTGGTGTGACACTGGCTTCGCCAATGCCTACACCGATACGTGTCAGGAACAGCTGCAGGTAATTCCTGGTCAATCCAGATCCCATGGAAAACAGGCTGAAAAAGAAAAGGCAAAGTCCCAGTACAGTTTTACGCGCATAGCGATCGACCAGGCGACCTACAGGGAAGCAGGCCAGCGTATAGAAAATCCCGAAAGCCACACTTTGCAGCATGCCAAACTGGGTGTCGTTGAGATCAAACTGGGTCTTTAGCGGTTCCACGGTGAGATTGATAACGGTCCTGTCGAACTGCGACATAATGGATGCCAGAGCGAGCAGGCCGGCCAGTACCCATCCGCGGCCAGGTGAAGGCCACGATGAGTCATCAGAGGGTGACGATGGTTCCGTTGAAGCCATGATGATATCCCCGGAGTCTATTATTGTAATTTTCAGGCAGGGAAGAAACGCGGTGGCCACTTCCTTTATTATTATTTTCCATGATTAACTTTTCACGCGGGCCGAAACTCGCTCCAAGCAATCATACTGAATTAAACCCGGACATGGAAACGGCGGGTGAAGTTCAGTGGTGATTGTGATTTACTCTGCGGTTTTTCGACGAAGGTCTCTTTAGCATGTCCAATTTCAGTCTGGATGGAAAAACTGCGTTGATTACCGGGTCTTCCCGCGGCATCGGTTTTGCCCTTGCTACTGCGCTGGGTAATGCGGGTGCCAGGGTTATTCTCAATGGTCGTAACGAGGCAGAGCTGCAACAGGCTGCCGAGTCATTAGCGACCGAGGGCATCCAGGTGGCAACTGCTGCATTCGATGTTACTGCTGCTGAAGCGGTCCATACAGCAATTGATGCTATTGAAAATGAAATCAGCCAGATTGATATCCTGGTCAACAATGCCGGGATACAGCGCAGGGCTCCCCTGGAAGAGTTCGACGACAGGGATTGGCGAGAGTTGATGGCAACCAATCTGGACGGTCTCTACTATGTAAGCAAGGCGGTAGCCAGGCACATGATTGTCCGGGGAGCCGGCAAGATTATCAATATTGGCAGTGTCCAGTGCGAACTGGCCCGACCGACCATTGCCCCCTATACCGCCTCTAAGGGTGCTGTAAAGAATCTCACCAGGGGAATGTGCGCTGACTGGGCCAGGCATGGTCTTCAGATTAATGCTATTGGTCCCGGTTATTTTGATACGCCGCTGAACAAGGCCCTGGTGGAAGATCCTGAATTTGATGCCTGGCTTAAAGGAAGAACCCCGGCCGGGCGCTGGGGAAAACTGGAAGACCTGCATGGGGTGGCAGTATTCCTGGCTTCGGATGCCTCTGCCTTCGTTAATGGTCAAACGCTCTATGTGGATGGTGGTATTACGTCCGTCATTTAGGCAGAACAATAAAACAGCAGTAAATGAAAGGAAACCGATATGGCCGTGCTACTCCAGTTATTTCCCTTTTCTGATTACCTCGAGGGTGAATTGAATAAACGTTTCGATGTGATTCCCTGGCATGGGATGTCTGTGGATGAGCAGTCAGCCTGGCTGTCAGTGAAGGCCGATACGGTGAATGCCGTTGCTACGGCCGGGCATATCGGTTGTACCACTGACTTGCTGACAGCGTTACCAAATCTAAAAATAATTGCTACTAATGGGGTTGGCTTTGACAGGGTGGATGTTGATCTTGCCGCCAGTCGAGGAGTGTATGTCAGTACCACGCCAGGCCTGCTGAGCGAGGATGTGGCTGATCTTGCCGTGGGCCTGACAATTTCACTGTTACGACAGATTCCTGCTGGTGATACCTATGTGCGACAGGGGCGGTGGCTGGACGGAGAAATGCCACTGGCACGAAAGGTGACAGGCCGTCGCTTTGGCATACTGGGGCTGGGTGCTATTGGCAGAGCTATTGCTGACAGACTGGCTCCTTTTGGCGATGTGCATTATACAAGTCGGGCTACCAGGGATGTCCCTTATACCTATCAGCCGGATGCCAGGAGTCTCGCTGAGAATGTGGATGTTCTGGTCATTTCCTGTGCCGCCAATGCTGAAACCGCAAACATGGTGAATAGTGATGTGCTGTCCGCACTTGGCAGTGATGGCTGGTTGGTGAATATTTCCCGTGGCGCCGTAGTGGATGAGAAAGCACTGATTACCGCACTGGCATCAGGCACTATTGCCGGTGCTGGCCTGGATGTGTTTGCGGATGAACCGCATGTACCCCAGGCACTAATGGAATCTGACAGGGTTGTACTGACGCCTCATGTAGCCAGTGCAACTGAGGAAACCCGGAAAGCAATGGCCGACTGTGTGCTGGAAAACCTGGATGCAGTTATGGTCGGTAATAAAGCACCAACTGCATTGAGGGATATCGAATGAGTGGAAAAATTGCCCTGGTTACCGGTGCCGGCAGCGGCATTGGTCGAACTGTAGCCATCGCCCTGGGAGAAAAGGGTTACAAACTGGTACTGGCAGGACGTACTCTGGATTCCCTGAATATTACAGCCGGGCTTACTGGAGCTACCCATGAAGATGTACTGTGCGTGGTTACGGATGTTACGGATAAGGATTCCGTTGACAATCTTTACCGTGAAATTGACAGCTATTTTGGACGCCTGGACCTGCTATTCAATAATGCCGGTATCGGTATTGGTGCACCGATCGAGGAACTGGCCGCGGAAGACTGGCTGGCAGTGGTAAACACTAATCTCAACGGGGCGTTCTTCTGTCTGCAGGGGGCTTACCGCATGATGAAAGAGCAGGAGCCCCAGGGAGGGCGCATAATCAATAATGGCTCGATTTCAGCTGACAGGCCCAGGCCCAATTCCATTGCCTACACGGCAAGCAAGCATGCAGTTTCCGGTTTGACGAAGACTACTTCACTGGATGGTCGAAAATACAATATAGCCTGTGGCCAGATCGATATTGGCAATGCCCAGACGGAGTTGGGTTCTCATGTTTCACAGGGCGCACCCCAGGCGGATGGAACTATCAGGACAGAACCGATGATGGATGTGAAACATGTGGGGGATGCCATCGTGTATATGGACTCGCTGCCGCTTGAAGCCAATGTGCTGTTCATGACCGTGATGGCAAATGCCATGCCCTACATCGGGCGTGGATAGTTGCGCTTTTGCAGAAAATTCTGCCAGAAAATACAAACAGGTATTAATGCGCTCTCCTGTTGTGCCTCGAAAATGTTGATGATGGTCAGTTCAGCGGTGACTGCATCATGAAATAAAACCCGAAAATCAGCACAAGCAGTAAAACGATCCCACCGCCAATGATAATTTGCCAAACGTTCATATCATTTTTTTCGTCATCATTTCTTTCTTCGGTCATCTCAATTGCTCCGTTTTCATTGCTTCTTTATTCATTACTTCAGGCAGCCTGCAGTAACTGTCCATGCAGCAGGAAACTGCATGCTTCATATGACTGCCCTAATCTGTATTACCGGCCTGGTTATTGCAGCTCATGATGGAAAAAATCTGCTGCTTTATCAATGGTGTCCTGCAACCACTCGTTAAAATTCCAGAAGGCATGGGGGGCATCGGGGATCAGGTGGATGCTGGCAGGCACATTATGCTCTCCATAGGCCATGCCCAGCAGCAGGGATTCAGTGAAGTTGACTACAGTATCTGCTTCGCTATGAATCATCAGAATCGGTGCGGAATCCGCGGATACATGGGTGACCGGTGAGGCATAGGCCCATAAGCTGTCATTGGCGCTGCAACCTTCACCAAGAAATTTAACGACGGCATTCTCCGGGTCATCGGATGATTGGTTGCAACCGCCGACAGGGAGGAGGGAGGAGGGAGCTGCCAGAGCAACTACGGCCTGGACGCCACTGGAGGCATCTCCATGCCCGCCTTCTCCTTCAAGTTCTTCAATGCCCGCTGTCACTCCCAGGTAGGCGGCTAGGTGCGCGCCTGCCGATCCACCAATGACGCCGATGGCATCAGGGTTGATATTAAACTCCTCAGCATTGGATCGCAGCCACCTGACTGCAGCCTTGGTATCATGGACTGCCGCAGGGAATGTGGCTTCATCAGAAACCCGGTACTCGATGCTTGCTGTTACAAATCCTTTCAGAGCCAGCGCGGCGGCAATAGGCCCATAACCCTCCTTGTCTCCGACCGCCCAGCCACCGCCACGAACCATCACAATGGCTGGTAACGACTCCGAATTTCCGGATGGCCTGTACAGATCGGCCATCAACATCCTGTCGCCATAAGTGGCGTAGGTAAGATCTGCCGTCAGGTCGATTTCCTCAGGAATATCAGTGGAGATCGGTACCGGTTGGGCGATGACTGTACTGGTCAACATGGTCAGGCCTGCAAGCAAGGATAGAAACCTGGCAGGAAACTGCTGTTTGGTATCTGGGCTATTCATGGGGAGATCCTCTGGTGTTTGTTCAGATCATGCTGGCAGGAGCAGATCCCTGTGGGCTTCAGCCAGTGCTCGTAGAGATTTTGGCTTGTGACCAGTCAGTGTCTCGAAATCATTGGAAATAATGCTGAAGCGGCCTTCGCGTATGGTCCTCTCAAACGAGACCATGTCGTCACTGCACCAGGGTATATCAGAGGCCACGTTGTCATCAATCGGGCTTCTGGGGACACCCAGTGAATCGAAAAATGCATACATATCGTCGTCACTGATTTCCACGAATTCAAAATCCTGTCCTGAGACGTCCCTGACAATATCGGCTACATTACGAATGCTCAGTAACTCGGGACCGGTAATGTTATAGACCCTGTTTTCATGGCCATCACCTGAAAGGACAGTCACGGCAGCTTCTATGCAGTCTTCACGGCAGACATGGGCAACCGTGCCATCTTCAGAGCTGGTGAACCATTTACCTGCACGAATGGCGTTAGGGGCAGAGGCAAAGATATAGTCCGCATACTGGCTGTTTCTCATTGCAGTCCATGCCATGCCGCTTTCCCTGAGTAGAGATTCTGTACCGCGATGGTCCCTGACGGCTAGAGAAGGGTTGTCCGGTACGGCACCGACAAAGGATGTGTAGATGACATGGCTTACACCACAAGCCTTGGCGGCATTCACCGCATTGGTATGCTGGGGCATGCGCTCGCCAACCCGGCTTGTGCTGATCATCAGCATTTTATTTCCACCCTGGAAAGCTACTTCAAGAGAGTCGTAATCATCAAAGTCGCCGAAACGGACTGAGCAGCCCCTGTCATCCATCTCTTTCAGTGAGTCAGGATTGCGGGTAACGAGAATGAGATCTTCAGGAGAAACATGGGAAAGCATGCCTTGTGTTGCTCCGCGTCCGAATGCACCTGAGGCTCCCGTTATTATGTACTTCATTGACATGGTTCCTTAGCTGTTATGTGATCTACATGGTGACTTTGAAAACTTGTATGGATTATATAAATGGTTTCGCTGATGCCTTTTGTCAGATTCTGTTATGCATCGTATGTGGTCGATGATGTCGATCCACCCTGTCCGGTCCAGTCAGTATGAAAGAACTCCCCCCTTGGCCTGTCTGTTCTTTCGTAGGTATGGGCGCCGAAATAGTCCCGCTGTGCCTGCAACAGGTTAGCAGGTAGGTTCGCGCAACGGTAGCCATCAAAATACGCCAGGGATGAACTGATTGCCGGACAGGGTATTCCGTGTTCTATAGCGGAGCTGGTGATTTTTCGCCATCCAGCCTGGGTCTGATTTATGATCTCCATAAAGTGACTGTCCAGTAGCAGGTTTGCAAGATCCGGGTTGCTGGTGAATGCATTGCTGATTGGATCAAGAAGAGAGGAGCGAATTATGCAGCCTCCCCGCCAGCAGCGTGCGATCCCGGCATAATCCAGTGACCAGTTATAGAGGCCGGCAGCATCACGCAGCAGACTGAATCCCTGGGCGTATGAAATGATTCTGGCTGACAGCAGTGCCTGCTCCAGAGCGTCGATCATGGCGGATTTATCTCCTGAAAAGCGAACTTCAGGCCCCTGTAAGGCCTGCGAGGCAGTAACCCGTTCATCTTTATGGGCGGACAGGTTGCGTGCCAGAACTGCTTCTGTAATCAGGGTCAGTGGACTTCCAGTCTGCAAGGCCGTGATGACCGTCCATTTACCGGTCCCTTTCTGGCCGGCGGCATCCATAATATGATCCAGCAGAAGACTTCCATTCTCCTCGTATCTGGTAATATTTGCAGTTATTTCAATAAGATAGCTTGAAAGAGGGCCTTCATTCCACATGGTATATGCCTGGCATATCTCATCCCCTGAAAGTTCGAGGACTTCTTTCATGAACTGGTAGCTTTCACAGATTAACTGCATATCGCCGTATTCGATGCCATTATGGACCATTTTCACAAAATGACCGGCGCCCCCCTCACCAATCCAGTCACAGCAAGGGGTATGGTTGACGCTCGCTGATACGGCCTGAAGGAGGGGTTTAATGCGAGGCCAGGCTTCAACGGAACCACCGGGCATTATGGCAGGACCATTGAGTGCCCCTTCCTCACCACCGGACACGCCTGCACCGATGAAATGTATGCCATGGTCTTTCAATGCACTGGCACGCCTTTGGGTATCCTCAAAGTGACTGTTGCCGCCATCAATCACAATGTCTCCTGCCTCCAGGCAGGGGAGGAGTTGTTCAAGAACCTGATCCACCACTTCACCGGCTTTCACCATCATCATGACCTTGCGTGGTTTTTCCAGGTTGGCTGCCATGGTTTCAAGTGAATCCGTTACAAGGATAGTCCTGTCACTGGCACGCCCCTTGGCAAAAGCATTCCTGACGGTGCTATCACGGTCCCAGGCGGCTACGACAAACCCCTTGTTGGCAAAATTCAGGGCCAGGTTTTCACCCATGACAGCAAGGCCAATGAGGCCAATATCGGATTGTTTTTTCATGAGAAAGTTTGTTTTTGTGTTTACGGCAATGATACTTGAGATTGAGGGAAAGGGAGAGCGTGCAGAATAAATGACCTGTGAGTTATCAGAAAACCGCAAATCAAAAAATATCCTTTATAATCACAGCCCCGAATAATAAGGATTTCCGATGTTAGCTGCAGTATGCCACGGCAAAAAAGATTTACGCATAGAAGACCTCGAAGATATGCCCCTGGCTCCCGATGAGGTGAGGGTCAGTGTTGCGTATGGTGGTATCTGTGGGTCGGACATGCACTACTATCATCGCGGTGCTGTCGGGGATTTTGCCATCCGGGAGCCGATGACCCTTGGTCATGAAATTTCAGGGTGTGTTGTTGAAATTGGCAGCGATGTGTCCGGCCTTGAAGTGGGTATGAAGGCAGCTCTTGATCCCAGCAAACCCTGTTTGTCCTGTGAATTCTGCAAGAATGGTCGTAGCAACCTGTGCAGCAACATGTATTTTCTGGGCAGTGCCGGTCGTTTCCCCCATGTTCAGGGCGGATTTTGCCAGCATCTTGTGCTCAGGAAAGACCAGGTCATTCCGGTTCCGGAAGAGACTGACCTGCTTGAACTCTCGGTAGCGGAGCCACTTTCTGTTGGACTGCATGCGGTAAAAAGAGCTGGCAACCTGATGGGTAAACGGGTAATCGTCACCGGCTCAGGTCCTATTGGTTTGCTAACGGCAAGATCGGCCCTGTATGCCGGTGCCAGGGAAGTAGTATGCACCGATATTGAGGATGCACCCTTGCAGGTTGCCCGCGCACGTATGGGTGTTCACGCTACTGTAAATGTGGCAACTGATCCTTTGGGGCTCAGCCAATATGGGGAAAATGGTGGATATTTCGATATTGCACTGGAGGCATCGGGATCGGATGTGGCCCTGAACTCCCTGTTAGATGTGGTTCGGCGTGGGGGGTGTATTGTCCAGTTGGGTATGCTGCCGCCTGGCAAGGTCGCGATTCCTGTGAATTTTCTGCAGACGCGGGAAATAGACCTGATTGGCTCATTCAGGGCCCATGATGAATTTCGACTCGCTGTTGATCTCATCGTCAGCGGAGCCATTGATGTCACTCCAATTCTCTCCGGGACCTATCCCCTCAGCGATGCCAACACTGCTTTTGAGCTGGCCGGTGATCGTTCACGTGTGGTGAAACTGCATCTGGCCATAGACCGGGACTGATGTCTGCTGTCGTCATCATGGGCCCCAGCGGTTGTGGAAAAACTACCCTTGGAAAGGATTTGGCCCGGCATCTGGGCTGGCGCTTTGTGGAAGGGGACGACCTGCATCCGCGGGCCAATATTGAAAAAATGTCCAGTGGAATGGCCCTTGATGATTATGATCGTCAGCCTTTCCTGCATAACGTGGGCAAGGCGCTTGCCAAGCATGAACCGGAAGGTGTGGTTGCCGCCTGTTCCGCCCTCAAAAAAAGTTACCGAGACCTGATTCGTGACTATGTACCGGGAGTACTTTTTATTCTCCCACCCAGTAGCAGGGATGTGCTGCTGGAAAATATGGCTGTCAGGGGCGACCACTTCATGCCAACCAGTCTGTTGGATAGTCAACTGGCCGATCTGGAATTGCCGGACGATAATGAGAATATCCTGTTGCTGGCCAATGGTGTCACTACGGAAGCCGCCCTCCAGGAAGTAAGACGATTTCTTCCGGATCAAGGGGGAGGGGTGAATCCCAGTGCTTCATAAAAGCCTTTTCTGTCTCTGGGAGATACCAGGATATGGCGATTGTGCCCATACTTGATATCAAGGCGATTCAAGGACAGGGCCGGGCTGGATATAAGGTTGCGGGAAGGGGTAATGCTGTGAATCTCCCGTCGCTCAACAGTCCACTTGAAGGGGCCGCAACGAATTTTAAGTGCACTGCCGGTAATGGTGTAGTCCGTGGCAAACAGCAGCCATACTGGTAACCCGCAGCCAAAAACAACAGTGATCAGCATGGGAGGCAAAATCGTCAGTCCTGGATTCGGATAGCTATCCACGAGCGCATATCCTGTCACAGTAAAAAGCATCAGTAGAATGACGTAATAAAATATCCCGACGTCTGATTTGAATATCATCACACACCAATCCGCCACAAGGTGGCTATGGGCCTGTCAGTCACCATACGTGTTGTGCTGACTTTAGCGATCGTCTTTTTCATCCAGCAGTTGTTCCATTTCGTCCATGATGGCGTTCATCCGATCCACAACGGCCCTGTAGGGCTCCGGTGTAGCCATATCAACACCGGCGGCCTTGAGAATATTATAAGGATAATCTGATCCCCCTGCCCGGAGCAGGTTTTTGTAGTTTTCCACGCCACTGTCCCGGTCTTCCTCTATTTTTGCATACAGAGCGGTCCCTGCGGTCAGTGAGGTAGCGTATTGGAAGACATACATGTTGTAGTAGAAATGGGGGACGAACATCCATTCATTGGTGTACAGATCATCAATGATCACGACCCCTTCATCATGACCGTGATAGCGTTTCAGGATATCGGCATAGATCTCGGTAATGCGCGCTCCACTGAGTGCTTCACCATTTTCCACGGCCTCGTAGAGTGCCAGTTCAAATTCGGCAAACATGGTCTGGCGATAGAAAGTCCCGCGCAGGCTTTCGAGTCCATAACCCAGGTAAAAAAGTTTTTCGTCAATGGTTTCCGCGTTGTTCACCATGTACTCTTCCAGGATAAGTTCCAGTGAAGTGGACGGGATTTCAGCGATGAACGTGGCATAGTCTGCTGTCTCAAAAGGCTGGGCCTGCCTGGCATAGAGAGTATGCATGGCATGTCCCCATTCATGGGCAAACGTGGACAGGGAATCATAGTCATCATTGTGATTGAGTAGCAGGAACGGATGCTCGTCATACACGGAACCATTCATGTAGGCGCCGGAACGTTTACCCTGCTGTGGATATACATGCATCCAGCGCTGATTTATTCCCTCGCGTTGCATGCTCACCCAGTCTTCTCCGAGTACTTCCATGGCCTCTAGGGTAATTTCCTTGGATGTTTCTATATCAAAAACCTTGTCCAGGGAGACCAGTGATGGGTAGATGTCGTAGTAATACATCTGTTCAACACCCAGCATGCGGCCACGTAATCTGAAATATCGATGCAAGGTGGGCAGGGCTTTGTTCACCTCTTCCACGAGGGTGTGATAGACGGCTTCGGGGAGGTTGTCATTGAACAGTTCCCGCTGCAGGACACTGTCATACTTGCGGGCCCTGGCCAGGGCCACCTGCATCTGGATGTGGGAATTGAGGACCATACCTACACTGGAATTGTATTCTGCCCATTTGCTCCAGTAGGCATCAAATGCCGCTTTTCGATCCTCACGATTCTGGCTGCCGCGCCATAAGCTGTAGCCCTGGGAGTTGAGCATGGGCTCTTCTCCGTTGGACATGGTCAGTGTGGGCCAGGGGATGTCGGAATTGGCAATCAGCGAGTAAATGTTGGAGGGGGCTTCAAATGGCTGGGCAAAATAGGACAGGGCCTGTTCTGTTTCATCGCTGAGAGTGTGCTCGGCACGTCGCAGGGTATTCTCAAGCATGAAAGCAAACGGTTCCAGCGCCTCATTTTCCTGGATAAAGGAATTTATTGTTTCCTCGCCGACTGTAATGAGTTCCGGGTCAATCCAGGAGCTGGCCTGGCCAAAACGGGCAAAGAGTCCTTCTGCCAGCTGGTTTCGTTCCTGGGCATCAGTTACGCGCAGGTCTTCATCCTGTTCCATGTTGGCATAGGAGTAGATTCTCAAGACTTCCTTGTAAACATCCGATACATAGCGCATGGCTGTATACAGGGATTCAGCATCATTACCAAGGGTTCCCCTGAATGATTCGATGCCCTCTATCTCCATAAGCAGGCGCTGGCGTTCGGCTTCCCAGGCTTCCACGCTGGGATAGACTTCAGTCAGGTCCCAGGTGTAGGGGGAAAAAGCATCATCCTGGGCTTGTGCTGTGGAAAATCCAGCCAGCCCCGGCAGGCAGGCAAGAAAGTAGATCAGGATGGTTTTTTTGGCGGGCATGTCACTACCTCATTACTGGCATATATTGATTTCGTATACGCAACAAGTGTAAGTGAGGGTTAAACTGCTGCCAAGTTTTACGCGTAAAGGTATTGAGTTGCGCGGTGCTTTTACGCATCATTGATCCCCTGACTTTTCAATTACCGGAGAAAGACATGACAATTCAAGTCGGAGATAAGATTCCATCAGTTACCCTGAAAATTATGGGTGCGGACGGCCCCCAGGATGTCACTACTGATGACCTGTTTGGCGGCAAGAAAGTCGTGATGTTCGCAGTCCCGGGTGCCTTTACACCGGGCTGTTCCATGACTCACCTGCCCGGATATGTAGTCAATGCTGACTCCATCCTGGAAAAGGCTGACAGTATTGTCTGTATGTCAGTTAATGATGCTTTTGTTATGGGCGCATGGGGTGAAGCCCAGAACGCTGAAAAAATTACGATGCTGGCAGATGGCAATGCCGAACTGACAACCGCCATAGGTACGGAAATGGATGGTAGCGGATTCGGGTTGGGCACACGCTGCAAGCGTCTGGCCATGATTGTCGATGATGGAACAGTTTCCCACCTGGCCATTGAGCCTCCTGGTGAGATGGGCATCAGTACAGCAGAAGCCATACTCGACGTCCTGTAACCTAAAACCCGGGGTCAGTGTATCTAACCCCCAAAATTATCCTTATGACAGATTTTTCCTTTATCAATGCTTTTACAGGCGGCACTCTCATCGGGCTGGCGGTTGTCCTGATGTTCCTGGGCAATGGTCGTATCACCGGCATCAGCGGTATTGTCGGTGGCATGGTCAAACCGGAAAAAAATCAGACCAGCTGGCGCCTGGTATTTATTCTCAGCCTGATCGTGGGTGGTTCACTTTATCCTTGGCTCTGGGGACAGGATCTGGCCGTTGAGCTTGGTTCACCCTGGTACCTTTACGTGATTGCCGGATTGCTGGTGGGATTTGGCACCCGGACTGGCAGCGGTTGCACCAGTGGACATGGGATATGCGGCCTGGCCCGTTTCTCACCAAGGTCCCTGGTAGCCACAGTAACTTTTATTGCCACGGCAGCTGTGACACACACCCTGGTACAGATGTTGGGAGGCCAGGGATAAAGATGGAAATCTCTGAAGAAGCAACAAGCAAGGGTATGCCGCTGGGGAACCTGCTGATCATTGTCGCCAGTGGTATCCTCTTTGGACTTGGCCTGAGTGTTTCAGAAATGGTCAATCCTGCCAGGGTACTTGGTTTCCTGAATGTGATGGGTCCATGGGACCCGACTCTTATTTTTGTCATGGGAGGCGCATTGCTGGTGGCAGTACCAGGTTTTCAGCTGGCCCGCCTGATGGACAAACCCGTACTGGCGATCAATTTTAATTTGCCTACACGCAAGGATATCGACAGGAAGCTTGTTTTCGGTGCTGTCATTTTCGGTGTCGGGTGGGGAATCGCTGGTATCTGCCCCGGGCCATCACTGGTGGCCCTGAACAGTTTTGAATCCAATATTGTGGTTTTTATCGTGGCGATGCTTGCAGGAATCCTTGTTCATGACAAATCGCCGTTGGGCAACTGATCGGATAAATGTGGAAAAGCGGAGCCTGCTCCGCTTTTTTTTTGCCCTTGAAAAATGAAATTCTGCACTTACTATGTTTTTACACAGTGTAGATGGATAAAAACCCCGGTTGTCACTGTCAATCGGGTACCAATCCAAGATTTAGGAGAAGCAGTATGAAAATAACCTGGCGTTATTTTTCTGTCGTACTGTTAGCGGGCCTCTTATCTTTTGGCTTTTCCGCTAGCAGTTTTGCACAGGATGCGGGCAGACCGGGTATTTCCGGTATGCTTGAAAGTATCACTTCCGCGGTAGTGAATATTTCTGTCACCGGTTCTGCCGCAGTGCCGCAGAACCCTCTCATGAACGACCCTTTTTTTCGTCGTTTCTTCGATATTCCCGATCAGCCACAGACCAGGCCGGTACAAAGTGCGGGCTCCGGTGTCATCATTGATGCTGAAGAAGGGTATATCCTGACCAATCATCATGTTGTTGATAATGCTGACCAGATTGAAGTCAGCTGGTCGGACCGACGCCGGGTTGAAGCAGAACTTATTGGTAGTGATCCCGGGACCGATATCGCCTTGCTGAAAGTTGAAGCGCAAGGTCTCGAGGATATCCCTTTGTCTGATTCTGAAACCTTGCGTGTCGGTGACTTTGTGGCAGCAATCGGGAACCCCTTTGGGATCGGCCAGACGGTAACTACCGGCATTGTCAGCGCCCTTAGCCGCCAGACCGGGATCAACCGGGAAGGATATGAAGATTTTATCCAGACTGATGCATCTATCAACCCGGGCAATTCCGGTGGTGCACTGGTGGACTACGAAGGCAACCTGATTGGTATCAATACAGCGATCATTGCTCCGGCAGGCGGTAATGTGGGAATTGGTTTTGCTGTCCCGATCAACATGGCCATGGCTGTAGTGGAGCAGTTGCTGGAATTTGGTGAAGTACGCCGCGGCATGCTGGGTGTTCAGATTACTGACCTGGATCCCGGGCTTGTCGAGGCCCTTGACCTGCAGGTCACCGTGGGTGCTGTTGTTTCCAGTGTTGTTCCTGACTCCCCTGCAGACGGAGCCGGCATTGAGCCGGGAGACATCATCGTGGCAGTGAATGAAGAGGTCATCGACGGGGCTTCTGATCTTCGCAATACCATCGGGCTGACCAGGGCGGGTAGTGATGTGGTGATTGGCCTGATCCGGAACAACCGGCGAATGGATGTGGAAGTACAAATCGGCGATACCCCTGATATGGCAGACAATGGTTTGCCAGCAAGGGAATCGACAGCAATGGAAGGCGTGCAACTTAGTGATATTCCGACAGACCATGAAGCATACGGAAATATCTCAGGCGTACTGGTCACTTCTGTGGAACAGGGTAGTCGCGCCTATCGCAATGGCTTGCAGGCCGGCGACATTATTACAGCGATTAACCGGCAGCCTGTAGATTCCAGAAATGCATTCATGACGTTTCTGGAAAGTCATAGTGGAACCATTGCCCTGAATGTGACAAGGGGAGACCAGTTACTTTTCCTGATCATACGGTAACGGTAACACGTTTAACATGTAATTGAACTTGAGGAGGTTATGCCTATGAAAATGTTTGGCTTTTCACTGACTGCCACTAAAAGTTTGGCAGCGATCATGATGTTGGCGGTATTCGCCACGCACGCTCAGGCTGCGGCAAAGATTACCCTTAAGGGTGAGGCCGATGACGTGAAGTATGAAACTGATGCAGGTATTCGACTGTCCATAATTGACTGGTCTTCCGCAGAACAGCAGCAAGCGGTTGAGAAGGCATGGCGTCAATACCAGCAGGATAATGACCTGGAATCATTCCTGGCCAGTGTGGAAGCCCAGGAGTCCAGGGGGTATATATTTACTGCAGCAGCCACAGGATACCGTATCAAGTATGCCTGGAAGGAGGACACTGACAATGGTCAGATGATGCACTTCCTGGTAACGCCCGGCCTGAAAACCCGCAATCCTTACCTCTGGGAGACGCCAAACAATGTGGCTCCCGAATTCACCCTGGTTCAGGTTCACCTGGATAATGAGACGGGGGTTGCCAAGTCGTCACTGGATGGTGAGATCGTGGTAAACGAACAGGGTAAACTGGCACTGGATCGGTTTGATTCTGTAAAGCGCTTTGCCTCGGTGGAAGACGCTACCCCTTACTATCTCAAGTAAAATACCTGCCGGGTTTTTACCGGCTTTTTCGCATAAAAAATGCTGACATGCTTTAATGCTGTCAGCATTTTTTTGTGACTGCTCCATGTTTATTCTAGAGACTCTTTTCCCCATTGTGGCTATCGCATTTTGCTCCTGGCTGGCGGCTCATTATGACGTCGTCAAGGAGTCGGAAGTGCGTGCCATGGAAAAAATCACATTCAGCTTTATTCTGCCATGCATGCTTTTTTATGGTACTGCCACTGCTGAGCTTCCGGCCCAGATGGACCTGGCGTTGTTATGGGGCTACTACCTGGCTATTTTCATCCTCTACCTGGTGGGCATGGCGACAGCAAGACTGGTCTATGGACCGGGGCTTACACGCATCAGTATTTTTGGCATGGGCTGCGCCTATCCCAATGTGACTATTCTTGGCATACCGATTTGCCTGGAGATGCTGGGTCAGGAAGCCTATGTCCCCATGTTCATGATCATTGCCATTCATAATCTGCTCATTTTTTCATTTGGCACTATAGTGGCTGAGCTCAGGATCGAAGAGGGGAAAGCCATTGGTGCCCATGTCTGGAAGGTGACCCGCGAGATTCTCAGGAATCCGATCAGTGGGAGTCTTGTACTGGGTGCGGTGGTCAACCTGGTCGGGATACCCATGTACAGGCCACTGCTTGAATCACTGGAACTACTCAGTCGCGCTGGCATTCCTGCGGCCCTGATTGCGCTTGGGGCCGGACTCAATCGTTATCGTATCCGGGGGGAAATTCCCAAAGCCCTGCTGATGGTTGGACTAAAACTCCTGGTTTTACCGGCTGTGGTCTGGTTTATGACTAGTGTTGTATTTCAGGTCGAAACGTTATGGATGCAGACAGCCGTCCTGCTCTCCTGTATGCCGGTAGGCATTTACGTCTATGCATATT
>Ga0255760_10000050_pt1 | contig 102762 bp, 95 predicted proteins | sample 071ome_25_FD_179960 | JGI IMG/M metagenome (GOLD analysis project Ga0255760, IMG submission 179960) | Coastal salt marsh microbial communities from the Groves Creek Marsh, Skidaway Island, Georgia - 071410BT metaG (version 2) | ecosystem: Environmental > Aquatic > Marine > Intertidal zone >...
CTGCTGCAAATAAAAGTGCTTGTCCCTGTTTGCCCTCATCTAGAAAGTACTGAATGATTTGATTATAGTAAGTTCTCTCTTGAGTTTGTCTGTACAAGAACACAGCAGCGTCGAAACGATCATATTCAGTGCTTGCTTCTTTTGAGAGTTTCTTCACAAAACCAAGACTGTTTTGTGTATAAACTTCCTTCACTCCCAACCCTGCCAGAACATTTGGCAAAGCTTGAATTTCCAAAGTGAAAAGGGCTAGCAAGGAGATCAGAAGAAGTCTCATAGATTCCTTTTGATATGAGATGCCAGCAAAGCTAAATCACTTTGACGAATACCTGAAATAAGGCTTGCCTGTGCCAGGTTTACAGGACGAACTTCAAGCAGCTTTTGTCGACCCTCGTTACTAAGAGCAATCAAATCGTGATAATTGATCGAATCTGGTATGGAAACAGAAGACAAAGTTTCTCTTTGTTTCAATATAGCCATTTGCTTTTCTATATATCCGGCATACTTAATTTCTACTTCGGCTTCCTTCACCGCTTCCAAGGGTTTATCGTGAACAAGGTTTCTGAATTCATCACAGTATTGAATCAATTCTTCAAATCGAATCTCAGGTCTTCTCAAAAGTTCTTTCAATGAACGCTTACCGCTAAAACCCGCAGTATTCAGTTTCTCAATTACTGGATGGTCTTCGTGGATTCGATAAGCCTCAAGAAAATGCTGGATAGACTCAATATCCTCTCGTTTACTATTCATGATGTCCATTCGATTTGAGCAGGCCAAACCGGCCTCATGAGCTATTGATGTTAATCGAAAGTCAGCATTGTTATGTCGTATAAAAGTTCTGTGTTCCACCAAAGAAGAGAACATACGATAAGGTTCCTTTGTGCCTTTGGTCACCAGATCATGAATCAGAACTCCTATGTATGAATTCTCTCGATTTACGTTCACGGGAGACTTACCCTGTAATTTCAAAGCTGCATTCATTCCAGCGATGATTCCTTGAGCTCCAGCTTCTTCATAACCAGAGGTTCCATTCACCTGACCAGCAAAGAAGAGACCCTCCAATACCTTACTTTCCAGACTCAGATGCAACTGGATTGGATTAAAGAAGTCGTATTCGACTGCATATCCAGGTCTAAGCGTTTGCGCCTTATCCATGCCAGGCAAAGTATGAATCAATTGTATCTGAACCTCATGAGGCAATGAGGTAGAAAATCCCTGCAAATAGATTTCATGATTGAATCGAGATTCAGGTTCGAGATACAGGAGATGGGATTTCTTGTCAGGAAACTTCTTGTATTTATCTTCAATGCTAGGGCAGTAACGAGGACCAATACCTTCAATCTGTCCCGAGTAAAGTGGGCTCAAATGAAGTGAGGACAACATCAATTCACGAGTCTGTTCCGTGGTATGACAGATGAAGCATGGGATCTGCTCATCTACCAGGGGGTCCTTCGTCATGAATGAAAAGGTGGGCATTGGATTGTCACCATGTTCCATTTCCAGGCTTTTCAAATCGATTGAACTATCAAGTATTCTTGGAGGAGTTCCCGTCTTGAGCCGACCACTTTCAATTCCGTAAGAAGAGATACTTGTACTGAGGTGATGAGCAGGCGGCTCTCCAATTCTTCCTGCCTTGATTTGAGTTTGTCCAATGTGGCAGACACCGTTAAGAAATGTTCCAGTCGTAACAATCACAGCTTTGGAATGAAAGATCTGATTCGAAAGGGTTTTTACTCCGATTACTCTCTGGTTTTCTTCCAGGATTTCACTAACTACGCCCTGCAGTAGATGGAGATTTTCTTCGCTTTCCAACACAGATTTCATTTTTGCTTGATATAGAACTTTATCTGCCTGAGCACGATAAGCCTGGATGGCTGGACCCTTTTTCTTATTCAGGACACGAATCTGTAAAAGTGTTTGATCGATGGTTTTAGCCATCTGACCACCTAAAGCGTCAATCTCTCTGACAAGGTGTCCCTTGGCACTACCACCAATGGAGGGGTTGCATGGCATCAAGGCTACATTGTCTAAATTGATAGTAATCATAAGGGTTTGCATACCCATACGAGCACAAGCCAGTCCTGCCTCAACTCCTGCATGGCCAGCTCCAATAACGATGATGTCAAAGTGATGTTTGTTCACAAGAACCATCCTTCACTTTGTGAATAAGCAGAGCCAACTCGGAAGAGTGAATCTCTTTCACCTTGGAAATCTGACCAACTGACATTGCTTGTAGTTCATCAAGGCGCTCAACGATAGATGGTCGCAGACCCTGAACTGTTGAGTAGTCGAAATTTGGTGGAATGAGAAGCTGATCCAGTTCACGAACAAATTGAACTCTTCTATCGAGCTTTTTCAAAAAACTGGAATACTTGATTTCAATTTCGATTTTTTGAATCAACTCAGCGTCTTCAATACAGGGATAGCCAAAAAGCTTCAAATCTTGATATTGAACCTCCGGACGGATAAGAAGTTCAGCAATTGCACACTTATTTGATATCTTTTGAGTCTTTAAACTCTCAAGCATTTCAAGATTTCTCTTATTGGGAGAAACAGAAAAACTTTGCAAGTTGTTCACTTCCTCCTGAACCTTCTCCCATTTGGCTTTTTCGCTTTGATACCTTTCCTGTGAGATCAATCCCAGTTCGTAACCAATCGGAGTCAGTCTCTCTTCGGCGTTATCATTCCTAAGTATCAACCGAAATTCGGAAGAGGAAGTAGTGATACGTAATGGCTCCTCACGATCATTCGTTACCAATTCATCCATCATGACACCGATATAACTCTTGGTGGTATCTAGAAAAAAAGGCTTCATACCTTTTGCTTTCCTGTGAGCATTAACTCCGGCAATAAATCCCTGAGAAGCAGCTTCTTCGTATCCACTGGTTCCATTGATTTGTCCACAGGTAAATAAACCTCGAATTTTCTTGTGTTCGCAAGTTTTGAGTAGCTGAGTAGCTCTGACTGCGTCGTATTCGATAGCATAGCCATAACGCACGATTTTTGCGTTCTCCAAACCCTTCACAGAGTGTACAATTTGATCCTGAACCTCTGGAGGCATCGAGGTCGTCAGACCTTGTAAATACCACTCATCATAGAAGTTGGACTCAGGTTCCAGAAAGATCTGATGGATGTCCTTGTCTGGAAAGTTCAAAACTTTGCGATCAATCGATGGGCAATGTTTTGGTCCCTTATTGGTAATGTTTCCAATCTTTAGTGGAGACTTCTCAATCTGGTTCTGAATAAGGGAAATTGTTTCACTGTTGGTGAAAGTCAAAAAACAGGAACGCTGCTTCTCCTGAATCTTCTGACCGGTAAAAGTCTTGATGTGATCATGACCGGGGAGTTCTTTAAGTCCGTCGAAGTTGATACTGTGCCCGGCAATTCTTGGTGGAGTAGCGGTCTGTAAACGATGAACTTTGATACCCAGGTTAATTAAGCTGCTGGTCAGTTCAATAGCGGGAGATTCATTACCCGGACCACCATCTACTTTGCTATTTCCACAAATGATTTTCCCGTTTAGAAAGGTACCCGTTGCCAGAACAATGGATGGAGCGTAAAACTCCAGTCCGGTAATGACTCTGACACCCTGCACCAGATTTTTGTCTTGATGTAGCAAAGCAACAACTTCACCCTGAACAAGAGTGATGTTTGGATGCTCTTCTACCTTATTCTTAACGTGGAGATGGTAGAGCTTCTTGTCACTTTGAGCCCTCAATGCTCGAACTGCCGGACCTCTACTTTCATTGAGTTCACGCATCTGCAAATAGGTGGCATCCACAAAGGAAGCAATCATTCCACCAAGAGCATGTATCTCTCTGACTAGATGACCCTTTCCTGGTCCTCCTACGGAAGGATTACAAGGCATCATGGCAATGCAATTTAGATTGGTGCACAAAAGAAGAACCTTGCTTCCAAGGTTTGCAGCAGCAAAGGCGGCTTCAGTACCTGCATGACCGGCCCCAACGACAATAACATCAAAATTTTGATTTTCCATAGAATCCATTAAGTTAGCCGTTCAGTATAAATCTTTAGATTGTTATCACTCAAACACAGTCATGCAATTGATCAAGTATTTTCAAGGCAAAATTCAAAAGTCGTCTCGAACAAAGAAGTTTTGAATCCAGGGAAACCTGGCATGTGCTTATCTGCATGTAGTTTTAATGCTGAACAAATAGCAGTCAGAAAGTAATGGTGACCAAACTAAACTCCAATTTGGGTCCAGGATGTACCCAAAACAAACTTCGATGCCAGAAGTCTTCAAGTAAAAAGTCTGTTTATTGTAGTTTTGGATCTTCTGGGAGCTCCAGCAGCCTTGAAGAAAATCGACAAACTTTTGTCTTAGTTTAAAGTTAGATATTCTTGAACGTATTGCATAGTGACAGACTCATACATACTAAAGAGGTAGTCTTCACCAAAGTACATAATGATCAGAGTTGCCAGAATGATATATGGACCATAAGCAATCAGAGTGTATCCCTGATTTCTTTCAATGAACTTGGACTTTAGTAAAACAAACAGCCCAAAGAATGATCCCAGAATTGAGCTGAGGGCCAGAGCCATTAATGTTGCCTTGTACCCTAGAAATGCCCCAATGAAAGCAATCAATTTAATGTCACCCAGTCCCATGCTGTCTCGGTCAAGATACAAACTGGTCAGATAGGCAATACAAAGCAAGATTCCTGAGGAAAACAAAATTCCTTGTATCGAGAATAAAAGCCCGAAACTTTCGGTCCCGGCATAGAAGGAACCAGTACTTACTGGAAAGAATTCGAGTTGAAACAAGCTGTGCATTACCAGACCTAGAAAAACTCCAAGATAGTTCAACTCGTCTGGGATTATATAATAGCGAAAATCCACAATGGTTATGATCAGAAAGAAGAGAATCAAAAATGAATAAATGCAGAAGATAAAGGAAAAATCATAACGTTGTAGAAACAAGTAAAGAACAGCTGCAAACAAGATTTCCACAATGAACAGATTTGCTTTGGGCCTGCGCTGACAAGAGTTAAAGAAGGTGTAGAAAGAGCTGTAATGAAATATTGAATGAGATCTTCCGCAAGCAGAACATGGAGATTCAATGTAGGAGCGAAAACGATCAACTATTCGGTAACAATAGGCCAGGGAAATTCGTTGGTCATTTAAAAAGACCTCGAGCTGGTTCTCCAGTAAAGCCATCCTGGAAAAGCGGTCAATATACATCTGAGCGAGTGGTGCCAGGAATAATGAGCAAAGAACGGAGATTAAGAGATGATTGGATTCCATATATACGTTAAATGTTTCACGTGAAACATTGCGTCATTGTGTTCGTTGCATTGTACCACCAAAGAAGCGAACATTGATGCTGGAACCAGTCTTGTCCAAAAGTCTTGAATTTGCAATATCAAATCCAAAAGTTGCTTTGAAATCTCGAGGGATCAGGGAACGCATTGGAATTGAGACAATAGTTCCATTGTAGTTCTGGGAAGTTCCCAGATCTTCCATAATACTTTGGTGAACCAGAAATCGACCTGCTTGAGTAGGATGATTCACTCCCAATAATGTCGTGAATTGAGGATCTAGAAAGCGACGCAATCTAGAAGCGACAGGGCCGTCGATAACAGCCTGTTGAGGATTGGAGGTGTCAATGGCTACAGAGTTGGGATCATAAGTGATTACAAGGGGCATATCATAAACACCGGTAATATTCTTGAACCTGATATCTAGCAAAAAATTGACCGACTGATTCGCCGCCTGTGTTATGGAAAAGTATACCGAGCCGTCCGGTAGATCTGTTTCGCCAAGGACAAAATCCGTGTTGGTATCTACTGGAGCTGCAAGATCTCGTATGAAGAAATTAATCCCTCGATTCTCCTCTTGAACGGGGATGTTTGTCGGCAAATTGAAAATTGGCTTATCAGATGGTGCGCATCCACTAAACAGTAAAACCAAGACAATGAGGAGTTTATGGAGTAGTTTTGCCATAGGCATCTTTCAAGACCTCCATATCATTTAAATCAACATTCCCATCATTGTTGAAATCGAGTGTGCAATCACCTAGTCCATTTCGACAGATCCTGTTTCGAATAGCCTGGGCAAGGATTGAAATATCAAATCCATCGATGAGGCCATTGTCGGGGAAATCGAGATTTGCTGTGATGCGACTTACATCAAGATCAATAAACTCAATCTTCACGGGGTCTTGAGGGGTCATGGTGATGTTATCGATTAAAACAGTGACAAAAGCCGTTCGTTTTACACTACTCAAATCGGACTGAATATATTGTGTAAAACTGTTGTCAGGGTTTCTAATAATGGATCCTACGATTGAGCCGGAATTGCTTCTTACAATGATTGTTGAAGTTGTTGGCAAACTGATTGCCTCACCATTGGCTGCCTTGGGAAAGATGTCGATTCGAGCGCGTGATTGACCATCAGCATAGAGAATCGGTTGAGCAACACGGATTTCTGTTCGTACTGGGGAAGCGGAACCAACCACCGAATACGAAATGGTTCTTGAACTTAAGCTGAGGACATTATCAACATAAAAGCTAACTTGAGCAATTGTTGTAAAGTTGGCTGATCGAACACTAAGTTCATAAACTCCATCTGCAAGAGGGTCTTCTTGTACTCGATTGAAGAAACTGATGTTTTGGGTACCTGCTGGAAAGAGCTTAAATCGTGTTGGATTTAGTGGGTCACGAGCCTTTTTGAGAAATTCACCTTCACTAATGGAAGCAGTTAAACTTGATTCAGGAAATTCCCTGCCAATGAAAGCTCCGTCAGGGAACAGAGGTCGCACAACTATGGTAGTGATACTGATACCATCTGCGGCAATGATGTTAGGATTGATCTGAATATCTAACAGGTTTGGATTTCCAAGTACAAAATTCACGGCTTCTGTATCAGAGACGTTTTGAATACCTAGAGCTTGAACTGTTGCTCGTACATTGGCTACATTTGGAGCAGCAGAAGGGAGAAGGGCTGCAGTAAGAACAGCACTGCTCTCATAACTTGGGTGGATGGCTGGTGTTGCAATCCCGGTCTGATCACCAGAACTGTTTTTCAAAGTCCCTGATGTAGTAAACAAATTGACCAGTTTGGAGATATCCGAGTTGATTAGACTACCATCAGAAAATCGTGGGATGTACTCCAGTCGAGATTCCTGGTTTGACCCGGCAAGAATATATTGGGGAATAGCTCGTATTTCTGACTTAGTAGGATCCGATACTGCGAACTGAATAGTGAGATCCTTTTCTATCCTTTGATTGAGAATTTGAACTTCCACACTTACTGAAGTGATTGAAGTAATCGATTCAATTGTAGTTGCGTAATAAGGATTATTACTGACATCTCTGAGTGGACCGACCAGATTGGACCGGGTTAATCCAACCGTACTTCCATTTTGTCGAAAGATGATGTTGAAATTGGAAGTCTGTATTGGTGAGGGAATCAGGCTTCCATCTTCAAATGCTGGCTCAATAAACAGTGTTACAGTTGGAGTCGTAGGAATTTGTGGGTGTTTGATATGAACCATACTTGCGTCCAGTCTCAAACCTGTTTGAGTCGTGGAGATACCGCTGAATTGAATTTCTTCTTGCTGAGCCATAGGTACACCATCCAGGGTAAATACTGGACGAACCGTACCGGCTTCACTTCTTGTCATAGTGGTTTGATACTGGTTATTACCTACAGAAACAATGGGAAAAGTTGTGATGGTATTCTCGTTGACTTCAGGGTTCATAGAACTCACTGCCGAATTCAAGTCGATGTTTACAGGAATTATGCTGTTATCTGAAAACCGGGGAGTTATTCTCCAGGTTGCTTTGGCATTTCCATCGCCGAAAACACTGGTCTTTTGTTGAGTCAGTCCATCAGCATTGAATTTTTCAATATCAGGGATAAATTGAATTGTTGTAAGTGAAGGATGTGGTTTCTCAAACTTGATTTCTTTTGGATTCAGAAACACATTGGAGCCATCAAAGCTTACATTTGCTTGTGCGATGAGCTGGTTGGAAGTACCCGAGAGGTCGGGACTGAAAACAGTGGAGGTGTAGGAAAAGGAACCGTCATTCACAAATGCCGGTGTTGTTATCAAAACAGTGGTATTACTGGCGAAAGAGCCTGTAGTGATTGAAAACCGAAAGCGTGAAGAGAGGTTGGCTTCAATCAAGTTACCGTTCAGGTCTTTGGGAGTAAATCGTAAGATTGTAGAAGTTGTTCCATTGGCATAGAGAATGGACTGATCAAAACTTAAGTCGGAATTGATCAGGTTCAATCCACTCGTTGGAAGATTGGTTTCAAAATCAGCTCGTGTACTTCCAGTATTCGTAGTGATTGTTAAAAAGGCAGCCGTTTCGAGCCCAAGTCCTGTCTCAAACCTCGATTCGGCGGTACTGTGATAGAACTCTTGTTGAAATTCGCGCTTTTTGGCCAGATAAGTGGCTTTCACTCCTGGGTTAATGTTTTTGAGAAAGTTGAAATTCTCTTCGATATTGAGTGCTACACCATTACTCTCTGTGGGAAAGGGTTGAATCATCACTTGCCAGTTTCCGGGAGGTAAGCCTGTAAGGCGATAGTAGGAGTCCAGATTGACTCCGGTTGCGGTAACACCACTTACAGTGGAGATGAATTTGTTTGGATTCGTCACTGTATCCCATGCAATGACGTGTGCTCCGGCCACTCGATCTCCTGGCCTTTCTCCATCCAGCACAATCCCCTGAATGATCCCTGTATAGGTATTACTTCCTGAAGGATAGGTAAAAGATAAAATGGAAATGTCATCCTGTTCGAGTGTGGATTGTGAGTCTGAGAAAAAGGGGAACATTGTACTCTCGGGAAGAGAAAAGATATCGATGTTCTGGGCTTTCATTGGAGAGTGGTCGAAACCAAGTAAATGACCTACCTCATGTGTAGCTACTGCAGAGAGTACTATACGTCGGGCTGTAATATCAGATGGCCCCTGGGCCTGGGTGATGAATTGATAAACGCCTTTGTTGTAAAACATATCAGCATCAACAATTTTCTGATCACCGGCATCTACAGTGACATTGGTCACCCCGATGACTCCTGGAGGGTAAGAAAAAGTTGAGCTGAACTCTACAGCGTTTCGAAAATCTGGTTGACCTCCTGGATTCACTGGAGTTGTAAAGGTTGTGATTCGGGTAAAGCTGACTGCAGAACTTCCGACATTTTGCCATGTATCAAAGGCAGTCGCGAATTCACTCAAGACATCGCTATTGCTTAAACTGGAAGAAGTGGATGGATTGATCTCAATTTTAATCGGGTTTTCAGACCATTTGGCAAAACTATAGGTACCGGAAGTATCCTGAAACAAAAAAGGGACCCCGCTGTAGGCGGAGTTCACTATTGCCAGACTAAGAATTATAAGGAAGCCTGTTTTACCTGCCATACAATTGTACGAGCTCCTTAAATCTTTCGTAATTGCCATCTTGCATGAATCGACGCCAGGCAAGATGCTTTCCATCAACAGATACAGTCATGAGATTTTTTTGAACTGAGTTTGTGGAGAAAATTGCATTTTGGGGTCCTTGTTTGAGCTTCAATTCTCCGTCTGAATCTTTGTAAGTTTCAAAACTCCCTTGTGAATATCCCATGATTTGATAGTTTCCAGTACCATCCAACCAAAGGAACAGGCAATAGAGTTTTCCAGGGTCTAAGTCCCTGACACCTGCAACAAGAGTTTTGAATTGATCTTTGGATCCACCGGGTTGGACCACGCTAAGATAATGCGCGCCTGAACCTGTGAGATATTCCTCAACTGTGAAATGAAATCTGGACCAGACATGTCCCTGGCGATAAAAGGTTTCGCTTTCCAGGACTCGAACCAATGCTACAGCATCTGATTCATTGACCAGAGTGTCCATGTCCAGTGGAACCATGCTGGTGGCCCAAAGAGGTGTGCAAAAACACGCCCAAATTATTAGAGCGAAGATCTTCATACAAAAACTATCGTAATTTCAAAATTTATGTTTGATACTTTCAATTGAATCTTCCATGAAACTGTCAGAATCAGTAAATAATCCAGAGATTTTGACGATGTTAAAGCGTGTATGAGCCTCTCCAGGTTTAGTGCGAATGAAGCAAATTCAGACATCTCAAATACTTAGTACGCTTTTTGTCTTGTGTGTTGTAGCCATGATTGGATGTAATTCTGGCGATCCCTATTTACCCACTGCACCCAAGAGTCTCTCGATAGTGGGAGTGACCCCTCTTGAAAATCAGCAAAATGTAGCAACCAATACCAGTGTCACTGTAGTTTTTGAATCTGATTTGAATCCAGGTTCTTTGAACAGGTCAACCATGATTCTCTCAGACACCCGCGGCACAACAATCCCCGGTTCTGTGACTTATGATGAGGCAAGCAAGACGGCGGTATTTCGACCAATCATTCCATTGCAGTCGGGAACTCGTTATCAATTTAGTGTGGATCAGGTCAAGGGATCTCAAGGAGAGTTGATTGCTCCTCACTCCTTCTTTTTTCAAACTGTTGATGAGTTCGTAACAACCAGATTGAATCCAAGGGAAAATACATCAGGAATTAAAGTAACAGGTCTGGGCAAACAGGAAATTTTTGCTCAATTCAATCAAAGTGTAAATGCAACTGTATTAACCACAGCAAATTTCTATGCTTACGAGCGGGCAAACAACAGTTTCGAGTTCGATCGTTTGATGGATTCCAGTTTGGTCTATGATGAAAATCTCAAGAAACTGACCTTAAAGCCTGCAACTGGAAGACTAAAGTTTGGCACCACTTACAATGTAACTCTAAAGGATGTTTCCAGTACCTTGAATGGAAGGATTGGAATCGTAAACTGGAGTTTTACAACCGATGACATTCGTGTCAGTGCAAGTATTCCCAGTCAGGATAGTTTGAATGTCTCTACGGGTACTGATGTAAGCATTCTCTTTCAAGCCCCTGTGAATCGTGAAACTGTCTCCGGGAACGTGAAACTCAGAAAGGCTTTTGGAACACAGCAAGAGTTCTTCTTTAAAGGGGAACCAACTTTTTCTGAAGGTGATACAAGGGTGACTTTTCGAACGAAAATCGGAGCAGGGGACATAGGGCTGGACAATCGTAGCAGCTACGAAATACTGGTTGAGGGTGTTCGTACAACTCAAAGCGAAGTCTTCAAAACATTTCGTGCTACCTTTCAAACCGAGTAGAATACTCGGGTAGTGAATTCTCAAAATCTTCAGATAGCCAAAGACATTCTTTACTGGTACGACCAAAACAAGCGGGATTTGCCATGGAGAAAATCCAAAGACCCCTATTCAATTTTGGTGAGTGAAATTATGCTTCAACAAACTCGTGTTGAAGCAGTTAAGGCAAAGTACAGTAAGTTTCTTGAGCAGTTTCCTGACTTGCAAACTTTGGCCAATGTTTCTGAGGAGTCATTGCTAAAAGCCTGGCAGGGTTTGGGATATTATCGAAGAGCCCGTAATCTTCAAAAAGCTTGCCAGGAAGTGGACCGGCGATTTCAAGGGAAGTTCCCCTGCACATCGTCAGATTTGAAGGACTTGTCGGGAATTGGAGAATACACGGCCGCTGCTGTAGCAAGCATAGCCTTTGAAGAAGTAGTTCCTGTGATTGATGGCAACGTGATTCGAATAGTAAGTCGCATTTTCGCCATAGGCGGAGACCCCTACAAGGCTGCTACGAGAAAACTGATTCAGGAAAAATTTGAAAGTGGTTTCTTTGTGAAAGAACGACCTGGTGATTTCAATCAGGCGATGATGGAGCTGGGGGCGATACAATGCACTCCCAAATCTCCGGATTGTGAAAATTGCGTCGTTCAATCTCATTGCCTGGCCTATGAAAAAGACTTGGTAAACTCTTTACCAGAGTTAAAAAAGAAAGAGAAGTCGATTCCTGTTTACTTGTATTTGCTTCTTTCAGATGCAAACAAAGAAGGCCGAGTGACTACTAAAACCTGGAAGGGATATCAATCAGGATTCTTGATGGTACCCTTTGTTGAGTTAGGTGAGGAATGCTCTGATGATCAGTTGAGAAAGCTCTTTGAAGAGAACTGGTCCATAAGCCTGGGTGAATTCAGACGAGGGAAGGAATTTACCCATGGGATTACCAGGTATCGAATCAGGGTTATTCCCTTGCTTGAGCAAGGATATAGTGATAAAGCTTACCCTTTGGACAAACCAATCAATACTCTGTTGCAAAAGTCTTTAACCAGGAATCCATGCTAAAAAACTTAGTTCTCTTTATAGTACTATTTCAATCGATTGAAGCATTTGGACAAGTCTGTGGTAGTGCATTTCAAAAACTAATTTCCAATCAGGGAAAATCTATTTCAAAAATCGAGTTTCAGGTTCAGGCCGCCAACGCGACTGTGGGTACCCAATTCCAATTTCCGACCTATAACTTCTTGAATAATCAGGTTCAAAATATTGGCGCAACGGTCCGCTACTATGCACCATCCGTTGCTGGCACTTCGATGAGTATCTGGGTTGCTGATGATCAATGGAATGCAAGCAGTCCAAACTTGCTAAATCATCAAGGTGTGAACTCACAAAATCTCTCCATTCTTCAGGCTGATCGAGCTTCGACAATCTCTGAAATTGCCCAGGTTCTTGAGCAGGTTGTGATGCCTGTAATGGAGGGTTTGTTTGGCTCTATTCCCGACCCTGAGAATACTCCCTACACCGGAGTTCACTTTCTACTCTACGATATTCGGGACGATTTTGAAGTTTCAGGAACCTTTGTAGGGGGCTACTTTCTACCTGACGATCAGGAAAACCCCGGATTGAATTTGCTTCATATGGATATCAATCCCTTGATTCCCAGTGATCGGGAGACTGAGCATCCAATTCCTCGTGATGATTTCTACCATACACTTGTTCATGAGCTTTTCCATCTCTTTCACTTTCACAAAGCTGGTGACTCCCGCACCTGGTACTCCATAGGGGCCTGGATTGTAGAGGGAACAGCTCAATTTGCAATTCACCGGGTTTTAAAAGGTCTTAGCTATCCGGGCTCAACAGAAAAAATCTTGAAGGAACCGGAAAGATCGGTTTCTCAAATTCCATTTTATTTACAAAGTCCCAACACTACCTACCTTTTGGACTTCAATGATGGATTAAGGCAAATACCGGTCGAATACTATGGTCTTGGATATCTATTTTTCACTTATCTTTGGAATCAGCTTGGTGATACTGATGAAAAGCGTGACGCAGTTTTTAGCAAGCTACTTCAACGGAATGTCCAGGGTTCAGCAGCTTTTAAGAGAGTTCTTTCAGAAGAAGGTTTTGACTTCAACTCGATTTACGAAGACTTCGTTTTAGCTCAGTATTTTGACACTCCCGAGTATTCTCTTGATTTTGTAAAAATCCATGATCAAGGCAAGAAAACTAAGGTTCAATTGGATCCGTTTTCCAGTGTCGAAATTGATCAACTGCCACAATCCAGTCTCGCTATTGTTCATCCCTACGACGTTCGCTATCTTGAAATCAAAAATCTCTCTGAAAATACTATGCGTCTGGATCTCGAAAGCCAGTGTCCGGATCAGCCGGACCCCTGTGGTAGCTGTAGTAGTCCCAGAGAGTTTGAGTTAGCACTTCTGCCTTCCCGAGACAGACTTCTTGCCTGTACATCCACAGCTGATTACTACGAATGCGTGAATCAGAGTCTGAATGAACAGTTTCGCTTGAGCGGAACCAGATTTGGTCTGGATGTTAACCCTGGTACTCATACATTGGCATTCTGGACTACCAAAGACAGTGCGCCCCAGAGTTGTTCCCAAGGATTTCATAAATTTGCATTGAGGAGTAGCTCAACAGTACAAGATCCTCCCACGGGTTTTGATTCAAATCCCTCCTTAAGGATTCAATCCAATACTCTGAACTTTGAATTTGATGTTAGCGATCCGGAGAGTTTTAGTCTTGATTTCAGGGTCAAACGAAATGGTGTGAGTCAGAAACTCAACAGCTCCACTCAAACATCTACAAGGACTAATAGTATTGAGATTCAATGGCATTATCTGGAAGATTTTTCTACTGTCGAAGGTTTGGATTATGAGTTTCTTCTTTTTGAAAAGGATTCGATTAACCTGCTTGATCGCTTTCGCTTCCATTCCTTCTCTACATTTCCTGTCCAGCGCAGTAGCTATGGGTTAAGTTTAAACCCGGGCTGGAATATGATCGCCCTTCATCCCGATTCAAGCTCACTCAATTACCTGGATCTTCAAAGTCTGTTAAACTCCAATGTTCAAAGCTCATCCCATTGTGCCTACTACTTCGATGAGCGGTTTTACGGCATTCCTGTTTTGCAAAATACCTGTGAATCACAGGAAAAGTCAGGCTGGCAAACCAGACCCTGGTCAGGGACTGAAGCTCTCTTTGTTCATAGCAACACTTCTCAGCAAATTGAGATTTTGAGTTTTGATCGTGTTCGCAATCGATTACCGCTAAAAATTGGTTGGAATCTGGCAGGTTTGAATCGAAATCAAAGTTTGGAAGAATTAAGTAACAGCCTTCCGGGGAGTGTTCCTTTGATCTTTCACTGGAGTTCAGATGAGCAGAGATGGCTTCAAACGGTTTTGTATGGTGAAAACGCTTCCAATGGATTTTCAACCCAGAGTATCTTTTCAAGAGGTCAGGCCTTCTGGATTTATAATCTGATTCAACGAGAGTATCAGTATCCGGGAAATTGAATCAGGTTTTAGCGTTTGAGCGTATTTTGTCGATAGGATAGATTAGACTCACTATTAAAAGGAAGTTCATGTGAGATGTATGATTAATTCCTCTCGAGACAGGATTGAGAAATACACCAAAGAAGTATTGAAGATCGATTCTGATTCCAAATTGTCTGAGGTTCCAAAACAAGCACTGGATCAAAATGTCGTTTATCTTGCCAGACCATCTCTGAGTGACAATGAGATCGATTTTCTAAAGGCACAATTGAAACTGGATCATGAACTTACTGTAGTTTGTTCAGATGGCGTTTATCTTCAAAAGCATGAGGACGTTCATCGCTTTGTTGAAATCATGACTGAGCGCTCAAAAGCGGAAAAAGTTCGCATGCAAGAGCGAAACAAAGTCGTTCAAAGTGAACCACCCGCGAGACTTACTGTAGAGCCGAGTATTCTTTGCAATCTGAAGTGTCCCCATTGTTCTACTGGTTTGCGTATTTTACAAAGAGAGTCCCGTCACATTAATCCAGAGATAGCGAAGTCAGTGATACGACAAACTGAGGGGAAGTCACTTGCTTTGACTCTCCCTCACGAAGGTGAACCTTTTATTCATCCGGACATCGTCTTTGATATCGCACAAGAAGCAAAACAGCTTTATATGAATGTGGATGTAGCCACCAATGGACATTACTTTAGCGATCAGGTGCTCGAGAGCATTCTTGACCATCGAATTGACTCTATTACTGTGACAATCGATGGAATGACGGAGGAGACTTATACGAAGTACCGCGCTGGTGGGTCATTGAAAAAAGTAACGGACGGCTTGAAGAAATTATCTGAAATGAAGAAGGAAAGAGGCTGGTTGACCCCGCATATTCGCGTTCAAATGATCATGATGCGCCACAATATTCACGAATACCCAAAACTCAAGGAGTTCGCCAGAGAAATCGGAGCTGATTCGCACGGTTTGAAAACGATGGCCTTGATTAATTTTGATCAAAAGGAGGAGTGGCTCCCTGAGGATAGTTCAAAGATTCGCAAGCGCTATCATTTCGATCGTGAAGAGGATTATCAGGAGAAATTTGATACACAGTATGATTGTCGGGTTCCTTGGGAAAATATCTGGATTAACTCCGATGGAAAGATTCTGGGCTGTACTTTTGACTGGCAATCCCAATATGCCATTGATCAGATTGATGAAAATACAAATTTGATGGAACTTTGGAATTGTGCGGGGTATCTTAAATTCAGAGAACAACTACTGGAAGGCATCAACAAAGCCCCATTGTGCAAGGCAAGATGCAAGGGCGACTTTGATACTTCCCATCTAGAGATACCTGAATAAATGAGTGATTCCAATTCCGCCAGAAATTTTGCATTGCTGGGTTTTGCAATGGGTCTGGTTTCTATCCCGGCAAGTGTAATTATCCTGGGTTTGTTTCCCTCAATCCTGGGCTTTGCCAGTTCCATGGCAGCCAGGAATCGACAAGCCCCTTGGTGGATGACTCTACCGGGTTTTTTCTGTTCAGCCATCGGTATTGCCAGCTCTGCTTTGATGACCCTTGCCTATGTTATTGCCCTGGGTTCCGGTGAAGGTAATGCACTGAAAAGCCAATGGGTAGGAGTGCGCTGTCCAGATTTTAATTTTGAAAGCAGCGATGGAAGGGTGACTACCCTTGCAGATTACAAGGGGAAGCCACTGGTTATTGTACAGTTTGCTACCTGGTGTCCGCCCTGTGTAGCCGAAATTCCTGACTTGAATCGTCTGAACAAGAGTGAGCGTCTCAATATTTTTGCTATGAGTAATGAGGATATGCAGACCATCAAAGGTGGCATTAAGAAATTCCAAATGGAATATCCTGTGGGTCAAATCAAAACAAAGCACCCGGCATTCTCACAGGTTCAGTACATACCCAATGCATTCATTCTCAACGCTGATGGCGTGATTCAGGATGTCTTGAGTGGCGGTCACAGCTATGAAGACTTCAAGAAGGCTGTGTTTGAAACCACGGTGACAGAAAGAGCTTCTGACAGCCCGAAAGAGAAAGACTGGAAAGACAAGTTAACAGAGTTCGTTCACTCACTTAAGCTTTGATGAGATTGGTCTCAATGGCGCTGAACCGGTCCTATGATATGGTAGGTGTTACTACCATACAGGACTTTTCTGAGAAATTCTCCTGTTCTTGCATCCGCTACATAGAGTGCATTTCGTCCAAATGAATCGCGACCAAAAATGTGGATTTGGTGATCAACCATAGTTGGAGCTAATTGAAACGCTCGCAGGTCACTTAAGTGTCCCAGTTGTTGAACTGCTCCCGTATGTGAATCCATGATGCCAAATAGCAAAGTCTTCATGACGCAACAAATCTACAGTTGGTCTCCATCTCTCCCAACGTCCAGGCCCAAAACCCTTATCAAGTGTAGTTCCTAAAAACCCAAATCCAATTTTCATATAAATATATAATTTTGGAATCGTTATGAGATTGAAAAGATCATACAAAATATCAATATTAATGCATGTTACAGTATGTTTTAGAGCTTCTCGAGAAAACTTGGCACGATCCCTGCCATAGGGAAAATGACACAAAGAACAAGCAACAGGGAAACTGTTAGCGAACAGATCAAAGGAAAGCTCATGAAAGAACAAAGCTATTTGGAATTGGGACAAGTGCAAGCTGGAGGGACCAGCATTAAGGCCTGGACAAGAGGTGTACCGGTGGATGAAAAGGCGATTACCCAGCTACAAAATACCGCCAGTCTACCAATAGTTCATCCTCACCTTGCAGTGATGCCTGATGTTCACTTTGGACTGGGGGCCACTATTGGATCGGTTATTCCAACTTTGAATGCAATTATTCCGGCAGCTGTGGGAGTTGATATTGGCTGTGGAATGATGGCAGTTCAAACAAGCCTGAATGCCAGTGATTTACCCGATGACTTGAAAGGAATGCGAACAAGCATTGAACGACGAGTTCCTCATGGTAAGACAAAGGGAAGGCATGATCGTGGAGCCTGGGGTGAAATCCCGAATGCCCAGATCAATGTTTGGCGTAACGGGCTTGAGCAGAAATTCAGAGATATTTGTGAGAAGCATCCCAAGATTGGTAAAAGGGTCAATCACGTGAATCACCTGGGAACTCTGGGTACCGGGAATCACTTCATTGAAGTCTGTCTGGATGAGATGAATCAGGTTTGGTTTGTTCTACACAGTGGATCTCGTGGAGTTGGTAATCGTATCGGGACATACTTTATCTCTCTTGCCAGAGAAGATATGGAGCGTCATATGAGAAATCTGCCGGATCGTGATTTGTCCTATTTTGAAGAAGGTTCAACTCTCTTTCATGATTATGTGGAGGCTGTTGGCTGGGCTCAGGATTTTGCGAAGGAAAATCGAGCCTTGATGATGGAAGCTGTAATTGAAGCTGTTGCCAAGACGCCAGGAATTCCTCCTTTCAAAGCAAAACTTCAGGCTGTGAATTGTCACCACAACTACGTACAAAAGGAATCACACTTTGATAAGGAACTTTGGGTTACGAGAAAAGGTGCGGTAAGAGCAGGAGTCGGTGAATTCGGTATTATTCCGGGGAGTATGGGAGATCGAAGCTTCATTGTGAAAGGCAAAGGGAATGAGGATAGCTTTTGCAGTTGCTCTCATGGAGCGGGAAGGGTCTTGTCAAGGAGACAGGCCAAGAAGCAGTTTAGTGTGAAGGATCATGAGCAAGCCACGAAAGGAGTTGAGTGCCGAAAGGATGAAAAAGTTCTGGACGAGACTCCCAAGGCTTATAAGGATATTGAGAAAGTCATGGCTGCTCAAAGTGACTTGATTGAGATTGTGCATACACTCAAGCAAGTTGTTTGTGTGAAAGGATAAGAAGGTGGAGCCCATCAAAATTGATGGAAGCTTTGGTGAAGGTGGTGGACAGATTCTAAGGACTTCCTTGAGTCTGTCCATGATCACTCAAACTCCCATTCATATAGTTAACATAAGATCAGGTAGAAAGAAGCCTGGATTGATGAGACAACATCTCACCTGCGTAAAGGCCGCGACGAGAATTAGCAACGCCAGTGCTGAGGGGGCCGGTTTGGGTTCCCAGGAGCTGGTGTTTGAGCCTCAAGAGATTCAATCGGGACATTATTCATTCAATACAGAAGGTGCAGGTAGCACCAGTTTGGTTTTTCAGACTGTGTTTCCAGCATTGATGCTGCAAGATAGACCTTCAGAAGTTGAATTTCGTGGAGGGACTCACAATCCAATGGCGCCCCCCTTTGATTATCTTGAAGACTGCTTTTTGCCCTTGGTTTCAAAGCTTGGATTTCACGCTGATTTGCAGATGGTTAGTCCCGGGTTTTACCCTGCTGGAGGTGGTTACTTCAGAGCAAGTATTCAATCTAGAACTGAGCTTGAATCCCCTTTTGATTTTGAACCGGATGATAGTGTCGGGGTCCTTGGTGCGAGAATCTATCATGCCAATCTTCCAGATCATATTGCACAGAGAGAAGCTAGGCAAATCAAGAATCTTTTGAAGTGTAATGAAGTGGAGATTCGGGAATGCAGTGGGCCAGGACCGGGAAATGTGGTCGTCATTGTGGTGAAAACAAGAATCGGAAAAGAGATGTTTTTTGGATTTGCGCGCCGCGGTCTGAAGGCCGAAGAACTGGTAAGAAAAGTTGTGAACGAAACCCGGGGCTTTTTGAACTGCAAGGTGAGCGTGGGAGAACACCTCGCAGACCAATTGCTGCTACCTTTAGCTCTATGTAGTCAGGATGGTGGCTTTGAAACTGTCTCGCCCAGTATGCATACCCTCACTAACATTGAAGTGATTCAGAAGTTTCTTCCGGTGAAGTTTGCCATTACCAAAATGGAGAATGGGCAAACCAGGATTGACTGCAAGAAGGAAAGAGAATGAGTTAGCTCTTTCTATCAAGACTATAATCTATAGTCACTCCCCAAAATACCTGGCAAAGTAACAGTCATCAAAATACTGCCCATTGAGCTTCCGGCTCTTTCTCTCGGTTCCGTAGTGCTCAAAACCAAGAGACTTGGCGATGTGAATAGCGCTTTTGTCCGTGGAGGAAATCATCACGCGAATCATCTCGCACCAGTCGAGCGTTTTGCCCCGATTCATAACTTCCAAAGCCAGAGACCTTCCGACTCCCTGATTTCGATGCTCCTCTTTAACATAGTAACCCCAGAGAGTGGCCTTGTGAAGAATGCTGCTTTTGCGGGTATCTCGCTTAAAACCAAGCATTCCCACCAATTCCCCTCCCACAAAGGAACCCATAATGAAGTCCTGTGAATCGATGGGTTTGTGTAGCAGTGCAATAACCTTTTCTTTGGGTGCCTCTTTGAAGTCTTTCGCGACTGTACCAACCGACTGAGGTTCATTATCAAGATGAGATTGTCTAAGCGCTCGAAATTCCAGATAATCGTTTTCATTCAGTTCGCGTACAAGAATTGATTTTTTCATTAGCGACTCCAGTTTGTTGTTTGATGTACACATCTTAACCTGAATCCTGTAAAGACTGAGTAAGACTAAATGCCTTTGTAGTTTGCTCTAATGTGAATCAAGAATTCAGTAAGTCTGGGTTACTCGCAATTTCCGCGGTTCAGAAAGAAGGATTCGATGTATACTTCGAATATGAGTTCCAATGCCCAGAGAAACCACCTCAAGGTTGTCAGTTCCCAAACCGAGTTACCGGAAGAAGGCAAACGTCAGATTCTTGCGATAATGTTTTCTGATATCACGGGCTAATCTTCCATGATGGGAAAGGATGAGAACCTGGCCTTTGAGCTGTTGGACGATCACAATCAATTGGTTGTTCCTCATATCGAAGCTCACGAAGGTAAAATCCTGAAGTTCATTGGCGATGCCGTATTGGCTTCTTTTGATAGCGCCGTACAAGCAAGTGTATGTGCCCTATCAATTTAAGAAGCTTTTTATGGGCGAAATAAACATCGCAATCTCAAAGAAAAAATTTGGATTCGGATTGGAATCCATGGGCTCTCTGGATCTGAAAAACATACAGTATCCAGTCAATGGTTATCGGATTTTGACTCCTTCCAGTGGTAATCCTTTTTTCAGGAAAATTTTACAGTACACAAGGAATACATCCTCAAGGCTCGGGAAATACCCCAAACTAAACCAAAATAGACCAGTTTACTGGTGGGAATGCATCGGAATTGAAACCGTTGTATAATTGATTTCATAACGATATGAACCTGCTTCTTTTTATCATCCTCGGAATATCCAGCTTTGCTCAATCAGAGCTTCGGCTGGCTGTGGCCTCTAACTTCATGAAACCCATGAAGGCAATCAAGACAGTTTGGGAACAGAGTTCTGAAATCAAGCTGACTCTGATTTTTGGCTCTTCTGGTAAACTCTATTCACAAATCACTCATGGAGCACCTTACGATATCTTCTTCAGTGCAGATCAGGAGAAAATAGAAGCTTTAATCAGGAACAAGATTGGTCTTCTGGATAGCCGATTTACTTATGCTCAGGGTCAGTTGGCTCTTTGGTCAGCAAAGGAGACTGAATTAAGTTCTGAAACTCTAAGTAGTTCAAGGATTAGAAAGATTGCCATAGCGAATCCTCGCCTGGCGCCTTACGGCGCCGCCGCTGCGGAAGCACTAACGAAGCTTGGACTTTGGGATCATCTCAAATCAAAACTGGTTTATGGTGAAAGCATCTCTCAAGCTTATCAGTTTGTGTACACCAAAAACGCTGATTTGGGTTTGCTTGCTTACTCACAACTAACTGAAAAACCCAAAGAGATCTGGTTACTCCCTCAATCGCTTTATGAACCTGTGCTTCAGGACGCTATGATTATCAAGGACTCCCAAGCCTCCCGGAACTTGATAGAGTTCATTCAAAGTGAGGATATCCTTCGATTGATTGAATCCCATGGTTATCTAATCAATACAAAGGGAATTTAGTTTGAGTCTGAGTTCTGAGGATATACAAGCAATCGTCTTAAGCTTAAAGTTAGCTACGGTTGTTACGAGTTTGTTACTTGTTTTCGGGATTCCCGTTGCCTGGTGGTTGTCTCAATCAAAATCTCCATGGAAGACACTGATTCAGTCTTTGCTTGCTTTACCACTCGTTTTGCCTCCAACTGTCCTAGGGTTCTATCTTCTACTTCTCATGGGGCCCGATGGTTGGCTGGGAAAGTTATTTCAGATGACTGGTTTGCCGAGTTTGAGCTTTACTTTTTGGGGATTGGTCTTTGCTTCATTAATCTTCTCAGCTCCCTTTGTTATCCAACCGCTACAGAACTCTTTCGAAGCAATAGGCAAGCGACCTTTGGAGCTGGCTGCCAGTGCAGGAGCAAATCCTTTGGATAGTTTTCTTACAGTAGTTTTTCCCTTGGCAAAGCCTGGGATTCTGACGGCAACGATTCTGGGTTTTATACATACCATTGGTGAGTTTGGAGTGGTGCTAATGATTGGAGGAAGTATCCCGGGAGAAACCCGTGTGGTTTCCGTACAAATCTATGAACATGTTGAAGCTCTTCAATATTCCGCGGCACATGCTTTGTCCTTGAGTATGGTTATATTTTCTTTTGCTACTTTGCTGGTATTGAACTCCTTACAAAAGAAACGGTACACGCTTTTTTAGGCGAACTCGCTTCGCTCGTCAGGCATATTCATGAGAATGCAGATTGACCACTCTTATGTTAACTTCAAACTTAAGGTAGATTTAGAGCTTCCCAATCAAGGTGTAATCGGAATTGTCGGTGAATCAGGTTCTGGAAAAACGACATTTTTACGTTGTATTGCAGGACTGACCCGACCGGAAAAAGCCCTAATCGAAATTCAGGGTCAAGTCTGGCAGGATAAATCACACTTTCTTCCCGTGTACAGGCGAGAGCTTGGTATAGTCTTTCAGGAATCAAGCCTGCTTGCTCATTTGACGGGACTTCAAAATATCGAGTACTCAAAAAAGCGGGCACGCTCGCTAAACTCAGGAATTGAGCTCAATGAACTGATTGATTTGATGGAAATCAGAGACTGCTTGAATAAATATCCTTCAGAACTTTCCGGTGGTCAAAGACAGCGAATAGCTATTGTGCGTGCTCTGGCATCAAACCCTGCTCTATTACTCATGGATGAACCCCTTTCTTCTCTGGATGATTCCAGAAAACAAAAGCTCATACCCTATATTCAAAGACTTAAGAACAAACTTGATATTCCTGTACTTTATGTCAGTCATAGCTTGTCCGAGATCAATCAAATTTCAGATTCAGTTTTGAGATTTTCCAATGGTGAAATCATTAGCCATGAGAGTTTTCTAAAAAATTCGAATACAAAATCTAGCGATCAAAATACGAACCTCTCTACTGGAGAGATTTTGAGAGAAGCTACTGAAGAAGATTTTGATTCCCTGTGGCCTATGATTCAGGAAGTCATTAGTGAAGGTAAGACTTACAGCATATGTAGGGATATGTCTTTTGAAGAAGCGAAAGCCTGGTGGCTGAATCCAGAATACAAAACCTGGGTGTTTGAAGTAGAAAAACAGATTTTGGGAACTTACTACCTGAAAGCCAATCAAAAGGGTGGCGGTTCTCATGTCTGCAATTGCGCCTACATGGTCTCGAGTCGATCCAGGGGCATGGGAATTGCGCGCAAGATGTGTCTTCATTCGCAGCAAGTTGCAAGAAAGGAAGGCTATCTGGCGATGCAATTTAACTTTGTTGTTTCTACAAACTCTTCAGCTGTGAGTTTATGGAAAAGTCTAGGCTTTGATATTATAGGTCGCATTCCACAAGGATTTCGACATCCAGATGAAGGTTTGGTCGACGCTTTGATATTTTATAAAAATCTGCTTCACAATGATGAGTGAATGAAGGAAGAAGAGTTTTTCATTGAGACAAGAAAAGGGACAGTCTATGCGAAGTCCTGGAGTTCCAATGAACAGGGAACTCAACCAGTCCTTTTGATGCTTCATGACTCATTGGGATGCGTAAAATTATGGAGAGAGTTCGCTAAGCATTTGGCCGAATCAACGGATCACAGGGTGATTGCCTATGACCGTCCTGGTTATGGACGATCCGAGGCAGTTTTAGAAATGCCTGCCCTTAACTTTATTGAGGCAGAGTCTCAGGAGAGTTTTCAGGAAGTTTTGAACTTTTTTGAAATAGATCAGTTCATTGTAATCGGTCACAGTGTGGGTGGCTCCATGGGCATCTGCATAGCAGCGACTCAACCAGGCTGTCAGGGAGTTGTGTCTATTTCTGCTCAGACTTTTGTGGAGAAAAGAACTCACGAGGGATTGATAGAAGCCATGAAACGTTTTTCCAGACCGGGTCAATTGGACAAGTTGATTCGTTATCATGGTGATAAGGCAAACTGGGTGTTGCAATCCTGGTTAGAGACCTGGCTGAACAAGAAGTTTGAAACCTGGAATCTATCGGGAGTATTGGTCAATGTAAAGGTCCCCATTCTGGCGATTCATGGTGAAGATGATGAATACGGAAGCGTAGCTTTTGTGGACTTTATGGAGAAGTTTGCAGGCTCTCAAGTCAGAAAACTTATCATTCGAGACTGTGGTCATATGCCCCACCGTGAACATGAGGAAGTGGTTTTAAATGAAATCAGAGACTTTCTGCCCATTTTAAATAGTCGCTCCCAGTCCGTTTGAGTCGAAATTGAGTAAGTGTCTGTGAAAGACCAAATCCAGGAATTCGGGTACTAATACGCCATGAAAGCAATAGGCTCTATATTTTACCCGGCGTCTGGAAATCCAAAAAGGTAAAATCCCCTATAGAGGTCTTAGCTCAAAATAGCTAGTTAAGCACTCATCAAAATTACACTGGTAGAGTCAAAGACTACTATGGCTTGATCTGCTTCACTCAAGCCGAGTCTTTCCAGTTTCTCATTATCTACCACGGCACATACGGTCTTTCCTTCTCCAATGTCGAGAATGACTTCGCTTTGATCAGTGCCTCTGTGAATCAGGACCACTGTCCCATTCAATTGGTTAGGATATTCTTGAGCCTTTGAAGCTACTTTCTCAAGTTTCAGCCAGGATGCCTTCACCAGGGCGTAAACTTGACTACCAGATTCGAGCTGCATGTCTTCCAGTGAATGATTGGTAATCGTTGCTTGTATGACTTGTCTTGCATTTATTCTTATATCCAAAACGGCGTTCACGGTATCCATTTCAAGTTCACTGACAGTTCCCAAAAACTGGTTTCTTGCGCTCGTCATTCTTTGCTCGGCTCCAGTAAAGTTCGCCAGGTCCTGAAGAGAACTTACAGATTCACCCAATTGCGCGACGAACTCGCTATGAAGTTGTTCGACTTTGTGATAGCCGTTCAGGACTTCAAGTCCAAAATCTGTAAGTGATGCCCCTCCACCACTTGAGCCACCAGTGCTTTTGGAGACTATCTGTTGACTGGATAGATTGTTTAAAGAAGCAATCTTGTTCCAGGCTGTCCTGTAGCTAACTCCTGCCAACTTTGAAGCCCGGGTTATAGAACCAGTGGAGTGAATAGCGTCCAATAGCTTGATGAGATCATGGGAGAGTAGAGCTTTATTCTCTTTAATCAGACTTATCGTTGCATTTAATTTGGTATCACTCATAGGAGACTGCCAGATCAGGCTTTCAAAAGATTTTAAACCTTTTTTGCGATTAAGAACAGAGTCTCGCCTGTCGGGTTCCACTCAGTGGAAATTTCAAATCCGCAGTCTTTGTGAATTTGTATTACAAATTGACTACTAAGTGCTTGAACATAGGGGAATAAGCCGAGCTTGTAGCAAACGGGCCAAATCCATCGAAACAACTTAAAGAAGTCATCAATACAGGCTGTGCTTGAAACCACATAGCCACCGCTCTTGAGAGAGCTATGAATTCTCTGGATCAGGTTTTTTGGGTCTTTTACCAAATGAAGGATACTGTGGGCCATAACCATGTCGTAGCACTCAACTCCCAGTTCTGCGGTTTCACAATCTTCCTGAATAAACTCAACGTTCTCTACGTGTTGAGCTTTAGCCTTTTGCTTTGCAATTTCAATCATTTCACCAGAGAAGTCAGTCGCTTTGATGGATTGAACTCTCCCTGCATGGAAAAGAGCAGTGGTTCCTGAGCCACACCCAATCTCAAGAACCTTGTCTGTTGGATTGAGTAGTTCCGAGGTCATCTTTAATTTCTTGTTATAGATTGCTTCATCAGGAACCTTGAGTGCTGCGGCCAGGAAACTTCATGTTAATCAATCCACATTGGGAAGACAGATTCAGGCACTGGAATCAGAATTGGGTGTCACTCTGTTTGAAAAGGTCGGTAGAGGCTTTGAGATAACACCCACTGGACTTGAACTATTGGAGCATGTGGAACGAATGGCGGATGCTGCGAATCAACTATCTCTTACAGCATCCGGAAAGAGTCAGGAACTGACTGGCTTGGTAAGCATCTCCGCGAGTGAAGCCAATGCCGTCCTGGTTCTTCCAGAATTGCTCAAAGAATTCCAGCAGATGCATCCAGCGATTCAAATTGAAATTGTCTCCAGAAATGAGGCATCGGATCTTCTAAAAAGAGAAGCGGACCTGGCTATTCGAAATTTCGAACCAGAACACCCCGATTTGATTGGGAGGGAGTTGCCAAAGACTAGCGCTTCCCTCTATGCAAGTGCTGATTATCTTCAAAGTCTTGGGGATTTGGAGGATCTTTATTCCTATCAAAAGGCCGCCTTTGTCGGATTTGTTGATAACCGAAGATATATGGAGGGGCTTCAGGCATTAGGGCTGCCCATTGATGAATCAAACTTTCGCTGGATTACAAAAAGTCACTTGGCTCAATGGGAACTTGTAAAGAGTGGAGCCGGGATAGGAGTGATGATAGATGTAATCGCGTCCAAAGAAGCAAAAGTGACCCGCCTTCCCCATAAGATTCCTTCCTTTCCTGTAAAGAGCTGGCTCATTGCCCACAGAGAATTGAGAACCAATCGCAAGATTCGCCTTGTCTTTGATTTCTTGGTCAGCAAATACAGTGAGCTTCTCGAATCCCAATGACCTTCCATTGTGGAATACCCGGATTTTTTTTGGGCTTTTGGTCTGATCGGAAGTATATTGCCCTCATGGAAAAAGCAATGTTACTTCTGGGTCTTTGGACCATAATCTGTGGGCTTGTTGGTGTTGGTTCCCGGCTATTTGCCGTGAAAAAGGGGAAACTCAATCCTCAAAAATTTAAAATTTTGGAGGCCTCTGACATGCCTCCCTACGTTTTAAGAACGCACAAACACCTAACTAATCTTTTTGAGTTTCCCGTAATCTTTTACATGGTTTGTTTGTTGATTCTGGTCAAGGATCTCCCTGTTGACAATGCAGATCAAATGGCATGGATGTATGTGGGTTTTCGACTGATTCACAGTCTGATTCACTTAGGCCCGAATATCTTACCCTTAAGAACCCTGGCTTATGTGGGCTCACAGATCACTCTAGCGGTACTGGCGATTCACGCTTTGTTGAAATTAGGCTAGAAAAGAACAAATCCTCTCTTCAGTATGTCCGAGAGAACTATTGAAGCGAAATTTTATCTACTCTTCGAAGGGTAAATTAATTGACCCGGATTGGCTCAAGCCGGCCTTCCCGCGTTTTTATCATTATGATTTACTACGTTGTTTTGAGGTATTGGTAAATGCTATTGAGTTTCATCATTATGATTATGATTTGCGTTTGAATTCTCTGGAGATGATTGATTTTGAATCCCTGGATTTTCATGGAGTCCTGGATTTGGAAAAGGAAACTCTTTGTCAGGTGGATGAAAAATGGGAATTCAATAACATAGCTGATTTGCCACCAATTTTTTCCTGGATTTATATAGACGGGATTGCACAGAAAGTGAATCACAATCGCATCATTGATCTGGCTAAACGAATCCAATCCTTAGCTTGAAGTTCAAGTTCATCACCGAGTCAAGTTCAGGTATTCTTCAACCAGCCTGATGACATCAAGAAATACAGGATGAAACTCCCTGCTGTACTCCCCGTTTAACTCTAGCCAGAAGAATGAAAACTCCAGACCTTCTTCTTCGGGGCTACCACTGGCTTGATGAGACCAACACTCAAGATTATCCGGATGCTTGGATTGCACATGATAGAGGTGCCAAATGTGCTTTTCACTGGCACCATTTTCCCCTGGTCCTGCTCCGGTGATCCTCTCATAAATTCCTATCTTGGTGAGTATCCTTGCCTCTTCCAGACCAGATTCTTCTTTTAGTTCTCTTAGTGCAGCCCGGTCCGTTGATTCCCCGGGGTCTACAGTGCCTTTGGCAATTTGAAGCCCGATCAAAGGATGTCTAAAAGCTAACAATTCAAAATAACCATCAGTAGGTCGAATGACACAGGGACAAGCTTTATGAACAGTTTTCATTGAGGAATCCTTAACCGTGATGAAGTAAGATAGGATAAAACAGTTTACGAGACTTTCCTGGTGTGTGAAAGCAAGAAGGATTCAGATGATTGATCACGTCACAAGTCCTGTTAGAAATCTGCAAGTGAGTAAGGACTTTTATACGGCTTGTTTTGAAGTCTTGGGATTTAATCTTGAGTTTGGAGAAGAGAATGTTTTTTGGGCATTCAATACGGGAAATGCAACCTTGTTTGAGATAGCACAGTGTTCGCAGGATAAAGAACCAACAGCTGTACATATAGCTTTTCGAGTCGACTCAAAAGAAGCTATTCACGAGTTTTATGAGAAAGCAATCACTCTGGGTGCGAAGGACAACGGAAAGCCGGGACCCAGGCCTCAATATACTCCAAATTATTATGCTGCCTTTGTGTTGGATCCGGATGATAACAATATAGAAGTGATGATAGACAAGGCCTCGTAAGCAAAGAAATTCAGTGAATCATGGTTCTGGAAGAAGAAGCGATATTTCGCAAAGTCTTTAACTTGTCTGAAAAGGACAGGGTTGTCTTTGATGATGGGGGCTGGACAAGTCGGATCTATCTCTTTGATCAAGGTAGGTTTGTTATCAAATTCCCACGTAAGGAGAGCGTCAAGAAAGAGTATCAATACGAGGCTCAAACCTATGATTTGCTCAAGAGTCAAACCATTCTGGCGACTCCCCGTCTAGTGGAACTGGGTAAAGATGCCAGCTATCTGGCTTATGAAGGTGTTCAAGGAGTTAACTTTGAAAGCTACGGGAGAGCTAATGAGTTGCTTTACCAAAAAATGGGCTCGAAGCTTGGTGAATTCTTGTCCTGGCTTCATTCCCAAAAAGTTGAAAACTATCCTCAACAGAATCTGGATGAGCTGCAGTCAGAGTTGAATCATAAATTTAATCTGGTCAAATCAGTAGTCAGCAATAGACTCTCAAATGAGCAAATGAAAAAGCTTGAAAGTTTCGTTCTGGATGGCTATGTATCCGAGTTGAGTCGCTGGGTTCAGGAGAATGTATTTTGCCATGGAGATTTGGGTCCCTGGAATCTTGTGATTCAAGAGAGAGAAGAAATCGGAGTGATCGATTTCGGGGATTCTGGACTCTATGACCGATCTGTTGATTTTAGTTCACTAAACAATGCGGCAATATTGGGAGCTTGTCTGGATTCCTACGGTTCAGATTCGGTTTTGGAAAAGGCTGTTAGTTTGCGATGTCTCATGTTGCCTGTGGTGGAATTGCCTTATTATCATGGCAAAGGAAGAATGAAAGAGTTTGAGTTGAATCTAAATAGAATTGAGCAGAACATGATTGACTATCCCGAATATTTTAAATGAGAGATTCCCGAGTTTTAGATTAGATTCATCGTGTGATTGAAGAGACTGAAAAGGAATGTCCGGGATTGTTTCTGGCATACTATCTTTGTGGCAGTCAGCTCGATAATTCAGCGAACCGTCTGAGTGATATCGACTTGATACTGGTACCTCAAGAACCGGTTCCAACTGAGCTAAAGGCAAAATTTGATTCAGTTTATGAAAGAGTGTACAAGGTTCATGAGCCGGAGATTGGAATTTTGGTTCTTGAACTTAGCAGCCTTACTGATCTACCAGCCTATTCAAAGTTTGCCCTACACTTGCATGGAGTCGATTGCTTTCAGGACATTCCGCTGCAAAGTCTTGATAAGACAATTCAAACTTGCTGATTGTTTATACGGAAGAGGAAGAGAACCCATGGAGTGAACTGAGTCTTACTGTTGTGACCTCCTCTAATTGGTCTGCTTTGACTCTCGCGGATCTAAAGAAATCATATCAGGCAAAATCCGGAACCTCATCAAAGGGCAGGATTTTGATAGTAGATGATGACAGGTCCCTGTTAAGACTGGTTTCTCGAGCGCTTTCGCTTTCCGGTTATGAGGTTCATACTGCCGAAGACTCCGAAGAGACTTTAGAAATGCTTAGTACAATGCGGGCATTTGATGTTGCTTTGATTGACTTTGAATTGCCCGGAAAGAACGGGGCAGAGTTGATTGAGTTGTTTAAAAGCAAGAGTCCGTCCACCGTATTGATTGGTATTACCGCAAACTTCACCAAGGAGAGAACTGCAGAGTTTATTCATCATGGTGCTTTGACTGTTCTTGGTAAACCTTTGGATTTAAAAGCGCTCAGTCAGGTAATGAAGAAGCTGACTTTGGGAAATGTCGGTTTGTCTGGTAAAACAAAGAAGGCAGGAATTGGGAGGAAGTTACGGAGAACACTGGGACGATGGCAATTTCTTGTACTCATCTTTGGAGTTTTTGCTCCCGTATTGCTGTGGTTGATTTTCACCGGGGTTTTAATCCCACCGGGAGCCAAGTCTGAAGGATTTGTGGATCGTATAATTCGAGTCGGGGCTTCGCTTCTAAATCCATCTTCTCAATCCCGGGTCAATGACAAGTTAAATTGAGGATAGATAGGCGAGCAGGTCTTGAAGCTCTTGTTCATTGAAAGTGAAGGCCGGCATGACTCCCGGACCTGTAGCGATGGTTGACTTTATCACTTCTGTCGTCAAGCGGTTGGTGACTCCGGCAAATCCGGGTCCAACAATCTGCTCTGTAGTTGTACTGTGACAGAATCTGCAATTGTTGTGGTAAATCTGCTGACCTCCTACTGCGTCACCAGAGGAAGTGTAATTGTAGGAGAAGCTGTTTGAATAGGTCGTGGAACTTTTTTGACTATCGTTTAGTGTCAAACGTAATCGAATAGCTTCTTTGGTCTCTGATAGATCATTGGCAGCATCCCATGCAAGGTTTACAATACTGCCATGCGCAATGTTACTGGTAGGTCCACTCTGTATTGTTAGCGGCTGAAAATGTGTACCATCTTCACTATAGGCCAGGTTAAGAGAAGCTGCACCATTGGGGCTGTTGACTGTGAAGGAAATCTGGACTTGATTCTCAACCTGATTGATAGCTCAGTAGCATGAGCCGAGTGGACCCAATAACCCTGGGAACTGGTGAGTTAAGTAAGTGTTCCCACCGAGGAGTCAGGTTTGAGTCCATGACGGGAGTGGAAGAGGAACTGGTCCTGATAATAGGTATGAATCTGGTCTACTTCTGTATTCTCTGAAAGGTATTGCTGAACTGATTGTGTGCCCAAGGCCAGCATATGCCAACCGGGGTCCAGGGCAAAACACCACCCACAACAAACGAAATAGAGGATATAGATATTGTATCAGAACTACTGTGAGAAGAGGAGAATATCGGAAAGAACATTTCAAAACCGGTATGATCTTGAGTTGTACCAAGAATTCTTAATAAAGCAGAGATATTGTGTGAAAGCGAAGATGAATCGCTCCAGTGCTTAATCATCCAACCAGAGAATCTCAACGTGCTTGTTATTGAAAACAGGATCTATGAAGCTCCCCTTCTCAATGGCACGCATTCCTTCTGGTAAGCCCTGGATTTTGATTGGATCCTTGCTGGGAAGCCCACCTGAAGCGTAGAAGTCAACGAAGAGATTGATCAAATCCATACCGGCATCTTTCTGATCTGCAGGCCAATTAGCCAGTTGAATATCTGGACGACCAAAGACGCGCATACCACGAGTACTCATGGTAAGCCGGTCGTTCTCATTCGTTTGTAAAACTTGAATATGGTGAAAAGGACGAGGCTCTCCGGGTTGAAAAAAGAGTTCAGTCCATCTCTCAGCGGAAAACATCTGATAACTCTGTACATCCAGCACACACTGAGCTCCCATATCAATTACAGCCTGCGTTAACCCAATTGAATTCTTGAGATAATCCAGACTTTCCGTGTCATCAAATTCTGCCCGGAGTATAGCAACCAGCTGTGAATCACAAGCTGTCTTGTAGAGCTTGGGCCAGGATTCTTTCAGAATCTCCCCCATAGTTCCTGAAGTGAATTGCTCAACAAACTGCTTTTGCTCTGGCTCAGCTTTGGAAAAGAAGCGCAGGTCAATTTCCGGGGATACATAATCCACCTTGTGAGTGGTTTCGCATACCTTGAGTTCGAAGTGCTCCAGTCCATAGATAATAGTAAAGAGAAGGGGTCTTTGATATTGACCTTGATAGCTATCTCGAGTCCATTTCTTCATCTGCTTCTTCCTGTGGGCTTATCATGACGATATTTTGATACAACTTTGTTACTGGTAATGTGATTCCAAAGGAAATCTTGATCATTTTACTGTTTCCGAGATGATAGACCGTTTGATCCTTTTCCTACGTCACCACCTGATCTGCCCTTTCCACCAGGGAATCAAATGCGAGCTTTTGAGGTGAGCCGGGAAGCATACCTGGAATGTTTGGAAAAATGGAGATAAAGGTCATGGAACTGAATTTGTCATTAGAAAAATTCAAGCTCAGTGGTAGTGCCTTTTCCTGAATAGGTACCTGAACTGTAATCAACTTTTCAGTAGTGCTTGTCACAGGATACTGAATGACACTCTCCAGTTCCTTGCGAGTCATACCCCAATGCATCTGACCCAGACCATTGGAGAAGTCTATCAGGCTGAAGTCAGAAACATCACCTGGATACCTTTGTGTTGGAGGAATTTTGGATGGGACTTTAGCTGCTGCAACTTCTCTTGTGGTGGATTCTCCTGCGGAAGGACGATTTTCCATTTCGTAGATCACAAAACCAGCCCCCACTAATAAAAAAGCGAGAGCGCTGAGATAGAGTAAGAAGACCGCTGGGCTTAGTGCCTGTTTTTCATTTTCCTTGTTCATATTGATGAATGCTATCCAGTAAAAACCACCGACTACGGGAACCTAATCCTAGCATGGACTGTCTCTTTAAGCGAAAGGAGCAATTCATGTACAAACTTATCGTAATATCAATTCTTGTCTCTATAGCAACTTCGCAAACAACATCTGCCAAAGCATTCTTTGATCCATTCAAAAAGCGAATAGAGAAGGAGCCTATACGCAAGATAAAACCAAAATTGCCCAAAAAACTTCCTCAACGAAAGAAGGTTATTATTCCTCCTTTAAACATCAAGGTCATAGGGTTTAGTCGAGCATCCTCACAATTATCAATCATCGTGTTGTACAAAGGAAACACCCATCTTCTTTATGAAGGTGACATTGTAAAAAATGAGTTTAGAGTCCAGAGAATCAGTGAAGATGTGGTGACTTTCATGAATCTTAAATCCAGCAAACGAGAATTTGTAGAGTATGGAATCAGTCGCTCCTAACTTTGACTGACCTGGTTGACAAGCTCTTTCCCCTGTTGAAAATCACTGAAATTTTGGAGTGTTGTTTGAGCTATATTGCTCAAGGCGCGATCTGTAAAAAAGGCTTGGTGCCCTGTGATGAGAACATTGGGGAATGTTGTCAGGCGGGCGAAAATATCATCTTGAATCACATGATTGGACAAGTCTTCAAAGAAAAGGTCCCCCTCTTCTTCATAGACATCGATTGCAAGACCTCCGATTTTTCCGGACTTTAATCCGTGAATCACTGCTCTTGCATCTACCAAAGCTCCCCGACTGGTGTTTACCAGGATAGCTCCCTGTTTCATCAGAGTAATGGAGTCTTCATTGATCATGTGATGGGATTGGGGTGTTAAGGGACAATGCAAGGAGATTATGTCGCTTTGTTGAATGAGTTCCTCAAGAGTGCAATAGTGAGTCTCCAGGTCTTGACTGGGGTAGGGGTCATAGCAAAGAATCTTGCAGCCGAATCCCTTTAAAATTTGGACAACGATCAAGCCAATTTTACCGGTCCCTACGACACCCACAGTCTTGTCATGTAAGTCAAATCCAAGCAATCCTTCCAGACTGAAATTCCCCTCTCTCACACGGTTGTAAGCACGGTGAAGTCGACGATTCAGGCAAAGTAGAAGTGCTAGTGTATGTTCTGCTACAGCATAGGGGGAATAAGCAGGCACGCGAACAACAGGAATGTTAAGTTCGCTGGCGGCTTTTAAGTCAACTTGATTGAAGCCTGCGCATCTCAAAGCAATAATTTTGACACCCATTTCTTTGAGCTCAGCCAAGACTTCTGCATTCAGCTCATCATTTACAAAGGCACACACTCCATCAAAACCCTTGGCTAGCGAGGCTGTTTGAAGTCTGAGTTTTGATTCAAAGTACTGAATTTCGAAGTTGTGGTTCTTGTTTTCCAGGGACAGGAATTGTTTATCTGTTGGACGAGTTGAAAAAACAGCTAGGCGCATAGGAAAGTACCTTCAATTTCTGTAAAAAGAAAAACCCCGCCAGGACGGCGGGGTATCTTGTTTTTCCTGCGATCACTTTTGTTGTAAAGTTTCGCAGACTTTTTTGACTTGGAGGCATAACGGCTCTTTAGTAGTAGAGCCATTTCCGCTCCGATTCTAGTCTTCTTTTTCTTCATGCTCCTCTCGTTTGTCAGGGTGAGTACGATCCAGAAAATCGGCAATTTTATGAAACAAATCCTCACTTACTTCGGAAATTTCATTATCCAATTCATGATAAGCATCTTTGTACTGATGTACAGAAAAGTGTTTTGCATTTCGTTTTAGAATTCGAATGGATTTACGTGCGAATACATAGCGATCACTCTTTTCGCCACCAAAGAAGGCAATTCCCTCAATGTCTGATGAGATCTTCCATTTCTGTGAAGCTTTGGCTGTGGCAAGAAGGTTTAGGCTGAAAAGAGGTACTTTAATCGGTGTGCTGGGTCGAATTGGATCCAGATGTGGATCCTGAGAGGGTACGAATTCCCTGCGGGTCAGAGTATCTTTTATAATCTTGAATTTGTCACCAAAAATAGCTTTGGGAGAGATCCCGGGAGCCAGGAGTATGACACGATCAGCCCACTCTTCTTCTGCCAGTGAATAAGCAGCCAGCCCACCTGTGGACCATCCAAGAACAATTCGATCACTTTCCTTGCTCTCTTCTATCCTTGCAAATTTTTCCCAATTTCTTTTGGCCAAAACCTTGATCTCGAGTTCAGGAAAGTAGCGATCACGAATTCTCGTATGGTTCATTGAACCTCCGGAACCACCCTGTCCTTGATAGTCAAAAGACAAAATTCGGTATCCCCGGTCTGACAAAAAATCAAAAAGTGGCTTGTGATTGAGCATGGAGTCACCAAGACCCTGCAGATATAGAATATTCCCCTTAAACTCTACTGTTTTATTTTCTTCAAAATACCCATAGCGAATCCGCTGTTCTCTTGTGAAGGGCAATTCAGGGTCGTAGTCAAACCAGTCCATCACCCATCCGGTGTATTTTGCCTGTTCCAGGGCAACTCTTTCTTCCAGGTACAAACTGTCAAAGAGTGAGCTCGTAGCCTGAAGATTGCTAATGATAGCGAATAAAATAATAATTCTGAGGGACTTCATGTTTACCTTCTTGCAAGAGGCCTGTAACTACGTCATGAGGCCCGAATTTGTTGCAAACCTGACAATATGGTCAATTGCGCTTCGACCCATAGCAAGCTTGGCTTCTCGTGCATTACCCCCAATATGAGGTGTCACCATCAGGCGTGGATGAGAGAGGAGCTTTTCATTTTTTGGTGGCTCTATCTCAAAAACATCCAGCGCTGCTCCTGATAAATGCTGTGATTCAAGGGCGTCGAGCAGATCGTTTTCGTTGATCAAAGCACCCCGAGCGGTGTTAATCAAAAAGCTGCCTTTGGGCATGGTTGCGAGATTGCCGGAATGTATGATCTTACTGGTAAGCTCAGTCAAAGGAACATGCAGGCTAAGAACTTCACTTCTTTGAAACAAGGTCTCCTGATCGACCATAGTGACATTCAACTCCTGAGCTTGCTGTGAACGGTCCTCAATATCACAGGCGAGCAAATTGACATCAAAACCCTGGAGAAGCTTTGCCAGTTGCTGTCCTACATTACCAAAACCAAGGATACCGATTGTTCTACCCTTGCAAAGAATTCCACCATCTTTTTCCCAGATTCCCTGTTTCAAAAGAAAGCCCTTCCAGAAGACGTTATGGGTCAGTCCAAGTAAAAAGCACAAAGCTAACTCAGCCACACACAGACGATTCACTCCGGGTGTAAAACCAAAATGAATTCCAGTATTCTGCAAGGCTTGCTGATCTACATTATCAAGGCCAACACCATACTTACTGACTACCTTCAAACGAGGAGCTTTTTGAATTGCTTTCTGGCTCAGTACTTCCGTTCCAAGAATCAATCCATCTGCATCTTCGATGAATTGCTCCATTTCCACAGAAGTGGCGACTCTGGATTCATTCCAATAGCTAACATGATCAAAGTGCTGCTCAAGTTCTGCGCGAAGTAAATTGTTTTTGCAGAAACTAAGCGAGCTGACTTTGATATGCACAATTACATCCGGTCCAGAGTTTCAATTCCAAGTAGCTGAAGCCCTCTCTTCAAAACCCGAGCAGTTAGAAGCGCCAGAGCCATTCTTGAAGCCCGGATTTCCGGGTCCTCTTCTTTGAGAATACTGACCTGATTGTAAAATGTGGCAAAACGACTGGAGAGATTGTAAACATAATCAGCAATGATATTGGGTCGGTAGAGAGAACTTGCTTGCTTCACCGCCTGATCAAAGCCAAGAATCTGAAGAGCAATTCTCTTTTCAAGATCATGGTGGATTGCGGGCTTCACCGATTCAGCAAGTTCACCAAACTGAGTCACATATTTTCTGTACATTGCCTGAATTCTGGCGTAAGAGTAAAGCAAATAAGGAGCACTGTTTCCTTCCAGGTTCAAAGCTTTTTCCCAGGTAAATGTGATATCAGAGCTAGGGTTCTGAGACAGATCCTGATACTTCACCGCAGCTGTACCTACAACTCTTGCGATTTCTTTTCTATAGTCTTCGGAATAGTCAGCTCCCTTGAGGGTCTCATCGAGCTTTTCAAAAGATCGGTTTTGAGCTTCATCAAGGAAGGACTTTAAACTGATAACCTGTCCCTCTTTGGTAGACATGATAGCCCCTTCACCAAATTTCATTAATCCAAAGGGAATGTGAACGAAGTCACACTCATAGCCCAGTTGACTGGAAATTGAAAAGACCTGTCTGAAATGAAGCTTCTGTCGATTGTCTGTTACGTACAGAATTTGAGCTGGCTTGTCATTATTGATTCTATCTTTGACCGTTGCAATATCAGTGGTGGAATACAAGAAAGATCCATCTCTCTTTTGCACTGGAATGGGAGGGAGTTCATCATTTTCAAAGAAGACAACCTGAGCACCTTCGCTCTCCTTGCATATGCCTTTGCTTTGAAGGTCACTCAATACACCGGCCAGGTCATCATTGTAGTGTGACTCACCGTAGGCTCTGTCGAACTTTACATCGAGACGATCGTAAACGGTTTGAAACTCTTCAAGAGAAATCTCTATGAACTTTTTCCAAAGCGAGTAGTTGGGTTCTTCCTTGCGCTGCAAGGCCGCAACTTCTGCTCTTGCTCTATCATTCAGACTTTCATCCTCTTTGGAGCGAGCAACAAAATCTTGATAAAGCTTTTCCAGAAACTCGATACTTTCCTTGGGAACACCATAGTCAGCATCAAAGTTCTTATAGGCGTAAAGAAGCTTCCCGAACTGCGTACCCCAGTCACCAAGATGATTGTCTGCAATGGTTTTGTAGCCGCGTGCCTGGAAGATTCTCTTGAGAGCATCGCCAATAATGGTCGATCGTAAGTGAGCCACATGCATGGTTTTGGCAATATTTGGCGAACTGTAGTCCAGGATAACGGTATAAGCCTCACTGAGTTGCTCCACTCCAAGATGCTCATCTTCACTAACTTTGGTGAGCATGTCATCAATGAAGGACTTCTTGAGATGAATATTGAGAAATCCTGGCGGTGCGACCTCAACCTTTTCAATGAGATTGTTTTCAGGAATGGAATTTTTGAATTCCTCGGCTATTTGTATAGGAGCGCGCCGAAGAACCTTCGCGTGCTGCAAGGCAATATTGGTCTGATAGTCACCAAACTTCTCCTGGGTAGCGGGAGTAATTTCGAGCTTTGAGGAATCTGAACCCTCTACACTTTCTACTGCTTGCTTTATAAGTTCTTCAATTTGTTCTAACATTGCGCCTGCCTGTATGCTATTTCTTGAGTTTCTTTCAACGGGTGCTCAGGATAATCCATTCCTTATGCTGAGGAAACACAGGATTGAAAACTTTTTCAAGGGACTAAACATGCAATTTATTCGACTCTTCATATTGCTTCTTTGTTTGAGCCTGCCTCTGGAGGCAAAAACCGGTTCTACAAGTTCTTCCAAGTTCTCAAAGCTACAAAGAATTGTAACAGCCCAAAAAAAGCAGGAATTGATCAAGCAACTCAAAGCGCCTGCAGAGTTTCTAAGCCACAATTCAAGCAAACCCTACGGTACTTACTTGATTCGAAATTTGCCCTTTTCGCCAGCCAAACGTTTGAAGGAAGCAGTTGAGAAAGCTTTGAATCTGGAACTGATGGACAGGGGTGAAGCTCATATCACAGTGATCACACCGCCTGAATACGATCGTATGAAGGCCCATAATTCTGCTATCAGTATGAACTCCATAGAAGACCTGCTTGGCAATTTTGTTCAGCACTCTCGCTTTGAAGTATTGGGACTTGGCTCACTCAAGGGTGAAAACTCAAAAAAGGAAATTTCAGAAGTATATTTTGTGGTGATTGAATCAAGGCAATTACGAGCCCTGCGAAAACTTGTAGCAGGGGAGTATGATTTACCAGTTGAGGTTTTTGACCCCGCTGCCCAGGATTTTCACATCACTCTGGGATTTACCAAGTCAGATTTATTTGCCAGACCGGGTTTTCCCGCCAGAAAGGACAGGAGCAGTCTGGACTCCAGATTGGTCTGGGAGAAAGTGCTTACGCATTGGCAGGTGAAATGAAGTTTAGCACTGAGCTATCTTCAAGTAATCTGCTGGAGGCATTGGGGACCACTTGATTGGAGAGATTCGGTGCGACCCAGTCGCTGAGCTGAGCAACTACCCTTTCCAATGATGTCAGACCCTCGATGTCTGCATTAAGAACACTCATACGCCCAATTTCGCTCCCTCGCCACATTTCACCCCAGGATTCCAAAGAAGAGTTGATGAAACTCCCGGGCGAAGTCTTCATTGCCTTTGAATTGGCCATCTACAAATCTGTTCTTGATATGGTTGTACTGAATAGCACTTTCATTGACAGCCAGGTGATAGTTGGTTTCAAAGAAGGCAATGCGGTGGAGAAAGGGATTTCCTCCTTTTTGGGTAACAGAGAACAGAAAGGAGTTTTGTAAGGCATAATGTTTGCCTGGTTCAAATGATTTGCGCCGTTTAGCTTCTAGAGGTGAGCGACTGGAGACTAGAAAACTCTGTAGCTCCTCCAGGGTAGCTCCTTGAGGAAGAATTGCACTCTTTCCGGGTGGCGAGAGTTTGGGATTAATCGGTGCGAAATTCATTATTTCAACGATTGCCTCTCGTGGGTCCATGGAAGCCCAGAAACTGATTTGATCTTGTGTAGCTTGCGAACCAAAGGCGAAAGTCTGTAGAACTCTCTGAACCGCATAGCTATTCCAGCGGCTCTCAGGAACGACCTCGAACAAGTCAAGATTGGATTCGAGTGGGGTTTGAAATTCGAGCTCAAATGGACGATCAAGAACTTGTCCGAACTCGTTTCTTAAACCACTTTTTACTCTGACTTGAGCATTGCCAGGAATTTTCTCTTGAGGGTGAAAGAGCAGAGTGTGGGCTTTGGTTTCCCATCGTCCAGGCCAGGGGGAATTATTTACCCGTACCTCCACTGAATTGGTTTGAATGGATTCAGGATCGAGACTGGCTGAAAACTGAACTGAGTAATTATTCAGGCCCGAGGGTGGCTGGGCAGTAGCAAAACCGGGAACAGTGGCAATCACTTCCATCCGGGCTGGTGCTACAGCGACAGGACCCTCGTTAGATAACTCATCGGGAGATGCACTTAAACCTCCCCCTCCTCCAAGAAGAAGAAACATGAGGCAGTAGGTCAAAAACAAGATGAATAGAAATCTAATCACAGTAACCTCTTTAACCTTAATATCATCTCTAAATACTATAAAGAAAATATTATGTATAAATAAAATAAATGAAAGGAAATAGAAGATAAAATTAATTCTGTAGACAAAAACTGCCGAGTTGCAGATCTTTTGTTTGTGATCGGTAGGAAGCTGGTGAATGAAGGATTAACTGCGCTTTAGTCTGGTAAAGAACAGAAAAGCAATGGCGAGCACCAACAAGTCAAAGACATAAAGCGCGGGCGTATGCGGAACTATCACAAGGGCTGCCAGAAACTGGGCTACGATTGAGAAGACTAGTAGTGTCAAGATAGTCTTACGAGCCTTGTTTCGAATAAACATGGCTCCCAATGGAGCACCAAAAATCACAATGGGCACACAGCACAGCCAAAAGTGAAACGATGTTGGGTGAAAACTCGCGATCGCTTCCCAACCCAGCCAATAGGATATCAAAACAAGAGCAACCGCAAAAACTGTATTCCCTGCCATGAGAACAACGCTTGTAGGAGTGGCCACCCGCTCATCTACGGAGCAATAAATGGTCAGAACACTGAAACAAAAGATATCCAGGCCACTTCCTGTAAGTGAACTGACCAGACCTCCAATGAATGCGAAGAAAGCCAGTAGCGCTTTTTGTGATGGAATTAGTTTTAGAGTAGCAGCTTCTTTTTTGGTATGGGTCGAGATCTTGTTCTGCCAGACGACTCGCGCAAAACCGAGCCAGGTACATACAAAAAACATCTTTAAATACGCAGGTGGAATTATGTTTTGCAAGAATAGTAAGCCACAAAACATCCCGACGGCTCCTGCCAATGTGCCAATCAAGAGAGCTGTTCCGTGAACAGGAACTCGCTTCTTCCAGATCCATAAACTTGCTGCACTCATTCCAACACTTTGAATCAACAGGGAGAAGTCTCTGGCAATGTGTGGTTTCACATCAAGAAACAAGGTCAAAACCGGAAAGGCAACTGCACCACCCCCCTCAGAGGTTGCCCCGGCAATGAAAGAACCAAAGACCATAGTCAGGGAAATAGTCCAATATTTGGAGATCAGGGAGAACCCATCATTCTGTTGGAAAAGATTCCACCAAAGAGTGAGAATAGCAAGGTAGAAGATCCCCAGTATAACGGACTTTTTATTCATCTTTGCAAGAGCTCTTCAAGTAGGCGAGATTGATACTTTCGAATCCAGTCAATCACAAATTCGTCATCCGCAAGCTCTTTGCGTTCCTGAAAAAGCTTTGGCAAAGTTTGGATCTCAAACATCTTCCAGGTTTGCACAACCTTGGGCTTTGCAAAGTAGTCAACAATGGATTGCTGGTCCTGGAGAGAAAGACCCCTCCATTGTTGCTGTAGATCTTTGAGACCCGACTGTATTCTCGCATTTCGCAAAAAGGCGTGGGGTTTCACCTTCTTCAACAAAGAATTGGACCAGGAGCCTAAAAACTTTTCCTGTGTCTTCACAACTCGATTGAAGGTTGCGGGAAATGGGAGTGAGTTAGTAGAAATGCTTACAGAACCGTGAAATTCAAGATGATTCAACAAACCCAAAAAAGGTATATTGGAGCAGTTCAGGTCTTGTTGTAACTGAGTTTCTCTTTGGATGGGAGCTTCATACTGTTTGTCTACTAAGTCCAGAATCTGTCGAACAAAATCATCATCAAGTGTTGAGAACTTCTGTTTGGAAAGTTCATTTTTCAGATTGTGTCTTTCAAATAAATGAAAGAATCTTGAAGGAAAATAATCGTTACAATCAGCATTTACTGAACAGATATTGAGAAAAAGGATAGTGAAGAGAGTGGGAAGATTAAGTCTCATTTTTATATATTTGATGATTCTGACAAGCTCCTGCGCTCAACAGAATATCAAAGTTGAGTGGATTGAGGACAAGGAAGTTTATCTCGATACCGGGAAGCTCCAGCAGTTTCTTAGTAAGGGAAAACTTCAGATTCAATCATCGTCAGCCCATTGGTCGCGTAGTAAGACAGGTCAGACCATTGCCTTTAACTGGCCCACTATCAGTACCACAAGCCCGATACAATGGGTTCAGTCAGCAGCTAAAGATCATCAAAATTTGAAAGGATTGGAAGCACGAGGAAATTGGGATATCGCCGTATTGAAGAGAGAGCGTCGGCGTTCTTTGATGAAATTCATGCGCAAACACAAGATTAGTTATCTCGATTTTGAGGTCTCAGAAAAGGGATTAAGTGTTGATTTGATTATTTTGTTCAAATTTCTCAAACCACATTTACCAAAATTTCCGGGAATTAACTGGATTGATGAAGAGAGACCAGTAGAGCTTGTCTTTGAAGTGAAGCCCGTTCTTAGTCCCCGTGGGGTTGAGTTGACGTTTCATTCGGTAAAACTGGATCAGGCAAATTTGAAACTGCTTTTTCAGACTTTCTTTGGCTCCAGTGCAAAAAGAGCCTTTGATTCTTTACCCATACAATTTCAGGAACTCGAAGTAAATTTCTCGAAAAATAAGATAGACTTGCTCTTGAAGATCTAATGCAAAAGCCTAGTAGTTTATCGAATGCCCTGTGCGAGTTTGTCATTACCCAGTATCTGGTGGAGGCTTGCCATGATCAGGAGATCAGTACAAGCGAGCGGGCCACCATTCAAAGACTGCAAAAGGGATTGAATCTCAAAAGAGATACGGTCAACCGGATTTACAAAGAGATACTCAACAATATTGCAGACTACTCTCAAGACCGGGAAGTGAATCTTGGTGAGTTCTATGAGCTTCTGGAAGAAAGATTCAACGAAGAACTTGGTGATGATCAGGTAAGAGAATGTCTGGATTACATCAAATACCTGATCGAGTACAAACCTGATAAGTCCAAAGATGTAGCAAGTAAAAATCAAAAATCGTCTAAAGTGTCTCCCATTTCTTCTGATATTAAGAAAGCCTCTCCAAACCAACAACTGCAAAATATGCATTCTGACAGCTCCTTTCAGGTGGGAGAAATGGCTGATGAAGAGTGCTCCCGTCTGCTCCAGGAAGTTTCACAAAAAGACTGGGAAGAAGAGCTGGATGAATTTCGACTGAATCGTGTTGAGATGATGATTGAAGAGGAAGTTAACAAGTCCATTGAACGAGAAAAAGAACAGGGCATGAAAAAGGGTGCTATTGCCGGTGCAGCAATATTGGGATTCGTAGGCTTGTTTTTGCCATGGGACCTGGTCATGGTGGCGGTACTGGTTACCGGGATAGGTGTAAGTCTTGTTTCGATTGTCTTGACCGGTGGAGTAGGAGTATTGGTAGCAGCGCTACTGGGAATTGCCGGATTGATTCTGTACTCTCTGGTATTCGCACCAATGATAGCAATGCTAGGAGCCTGGTTTTCAAAATTGGCCTGTGTTGGAGCATGCGGATTGATTGGTGCCCTGGTTGGCGGTGGACTGGGAGTTAAGTGGCAGCGCTATCAGTTAATGAAACAGTCAGTTCAAAAAAAGGCATTGCTGCGACCCAACTATGGAAACTATGTCCTGGATGTGAAAGATCTTCTGCGATTTTGGGAGAGTAAAGTTGAGGTTTATCTTCATGACAGAAAGTCCAGAGTAAAGAGCAAGATCCGTGAGGCCAGTTTCACCAAAGCTGAATGTATGCGAGTCATCAGTGAGCTCGAAGATTTCAATGAGGAAGAGAACAGAGCCACTATCAGAGAGCTAAAAGACAAAATACTTCTCATGAATGAGATCACTGAAGATGCGCAAAAGGTAAATCATGTGCTTCAGAGACTTGAAGATGAGTTCGTAGTCAAGATCGAACAATTGAAGGTATTGGTTCGTCAGAAAGAAAAGTTTGAAAGAGATCAATACCGCCATGAAGAGCTCCAAGGCAAGGCCAAAAAGCTGATTGGAAAATCATCCCAGATTGCCCAGGAGTGGGAAGAAGATAAAGAGCAAATCCAGATCCAGATTACTGGTATGGTGCAGGCTTTTCAGTCTCAACTCCACCATACCAAAGACTTCGTCAAAGCGGAAATTCAGATGGTTCGGGATTCAGACCCCAAAGCCTGGCTTGAGTTAAGGGAGCCGGCGGACTGATTTCCAAAGGTTTCTTGAATTAACCTGATTATGCATAACTACAGTCCCGATGAGCTGACTCATCCCATGGATTCAATGATTTGAAATTCGTCTTCGCTAACGCGTTGAATGGAAAGACGGTTTCCACGTTTGAGTAGAGCCATAGACTCCAGACCCGCTGTTTTCTTGAGTTCTGTGAGCGCTATTGCACTTTCGAACTTTCTTTCCAGTTGGATATCAACCATAAACCAGCGAGGTTCTTCTTTTGAGCTTTTGGGATCGAAGTATTTCGAGTTTTGATCCCAGGAAGTGTGATCCGGATAAGCTTCTTTGACAACTTTTGCAATTCCAGCAACCCCTGGAACCTTGCAACTGGAATGATAAAAGAGAACTTTGTCTCCGATCTTCATCTGATCACGCATGAAATTCCGGGCCTGATAGTTTCTGATCCCGTCCCATGGCTCTGTCTGATCATCGCATTTTGCTAAGTCATCAATGGAGAATGCATCGGGTTCTGATTTCATAAGCCAGTAATTCATGGTGTTCTCCAATGGATTTTCGCCAGGGGTCATGAATCTCTTAGGAGTCAAACTTCTCCCGAAACCCTACTCCGCAGGGTGTTTGCAGATGTTGGCGTCTGTAATAGCCCTCTTTGTCAGGTACCCAATAGTCTCAATGACAACCTGTATAGTGCCTGTATCTCCAAATTTCATCGGAAGCTTCCAGTGCCAAGTCTTCCGGAATCTGTTTAAAAAGCCATCTACCATCCCGATGGGCATAGTAAGACATGATAGTGATTAACAATAGAAGGATTCTTACGATCACATGCTCGCCATCGACTCCAGGCAGAACTTAAACTAGTTTGTAGCCAGAATTAGCTGTGTTTTTTGACTGAAGCCTGTCAAAAATTAATCCTTGGAAAGGAAAAACTGTTGAAAAAAGATCTACTGGAAACCCTGACCGGGGTGAAGAAAGAGGAAAGAGTCAGGGTTTTTTTGTGTTTCCTTGCGACCTTTTCTCTCCTGATCTCCTACTACATGATCAAGCCTTATCGAAACAGTTCGTTCATCAATGAATTCAATCCCAATTTAAAGCCCCTGTTTTATTTGTGCACGGCAACCTTGTCGCTTGGTATTACCAAGATTTTTAACTACTTCTTTGAGCGCATCGACATGCACGGACTGTTAAGAAGAACTTTTGTAGTAATGATTGGATTGAAGGTCTTCTTTGCAATTGGATTGTCTTATGGAGGGAAGGCTGCTGTTGTTGGATTCTTCTTCTTTGCCTCTGTCTACTTTTTGCTCTGTGTAGCTGTCACCTGGGGATCGATTAATTTCCTTTTTACTCCTGAACAAAGTCGCCGAACCTTCGGCTTCATTGCAATGGGTGGGACTTTCGGGGGAATGTTCGGCTCGAAGTTTACCTACAGCATTATTGATATGGGCTACAAAGCCTATCTTCTACCCCTCTCAGGTGTTGTCCTGGGACTAAGTGCTGTATTTATGTATTTTGCTTCCCGTCATCTAAGAGTATGGAAGCCGGAAGCGAAGACAAAAGAGCCTGAATTCAAATTGATTGATAAAGAAGATAGCAAGGAGAAGTCCTCAGACTTTTCCACTTTGTGGAATCATCATTACATTCATTGTCTGGCAGTTATGGTCTTTGCTCTCGCTGTAGCAAATACAGTTTTTGACTTACAGTCCGATTTGGTTATTGATCAACAAATCTCGAAATCTGCCTACGAACAGGTCTCCTCTAAAACCAGTCTGAACTTTGATCAGTTCTATGGATTGAAGTCAGCTTTGAATCGAGAATCCTATCTTCAAGAACTTAAACTTGAACCTCAAAAAGTTCAGATGGAGCTCAAACACTTTGAAGTTTTTCAAAAGGAACATGGTGTTGTTGGTGGAAAATTCTACTCTCAGACCTACCTCTTTCAAGGGATTGTAGGACTTGGATTTTTGTTCTTGTCCCGTTTTATCTTCAATTGGTTTGGTGTTCGGTTTGCAGCCCTTTTGTTACCAAGCTTTTTTCTAATTGCTGGATTTGCCTTCCTTGGTGATCTTTCACTTGAGTTGCTCCAATTGATTATGATTTTGGCAGGAGCGCTCAATTACTCTCTGAATAACGCTACCAAAGAGGTTTTGTACACTCCCACCCGTCCAGCTACCAAAGGGAAGTACAAGGCTCTTATCGAGGGACCTGTAATGCGTATGGGGGATGTACTTGCCTCAGCAATCAAGGTATTGTTACTGGTTGTTTTGGGTCAGCTGGCCTACAGTAGCGTTTATCTGTTCTTTGGAGCTCTTGTTGTACTGTACTGGATGAAATGCATGTGGTACGCCACCGGGGTCTATCAAAAGATGAAGGATGAAGATCAGATGGGGTCAATCTAAAAGTCTGTTTCCCTCAATGGATAAGAAATGAAAAAGCTTCTGTTTATAAGCACGAATCAGAGCAATCTAGAGAGCTCTTGCAATTCATAGTGCTTTGCCTGAGGGTTGGGAACTATTGGTTTACTCTCTGGAAGACTGCTATCGAATTGAAGACACCTTCCTACTTGATAAACTGCAAAAACAAGAGATTGTGCTATGGGACCGCTCCCAGATCCAGATTTGGTACTACTTGTCGAGTCAGTGGAATCTAATGGCAAGAAAACACAAAAGTTCCACTCTACACTCTATGGCAATGTTTGGCAGGCAACAAAGCAACAAGTTATTGAAGGAATCGCTGACCAGGTTTCTGGATTCCAATGATTTTGATGCTGTTTTGTGTTCCTATTGTTTCGAAGGCGAATCACGACCAGAAATGTTGATCAGCTTTGAATGGTTTCATTCGAGAAACAGGAATATCTACTTCATTCCACACGGAGTCGCTTTGCATGATGAGACGATTGATGGAGAATCGAAAGTTCCCATGGAAATGCTAAAAGCTTCCAACTATGTCATGAACAGCGAATTTGAATCCAGTTTTTTGCTTAAATTTACATCAGTTGAAGATAGTGTCGTCTCTATCCTGGGGGACCCGGCCTTCAGTAAAGACTTGAGAGAAGCAAAGCAGGATCAAAAACTTTACGATTGTTGTCTTTTCTTTCCGGCAACGGATGTTGAAATCTACTATCAGGAAAACGATTGGATTGCCTGGCTGCGAAATTTTATTGAAGCAAAAACGGACATGAAGATCGCTGTGAAGTTTCACCCGAACTCAAATTCTGCAAGTTTAAAAGAGTTTGTAAATCAGTATGAATCTGTGTCCCCCTTTTGGAAAGAAGCTAACAGCCGGGACTTGTTACACAAGAGCAAAGTCGTGATGATGACTCCATCAACAATTGTGTTTCAGGCGATTATTCTCAATCTGCCAGTCATGGTAATTGACAACTTTGTTGAGGGTGTAAATCTTGAAGTAATGAAAGCTTTGGATGTTCCTGTGGTTAATCTCTTTTCCGAGGATAGTTTTCTCATTGAGAACTGCAAGATCAGTCAAGACAACGGTGCTTTGGTGAAGTATGCTCTGGGTGGTATGGATGTCGATCCCGCCAAAAGACTGGTTGAACTGATGTTAAAAGCCGAATTCAATGGGCTTGTCTAATAATCTTCACTGGGAACTTCGAGAAATGAGCAGGTTCTTTCAACTGCGGTGTCGGGTTCATTGTCTAAGACAGGATGCTAAACTGTACTTGTTGATGAATCAGGGTCGGATGACAGGGGAGCTTGGTTGAATGGAAAGTGAATGGATTGAATCGAAGTACTCAGACAGGTTTGAAAAGTGGTTTGATTCCAGACTTCTGGAGCGGATAGTTGGTGAAGATTGGGATTATGGTTTTCAGGCATTGGATGATCACGGGAATTCCGGTGGAAGCGTTCACGGGGGAATCTTGATGATGGCTGCGGATCATCTGATGAGCATGTGTATTTTGCGAATGAAAACAGCCCCTTCTCACATTGCGACCATTCAAATGGAAAGCCACTTTCTAAAGCGCGCTCGTCCAGGAGATTTTCTGGTGGTAAAACCAAGAGTCATGCGACAAGCCAGAGAAGTTGTCTTCGTTGACTGTGGAATCTACAATCGAGACAGTCTATTGTTCAGTGCCAGGGGAATCTGGAAAGTGGTGAAACCCTAGATCCACTTCTTTTCGCTCTCTTCCTGATTTACTGATTTTTTCACGACAGTGCCTTCTTCTATCCAACGCTGGAACTGAATCAAGGCATCCAGGGAATTCATTTCAAGGTCTTCCAGGCTGGTTTCGAGCTGCTCGATTTTTGCTTCCTGACTGGATTGAACTTGCTCCAGCTTACGCTTTAAGCGACCTATTTCCTTTTCTTTTTCCTGAAGGTCTGCGTGCAATTTGTCCATTAAAAGACTTTGTTTTTCCAGTTGATAATTGATGGATCGAACTACGCAAGCGAGGATATTGGGAGAGTTTTTGAAGATTTTGGAATCTTCCATGAGCTGGATAAGTAATCCAAGGCTGCGACGGGCAATAAGTGGATGAGGTCCGGAAGAACTGTTTTTTAGATCAAGATAGGGACGATACTTGTTCACAATGGCTTCAAAATGCTCCTTTTGAAGCTCAAGACTGGTTTGTGCTTCCTCCCACTCTACGTATTCCTTGGCTAAGGTGCTCACTCGAATCCCCCTATTTTCGATTGAATAATTTAAATTTTTTGAAGAAGTTCAAAATTCCCCGATTTCTCTTTTCTTCTTCTAAACGATCGACAGTTTCCTTGAGTTTTCTCATTTGATGATGCAAATCTTCCAACTGCTCTGACTTTACTCCCATAGTGTAGCAGGTATTCTCAACGTTCTGCCTTACATCAGATAGGTCTGACTGAATGTCCTCAATTCTTCCTCCCAGAGCGAGAATCTTCTCCACAAGGTGGGGATGACGATGCTCAAGGATATTCATTTCTGATTTCATATCCCGCACTTCCCGAAGAAGAGCCTTTTCCATTGCGTTGATATGCTCTTCAAGTTCCTTTTTGCGGGCTTCCCAACCATCAACAAAGTCTTTGTATTTTTCCAGTGGTACTTTGGTTATATAAGCATTGGATTTGGGTAATTTTCGTTTGAGCAGTCCTTCCTGAACGATAGTCTGTGAAGTTTGAAGTTGCCCTGCTTGCAAAAGAATCATGACTTCCTGCCGGGAGAGTCCCTCATCGAACCACGACTTGATCTTTAATACGGTTTTCAAAGAACTTGTAGGATAGACCTTGCCTCGCTTTTCAAGACTTGGCTTCAAGTAGTCAGCAAAGTTTTGAGTGTAGGCTTCGATAGTCGCCTGATCAATTTTGGATAAGTTGGAAAGATCACGGGCAGTTAATCCACTGCTCTCGAGATTGGTACTCTGAGATTGCTGCATGTACGCTCCCTGCTGGTTTTAGTGCTTCGATTGGTGCGTTTGTTCTTCTATCTTTGAAGAGTCTTGAATAATCTGTCGGCAAGAAATAAGGAAAGCCTTGATGGGAGAAGCCATTTCTTCTTATCTGTTCAGGATTTTTTCAAATTGATGCAGAAGGAACAAGGTGATAAAGAGTTTGATAAAAGCTACCCCAAAGAAAGGAGTCATTGTTGTGACCATCTTCACTACGGGAATTCCTTCAAGATAACAATGCCAGCCGATTCCCAGGGCAAGAATAATGACTGTGTGAAGCAGTAAAGCCAAAAACTGGGTGAGAATGTTTGCTTTCCACCACCGTGGTTGGATTTGAAAGAGAATGGTTGCAATCAAAAACCCGATCAGATATCCCCCGGTCTTTTCAAAAAACAAACCGATACCGCCTCCGGCGGTAAAGACCGGGAAACCCGCTGCTCCCAAAAGAAGATAGCCTGCAACAGCATAGATCCCGTACGGCTTCGGAAGTCCGAAAGTAGCCACCTGGATCATGGGTACCTGAAAAGTGATGGGAATTCCAAGGAAAAAGGGAATTCTCAGAAAAGTTCCAATGATAATCAGAGAGCTCAATAGCGCAGAGGCCATCAATAGACGTAAATGATCTCTGTGCTCGAAGGGCTTGGAAGTTTGTCCTGGATCACAATCGAAGTTCTGCATTTAAATTCTGAGGATATAGGGTACAATTTGTAGCTGTGAAGGCCAGCAATCTAAAACAATCAAGCTGGTCATTTATCGAAGCTTAATTCATTTATTGATCAGGGTCCAGATTTGGAAAAAGAAAGAGATCTGTTTTTAGCGGGAGTCGAGCACTTCAATGCGACTCGCTTTTACGAATCCCACGAAGAATGGGAAGAAGTCTGGTTGGTTAGCGAAGATCCAAAGAAGCTGTTTTACCAGATTTTGATTTTGTTGGCTGCAGTTGGAGTTCACTACCAAAAAGGACGTACTAGTGCTGCTCAAAGAGCCAAACAAAAAATTCAAAGAAAAATCGAAGAACTAAAGAAAAGCCCATGTGAGGTCTTTGGTCTGAGAGTGAATGATCTCAAGGAAATATTGGCGCAGTTTATGGTTCAAAAAGATCTGGCCAAACCAATTATCAAATTGGCAGGAGTATAAATCTTCTGTTTGGCAAGTTACGTGGTATGGGTCGGCCAGAATAGCTTTACTTTGGAATTGCCTGGAGTGCAAGTCATATTCAATCTTAAAAATTCGTAGATTGAAACAAAGCATGAAAAAGGATACAAAAATATGAAACTAGCGATTTTGTCTCGTGAATCCAAAAACTACAGCACTCAAAGATTGGTGGAAGCCGCCAAGGAGAGAGGCCATGAGGTCAAGGTACTCAATACCCTCAAGTTTGACACTGATCTGGAACGCGAAGCCCCTGATCTGTTGTAACGGCAAAAACATTTGAGTCACTACGATGCGGTCTTACCTAGAATTGGGGCATCCATCACCTACTTTTGAACTGCTGTCGTTCGCCAGTTCCAACAAATGGATGTGTTTAGCGCTAACTCAGCCGACGGGATTCTCAATTCCAGAGACAAGCTGAGGAGTTTTCAGATATTGAGTAGACACAACATCGGGATTCCTACCACCACCTTTGTGAAAGATAAAAAAGATGTACTGCCTGCCATTGAGAGAGTTGGGGGTGCGCCCATTGTGATCAAGCTCCTGGAAGGAACTCAGGGAATCGGAGTATTGCTGGCTCACACATTAGAAATGGCTCAATCCATTATTGAACTTCTACAGAGTCAAAAACAAAACATCTTGATCCAGAAGTTTGTGGCAGAGAGTAAGGGAAAGGACATTCGAGCCACCTATATTATGGGCTTGGGAATCGCCGGTGTGGACATGCTTGAGGGTAAGGATGGACCTCAGATCATGGAGATCAATTCTTCTCCTGGACTTGAAGGCATTGAAAATTGCAGTGGAAAGGATGTAGCGGGAAGCTTCATTGACTATATTGCCTCCAGAGTGGATTACCCTGAGATTGATTATCGCCAGAAACTGACCGTCAGCCGTGGATATGGAGTGACAGAACTCTATATTCCAAGTTGCTCCGAATATGTGGGGAAAACCATACTGGAATCAGGACTCAGGGAAAAAGACATTAATGTGTTTTCTCTGCATCGAGGGAAAAAGGTCATTCCTAATCCAAAATCTGAAAGAAGACTGGAACCTGAAGATCGATTGTTGTGTTTTGGAAAGCTTGAGTCCATGAAAGAACTCATCCCTGAAAAAACCCGGAAACCAGTCGTTTGGCCATGGCTTTTGGAGCACCGGTGATCCTCGATACGGACAATATTGAGGGTTCTCTTCGCAGCGCAATGAATGCTAAAGAGATTCCCCTGCTTCTATATGAAGCTGGCGAAGCACATCGCTTTGACGAGATATCCATCAGAGCAGGTGTGAATGGCATTCTGTCGGTGATGAGTGAACTGGAAATGATTCCAAAGTACAAAAGTGTAAGGAAAAAGTCTCCCTCTTATGTGGCCACCTCTGATGTTCGCGTCAGGGCAGCCGTCAGCGGAATCTCGCACAATGATGTGAAACTCGGAGTGCGGGTGTTTAAAGATCAAGTGATTGGATTGATTTCAGATCCATTAGGGGAAGTCTCTGAAAAGGTTCTGGCCAAGGCAACCGGTATTGTCATTGGTAAAATTCTGCATCCCTTGGTGAGCAAAGGGGATGCTCTATTTCATATTGGAAAATTTAAGCAGCCCAAATCGGTGGAAGATATAGTGGAAGAATTCCAGGACGAATTTGATGTGGAAGAACGATTTGAGTCCTTTGACTGACGAACTACTTCAATTTAGCTGAAAGATAATCCCAAATCGAGTCGATGAATTCTTTGCCCAAATGGTTTTCCATACGCTGGTAATGTTCATTTAGATTGCTGATGAAGTCCTCCGGCCCGGGCCAGAGTCTGTGCATGATTTTTTCATTCACATAACCCTCATCCATTCCACGTTTCACAAGATAGAGAATTAATGCCATGTCATCACAGAATGCGATGGGGTGAGCGATGATTCCCTCGGGGATGAAATCAATCGGTGAAATCAGGTAAATGAAAGCAAGAACCAACTCTGCCTTGTAAGTATTGGGAACTCCTTTGTTTTCGAGGAGTCGACACACATAGACAAACAGGTCGGGAAGGTTTTTAAGTTCTTTGTAGAGAGGATCGTTCGCATAGCGCGCTTCCAGTTGAAGCAGATCGTCTTTCATGGTTTTCAGGTAGGAATCGACTTCTTTGAGAATATCGTAGATCTGACCATATAAAGTCTTGTTTAGACTGAAGGCCCAAACAACAACTTGTTGAATATAATTCCAGATTAACTCGAAGATGTTTTTCCCGGGAAGTTCAACCCAACCTTCTTCGGACCCAAAGCGGTGAAAGCAAAATTCAACCAACGGGACATAGACCGCAGGTACAATCAGGGTACCCTCATCGCTGGGGTATTCAAGTTCACCCTTTTCATTTACTGGAGGGAGTTTGGATTTATAGTCTTTCAATGGTTTGGGGAGATAGCGTGAAGCCGGTCCTTCGCTGAGAATTCGATCGATCTTTTTAAGATCAATGTCAGAAAAATCCACATGATTAAAATCATCGAGATCTTTTAAATCCGAAAGGATGGAATCAATAGCATCTTTATGAAAAATCGCGGGATCTTCTTCCGCAGACTTCAACTTTTTCAGTGCTTCCTGAAAAGTCTGAACAGATTCCTGATCAAAACAAACCAGATACACGTCATCCAGGTAGGAATTTCGCTTTAAAAAATCCATGCAGGCTTCCAGTGCGATGGGAGCGGCCTCCTCGATGGGGTATCCGTAGACTCCGGTGCTGATGGCAGGAAAAGCAACTGTCTTCACACCAATTTTTGCAGCCAGCTTTAAACAGGAGCGATAACAAGAAGCCAGAAGTTTGGCTTCCCCGGCTTTTCCACCCTGCCATTTAGGTCCTACTGTATGGATCACATGACGAGCGTAAAGATCATAACCCCCGGTTACTTTGGCATCACCGGTTGCACAGCCATTGAGAGCCTGACATTCCTGGAGCAAACCGGGGCCTGCGGCCTTATGAATGGCTCCATCAACTCCGCCTCCCCCCAAGAGAGAGGAATTGGCAGCATTAACGATGGCTTCCACCTTCATGGTGGTGATATCACCTTGTATGATTTTAATTCTACGGGGCATAAGAGTTACCTGGAATACGCGCATTATAGACGAAGGGTTTCCAGCAGGGAAAAGGAAAAACTCAGAAATTCATTTTTGACAGCTTTCTTCCTTCTCTCTATGCTGAAAAACCTGTCAAGAATTGAAGAAAATGTCCATTCAGCTGCCAAGGAGTGTCTATGTCTCAATCTCAAAACGAAATTTTACTTAAAGGTGATGAAGTTTACTCTGCCCCCGAATCCTGCAAAGAGGCAAACTACTTTGGAGAGAAGGAATATCAGGAGCTTTACACAAAGAGTATCGAAGATCCTGAAGCCTTTTGGGGAGATCTTGCCAGGAAAGAACTTCACTGGTTTGAGCCGTTTCATACGGTACGAAAGTGGGAATATCCTGATTATCAATGGTTCCTCGGCGGCAAAATGAACATTACCTACAATTGTCTGGATCGGCATGTAAATAACGGGCGTCGCAACAAGATAGCCTTCATCTACACCAACGAATCCGGTGATGATTGCAAGGTAAGTTACGGCGAGTTACTGGAGATGGTGAATCGTTGTGCCAATGGTTTGAAATCGCTGGGAGTGAAAAAGGGAGATCGTGTAACGATTTACATGGCTCTTACTCTGGATCAAATTGTGGCGATTCTCGCTTGCGCTCGAATTGGAGCAGTCCATTCTGTTGTTTACGGTGGCTTTAGTGCTCCCGCTCTTCGTTTAAGAATCGAAGATGCTCAAAGTCCGGTTGTCATTTGCAATTCCTGGACCAGACGTAAGGGTAAAAAGATTGATTTGAAAGCTGTTGTGGATGAAGCCGTACGAGATTGTTCTGTCGTAAAGCATGTAGTTGTTGCACAGCGAGAAGGCGATGAATATGAACTGATCGAGAAAGAAACAGACTTTGCTGAGCTGTGTGCAAAGTCCAGTCCTCATTGTGAAGCTGAGCCAATGGACAGTGAAGATCCTTTGTTTATTCTTTATACATCCGGAACTACAGGAAAACCCAAGGGAGTCTTGCATACATGTGCCGGCTATAATCTCTACACTCACTTCACTACAAAAATGACTTTTGATCTGGCTGAGGATGATATTTTCTGGTGTACGGCAGATCCTGGTTGGATTACAGGTCATTCTTACATCATATACGGTCCATTGAGTGCAGGAGTTACTTCTGTGGTTGCCGAAGGTGCTCCGGACTATCCCAACCCTGATCGATGGTGGAAAATCGTAGAAAAGTACCGGGTTAATGTTTTCTATACAGCTCCTACCGCCGTTCGATTGTTCATGAAGTATGGGGAAGAGTGGCCTTCAAAATGTGATCTGAGTTCCCTAAGAGTTCTGGGAAGTGTGGGTGAACCTATCAATCCGGAAGCCTGGGTTTGGTATCACAAGTATATCGGTAATGAAAAATGCGCGATTGTGGATACCTGGTGGCAAACAGAGACTGGTGGACACATGATCACAACTCTTCCCACCATGAAAACCAAGCCTGGTCGAGCGGGATTGCCAATGCCCGGAGTGGAAGCTGATGTTGTTGATGCCAATGGAGATCCGGTGGCTCATGATACTGTCGGTTTGCTTGTCATTCGCCAGCCCTGGCCCTCTGGATTGCGGAATTGCTGGGGTGAGCCTGAACGATACAAGGTTTACTGGGAGTCCATGGGTAAAAATTACTTCCCGGGAGATCTGGCTACAAAAGATGAGGATGGTTACATCATGATTCTTGGTCGTGCGGATGATGTTCTTAATGTTTCAGGACATCGCATCGGGACAGCCGAAGTGGAAAGTGCTCTGGTATCCTATGACGCTATTGCAGAGGCAGCAGTGATAGGAAAGCCTCATGATGTGAAGGGCGAATCGATCAAGGCTTTTTGCATTCTCAATCAGGGAATTGAAGGAAGTCAGGATTTACTCAATGAAATCAAACTTCATGTTCGCCATGAGCTCGGTGCTCTCGCGGTACCTGATGAAGTGGACTTTGTACCGGGACTTCCAAAAACTCGCTCCGGTAAAATCATGCGACGAGTTCTCAAGGCCAAGGAGCTTGGCCAGGAAGTAGGCGATCTTTCCACATTGGAAGACTAGGAACATTTGAAACTTTTCGAACACTTTCGGTCTCGGGTGGATCATTTTCATAATGGAAAGGATTCATCTGAAACTGAAGTGTCTGGCTTTTTAGATGTGGCTGGCAAACCAGTGACTTTGTTTGCAGGAAATCTTTTATACAGAAGCTCCAGTGGATACTTTGGCAATAACATCCAGACTGCGAAGTGCAGTAAACGTTTCGGTAGATGAGTTTGCAGACTTTTACGCGAGACGTTTACATCCCCACAAGTTGATGATTATGAAGTCGTTGTCCAGGGAACCGGATTTTCACCTCCCGGTAGCTTTATTGAAAGCATTGGCAGTACATCATCAAAGCAAGCATTTGCAGAAACTTGGATTGGTTTATCTGGGTCATCAAAGCCAGCACTTTCTACAAAGCTACTTTCGTCTTGAAGACTGGGAGCAAAACAAGGTTCGAGCAAGTCTTGAGAAAGGCGTTGAAGAAAAGTTGATTGGAAAGCGCTATCGCACAGTGGCTAGAGAAGAACTTTCCAAGCTTTAAATTGCCCTGAGCTGATACCCTTCCGGAACTTCTTCACAAGTTTGGTACTTTTCTTTCTTTTTGATATTTCCCTGAAACTTGGGATTGATAGTCCTTTGAAATTTGTGCTTTCTCTTGAGAATAGAGAAAGGAATGACACCTGCAAGGTGAATTGGGAGAAAGTACAAACCATTCAATGCAGCCAGACCAAAACCATATTTCAATAGCAGGTAGGGCCACCATACATTGACTCCCAGAAACAGGAATTTCAGTGCCAGACTAAATTTCCTGGCGTGATTGTCCCAAAGGAATTTCAGATTGTTTTGTCGCTTTCCTGCTTCAATCTCCATAAATTTGCGGCTGCGTCCAATTTTCTCAAGACAATTGGAAGTGAGTAGAAAGAAAACACACATCAGCAAAAAGAAGGTCGCATTGGAGTGGAAGTGAGCCTGCGCTGACATTCCACCTGCAAGAACCTTGTTTCCCATGAGCCAGGGAAGTTTCCCACAAACCATTCCTAAGACGGCAAAAACAAGTCCCAGACCAAAGTTCAGTCTCAATCTTTCATATTCTTTAATGGAATGTCTTGCATTTGGAAAGACCTTTTTAAGCTTCACAAACTCTACAATCAAAAAGATGAGGGCCAGAATATGCATGGTCATAAAACCAATGGAAGAAATCTTTCCCATGGTCATGTGAAATGCCGGATGATTTTGAAGAACAGGAATCGAGGCAAACTCTGCATCCATTTTTGGATAGTATCCGATAAGCCCCGTTGTAACGAAAAGCAAGAGCATATAAAAAGCGACAATTTGATAAAACACTACCATGATGATTCCCTAAAAAACCTGCCTGCAAGAGTTTCCAATAGGCAGATTATTGAAATTGTGAATGTAAGGCGCCTATTTAGCCCCATCTAGAACTTAAATTCAACTGCTGCTCCAAAACCCTTCAAAGGAATCTTGCGATATCCATGGGGTCCGTTGGAGGGAAAGCGGTAGTCATCAGAAAGAGTATAGGAAAGTTGTAATACTGCTGGAGTATTGACTACAGGCACACTCGGCAAGACTTTGTATCCCATTCTTAACGACAGGTAGGGCTTAAATCTTTCAGTTACCGATTCTCCTCTACCAGCATAGAAGTTCTTTAAACTCAGGTTCGGAGAGAGGGATTGTATACCCAGGGCTGCGCTGTAATAACTACCGGGAGTATCAAAGGTTCTGTTTTCATACTCCAGTTTGTACTGGGTCATTTCCATATTGGTAAAACCCTTAATCTCGGGAGAGGAATACGCCAGATTGAAAGAATTTCTAGAGTTTGTTCCGGAATCCATGATATCCCAGGAAAGCATCAGACCTTGAGAGAACTCAAAGCCCTTGAAGTACCCAATATATGGATACAATCTCATTTCACTATTCGATTGTCTTCGATAGGAGCCACGAGTCTTTTGTTTTTTTGAACTGGAACCACCAAAAACAGAGCCCAGTCCCCCCCAAAGATTGGAAGCGCTATGCAGCTCTGGCTGAAGTAACAATAGACATAATATTGTGATTAGACGCATCTTATGTAAGATTCGGTCTTTTGATGCCTGCTGATTACGGAAGAAGATACTTTCCAAACACAGTAGATTGTACATTTTGGTTTCGATGGGATAATGGTCATCAGTACTCATGACTGGTTCCTACTTTTCAATTGATGACATTTCGCAGCTTCTGGAGGATTTTGAATTGCCGGATGAGCTCCATCGCGAGTTTCTCGAATTGCGTTTTCATGGTCAACACTTTGATGCCATCAAATTTATCAGCAAGCTACCGCTGTCCAAAGGCCAGCAATGTTTGTTGCGGGCCCGATTGAATTCAGAATTGTTATGTTTTGGTAAAGCGAAAGGTGAACTGAAGCAGGCTCGTAAACACAAAGTGGATGAGAGTTTGATCTGGAAAGAGTATTTCTTTGCTGATTTTCAGCCCAAAGCAGCAGTGGATATGGTGAATCTCAAAGTACTACACAGGGTTTCGAGCAGTGAGGAATTTGTAGCATGAAAATACAAGTCTTCACCATCCTTATTGGCTCATCTATTGCTTCATTCCGAGTACAATTTACAAAGGCAACTCGGTGTAGTCAATTCCATTGGTCAAAAGATGGTCTACATTCCACCAGGTGTCCTTGATTACGGGACTCTTCTTAGGGAAGCTCAACTTGATTGGAACCAGGAATTGTCGGCACCAGATTACAGTGTTGAACTTGGGTTTGGTTATTTTATGGCACAAACAGAAGTAACTCAAAAACAGTGGAATCTGCTGATGCCACCGGTAGAGGACCGCTCAAGAGATTGCCTTCAATGCCCCCAGGACAATGTAGGTTTGCCTGATGTCTATGAATTTTTGAATAAATTGAATCAGAGGGAAGGCTGTTCACTGAATCATCTGGAGGTTTATGACGCTTTGTTTCAGCTTGATTTAGAAAAAATTTCAGGTTGTTACCGTCTGCCGACTCAGGATGAATTCGTTCATGCTTGTGAAGGTGGGAATGGATATTTGAGAGAGCGCAGTGATTTGTTAGTTCGCAAGAACAGCTGGTATTCCACAAACTCTTATGGCTTGGTAAAAGCAGTGGGACAGAAACAGCCTAATGGATATGGGTTGTATGACATGGTAGGTAACGTGGATGAATTCGTTTATCCCCTGGAGTTTAACTCTACTGACTTTCAGGAAAGAAGGAGATATAAATCTCTGGACCGCATGAAGACCAGCTTTATGATGGGCGGGCATTATCGTAGCTCTTTGAGCCATGCATCGTGCGGAAGACGAGAACAGAAGGGGTTTTCAAAAACAGGTCGCAAAAGGGGATTTAGAAGGAGAGATTCAACCGGTTTTCGAGTTGTACGTCAGCCTTGATCAAACCCTTAGAAACAGCATTGTCAAATCATCGGAGGGTAAACGGTCCTTTCGAAAACTCTCACACTTTTGAAGGAAGTTCTCCTGCAACTCCTGACAAGAAGAATATTCCATAGCTAGCGTTTCCTCTATTCTAGGATAGCCAAACAATTCTAATTGGGGGTTCTCGAGCTCGACGAGTCCATCAGTATATAAAAACAGAAGATCACCTGGGTGAAGCTGAGTTTCCATTTCTTCGAATTCCTGTCCCGGAAGAAATGCGAGCGGGATTCCCTCCGTACTGAGATATTCGATTTCCTTGTTCGCCCTTTGAAGAATCATTCGATTATGACCAGCGCTACTGTAGCGCAGTTTATGTGTCTTCAAGTCCAGACGACAGATGAACATGGTTGCAAACAGACTTTGCCGATCTTCTTCACACAACTGATTGTTCAATGCTTGTAAAATCTCAACCAGTGAATCTCCCTCACCCAACAGTTCCAGATATGACTTACAGGTCATTCCAAACAAAGAGGGCCCAATTCCCTTTCCACTAACATCCGAAATGACCATTTCAAGCTCTTCTCCCCTGATTCGACAATCATAAAAGTCTCCTCCGAGAAATCGAGCCGCTTCAAAGTGCGCGCAAAGATCAACCCGTTCCAGTTGAGGCAATAGTTGTGGTAAAAGTTGGTTTTGAACTTCTCTTCCTTCAATACTCTCTTCATGAAATTGATTGAGGTGGAGTCGATGGGCAAGAGTAATCCATTGGTCAGCAAAGGCATAGAACATGCTCTGATTTTCATTGGTGAACCAGTCGCCGGGAGGATTTTGTAACAGTACCAGTGCATACCAGGGATCTTCCTGACTCTCAGAGTTTTGTACTGAAAAGCTCTTCTTTAAACCCAAAATCTGAACTCTTTCACCTTCGAGACTAATCTCTTGAAAGGAGCCTGACTCAAATTCAATGTCTAGGCTTTCAAGGCTTGGAATGTTTAATGAAAACTGGTGATTTCCATTCAGGAATATTCTGCTTTGTGAGCCTTGGTCAAAGACCAGGATATGCACACTAGGAAGATCAAACAGATCAGACATGATTTTGGCCACAGGATGAAAGTGATTCTCATGAACTTCCTCTTCAAGAAGAGTATTCATGGTCTGAAGCTGTGAGATTCTTTCTCTTGTAATGTGAGACATTTTTACAAAGAGCCGATCAACCATCTCTAACTCATCTCCTGTGAAGACTGTAGGTTGGGGTAGATTTGAGGGGTTGTTTTTAAAGTTTTCCACGGAGCGGCTGATAAGATTAACGGGAGAAAGTATGGAGAGGCTTAATTTGTTGATCAGTAAGAGACTGACAGATAGTGAAACAAGCACGATGCCCAGTAATATGTAAGACAGTTTGTCCAGCTCGCCTTCGATTGAGTCTCTGGGAATTTTCGCCACATAAAGTTGCTCAAAGAATGAGCTGTAAAGAACAAAGACTATTGTGTCGCCCAGACGCAAGGCTTTGGGTGAAAGCTTCAAAGAGTCCTGGTCAAGAGGCTCAACTGTTTGCTGTGAAAACTCTTTGAGATAAAGGTCCAGATCTTTGAATTCAAGAAATTTTCCCTTTGTTTGCTGACTCCAGAGACTTTGCAAACTGCTCAAGTGATTCAGGTCCCTTTTGTTCAAGCTGAAAAAGTGAAAAAGTTGATGAAAAGGTGAGAGCGACTGTTGGGGATTTCCTGGTTGAAACTGCAAAATCATTTTATTATAGACTTCACTTAAACTGCTTGAGAGTCTGGAGAAGTCATAACGAAATTGTCCTGTAGATGGTGAGCGCGAAAGATTGAGTCTTTGAGCGATTTCACCAATAGAGAGAACCTGCTGGTTTGACTGCACTTCATTGAGCATGGAAAGGTACAGGTCCTTGACTCTTGAGCGTTTGATCATCCACAGACTCAAGAGGCGTTGCAAGGGTTCAAGACCATAAAAGTAAGCATCATAGCTTTTTCGAACTGGCAGATGATCACTGTACAGGATGACTTCTTCCTTACCGATTCCGTAGTGAATAAAGCGCTTTCTGCCATCACTGGTCTGGATACCAACAATAGCTCGGATTGTATCCCAACTATAGGGGTCCATTGTGGCATCTCTCAGTGTCATTCCATTCACGATGACATCCAGCAAAGCTTGCTGACCGCGCCAGTCCGGGTCTTCTATGTTTCGGTAGTGAAGAGGTTTGGAAAACATATGAAAGTGACTGGATTTATCCCGGTTGTACAGGAAGAAATAGTCTCTCAGATCATTGGTATGTGATCCCACTTTCTTCAAAAAGCTGTGAATTTTGAGACCAAATGGATCAATCATGTCCAGGAGTTCTTGCCATCGATACTCTTTGAGACTTTGATACGGCTTTCTCTTTGCTGGTAAAGCCTTATGGAAGTTATGCTCGCCGTAAATCCTGGACAATAGAGTGTGAAATCGGCGGAGTTGTTTCTTCTTCTTATGATTTTTGAACTGGAATAGACTGCGTAGTAGCTTCTTACGCTCTTCAAGGAATCTTTGGATGATCCCCTGAATCTTTTCTGAATCTTGAGACTCCAGAGCTGACTCGAGACTCCTTTTCCACTTCAAACTCTTGTTAATTTTGAGAAAATCCTCAATATGAGTCTGTGTGAGACTGGAATCACTAAGTGCTTCTCGAATGCGGTTAAAGATCTGGATTCTTTCTACATGCTGGTAAAAATCAATAGCGATCTTTTCCTGACTGCTAAAGCTCTCAACTGTGTTGCCAGCATGACGAAATCGAACCATCAAATTTTCAGCGCTGTCATAGATTTTCAGGTTTGTTTCAAGGACTTCGAAAAAGTCTCTGGTTTCCCCTATTTTCTGACTGAGGATTTGCTTTCGCACCGGTAAATTTTGTTCGGATTGAATCAGGTCTTCACGTTTTTCTGGAAGAATCAGCCCAAACTTTGGCAAGGTATATTCAATATAGTGACTTCTCCAAAAATCCAGATGTTTTAAGTTCCTGTTGATAACAGGCTTTTTTTCGGCTCGCCATTTAAGGGATAAATCTTCAAGAGTTTGCTGAATAGTTTCCTTAAAGGCTGACTCAAGATCATGAAGGTAGAACTGCTCGATTTGAAGCAATCGTTCCTGCTGACTTTCCAGAGCTCGTTGTACCAGTAATGAGCGTCGAATCTGAAAAGACTTCAGGCTGAAGTAAAGTAAAACAGCCAAACTCAAACTGATGCTGAGAAGCAAAAGAATTCTAAGCTTTCTACCCAGTCGTCCTTTCATTGTGACGACCTCATGTAAATCATGCTCATATCATCAGAAGGAGTTCCACCCTGACGATGTTGATCCAGTCTTTGAATCAGTTTTTCAAAATGATTTTTAAACTCTTCTTCCTGTGCAAGCCAGTTCTTGACTCTCTCAATTCCAAACAGTTCCAGATCTGGTGACTCACATTCACTGATTCCGTCGGTGTACAAAAGCAAACTGTCTCCGCCATAAAACTTCACGGTTTCGAGGGAGTAGCTTGCCTGTTCAAACATTCCAAGGGGTATTCCCTTTCCGTTGAGCTCTTCGATTGTTGAGTCTGCCCTTCTCAAAAGCATTTGATTGTGACCGGCACTGGCGTAGCGAATTTCTTGTTTCTGTGGATTGTAAATAGCATAAAAGACGGTGATAAAGAGGGAAGAGGATCCTTTATCCAGCAAGGACATGTTTACCCTGGAAAGGATTTGTGATGGATTGATGCCCGATGTCTGGAAGTAACGAAGATAGCTCCTTGCACAGGCTCCGTACAACCCGGCCCCAATTCCTTTGCCAGCTACATCGGCTACTAGCAAATGCAGCTCATCATCTATCTGTCGAAAATCATAGAAATCACCAGCCAGACCCCTACTCGGGACGTAGTAACTTTTCAACAGATAAGAAGCCGTATCCTGAAGCTCTTTCTGTGGCATTAGACTTAACTGAAGTTCCCGTCCTTTATGGACTTCTTCATGGATGGAGTTGAAATAGTTTTTTGTAATCAAGGTGAGTAGCTGACCCAGAAAAAAACTGACAAGATCGAGCACATCCTGATTCTTGCAATCAACAAGAACAAGAAAAATGTGAACAGAACCTTCCGGTAATTCCTGTGAGCTTTTCCAGTAAATATTGGCACTATCATTGACTTCACTCCATTGAATCTCTTCCTTCATAAGAGCTACCGAATCTGAAAGAGCTTGATCATCCAGATGTCCATTCCTGATCCAGGAGTCGTTTCTGGGTGTGGAAGAACCTTCACTGATTGCAATGGCTCCACTTTGTGCCTGAACCAAATCAGTCAAGTCAGAAAGGACTTGTTCGAGAATCAATTGAAACTTGTCACCAAGATTGAAAGCCTGATAAAGACCCGAGATCGTTTGAAGAGCTTTAAGCCTTGTCTCGAGGTCTATTGCAGTTCGATCAAAGCTGTTCCCAAGTAAACCAAGTTCATCTTTCCTTTGAAGATCCAGTCGTTGAGAATAGTTACCAATGGCCATTGAGCTTAGAACGGACTGCATCTGTTCAATTGGCTCAAGAATGGTTTTGGACAGAAAGATTGCGATACTGATGGCAATTATCAGACAAAGCAAAGCCAGGCAAAGGATTAGCCATCCATTTTTCTGAATTCTTTCATAGTAGTCCTGAGGGTCTTGAGTGACCAGGAAGAAAAGATCTTCAATTTTTCGAGACGGTACTACGCTGCCAAACATGATCTTCTGATCCAGATTCATTAGCGAAGCGCTAACGGGTTTCTGCCATTTTCTGGCCAGCAAAGTCAGGTTCTTTGCATCTTCATTCCATTCAAGCTTGGGATACTCCTTTTGAAACAGCTCGCCCAGAATCGAGATGTCGCGATCGCGTGTTTTGCCAAGTTGCTCGACCAGAGTCAGCTTTTCCAGTTCTTCTTCGTTTTTAAAACGGGCTTGTGTGTAATCTGAAGGGATGAATTTGAGGAAGTTATGATATTTCGGTTCTTCCCCCTGATGAATTTTCTTGCTTGAGCCAAGAAGAATGCCCTGAATTCCCAGTTTGTTGTGCGAGATCCAGCTTCTGAAGTCCTGCAGCATTTTCTCAACCCTGGAAAATGAACTTGTCCATTGACCATCTTCTATTCTATTCAGGAATGCCTGTCTGGCACGAACCTTGTCCAGGAGAAACAAATAGTAGGCTCTGGGGGCTTCCAGATCACCTTCCAGGTACCGGGAATAGTCAAAATTATGGGGAAAGACATTCCAATAGGTTTCCACTTCATATCCCATAAAGTTGAGAGGCAGGAATTTGTCTCTATAATCCATAAGGTTAGCTCGTATTCCGCTGGTGTAATCCTTCAGACCAAAATTTAGTCCGAGACCTGGACCAAATGTATAGGTACGAATTACTGGTCGCAGAATTTGAATGGCGTTGTCCCAAAACAGATTCAGAATATCGTTGTTTGGATGCAATACAGCGTGAGTCGGCAAGTGGTGAAACCAGTCCGTGTAGGGATATGAATCAAGGAAGCGATCAGCATCATATTTGGAAATTTGCTCCGATGGCAGTCCGTCTGGAAAGAGTGTCGAGATGTTGATCTTGCCGTCGACTAACCTGGGTTTGTACTTCTCATTAGTGGAATATTGAGGATCGAAGATTGACTTTTCAAGTACATAAATCTGAATCTTTATGGGCGAAGATGTGGGATCAAAGCTTGAGGGGTCAGTCAGCAGTTTCTCCAACACATGCTTTTTGAAAAGGATTCTGAATTTGGAATAATTGATTTGATACCTTTGGAGAATGCCTTCCTTCTTTGCTGCAAACTCGAAGAAGCGAATGTTTGTATTTGTCCAAAGCCCGGGGTCGTCATATCCTGAGAACTTCTTTAAGGAACGTTGTTTGTAAAAGTCGACTCCGATTTTTTTGAGAGTATTCTCAAATTCTTGATAGATTTCATCCAATCGATGAACGGCGTCACTTTGCAATGCAATTGACTCTCTTTCCTGAAGGTCCTGGGCCTGTATGAAGTTGTCGTAACCAACTCTTAATAGAAAGAAGAGAGGAAGTGAAAACGCGATTAAGAAGGTCGACAGAGTCTTGCGACGAATTCCCTGTCCTCTTTTAGGTCCCTTTTGCATGAATGGATTGTACCTCATGACTTGTGAGATCGCCTTCACACCGACCTGAACTTTTTGATGTTTGATCTTGTCTTTTTTTGTTTTCATTTTGACGAATAAGTCTAAATAGGACTAGAATAATAGGTAGCGTATGCAAAAAACGTCCCGATAGAACTTTCCTCGGATGGACACGGTAAGGGGCGCAAAGGGAGTTGCTTATGGGTTTTCGTATAACGAATAATATTTCTGCGCTTGCCGCACAGGGAAACCTTCAAAAAACCAATCAAAGTCTCAACAAGACACTGAATCGTCTAGTCACTGGACTTCGCATCAATTCGGGTGCTGATGATGCTGCAGGTCTGGCCATATCCTCCCAGTTAAGTGCTCAAATTCGAAGCTTTGGAAAAGCTTCTTCTAATATTCAGGACGGGATCAGCTTGCTGCAAACAGCAGATGGCGGTTTGTCCAACACAGGTGAAGATCTTCAAAGGCTGAGAGAATTGACAGTTCAGGCTGGTAACGGTGCTCTCACTGATGAAGACCGAGCCGCAATCGAGCAGGAAGCTTCAGCCCTCCTGGAAAATATCGATGACACTGCAAACAGAACCGAGTTCAATACAAAGAATTTGCTTGATGGTTCAACATCAGGTCGAGCACAGGTTCAAGGCAACAGTACGCAAGCCTTTGTGACTGGACAAGTCACTCAGGGTGGTAATTTTACCGGTACAGTAAGTGCCAGTCGAGATTCCGACGGCAATTTGACCAGAGAGCTTACGGTAACAGGTAATGGCGAGAGCAGAACTGTATCTATTGATGACAATGGTCGAGCCCGGGGCGCCATTGATGGCGTCGAACTTCAGTTTGAAAACCTGGAATCAGCCGAGGTAGAAGGTCAGCAAGTAGAAACAGAAGATGTAGTGACTCTCGAAAATGCCGCTACGGCAACTTTTACTGACGCAGACGGTGACGCTGTTGCTGTTAATATTGCTGCAGGTAATAGTACTCTTGATGATGTAGTCAGTCAGCTTAACACTGACTTTGCTGCTAATAACGTGGACCTCACGGCAACAATTGATGACAATGGTGATATCACTGTATCCGGGAATAATGTTGGTGAAGACTTCACCGTCAGCGGAGCAAATGGTGACTTCTCAGAATCCTTTGGAATCCAGAATGGTTTGACTGCTGCGGCTGATGCAACTTCAAGAGCAGAGAGACTGGGAAATACCAATGATGCTCAGGTAAGTCAGGGAGTTAAATTTGATGCGGCTGTGAGTTTTGAAGTGTCCGATGGGACAGGAGCGTCTACAACGGTTAATCTGGGTGGAGCAGGAACTGTTCTGACAGAAGCTGAAATTCAGGACAGCATCAATACTCAACTTCAAAACGAGGGACAAGACATTCAGGCTGAATTCAGCGATGGACAGTTAAGTCTTGAATCCAATGCAGTTGGAGCAGATGCAGAAGTTACAATTACTGATACCAGCGCAGGCGCAGAAAATCTTCAATCGGCTCTGGGGGTTAGCAATCAGACGGAGCGCGGTAGTGGGGATACCAATATCACTGTGAACGTACAGCGAAGCGGTTTGAACTTTCAGACAGGTGCAAACCAGGGTCAAAGCAGTCAGTTTTCCTTTGGTGATTTTTCACGAGGTGGTTTGGGACTTGGTGAAGTTGATCTTCAGTCACAGGAAGGAAGAGACAGTTTCTTGTCCAGGTTGGACAGTGCAATTGACAGAGTTTCGAGTGCTCGATCTTCAATCGGAGCACAATCCAATCGTTTCCAGTCTCAGTTTAATAATCTGGGGAATGTAACGACAAACCTTACTGCTGCTAACTCTCAAATCGCTGATGCTGACTTTGCCGTGGAAACCACCGCATTGGCTCAACAACAACTGTTGAATCAGGCAGGTGTTGGTTTGCTTGCTCAGGCAAATCTGCGTAACTCCAGTGTGCTTGGCTTGCTGGGCGGCTAAACTTGAACAGTTAAGCTTGTTTGAGCGCACAGTTTGGGTATAGCATACAATGTATGTGGATTCGTCTTGGAGTGCTTCTTGGTTTTGTCTGCTTGACTGTTAGTCAGTCGGTAGCTGAAACAGTTCCGAAATCTGTTCAAGTGGAGCAGGCTTATGTCTCCTATCCAGTTTATTCTCTTGAAGAGTTTCCTTATCAAAAGGTCTTGTTTCAAGGAGTTGTGGGGGATCAGTCGGGGTCTTTGACAAATCACATCATTGAACTCTTTTCTCTACATTGCCCAATTGCAGGACTTGTACGCACCAAGCCGGAACAAATTCAATTGCAGCAGGCATTGAAAGTGGATTCGCACAACAAGGCCGGCCTTCGAAGAATTCATAGCTTGTCCAGTGTGGATACCTTGCTGGCGGCGAAAATTGAATACAAACTCGAAAATCGTGAGTTGAACTCCAGACTGGTGTTAAACCTTTTTCACTTACTCAGCGGCGAGACTCTATACAGTTTTGACTCTACGTTGAAGCCATTTAAGATTCCCTATGGAAATGACGGCAAACCTGCCCTGAGTTTTCAAAAAATTGAAAGAGATATAGCTGACCTCTTTAGAAAAGAGCTTGAGTATGAATGGAGTCAAAAGCAAAGCCGGTTTCGATTCACTCTGGATGGAAGAGTTTTGTCTCATATTCCAGGTTTGCATCAGCTGGCCAGAGCTGGAAGAGCGAAACAGGCAATTCAGAGCCTGTCCCGACTCAAATCAAGTCTGGAGAGGACTGTTTTTATGAATCCCCATGACAAGCAGAGCCGCAGCTTTTATACGATGGTCTTGCATCATATGGCATTCTTTTACGAAATGGATTCTCAATTGAAACTTGCTTTAAGTTTGTATACTCTGGCACAGCGACACAATCAGTCTGAATCTGAGAATCTGAAGCAGGATATCGAAAGAATCAAACGTAGAATCAGGACAAGACCACGAGTATTAGAACTTTTAAGATAGCAATTTTCCTTTATGCCCAGGTTTTTGGAATATGTTTAGCTAGTCAGAACCCAGTACAAAAGTCCGGATTACTATCGGGTGAATCGGGAAGCATTGTTCTGGAACAAAGACTGCATCAGGATTTCCATTTGGCTCAGTCACTAGTTCAAGCCAAAAGAGTAGCGAAACTATCAGCACAGAGAATGGCCCCTGTAGCAAAACGTCTTTGCGAGGTCGGTCAGATAGTAAAAAAGGGTGAGGTACTTTTTGAGCTGGACAGTCAGGATTTGCAGATTCAAAAACAAGAACTGGAGCTGAAATCCCGTGACTTAAAGGCCCAAATCGAGTTTTACAGAAAAAGACTGGATCGAAGGAGAAGAAATCCCAAGGCCTATACTGAAGAAGCGATTGAATCAGAAGCATTGCAGCTCACCAGACTGGAATTGCAAAGAGACCAACTGGTGTCCAGTCAAAAGATGGTGCTATTGCATCTTGAACGCTCTTTAATCAAAGCACCTTTCGATGGAGTAGTTTCCAGCTATCATGCTGAGCAGGGAGATGTGGTGAATCCGTCTCAACTTATTGCTGTACTGCTGGACTGGCAACAGCTTCGATTGTTGGTTCAAGTCCCCTATGAAGTGGCGAAAAGTCAGGAGCCGGGATTGACTTTGAAAGTATTTGATGAGAACTCCAAGGCCACTTTGCAAAGAATTCATCCTCGAGTAGATGAAAGCAATGGCTCGGTCATTCTTGAATACAGCCTTCACTATAAGGAAAAGTATCAACTGTTTCACGGGCAGACCCTTACAGTGAGTGTTCCCTGGTTAAAATCTGAAGTTTCTATCCCCGCTGATTATGTTCAGGAGAGCCATGGAACTTACAAGGTTCGAATTCATCAGTCTCAGGGATTTCGTTTACAAACGATTGAAGGAGAGTATCGCAACGGTCTGTTCTTTCCCTGGAGTCCACAAAAGTACATTGGTTTAAAACTCCTCTCCTTTTCCAGGTAAGACACATGATTGATGTTTTTGTTAAACGTCCTGTTTTAACCAATCTTCTCTTCATAATTTTGCTAACGATGGGTTACTTCTCCTTTCGAAGACTTCCCATGGAAGCTTTCCCGGAAATGAATTTCGGGACTGTTATCGTGAGTACGGTTTGGCCGGGTGCAACAGCGGAGGATGTGGAACGTCAGATTTCTATTCCTATGGAAGAAAAACTGGCTGATGTGAACAATATTCTTGAACTAGATTGTATCAGCACGCCAAGTCTCAGCCAGATTCGAATGAAGTTTGATGAGAATTTGAAAAATGAAGACTATGAGGAACTCTACAAGGAAGTACAGAACAAAATCCAGGAAGTGGAGAATGTTCCCGACAATGCCCGAAAACCCAGAGCAATACTGGTAGAAACCCAGGATTGGCGTCCTGCCTACTCTATAGTAATCAGTGGAGCCGGCGACGAGAGGATTCTCAAGCAGTACGCTCTGCTTCTCAAAGACAGGTTAAAACAGGTTCCCGGGGTTGCCCAGATTGATGAGGGTGGCATCCGCGATGCCGAGATTGAAGTACAGATTGACAGCGAAAAGCTTCGTCACTACGGACTGAGTTACTTTCAGGTGTACGAGGCTGTATCCAATCATAGTAAAAATATAATGGCGGGTACGCTTCGCGGTGATCGCTCAGGTTTTCAGGTTCGCACAAGAGGTGAATTCAGGGACTTGCAGGAACTGCGCAACATGACAATTCAGGGAAGCGTCAGTGGCAAAATTGTGCGTCTGAAAGATTTGGCGAGCGTAAATTCTGTCTTTGAGCAGGCGACCAATTATCGAAAGCAAAAGGGTCAATTGGCTGTCGTATTGAACGTCAAAAAGAAGAGTTTGGTGAACACGCTGGAGTTGGTACCCAGAGTCAAAGAGGTTTGTGAGAAGTTTCGAGAGACCTTACCTCCGGAAATAGAATTGAGTTACTTCAATGACAGCTCACTGGATATTACCCGGCGACTGGGTGTCTTAAAGAACAATCTGTCTTTCGGCATTGTTCTAGTCTTTATGATTCTGTGGCTCTTTGTAGGGTTGAAAAACAGTTTCCTGGCAATTATTGGAATACCGTTTAGTTTTCTTACAGGCTTTGCCTTTCTTGAATGGTATGGAATTACGATTAACGAGATCAGTATTTTCTCACTGGTGATTGTTTCAGGGATGGTTGTGGATGATGCGATTGTCATTCTGGAAAATATAGTCAGGCACTTTGAAAAGCACGGTGATTTGGCAAAAGCCAGTATCGATGGAGCTAAGGAAGTACTCTATCCAGTGGTTTCAAGCACATTGACGACAATCTGTGCCTTTTTACCTATGGTCATCATGACCGGAGAGATGGGAAGGGTGATGATTATTATTCCGATCACCGTCACTTTTATTCTGATTGCTTCTTTCATTGAGGCTTTTTTGATGTTGCCGTGCCACTTCATGGAACTCACCAAACTTGAACAGAAACTTAAGGGAAAGTCACAACCGGGAAGCAGAATTCTAAATGCCTGGAAATCAGCTGAAGCCGTATTGGACAGGTTCTTACGCAAGTTCTTGTGCCAGCCAAAACTGGCTTTTTTGGTATTGAGTTTCTTTATGGCTGGTACGGCATCCATTCCTTATCTCTTTTTGGGCAGATCTGTAAAACAGGATCTCTTTCCCAGTGATGTGAGCAAAATTTGGGTAAATGTAGAGAGTAGTAACAAGGCAACTCTGGAGCAGAGCTTTGATTTTTTGTCTCCTCTGGAGCGTGACTTGGAATCGATTTGCCAAGATCAGTTTACAAATATAACCGCCCTTGTGGGTGGAGGAATGGATGCTAACTACCGCTTTCAAAGAGGTTTGAATCTTGCACAGATCACCATTGATCTAAAAGAGAGTCATGAGCGCACCAGAGATGCCCAGGAGTTGGTGGATGAATTGAGAGATAAACTACAGTCTTCTCGCTATCCAGGTCTGGATAAAATTGTTGTTCGAAAGGTGAAAACGGGACCACCTTTGGGTACGCCAGTCAGTAAGCGACTTACGGGTCGAAATCGTGACAAGGTTGCTCTGGCCTCTCAAGAGATTTACGACTATATGAGAGAGGTGGACGGACTGGTCGATGTGACGCTTTCACTGAAAGAAGGTCAACCAGGTCTGGATGTAGTCCTCAAGGAGGAAGAGGCTGGTATGTATGGAATGAGTACCAGTTGGATTGGTACACAGGTGGCGATTGCAGTTGATGGATTTTTGGCAGGCTTTGTTCATTGGGAAGATGAGGAAGTGGAAGTCCATGTGAAAGCAAAAGACGGCGAAATTCGCACTCGTGAAGATCTGGAAAACCTGTTGATTCAAACACCAACTGGTAAGTCACTCCCCCTCTCTCAGGTTGCCGGTCTTAAACACCGCAAAACCTACACTAGGCTGGAGAGGACCAATCAGATAGTTTCAGTATTGGTGGAAGCGAATCTCAAACAAGGGATTACAGCTACTGAAGCCAATCAAAAAATTGAAGATCAGATTCAAAAGATCATGGAGAATCATCCTGAAGTTTCCATAGAAGAAGGTAGTGGGGAAATGGCCCAGACCAGCAAGTCCTTGCAGTCTCTTCGAGAAGCCTTCATGATTGCTGCCTTTTTGATGTACACCATTTTGGCGACACTCTTTAACAGTTTCTTTCAGCCATTGTTAATCATGGTTTCCATCCCCTATGCATTTTTGGGTGTATTGTTGGGAATGGGAATCTATGATCTTCCCTTTACAATGCTGGCTTATATAGCAATGGTGGGTTTGGCAGGGGTTGTTGTGAACGATACGATTGTGTTGATTGACTTCATTAACAATCGAAGAGACAGGTTGGGTCTGTTTGAGGCTGTGCTCGATTCCACAAAAGACAGACTCCGGGCGATCACTTTGACAACTGCAACTACTGTCTTGGGTTTATTGCCTGTAGTCCTCGGTTTCGGGGGAAAATCGATTATCTGGCAACCAATGGCAGTAACCGTCTGTTTTGGAATTCTGGCAGCAACGATGATTACACTGTTTCTTGTTCCATGCCTGTTTTTGATTTTTCACCAAGAAAAAACTATACAAGAACAAAAATAATGCTGGCATCATCCTTGCCAAGTACAAAAGATGAGCGCTACAATAGATGTAGCTTCATAGTTGTTAGTTCCAGAACTATTTCTGTGTATCGAATCTATATCGAATTTTAGATGCAGGTAGGGCCTCGCTTGCCTGCATTTTTTTATTTTCTTAATATGTCGTAAGGATGTCTCTCAACTTTTACCCTTTCGGGGTTTTTTCCTGGGCTGATTTTTCTTGCTATTGCTTTTCACTTTCCCCTTCTTTCCTGTGGCAAACACTTTAACGGACCCCTTCTTCTCTCTTCTAAATCGATCAGTGTTTGAAAGAAGCTCCGGGGGAACTTTGATTTGCGGCAATGCAGGTAAAGTTGGGGATTTGATTTCAAAGGGAATTTGAACCCTGTCTTGAATATGTAGCCAACGGTTCTGATCTGATGGGGAGAGCAGAGTGATTGCCTTTCCCTCTCGTCCAGCCCTTCCTGTGCGACCAAGACGATGCAAAAAGTTTTCAGGATCATCAGGAAAACGAAAACTGATCACCAGTTCCACTTCATCTTTATGAATTCCCCTGGCAGCGATATCTGTACAAATTAAAATCCCGTTGTCTCTTTTTAAAAAGTCACCCATGGCACTTTGTCTTTCCCGGGGAAGCATGGCTCCATGAAGCAGAATTGCATGAGAGCTGAACTGGGAAATGAACTGATGCAAGGCGGTGGCCTCCACCTGGGTGCGGGTAAAGACAATCCAGGGGTTGTCCATATGATATTGTTTGATCAGGTAATAGAGATAGTGAACTTTGTCTTCATCAGCTAGTTTACAAAGCTCGTGAACAAGCTTTACAACTGGTTTTTGAATGTTTCCAATTTGAATTTTAACGGGCTGATCCAACAATTGCAGGGCCAGGTTTTCCACTTCGTGATCAAAGGTCGCGCTAAAGAGCAAAGCTTGAAACTTTTTGGGTAAAAACTTCAGGATTTGATTCACTTCATTGCGAAATCCCATATCCAGGATTCGATCAATTTCATCAAGAACCAGGCTTGATATCCCTTTAAGTTGAAGCTGTCCCGACTTTAAAAAATCGAGAACGCGTCCTGGTGTACCAAGAATGAAGTTGGGTTCCAGTACTACCTTGTCCAGTTGTTTTTGAAAGCTCTCTCCACCAACAAGACAGGCATATTGTCTCTTTCCAAGAGGAGAAACCTTGGCGAGATCAGAGGCAATTTGGCGAGCAAGTTCCCGTGTTGGTGCCAAAATTAGTGCCTGAATTCCTGCTTCATCACTATACTTCTCGATCAATGGAAGCCCGAAAGCGAGTGTTTTTCCAGTACCAGCCTGAGAGAGCCCAATCAAGTCTCTGCCTTTCATGATTTTTGGAATACACTTGGCCTGGACAGGTGTTGGGCTTAGAAACTTCAAATCTTCCAGCTTCTGTAGAATTTCTTCTCTCAATCCAAACTGATCAAAGCTCATGAAGACGAATTCTCCTGGAAAAAAATTTCCCGGGATCACAGAAAAGACAACCCTTGTCTTCCCCGGATCCACGGGAATGGATCTATTTAAAGGATCCTAAAACGAATTACTCAGGCATTCGGTGGAGAGAATCGCATTTGGAATGGTATTTTACCTTTTAACTCAAGGTTTTAGCACAAGACACACAAAAGTGCGCAAAAAGTAGCAGGAAACGTCATTGATTCAATTGTCGAGGCATTATCACCAACAAGAGTTGGATTCATCCTTTGATGCATACACCACAATTCCGGTACAGGCCTGCTACCTTGGCTTTCTTGGCAATCTAGCTCAAAATTTAAAGATCCTGGATATAGGGTGCGGTAGCGGCTACCTGACTGTTCAGATGAATTTGATGAATCATCAAGCGACAGGTCTCGACGCCTCTTTGCCTCAAATTGAAAGCTTAAAGTTGCGTTACCCAAAATTGAGATGGGTCGAGGCCGAATTGGGAAAAGGCAATATCCCAAATGTAAGCGGAAACTTTGACTTGGCCCTGTGTCTTGATGTTCTTGAGCACATTTCCAACCAGACTCAGTTTCTCAGGGATGTAAAGCGACTTCTTGAATTGAAGAAGTGCCCTTATCTGCTCATGAGTGTTGTTAGAGACCCTCATCACGGCCATATGCCCGAGATAGAGGAAATTCTCAGTAGTTTTCAGGGCTGGGAGGTGGAAACCGGAAAACTTGTCTATCCTGACTGGTATGAGCTTTTTCATTTCTGCAAAGATGAGATAAGAAGAGGTTTGAGTGTACGAGAAAGAGACTATTTCCATGAGAATATTGCCTTTCAAAGTACAGGTCTTATGCATATATTTTTGGGTCATTTTCAAAGGACTTTACTGAGGTTTTTCAACGACTCCAACTTCTTTTTAGAGAAGTTGGAGAAAGGAGATAATCTGGGTACGATTCTGGTTTTGCTAAAAAATCCTCATCGATCTACTTGACGTTTCTCTTTTTGTTCTTAATATGTCCCGTTCTAAATTTTTATAAATTGAAAAACATAAATAGATTGAGGAGTAAGCATGAAACTTGGAATGATGATTACAGTATTCTTGTCCATCGTTGCTACGAGCTTTGCCGGAGATATCGTACTGGATGGAACTGCAGTTCACTACTTGAATCCCAACTGGGATCTGGCTGGTAAGGATTTGATTGTTAGGAAGGGTGTTCCCTACTTAAGAGTTAATACTCGTGGCAACTGTCATTATGAGTATGAGCAAGAGTGTCATCCGAAGCCAGATGGTGGAATGGACTGTAAGACAGTGCCCAAATGGGTTTGTGATTATAGAGCTGGCCTCTTTACATTGCCTGCTACAGTGAAGACTGAAGGAAGCTATGTTCGCTTTCAAGATGGCGAGAAGGATGTAAAAATCGGAAAGATGAAATCATTCTTGTGGTGGAAATGGGTGTCTTTGGAAGACAATATTGGAATCTGGACTGATATCTCCAGTGCAAAATTGATCATCCGTGATGCTGCAACGGTTTTGCAGGAAGTTCAGTTTCAAGAACTGCATCAAGAGCAGAAGTAATCCAGCACACAAGCTTTGCTAAAAAAGACTCTCCCGCATTTGCAGGAGAGTCTTTTTTGTTTCCCGTATATCATGCAAAGCTTGATATTTTATATAACCTTGTCCAAGTCTGAATGGATTTATAATTTGCAATCTATCGAGTTCAATCGTTCTTCTATGGTAGGTAATTATGGCAATGAAACCTGACAGTACAATTCAGTGCCCATGCGGTAGCGGATCAGATTATGGGGACTGCTGCGAAAGAATTCATTTGAATCACTCCGGCGCAACAACGGCAGAAGAATTGATGCGCAGTCGCTACAGTGCTTACGCACTGGGTAATGTGGATTTTCTTGTTCAGTCACATCATCCCCGCACTCGCTCAAAGAAGTTGAAGAGAGAAGTTTCGGAGTGGATTCAAGAAGTAGAGTTTGAATTTCTGGAGGTGCTTGAAACCGAACCTGATTCAGTCACCTTTCTGGTTGGTTTTCAGACACCCACTGGTCAATCACAGATCCGACAAGAGCATTCCCGTTTCCTTAAGGAAAAAGGTTTATGGTACTACCTGGATTCAGACCTGGACTGAATCAGGTTGTTATCTCGTACTCACCGCTTTGAATCTTATCAATATAATTTTCAGGAAGGTATCGATCATCATCGAGATACTTGTAGGCAGAAGCACTGTAAACAAGATGTTCCTGCTCAAATCCAAGTGCTTCATAAAACTTCTGGGCGCTTTCGTCAAAAGTTCGAAGAGTCATCAGACGAAAGTGATCTTTAGCATGTTCAATGCATTGTTTGACCAGATCTGTCCCAATACCCTTTCTTCTGTGGAGAGGATGAACGTAGAGATGGCGAAGACGGCAAACATGAGGGTCTTTCAAGTACGGGTCGATGTTGACTCCGCAAAGACCAACCAGTTGCTCTTCCATTAGTGCAAAATAAAGAATTTCTCCTTCTTTTTCAAAGCGATTATCACCACTAATGTACTGGGCCTTGAATCGCTTGAGAAAACTGAGGGACTCCTTTTCACTTAGATCAATCAAGAACTGGATTTCCGGAATCTGGACCTGGCGAACTTGAACAATATGGATCATATTTTTTACTCCCATCTCGAAATCAGGCACAATTTTAGCATTCTCAATCAGTAGATCGAACAAAGTTTGCCAGTTTAAGACTCTTTTTGGCAGGAGTAGCACTTAGCAGACTACAGAACAGGTAGTGGCTCAGCCGATAAATGAATAGAACAGGGAGCGAATTCGTGGATCAGGGAAAAAAAGACGAGACTTTAGGTATTCTTCAGCAGTTAAGCAAAGAGTTTAACGTAATTGTTCAGCTATTTGACGTTCTCTCAAGAACTCCGGATATAGTGACTCCGGAACTATTGAAAAAGGCCAAAATGAAGATGCAGAACATCTGTCAGAAGGTCAAGCAGGTAGAGAGTAATCTGACTGCTCAGGAACGTCAGGAATTGGATGAAGCAGGCAATGGCACATTGAGTCCTGTCATGTTGCTTGATGAGGTTCTGGCTGAGTTTGAAGAACAATTGGATGTCTCTTTGGCTTTGTCTAATGATGAGATTGGTCTGGTTCGTATGAGTGATGATGAATTCGTAACAGTAATACGCTCTTTACTGGACAACTCTATTCAGTCTCAGGTAGGGATCAATCGAAAAAGTTGTGAGATTTCTTTGGGAAGTGACCGGCAACATCTGGTGATTAAATTCAAGGATTTTGCACGCAGTATTCCCGAATCAGACTTACCCGGATTCTTTGATGGAGATCAGGGTGCCGGTTATGGAATGTATCGATTAGCGAAGCGACTTCAAAATGCCGGAGGGCAGGTCAAGGTAGAGTCCGGACAAGCACGCTGTACTGTTTTTACACTAAAGATTCCCTACGCAGCCTGAGCCTTTATGAGCAACACCATTGAAGAAGTCCTTCTTGTGGAAGACAATGCGTTGAATATACGCATCATGGAGAAGCTTCTCACTGAAATGAGCCTCAAAGTTCGTTTCGCAACGAATGGGTAAGAAGCTCTTCTTGAACTTGAAAATGCTCTTCCTGATTTGGTTCTTCTTGATCTGGCAATGCCTGTGATGAGTGGATACGATGCCATCGGGAAGATTCGTCAGAATGATAAATTCAAAGATCTGAAGGTTGTTACTCTGACAGCCAGCATAAGAGATGACTAGTGGAATCAGATTTTAAGTCTGGGATTTGATCAAGTTCTCTTAAAACCCCTCACTTTGGATATTCTCAAAGACTTCTTTCGAGAAGAGCTTGGATTTACTTCGGCTTGAGAAAGCGGTCATTTCTTCGAATCCAGGAATCATTCTTCACAGGAGAGAAGCCTCCATTTTCCCTTTTCCAGCCTTTCCATCGAATAGGTATCGTTCGACTGTCTTCATGCATAAATTCAGGGTGGGTCTGGACCTGAATGTGTAGATGAGCTTCCGTTGAGTTCCCACTGTTTCCGCATTCTGCCAGTTTTTGTCCCGTATTGACCTGATCACCAATTTTGACTTCCACACTGTCCTTCTTCAAATGGGCCATTAACAAGTATTTGGAATCCCACTCCAACACAACAAAGTTACCGGCGATCTCCGTTGTTTGTATTCCTCCACGATCACTCTTTGTGTCCAGGACATCAACTACAGTTGCTGTGACAGGAGAGACTACGGGCACGGAGAAGCAGCTATGCTGAGTTACCGGTTTTCCCGCACCCAAAGAATAAGGGAGAGGTAGTAAATCGAGAGCATTTTGTTGCTGTAGAACCCGATAATGATGGTTGGTATGTACCCGAGGGCCTCCCTGTAATACAAAGAAGTCCTTTTTGAAGGGTGGGGACAGCGTCACAGTTTCTGCAGGTTTGCCGGGCCAGAGTAAGAAGGCCGCTTCAACACACAAGAACGCCAGAACAGCAATATGAATACCGAGGCGGTAAGGTCGTGTTTTGGGGTTGGGAAAGAACTCGGCAATGACAGGAGCAAGCGTTGAAGTTGCGAGAATATAATATAGAGAGTTTAAGTCGGAACTCTTGAATTGATCTAGTACCAGGCACAGCAAAAAGAATATGGCCCCTGAGACTCGAAAGAGAGTGTGAGCGATCCACTGGAAGAGCAATATGCGTTTTGAAGAGTCTTGAAAGGAAAGAACAGTAAACTCTTTTTTAAGAATACGGACGACCAGAGCAACTGCTGACCAGATCGAGCTGACTACCAGAAAAATAAATAGAAAGTTTGGAAGCATTCCAATAGTCGTACAAAGCAGACCGGCGCTTAGAGCTAATATAGCAAACAGGGAGTGTAAAACTGTGATCATCAAAAGACCTGTCTAGAGTTCGCCAAGAGCCTTATCAAGCTCTTCATTGGATGGATCCTTGTCAAAGCAGTTTGATTTTAGCTCAAGTAATTGTTGCTGTTGACTCAAAAGCCCTTTCATTGACTCTTCACACTCGCTCGCATTGAACTCCCCGTCACGATGAAAAATCTCCTGTAGTCCTTCACAATAAAACGTAAACCGAGACAAACCCAGATTGAGTGCGCCTCCCTTTAATTTGTGGACATGCTTTCGGGCGAGAAGCGTATTCTTTTGGGATATAGCTTCTTGAAGCTCTTCAAGATCTCCCGAGCATCCATTGATAAAGTGAGAAGCCATTTGGACAAACAGATCACAAAAATCATCCTCCAAATCTCTTCTTAGAATAGATAGCCTTTCCTGGTCAAACAATGCCTGACCGGGTGAACTTGAATCTTCTGCCTGAGGCTTTGCTGATTCATGAACGGACTCCCTGTCACAAAAGTACTTGTCAAAAACCTCAATAAAATCTGACTCTCTTACAGGTTTCGTTAGATAGTCGTTCATTGAATTTTTAGCAGCAATTTCAGGTTGTTCACTGGAAATGTCTGCCGTCATCGCAATTACTGGAATGTTCTGATTTCCATTGTTGAGCTCTCTAATCTTCAGGGTAGCTTCGTAACCATCCATAACAGGCATTTGAATATCCATGACAATCAAATCAAAAGACTGATTCGAGGCGAGGTCCACAGCCTCTTCACCGTTGGAAGCCGTCAAAATTTCACATCCCAAACTTTCGGTCAGCAATTTTGCAAGGAGAAGGTTTGCGGGATTGTCATCCACAATTAATACTTTCTTACCGTATTGTGGCTTTTTCGTTGGAGAGTCCGAAGACATTAGCCTGCCCTTTTTTGAGATTCACTGAAAGTACAATTTGCCAGTCTAATTACTAACACAGGAAATTTCAAATGATCACCACAGAGGCTCTGGAGGAAGATACTCTTTTGCCAGTTCAAGAATTGTATCTGCTTGAAGATTACTGCAGCCGAGATCTTGTTTAGTCTTGTCCAAACAGCCACCAAACCAGGGAAAAGGAAGACCCAGTTGCTTGGAGAAAGGATTAACGGTAGTCGCAAGTCTCCACTGATTTTTCGAGGACTCCAAATTATTGACTTGATCCAGGAACTCATTGAAAAACTGATCATCGATATCATGGGAATTGGTATCCCGGGTTGGTTTTAAGAAACCTGGACGATAGAGACCAGGTGTTTGAGCCCAGATGTATTGAGGCATCAGAAACAGAAATTGCCATTGACCCTGTACTGGAAGGAAAACCAGTATTGTACTTTCGGGATGCCATAGATTGCGAATCTGGGCAGGCAGAATAGATTGGACATGAAGTCCGTTATCAAAGGCGATCTTCCAGTTCAAATCCCTTGGTATCTCCGGAAAAATATAGAAATGAAGGCGGGAGTGCACTGTTATGACTTTGATGAGTTGATGTAAGTCTTTCTCATAAGATTTCAAGTCATCCCAGGCTTTTCTCGCTTCTCTGTCAGACAAATATTTCTTGCTGACGAGTTCATCGCGCAAGAAGGCAATCATCACCAGATATTGTTCTTGAAGATCTGTTTTTTCTGATTTGACCTGTTTTAGTTTCAAATAAAGACTGTGAAAGAGATACGATGCCTCCTTTGATCCTGGAAAGCCAAAATCTCCCATTTTTGAAAGCTCAGTCAGGAGAGTCTGGTTTTCAAGAGCAAGTTCAGGTTCTACGAGTGTGAACACCGAGCATAAACCATCCGTATCAAGATGATTATTGACCACAAAATTGTACTCCTTCAGGTCTGGTTTGCTGTTTAAGTACTTCAGACAAATTTCAGTGGATGTATCTGCTTTAAATTGCCCTGGTGTTGAATTAGGAATCCAGTGCGAAAGCTCAAGATCTCTTTCAGGGAGAAACTCTTTACAGCGCCCATCAACAAATATGGAGGGCCCAAGGTCTTGTGCAGACTCAATATTCTGATCCAGTAAAAATTCCATTTTTAGCCCGCCTTTCTCTTTGCAAGCGTTCAGGATGCCCGCTTCTAACGCGATAGTATACAAAAAGAGGAAGTTATGGAGCGATTTGTTTACCTTATGCTTTTCTTGCTGACTGTGGGAACTTCTTGTTCCAGGCCAAGAGTAGCTTTGGTTCTGTCCGGAGGTGGTGCCAGGGGAATGGCTCATGTTGGGGTTTTGAAGGTCCTTGCGGAGAATCAAATACCCATTGATCTGGTTGTAGGAAACTCTATGGGGGCTGTTGTCGGAGGTCTCTACGCGACTGGATATGACGCCAAAGAACTTGAGAAGGAAGTCCGCTCTCTTCCATGGCATGAAATCTTTAGTGATGAGCCCCATAGACACCATTTAAGTCTGGATCAAAAAGACATGCAGGACCGCTTTGTGATTACTCTTCCCTATCGCAAGGGTAAAGTCAGCCTGCCTACCGGTCTGATTCAGGGAAATCGACTCAAGAAAGAACTTCGAAGACTTACCTGGCCAGTGTATGAGACAAAAGACTTCTCAAAACTTCCAATTCCCTTCATAGCCATTGCAACAGACATTCTGTCTGGAAAAGCTGTTCAACTCAAGAGCGGAAATCTTGCAGATTCAATACAGGCCAGCATGAGTCTTCCTTCGATTTTTCAGCCTCAGAAGATCGATGGACGTCTCCTGATGGATGGGATGATGGTTCGCAATCTGCCTGTAGAAGATGCCAAAAAATGGGGAGCTGACGTAATCCTGGCTGTGGATGTCGGTACAGAGCTCTACCCTGAATCTGAACTGGACTCCATGGTGACGATTATTGATCAGTCCATGAGTCTGATGAATGCTGCTACCAATCCTTATCAAAGAGCCATGGCAGATGTTCTTATAGCGCCCAGGGTGAAGGAGATATCAACGGGAGACTTTGGAAAGTACAAGAAGCTGATTGCAAGAGGTGAAAATGCAACAAGGCAAGCAATGCCACAAATCCTTAAGACACTGGCGCAGCATGGAATTGAACAAGCCAGCGTGAAAAAAAGACTACCTGATATGAAGAAGGAGTTAATGATTCAGGAAGTTCGATTTGAAGGTTTGGAGGATGTAGACCGCAGGATTCTGATTGGTGAGTTTGGTAAAAATATACCGCGAATGATGAGCTTTGAAGAGATTGAGGATACTATCGACAGACTTCATGGAAGTCAGTTCTTTGATTGGGTCTCTTATGAGCTGGAGCAGGGCATTTTGACGGTAAAGGTTCAGGAGAAGGGACCGGGTGAGTTAAACATCGGAGTCAATTACAACAGTGATGAAAGAATGTCCTTTCTACTTAGTTCGCGTTTTCGATTTTTTGGATTGAAGAATATTCGAAGTTCGCTCGATGCCAAGTTTGGACGTTGGAATCGAATTGAAAACAATAATGTGATCTTGCTTAGCCGTGGAATTACAGATGTGCTGGGTATGCGAAACACGGTCTACTTTCAGGAAGTAGATGTCAGGCCAAAGAATCAGTTTCAATTTGCAGAATACAATGAGTTTGGAGCAGATTTAATTGCCGGAAAACTCCAAAATAATAACCGCGGATTCGGGATTGGGATGCGAGGGCGGCAGTTTTATCTGAAGGATGGTTATTCTCATCTCAATCTTGCCCAGGAGGAGTCAATCCTCGAGTTTCATGGACTGTTTACCTATGACAGTCTTGACCATACGAGCTTTACAAAGAGTGGAACAATCATTCATCTGGAAGCTTATCATGCTCACAAGGATTTAAACTCAAACTACGAATTCACGAAGCAAGCTCTTAAACTGGCACGATATTATCCTGTGAATTCTTCTCAAACTCTTTACGGAGTCTACAAGGAAAATCGCAGTATTGGAGCGAAAACCGGCTTGCTAACCAGGAACTATCTTGGTGGGCAGGGTAGGAATGCCTGGGATGATGCTCACTTTGTTGGCTATGACCGACTGTCATTGGGTGGGGACTACTCTCAAAGTTTGTTGATTGCACATCAATGGGAAACCAGACCAAATATCTATCTCACTACAGTATTCAATGCGGGTATGGCCACGGATAATAAAAAGGACCTTTATCACAGCTCAAAGATGAAATGGGCAGGCGGTGTGGAGCTTGGCATGAAAGCTCGTTATGGAACAGCCAAAGCAGGTGTCTATCATAATCGTGAAGATACCTGGAGCAGCTACTTTAGCGTTGGCCATCGATTTTAAGGAAAAAATTATGAGTGTGTTAAAAGTATACAGTGCCTATAAGCCCGATCATTTGATCGCTGAACTACCAAGAATCAATCGGGAGGAGGCCTATCGCAAACTCCAAAGGGCTCAGGATTACTTTCTGGACAGACAGAACTGGCTTCCCGCCCACGAAAGAATCCGAATTTTAAAGATTGCCTGTAGATTGGTAAATGAGCGAAGTGATGAATTGGCAAAGCAGGCGGCATTGGAGGGTGGCAAGCCTCTCGTGGATAGCAAAGTGGAATTGGCTCGAGCAGTCAATGGAATTGAAGTTGCTATTCAGGAAATGAACCAACTGACAGGAGAAGAAGTCAAAATGGGGGTGACGTCCTCCAGTGCAAACAAGATGGCGTTTACCCGTTATGAACCCTGCGGTGTTGTACTTGCAATCAGCGCTTTCAATCACCCATTCAATCTGATCGTTCATCAAGTGATCCCTGCTATCGCAGCAGGCTCGCCCTGTTTGGTACGACCAGCTTCCAGCACTCCACTCTCCTGTGTGAGCCTGGTAGAAATTTTACACGAGGCCGGTATACCACAAGAATTGTGTACTTTGCTGCTTTGTGAGAGAGAAGTTGCCCAAGAAATTGTGAGTGACCCTAGAATTCGGTTTATGAGTTTTATTGGGTCTGCAGAAGTAGGATTTCATTTAAACTCCAAACTCAGTCCCGGAGCAAAAGCGACTCTGGAACATGGGGGAGTTGCTCCGGTAATTTTATGTGAGGATGCTAACTTGAAGGAAGCTGTACCTGGTCTGCTCAAGGCTTCTTTCTATCATGCCGGGCAGGTTTGCGTAAGCGCTCAAAGAATATATATTCATGAAAATAGAAAGAACGAGTTTCTGGACGACTTTGTGAGAGCAGCGAAGGAGCTAAGGACGGGAGACCCTTTAAGTGAAGAGACGGAAGTCGGTCCAATAATTTCCAAAGATGAAATTGAGAGAATTGATCAGTGGGTTCAAGAGGCAATAGAGCTTGGTGGAGAGCTTCTGTGTGGTGGAAACCGACTGGGAGAATCCTGCTATGAGTCAACTGTAATTTTGAACCCGCCACAGAATTGTAAACTTAGTCAGTTCGAAATCTTCGGGCCTGTAGTGGCAGTTTATAGCTATGATGAGCTGGACTCAGCCTTTTCTCAGGCCAATGCGCTGCCTTACTGTTTTCAAGCCAGTCTATATACCGAGTCCTATCACACAGCCATGAAGGCCAGCACTTCACTCAAGGCAATGACCGTATTGATTAATGAACATCCAGCATTTCGAGTCGATTGGATGCCTTTTGGGGGAAGTGAGAAAAGTGGACTTGGAATGGGAGGTATTGGCAATTCCATTCGAGACATGAGTCTTGAGAAGTTGATTATTTTCCACTCCAGTGAGTTACCATCCTGAAAAGTTGGGGCTTGTTTTCATTGATGACCAGTCTTGCAAAATAGATTTCATGAAAAGATGTTTCCCCAGAGGACTTAAATATAATAATATTATTATATACCTTGGGCAGGAGGAGAAGAGATGGAATTGGAAGTTTTGTTTGATAAAGCAACCCGGACTTTGACCTATGTGGTCTATGATGAATCCACAAAAGATGCGGTGATTATCGATCCGGTACTCGATTACGATCAGGCATCCTCCACACTTTCCACAAGCTCTATGGAGAAACTGTGTGAGTTCCTGCAATCTAAAAACTTAAATCCACACTACGTTTTGGAAACTCATGCCCACGCTGACCACGTTTCCTCCAGCCATCAATTGAAGCAAAGATACCCTCAATTGAAAGTAGCCATCGGTTCAGGGATTTGTGAAGTCCAGGGAGTTTTTGCCGAGCATTTTAATCTTGAGGACGTAGAAACAGATGGAAGTCAGTTTGATCAACTATTGCGCCAGGGAGAAACTATTCAAGCAGGGTCCATTCGAGTCGAAGTTCTGGAAACACCGGGTCATACTCCCGCGTGCTGTTCCTTTTTGATTGAAGACCGTTTGTTTTGTGGTGATGCCATGTTCATGCCGGATTCGGGCACAGGACGTTGTGACTTTCCCAGGGGATCGGCTACTCAATTGTACAGCTCAATTCATGGAAAACTTTACAAATTGCCAGACTCCACACAGGTTTATACAGGTCATGATTATCAGCCTGGTGGGCGCGAACTACTTTATGAAACAACTATAGGGGATCAAAAGAAGAGTAATATCCATCTCAAAGAGTCCACAACTGTGCAAGAGTTTGTTGATTTTAGAGAAGGCAGGGACAGGACACTGAATGCCCCGCGGCTTTTATTACCAAGCATTCAGCTCAATATTCGAGCCGGCAGGTTACCGGAAGTGGAATCTAACGGTAAGAGCTATATCAAATTACCGGTTTCTATTTAGCGAAAGGGACCTGGGCTACTATTTGTTTTCTTCAAGTTTCCAGGGATTAATGAGCGAGACGCCTGTAGCAAGGAAATCTTTGGTATTACGGGTGGCTACAGTCATTTGATTAACGATAGCTGTTGCAGCCAGGAAAGCATCTCTGTCTGAGCGTGGATCGGGTACATGAAGACTTGCACATTTTCTGAATTCTTGTCAAAAAAAAGGGGGCTGTATCAGCTTTTGATACAACCCCGATTTATCTTGATGATTATCAGATTAGAACTTATAGCTCAGACTGGTTGCGAGCAGTGTATCGAGCTTTTCTACGCCTGGAAGCACTGTTTGCTGATAGCGATGATTGAGGCTCAACTTCAGGTTGGTATTATCAGTCACAGGAGTCACAAAACTGAGAGTACTGTCTGCTTTCAGGTTATCCCCGATTTCCTTGATGTCAGGATAGATATTGATGGCACCCTCGATGTGATTGCTTCCCATAAATGGAAACCTGAACTCTGAAGACACCAAAGCTGTCACCAGCGACTTCTTGGTCCCATTGTCACGAGTTTCCTTGTCGGTGGTGAGACCGATACTCATGTTAAGTTTCTCCTTGGGAGTATCATAGTAGGTCCACCCCAAACCAAGACCAAGGACGCTTCGCAGATCGATCTTCTTGATCTTGTCGTATTCCAGACTGGAGTGCAAAAAGTAGTAGCGATTCTTCTTGTTCTTCAAATCAAAGCGGGTTTGAATTTTAGCGCTGTTCGAATTTTCCGTTCCATTGGATTCGCCCTGATTTGCAAATACATTGATGTGAAAGACATCAAATTCGCTGCTTCTTTTGGTTTTGATAGCAAAGTTCAATTGAGTATCTTCAGTGTTACCGCTTTGAAGATTAAAACCCAAATCAGCAGATCCATCCCATGTTTGGCGGGACATGATGAGCTTTTGCTGTTCCTTGACTCTTTCTTCCTCTTTCCAGAAAGTCATGGTCTTGATTTTGTGAATCTGCTCCTTCTTCAGACGAAGAACTTTCCCGTCCTGTAGCTTTAAATTCAAAAATCCATCCAGTTTCAGTCCCGGATTGGTAAGCCCAACAAGTCGGGTTTTATCCTTTAGATAAACAACATGTGTATCTGTTAGAGACAGTTCTTGAATCTCACCCCAGGGAATTTGCAGTTTTCCACCAAAGTAACGTGCAGTAATTTTGTCCTTTTCCAGTTTCAAACCGGAAACTGTAATTTTGTTGCTGTTTTTTAAACGAATTTCGCTCTTCTCACTGGCAAAACTGCAAGTAGCGAAAATGAGTATTAATAGTAGTTTCATGCCTTATCTGTACAAAATATTAAAAAATTCAATAATTTTTGTATAATAAATCAATGTTTCGGTCATTGAAAGCATATTTTTTGGGCTGATTTAGAAATGATTCGATGGAATTTCTTCCTACCCGAAGAATTTTGTAGTTTGGTCTATTTTACACGGAAGACCGGGGGCTTATCTGCCTGTGTGTATTCCATGGAAAGTCTAGAATTTGATACGGCGCTGTAAACCAAAGGAGGAATCAGGCTCGCTGAATAGCTCTGAAGTGTCCTGACGAAAATAGATACTGGCTTTGCTTCGAAGCTCATATTGTATTTTTTGGGTCTGGATTACAGCTTCATTTTCATTTTGTGATCTGTTGTACTCCACACTGATGCGATTGGTGATTCTCTTTTCAATTCCAAACTCCCTGGATCCTCCAGGTACAAAGGAGGATTTGAGCTTCAAACCCTGACCCTTGAGCTTGTCATTGAAAAAGCCATCGATTTGAGAATTTGCCATTTGAGATGCCTGTTGGCTTAGTAATTGGGCTTTATCGACCTGAGCACTGTCCCCACTACCCTGAGTAGCTCCTTTGATGCTTTGCTGCAAGATACCCAGTATGCCATTTGGAATTTCAGCACCAGACTCATCAAAAACCCTTATTTTATAGTCCGGGTACATACCAGAAACCTTCAGAACCAAGGTTTCACCCTGCCATGGCATTGATAGTTTGAAGTTCACCTCGATACTCTCTCGAAGGCCCAAAGCCTCCTGAGCATGAAATTCAGAGTTCTGCTTCCACAGATGAACCAGTTGTGCTACCAGATTCGTTGCTGTGGTACTGAAATTCATAGATTTTTTACTCTTTAAATTAGACTGGGCTGGCCAGAACTTTACATAGCCGGTTTCAAGAATTCTAAGTTCGCGATTGGAATAGTAAAAGGTTCCATGCAGGACCCTGAGAGTACCTTGTAAACCGGTTTGCAGGTCGAACTTCATATCCGGTTGCAAATCAACCACGGCCATTTCATCCAGGATATGGATTTTAGCCTTTTCAGGAGAGTGAACTTTCCACACAAAGCCAAAGTCAGAACTGCTTGTAGTAGTTGTAGCTGCTTGAGTGCTTCCTTCAGATTTCGGTATATAGGCTAAGGCTCTGGAAAAGCTCGTAAACTGCCGTGGATGAATAGTACTCCCAGGAATGATTGTCTCCCCGCGAATACCCTTACCGTTTGCACTAATAGATCCTGAAAGCTTCTCTACCTTGCTATCCAGGTGTGAAAACTTCTTCAACTCATACCTTCCATTCAACTCCAGATCCTTGACTGTGAAATCCATGGTTAGACTGGTTAGATTTCCAAAGGGCTCACTCTTCATGGATTCAAGTGCAATTTGACCCGTGAGAGTATCCAGAATCGATCCAGTTAGCTTTGCTCGAATAGTCTTGATCTGAATGTCAGTGGATTGGATGGCAGGGATGAGAAATTCCAAATCGACTTTGTCCAGGTCTTGTACAACGAGTCGAAAGTTCTGTTTCTCAATTTTGGCCAGGGATGGAAATATATTCTCCTTGATCCCCTGGGAATTGCTTTCAACGACTATCTTGTTGAGGTTTTGGGAAAATTTGACATTTAAATGTAGAGCTGACTTTTCAATTTGAGCCTTGGTACCTTTGTAAAACTTGGTGTCTTTCAGGCTGGAAAGTAATTGAAAGTCTCCTGCATCTTGCAATAGAAACTGAAGTCCTGCACTTGTCTTCAGTGTGCTTTGAAGGCTGGCCCACTCTATCGAAGGGGACTCCAGATTCAGCCCTTTGATATTTGCAGTCAGCTTAACTGGAATCTTGTTCGTAAATTCAGGGGTGATTACATTAAGTATTACATCAAGATTTAAATAGCTTCCCTTGTCGTTGAATTCTTCGAGCTTTAATTCCAGTGCCCCCTTGTTGCTCAGTTGAAGTTCCATCTCTTCACCAAGTTGCAGTTGGTGGGCAAGATCGAGGGGAATGTTACACAGGAAGCTGTGATGAGCCAGGCCATAGCTCATAGACACAGGGATTATTGTTTTTTGATGTTTGGCGATTAGATTCAGCTTGAGTTTTTGATTCAAGAAACTGAGTTTGAGATTTTCAATTCCGGCTTCAAGCTCGGGAACTTGAATTTGCTGTAATTCAAAGCTCTCCAGACTAAAGGGTAGACTGCGAGGGATAGTAGTAGAGAGCTGAGTCTGCAAATTGGAAATGGTTTGTTCGACAAACCTGATGTCTTTTGCCAGAATTTCCTTTCTTAAGTCCAGAAGGTCTGAAGAAGTATTGGAACCAGCTTGAAGTGGCTCTTCCTCAATCTCTGTTTCTACTTCTTCAGCTTCAGGTAAGGTAACCGAGATAGAACGAACAAGGTGTCTGCCCAGGTTCAATGCCTTTGGATCCAGTTTCGCAGGCAGGGACCCTTCATACTCTTTGAGATGGATAAGCTTTTTTTCTTTTAGATGGACGATAATGTGTTCTAGAGAAAGATCTATTTTGTCCTTGAGACTGAGTTCAAAATCTCTTAGGTTCAGCCTTACTTCTTCCTTTTCAAGAGAAGCCCTGAACTGATGGAGCTGTAACTTGTTTCCAAGTAAACTCAGTTGTATTCCCGCTTCTACTCCAAAGGGTTCCAGCTCAAGGTCCTCTACCCTAAGATCATATATTGTAAGCGGATTGAACAAATCTCTAAGATCCACTACAGATGGTTCAGATGTTTGCGCGGTGGTATCTTCTGTAGATGCTGCTGAATTCAGTTCAAGAAGTTTTGGATGGAGAATATGAAATTGATCAATTTTACCAGTCAGAAGGCGAGTGATTTGGTAGCGAACAAACAAGGAATCAACACTAAGACGAACCTGGTCAGTATTGACCGTGATATCACGAACCTCAATTTTTCTGGCGGATTGAAACTCCAGTCCCCCGATTCGTAATGGTCCTATTTCAAGATTGGTGAAGACTCCACTTTCACTCCAAAGCAAGAGTGCTTGACAAAAGCTGATAAACAGTAAGAGGTTTCCACAAATGAAGAAGATCAGCTGCAGGAAATACCAGCTTGCAGCTCGCAGGGATGGATTTTTATCCCGGGAGGTTTTCGATTCCATCACTTCCTTCTATAAACTTGCTGTAGCGTTCTTTGGCGGACCGAAACTTGTCTGCAAAAAGCCTGGCTTCTTCCGGAAGAAAGTCTTGCAAGACGCTTTTGTCTTCATCATGCAGACTGACACTGTCAAAGCGTAATATATGTTCCCTGGCGTATTCAAACTGTAGGGTCCCGTCTTCATAGATTACAGACTCAATATCGTGGAGGGGATATTCGATAGATTTGTGAATCAATTTATCGACGCTGTTGAGTACAAAGTTCTTGATGCTTTGAACCCAGGAGAATGGCTCTTCCTTTTCCTTTTCACTGTCGAGTTGTTTCTGAATCTCTTCTACGGCTTCGTCGGAAAGACGCATAAGAACATGTGTGTGAGTCAAAACCAATTCCATATGAGGTTCGCTTTGCGTATTTATGGAATAGATTTCTTTTGCCATGTTGATTTCCTACTGTAGGACAAGGAAGAAAATTGTAGCTCAATTATGGCTTAAAATGAATGCCTCCTGAAGCTGAACCCGGATTATATCTCTTTGATGAGTTCCAGCAGACGTTTTTTTCGAAGAGGTTTGGTGAGATGCTGGTCACAGCCCGCATTATAACTTTCGTTGGCATCTCCCCGCATGGCGTTGGCTGTGAGTGCGACTATGGGACATCGAGTTTTTCCTGTTTCCATTTCCCACTGCCTAATTTTCCTCGTGGCCTCCAAACCATCCATCAAGGGCATTTGAATATCCATGAGAATCAAGTCGAAGTCCTGTTCCTGGTAAGCTCGTATAGCTTCCAGCCCATTATTGGCAATTTGAATTGAGTGATTTTCATTTTTCAGGTAGGCCTGGACAATCATTTGACTGTCGAGGGTGTCCTCTACCAAAAGAATTCTCTTGGCGAGAACTTTGGATTTATGCTCCGAGTGGATTGAGTCAATCATGTCCGGAGCCAGAGCTTCAAGATAAGGCACACTGAATCGAAAAACACTACCGCTTCCAGGATTTGAATTCACCTCGATCGTCCCGCCCATAGCTTCTACAAGCTGTTTGCAGATACTGAGTCCAAGACCGCTACCACCGTAGATTCTTGTGAAAGAGCTATCAGCTTGAACGAATGGATCAAAAATATTATTCAGTTTCGATTCTTCGATTCCGATTCCCGTGTCAATCACGCTGAAAATCAAGTTTTCCTGATTAGTTTCAACCTGCAGGTAGATAACCCCGTTGTTGGTGAACTTGATTGCATTGGAACACAGATTAGTCAGGATTTGATAGATTCTTTGGCGGTCTCCCAGGACATAGTCAGCAACCTGTCCTTCGAGGGTGTATTGCAATCGATTACCTTTTTGAAGGGCCTGATCTCCCAGGACTGCCTTCACTTCTTGTAATACCTCTTCTGGTGAGTAAACCACATCTTCCAAAACAAGTTCTCCCGCTTTAATTTTGGAAAGATCCAGAATGTCATTGAGCAGGTTCAATAAAGAATTGGATGCTTTGGAAAAAGTTTGAACATATCTTTTTTGTTCACCATCAAGTTTTGTTTCTTCCAGCAGATCCGATGTACCGATAATTGTATGAATCGGAGTTCTGATTTCATGGCTCATTCTAGCCAGGAACTGGCTCTTGGCAATGTTGGCAGAGTCAGCTCTTTGAACAGCTGATCTGAGTTTACTCTCCAGTTCCTTTCTCTTCGAGATTTCGGAGGCTACACCCACAAAGTGCTCAATTTCGCCTTCATTATTTCGAACACCCGCAATACTGATGTCAATCCAGACTCGACTTCCATCTTTGCAGATCAATTGTTTTTCCAGGCGGTACCCCTGGCTTTTTCCATCGCAGATTTCCTGGCACAGTGGAAGTTCTTAAAGCAGAAACTCTTCGGGAGTGACGTCTCTAAAGTTAAACTCAATTTACTCACCCTCTGAATAGCCCAACAGCTTCAAAGAAGAGAGAGTCCATGCGGCCAAGTTTTTCTTTGGCCCTTACTCTCTGAGTGATGTCAGTGATAACAGCCACATTGATTTCTTTACCGTTGGACATTCTCACACGATTGACAGAGGTGAGTGCATGGATGGTTTTGCCCGCTTTGTTGAGGTATTTTTTTCGATTCTGAAGTCATCAATTTCATTACTACTTAGGCTTTTGGTGTGACTTTTTGAAATTTCGATATCATCCGGATGAGTAATATCAAAAAAGGTCATGTTTTGTATTTCTTCCTCGTTGTAACCAAACAAGTCATGCCAGGCTTGATTGACTTCCAGATATTTGAAGCTATGAGTATCTGTAATGGCCATTGCCACCCCGGCGGAGTTAAACAGAGCGGAAAACCTTCTTTGGGATTCAACTGCTTCTAAACGATTCAATTCTTGTGCACAGCGTGCTGAAAGAAGCTTGATGGCGTCCTGAACTTCTTCAAGATCCTCGCGAGGTCTGGAGTCCATTGCAACAACGACTCCACAGACTTCTCCTTCATAATTGAGAAGTGGTACGCCGGCAAATGACTCAATTCCCCATGCGTTCAGTCCCTTGGAAAGAGGGTATTCATCACGAACATGAGCCTCTATGACAACATCTTGTCCCACCATGATCTTTTCACAGGAAGTGTTTTCCCATTCATAGCTGAGGTGATCACAGTCTTCTTTGGTACTGTAGAGAGATTAGGTACTAAGAATAGAGCCATTTCTATGAACTTTTCCAATAAAGAGCCACTCGATATCAAACAGCTGAGCCAAGTCTTGAACCATGGAATCGAGAAATTCTGTCCCCTGGGAACAATTACCGGCTACCTTAACAAGTTCTCTGAATCTGTCTTCCCTGGACAATTCCAATTTGGCAGGGTCTACTCCACTAACAAGGTTTTGAGCTTGTATTGATATCGTTTTTTCAGAGTTCATAAATCTATAGCTTTCTACAGAGGTAAGCGAAGTATCTTATCCCACTCAAATTAGCTCAACAAGATTTCTTTTTTATTTAGACTAGTCATTCTAAAATTCGTTCTTACAATAGGTGCGTGCACAAACTATTCTATTCCGGAGACCTAATGATTTTACGAATTTTTCTAGTTTTTGTTGCCTGTGTATCCTTGCAGGCTCGCGTTGACCGTCAAATGCTTTTTGATCATCTTTATGCCAGTTCAGCTGAGGAAGATCGCTCGCAAGTTGTTTATGAAGTTGATTTGACGAGTGCATCCGAGGAAGCCTCCAGTCCGGGAGCATGGTTTTCGCAGAATGGTTACGAATCCAAATATGCTTCCAAGGTTAAACTGGCTTTTGAAAATTCAGGGATCAGTTTTCAAACAAGACGAAGCACCATTGCAGTCTGGGGAAAAAAGCAGACGATTCAGGGAGCAAAGAAGGTTCGAGTAGAATGGATTGTAGACAAATATCCAAGGCGAGCCAATTATGAAACCGGATCAAAATACGCTTCTATCTATGTGAATGTGGCTTTTGGTACCAAGACATTTTCTTCTGGAATTCCTTTTGTTCCCGCAGCTCCTTACTTCTTTTCCCTATTTCCTGGTGAGAAAGAGCTATTGGGCAAGTTCTACAAGCACAAGTACTGGAAGGAAACTTCTCGTCATGTTTGTGTGAGTACTGGAGCACCTGAAGGCAAAGTCATTGTTTCCGAATTTGAGCTGGACAAGAATTTCCAACTCATCTTTCCTGAGGACTCTACTCCGGATATCAGTGGCTTTTTAATCGCCATGAACTCAAACGGATCTTCCAAAGCTACTTTGCGAAAAATTCAGTTTCTGAAGTAGTTTGATCCCTCGATGGGGCCCGGACCCTCCGAGCCCCAAAGAGGTACAGGTCATTTGCCTGACTGGGCCTTCCAGCCAGGCCAAGCTACAAGGTTTCAAAATCGAAAGGGATAGTCACTGTGAATGTGGTGAATCGAGTTCGATCCGAATCCACAGCGATATCTCCACCGACTCTTTGTAGGAGCTTTTTCATTTTGTAAAAGGGGTAACCGCCACCGTACTCGTTGGAGGCCATGCTCACTTCACAGGTTGTTCTAAACATGCCTTCCTGAGTTTTCAGGGCACTGTCAAAGAGTGACTTAAGCACATATTCGAAGTCTCTGTCTGCGAGACTTAAGGTCCGTCCTTCATTGGCGTATACAGTCATTTGAGTGTTGATCTTTTCTTCAAAATGTCGCACCACTTCTTCAAGAATGATCTCTGGAAACTTGATTCCGGCTTCCTGAATATCCTCAATCTGTTTTTCTGTTTCATCTTTTCGAAAAACTTTTTGAAGTTCTCCTACCCTCTTTAGAAAACCTTTCACCTTGTTTTTAGCCTTGTCTATTAACTCTTTGGTAACAACTTCGGAGCTGTGGGAAATGATGTCAAAAAGGTTTACGATGACTTGAAGATCTCCACTTACATCCTGAAAGACTTTTAGCATTGCTTCTTTATGACCCTGTACCGCTTGCATGATTCTCCACTTTTTCTTAACTTTTTAAAATGAACTGTTATTGTTATTGTATTTATAAAAATAATAAAAAAAGACAAAAAAACTTAATTCTCTAATAATATAATATATATCTATATCCTCTCATTAGGAGAATAAATCCCTCTTGGGAATTAGTGATGGCAAGCTGTGATCAAGGTCAGGCCCTTGAATCAAAGGGGCCTTGGGATAGAACTTGTTTCTTCCAGAATTTCAAAAGAGTAGGAACGACTCCTCCTGTGGAAGTCAAAAATGGTCTCCTGTATACAGAGAAGGACTCCAACAGAAGAAGGTTGAGCTATTAGATTCAATAGGAAAAAGTCTTTAGAAGCTCGGTTCGTTGTTCTTGATTCAAGCCTGAATGATTGTTCAAAATCTCTTCGAAAACCTCAGAGCTAATATCTGAAAGGTTTTTGGAAAGGCAGACTCTGGGGTGTGCCTGAGCTTGCAAAAAACTATTCTCGGAAAACAGAATTTGAAAACCTTTGCGCTTTTGAACAGTCTGGATATGTCGCTCGATTTCCTCCTGAATTTCTTGCAATTTTTCCTGACTTTCTTTTGGAGTTGTCCAGCGAGTAGCCTTGATTCGGGCGTATTCTTCAAGTTCCCTGTCTGCATCGAGGCTGATTTGCTCACCCTTCAGTCCGCTGAGTTTCAATCGCTCAAAATTGCTTTCCTCCAGAAGAAGAGCTGCATAGGGACCCATGGCGAATCGTTGGGTTTTGAAATCAAAGAGGCTCATGGAAGGATGAAGAAGCAGCAAATCCAGACGACGAACACAGGCAAAATTTTTGTGATAAAGCTGCTCAATATTTCCACTATTGAGATTTTTCTTTTGCAGATATTCCTGAAACTCTGCCTTTAAGTCCTGAGGACTTTTGGCCAGTAACACTTGAAGTCCAAGACAAAGAAAAAGTACAAAGCTGAATAGAAATTTTCTCATTATCGGCCTCCAATTCTGGATTCTCTGAGGTTCTTTAAAAGCAGTCTGGTTAAATCCTGTTCCTGATCAAACATCTCTATATTTCTTGGCAGGGTTTGATGTTGGTTCAGAAATCTGGAAATAGCCTCGGGGTTCAATTCCTTGCTCTTTAGGGGATGAGCGAGTGTTAATCCTGGTCGGAAAAAGGACAGGTTCAGGGACGGGAAAGACCTGGAGAGAATAAAATCCAGCCCCTGTTCAATCCGAATCTTTTCACTGCGAGTGTAAAGATCCTTTTCGAGCTTTCTTAGTACTTGTGACGATCGTTCTCTGCTTAGAAAAAATGGCTGTAAAACAGAGTCGAGACGTTTTTCATAGTCTGATGAGAGTTTAAGTATTGATTCGTTATTGCTGTGGCGCTCACTATTGATGGTCTTGAGTTGTTCGAGCAAGCTAAGTGTATCGATTTTACCGCTGGCGATATTTTTCTCGAGTAACTCTTTTTTTCGTAGTTTTTGTATCTTGATGGATTGAAGCTTTTGATGAAAATCCTCGGATAAATTAGCTGCTTTGACAAGCAGTTCATTGCGGGTGTCAGGTAACAGTGGTCTTCTAGGATTACGCATTCGTGAAAAACCATGATCATAGAGCTTGGCCCATGGGTGCGCCTCAAAGACGGCTTTGTAGTCCACAACACCAGTTTTGACAGCGAATACACAGTGAGTGCATATAACAAAAAGCAAGAATTTGTACATGTCTAATCCTTCCTCGTGAGAAAAAATAATTCTGAATCTCTAAAGTTCTGAAACACCGTATCCAGAAATGGATGACTGGAGACCTTGAGCTTGTTCTGCGCTGAAATCTTCACGAGTTCAAAAGACTTTTGAAATCCTGGGTTCCGGTTAAGAAAATCTTCGTCTACCAAGCAATTCCTAAACTCACACTCAAGAATAAGTGAGTTTTTAAACTTTGAACCTGCCAGGGAACAACTTTGAAAACTTGACCCGTTAAAATCACAGTTTTCCCAGTCACAATCCTGTAAATCACAAGAATCAAAGATGACTTTCTTTAAAGTACAGTTTCGAAACTGATTTTGTGGAAAGGAGCTGTCCATGGCATCGAGCAACCAGAATTCACACTCACGAAAGGAGCTTTGTGGAAGGTTGGCGAAGTGTATCTTACTCTCGCTGAGATTGCATTTGAAAAACCGAACTTCCGGTAGAAAGGAATAGCCAAAATTGACTCTCTTCATTTGTGATTCTTCAAACTTGCTCTGTCTGAATTTACTGCCATTGAGTTCGGATCCTGAAAGGTCAGATCGACTAAAATCCATGTTGTGACACTTACATCCCTGGAAAATTGAGAGGGGCAGGGTTGACTCCCGGAAGTCACAGTTGTTCAACTGACAATTGATAAATTCTACTGCATTAAGTTTGGAAGCTCTCAATGAATACTTTTGCAGGTCAAGAGAATGAAAACTCCGGTGAGACCAATCGATTCGGGTACCGCAGGACATGTCATCCAGGAATTCACGATGAGCATCCAGATCTCTCTCCAATTGCTGATTCAGAACTCGGTCTTCACAAATCATTATTGAAACCATCCCTGAACCCATGTCTTGATTCGATAAAACAGTCCCTGTTTTCTTTTCAGTTCACTTAACCTTTCCTCTCCCTGCTTCAAACCCAGTTTGCTTGCTTTTGTATACCAGTGCCGGGCTTTGTCGTAGTCAAGTTTGACTCCATATCCATTCTCATAGAGTATCCCCAGATTCAAACAGGCTTGAGGTTGTCCTTCCAGCGCCATTTGAGAGATTTTTCTAACTCCCAAAGCAGGATTTTTCTCAATATCTTTTCCTCCGCGAATCAAGAGAAGTGCAAGGGCCAGGGAAGCTTCCCTGATTCCGGCTTTTTCTGCACTTTGATAGAGATCAAAAGCCAGTTTGTCATCGCGGGAAACTCCAAGTCCTTTCTCATAAGCTCTGGCCAGATTATAACTTGCCTCTACAAGACCCTTGTCAGACGCAGATTTGAGCCAGGCGATAGCCTCCTTTGAGCCGGGATTGATGGAGCGAAGTAGCATGGCCAGATTAAACTGAGCCTGCACGTGACCCCCCTGAGCTGCAAGTTCATAAAGTTCCCTTGACCTTTTTAAATCTTGGGCAAGAACTTCTCCACTTTCATATTGAATCCCTAGAAAATAGCTGGCCGTTAGGTGCTTTTGTTCCGTTAAGCTCATCAACTGAATAAGAGCTTCATGGCGACTTTGCTCTTGTCCGATGCCAAGAAGTTGATTGCGGGCCAGGAGAAATTTGGCCTCCAGGTCTTCCTTTTTTGAAGCTTCTTTCAGCCACTGGTTCGCTTTTTTGAGATCCTCTTCCTTATCTGATTGAAGGAGGTTTCTTGCCAGATTCAGTTGAGCAGTAGCCAATCCGCCCTGTGCGGCTTCCTTAAGAACTTCCTGATATTTTGGATTCTCCTGGCTTTGGGCCTGCTTCAATTCCTCTTGTAAAATTGATACAGCTTCCTGATGTCCAGCTCTGGAGGCTTTTTTGAGCCACGACTTGGCTTTTCTCTCATTACTTTTGACTACAATTCCCTCATGGTACATGCGGTAGAGCAAAAACATGGAAGGTGCGAAACCTTGCCGTGAGCTTCTTTGAGCCAGATCAAATGCAAGCTCGTGAAATAATTCAAGATTTTTCTCAACGATACTCTGGGCCACAAATCCAGCTTCTTTGGGGTCTGCATTTATCAGAAAGCTTCTTTGAATCTTGAAGAGTTGACTGCTTTCATATCGAGAAGAGTTCACCAGAATATCGAGCATGGCAACACCATCGCCCTTGCTGGCCTGTTTTACAGGATTTGAACTGGCATCAGGAATGAAAGAGAAGAGGAGTACAAACACTACAGCAGCTCTCACAAGGAAAGCACCGGTTCCTGAAGATTCCCTGATCTTGACTCCTTTATCAGTTCTACTCTTTACCATTGGATGCAAAACTCCGACTCATTAACTGATGCGTTGTTTAAAAACCCTGTTCATTCTTTTCGTTGTTTTTCAATCCAGCAGTTTTGCCTTTGGATTCATTCTACACCCTTTAAAGAAGTTTATGCGTATAGACAATCGCCAACCCTATGATCGAGAGGCCTGTATAACCAGGCCGGAGAAAATGCTGGGACACTTTGTGGGGCCATGGGTCAATCCACACGAGATTCAAACATTTTACATTAATGAGCTCCATCCGCGCTCAAAGTACGGGATTGGAAAGGACCTTCACCCCATAACCCGCCGGATTGTTCATGTTGATGTAGAGAGTCATCATCAAGTGGACTACTTCCATGTCTATCTAATTTCCGCCTGTATTCCCAATGAGGGTACTCTGGAACCATCCTATGAAACGGAAAGTGCAGACTACCTTCGTCGCGAAAGACAGCTCTTCAGAAAATAGTTCAGGAAGCAAATTCTGCTGGCAAAGAACTTCGTTAGAGTCCATCTATTGTCGATAAATAATATAGAAGTTCTCTTATGGATACTGTAGATCGTTATACACAACTCAGAATAAGTGCAGTTTTGTGCATCTTTTTTGGTTTGGTCAGTTATGCTTTCGCGGCGCCGGCCCAAGCTCAGTTCTATCCAGACAGTTCTCGAATGCGAGCCCAAGCCAGGACCCAAAACCAGAATCGGGTGAGTATGCGGCTTCAAAATCGACCTCTGCAGGAAGCATTTGGGAGAATCTCTCAGGTGTTGAGAAAGAATCTGATAGTAGATACGGCTTTGCGCTCCACCACAACCTTGTCATTTCAAGATGTGGATGTGATGACTGCCTTAAGAGCCATTGCGAAAACCTATGATCTGGGATATCACCTGACACCTTCCCACCTCATCATCGTTCCTCAAAAAAAGACTATTGGTTTTGAAGGCAAACCCACAATCAATACTTCAAAACAAAATCAAGCGCGAACAGCTCTCTTAAAACCTGTCTTGAAACCAGTTGAATCTACTTTGGAAAACAAGATGGCTAAAGTAGAAAGCCGGGATTCCCGTTTTGAAAATCTGGCTAGAGACCTTGATGCCTTCATGCCCCAGGCCTCCAGCAGGAAGGCTCTCAAAAAATTGCCCAGTCCTCGACAGCTCCCTGAGACTGAAGAGGTCACTGAAGATTCGCAGGTCAGTGAATCCGGGCAAGAGCAACTAGTTCAGGAAGCCGTATCCAAAGTCGAGGAAGGTCCCAAAACACTGGCTTCCATGACAAGAATCTCGGGAATCACAGGAGCTCAGGGGTCTCGAATCGCTATTGTTGATTTTCGAGGGCACAGTGTGGTCTGGAAAAAGGGTTTCAAAGTTGACGGGGTCTACGAGATTCAGGAAATCAAGGCAGACAATCTGACTGCCAAAAATCTTCAAACCGGTGATACGGAAACACTATACTTCTAGAGCAAGCTTACCCTTTTCCTTTGAGTCCCGGGCTGTATTTTCAAGCAAGTCCAGTTGTTCCAGGATTTCTTTCTCTAGTTTCTGTGAATCTTCCGGATCAATCTTCCCGTAACGTAATTCGTAAATGCTGTCTACTAACCTTCTTAATTTCGTATGCAAGCTTTCATCAAGCTCATCCTGAATTGATTTTAAATGTTCCTTGAGCGCTTTGTTAAAGGGTCTTGGCATTCCGGCCTTTTTCAAGAATAGGTCCAGCTTGAAAATCGCCAGTGGCAAGGTCTCAGTCTTCCTTTCAAAACTTTTGAAAAACCTTCGAAGCATTGTGTAGAACCCAAAAAAGAAGAAAAGTATTGAGAAGCTGGCAAGTACAGGAGCCTTGTTCCACCAGTCAATCAATTTCAGCCATAGTAGTTGTTGGTCGATTCTTGAAAAGTACAAAACATAGTTTTGCCATTGAGAATCCAAAAATTCTTCAATTTTTCTCCATTGAGCCATGAATTCGGAAAAGATCTGCATTGCCAGGGTGCCCTCAGGAGCAGCAGGAGTCGGGTCGCGACTTAACCACAAGTCATCACCAGCCCAAAACTCAACCCAGCTGTGAGCATCTCTTAATCTGATCGTGTAATAGTCGCCCCATTCATTGTATTGCCCGCTGGTAAAACCGTTCACCACTCGTGCAGGAATACCGTTGAGTCGTAGAAGCAAGACCATCGCCCCCGCATAGTACTGGCAGTGTCCAACCTTGTTTCTTAACAGAAAACTCTCCATGGGATTGCCGGGATGATTGGAACTCAGGCTGTAAACATATCCTCTTTGTTTGAATGATTCGAGGACGGCTTGAACCTTGCCAAGATAGCTTGATTGACCCCTGGTGATGACCTGTGCAAGTTTCTTGACGGGTTCACTGACTTCCGGAACCTGTAAGTAGCGTCTTTCGATTCTGGGTGGAATTGCGGGACTTTCTTCAAAGATGTGTCTTTCCCTGGGGGGCATGCCCACAAAGGCTTTGTATTCGAGGTTCTTGGTCAGAGTCTGATTTTTTTTCAAGTCTCTGTGTCCGTTTTGATAGAGATGCGGTGGAGTAATATCTACAGCTGTGGTATTGGCAGGCAAAAAGAGATACTTATTCTTGGAAGGGAGTAGCTGGAAGTCATACATGCGATCAGGGTCTTCCTGAATGATTTTGGGAACACGGGGGATTTTCAATGCTCCCTTGTTGTTGTATCGCCGAATGTAGATTCGTTCAAATCGAGAAGTATTCTTCCAGGTGGTTCCGTCAAAGTGATCCAGAGTGATTCCGCGGTAGTAAGTTGGGGAAGCGTTTGTTCTGACTCGCATAACCACTTTGTCACTTTGCAGAATATTGGTCATCTCATCAAAGGTGACTGACTCTTCAAATCCGCTGATGGAAAGTCCGAGTTCGGAAGGAAACTGGTCAAACTTGACTCTGGGGAAAATCAGAAAGAAGAGATATCCCGCACCCACCAGAAAAAGCATAAGTTTTAGTGCGTATTTGCTTTTCCCCTTTTCTTTTCTGGCTTTGGGAAATGGAAGAAACTGGATTTCAAGACAGAGGTAGCCCATAAGAAACAGGAAGAAAAGGATATAGGGAGCGAACCAGAATTTAAATGTCAGGGCAGCAGCGACCAATACCAGAACAAAATTGAGAAAGTAGATGACCAGAACCTGAGAGCGCGTCACTTTGAGAAGATGAAAGCCCAGGTTGATAAAGAGCAGGATTCTGGCAAAGAAGAGAAGATCAATAGAGGCTACATAGCGATGGTGAATGATTCCGCTAATCAAGCCCAGAACTGACAACCAGGGAACAATCGATTGGGAAAAGCTTCGACGGGTGAAAGTGGCATAACTAAACAGGATGAAGAATGGGTACCAGAACAATCGACTTTCTTCATGCAAGGCGGCGAAGGGGAGGATGGAAAACAGAGTAAAGTAAGGGGTTTTCCAGTAAAGGCCAAATCGGGGATTTTGAAGAAACTTCATGAGGCTCCTCCAAGTACCTGAACCTGTGATGAATCAAAGTTTGACTCCATTTGATAGGAAGCAAGGAAAAGCAGAAGCTCCCTTTCTTTTTGCATTCGACCATCAAAGCGAAATCGCCCGCTCTTACCTGAAATAGAAAAGGCTTCATTCCCGTTCATTTTCTTTTTAAACAGGGCCAGCGCAGAGCTAAAAACCGCTCTTTCATTTTCTTCGTTGTATTGAAGTACATAGGATTGCTCGATACTTGGGGCCATATCCATCTGTCGAACCATAATCTTTCCGTGCCTGGCTGTGTGTTTCCAGGCAACGCTTTTGATTGGATCTCCCGGGGAATAGCGGCGAATACGATGAAGTTCGTCTTCCTTGTGTACTTCACTCTGGTTTTGCTCAAAGGACAGGATTTCCCGTGCCGCTCGGGGATAGACAAAATTGGTTACAGACAGTGCAAGGTCGAGCTTTAGTTGCAGCAAGGGGAAGGGAAACTCAATGATCAGCTGAGCATTGGTGAGTTTGTACACTCCACGTTTCTCGAACTGAATTGGTTCTACATGAATAGATTCGGAAAACCTTAAGAAGGAGATTTCTTCGCGGACTGTCTCGCCAAAACGTTCCCACTCCAGAATCAATTGTCCTGCGACAGGAGGCATGGCCTGATCAAATTCCAAATGTATCGGAAAGTCCTGTCTGGCTTGAATTAAATTGGGAATTTCAAGTGAGAGTTGATAGCGTTTGAGAATCATCAGGTAGATCCAGTTAAACAGAAGTACACAGAACAGAAAAAAATCCAGGAGAAAAAGGATGTTGGTTCCGGTAAAAAAACTGGAGCTGGCCAGTCCGGTGGCGAACATAAAAAGATAAAAGCCGGCTCTTGTGATTTTAAGTCTTGATTGGCGAAGGTTCCAGATCATAAAGCTCTATTCTAATTGAAATCGCGCCAACATGTTGAGTTTAGACCAAAGTAAGGCAGGATAGTTCCATGAATCATCAGTCAGGCTGGAAACTCTTCCATTTTGAAATTGAATTGAAGAGTTTGTGAGATTTTTGATCCAATGGGCTTCTGTTCACTATTGCTGAAGGGTTTCTGGATGAGTTCAAGGACTAAACCGTAGAGACTCTGGACAGCTTTCAGGTTGGCATCAAATTCTGCCAGTTTGGTTTCTTTTGGTCTGGTTTGGTGAGTTTTGGTCCACCATAAATCAACAATATCCAGTACTTATTTGGTGTAATCAGGACTATTTTGGTCTAATTCCCGCTCGATTGGTCTGATTTGTTCCTGTAAAAGGCTGCCAGTAATTGATTTGTATAAAGAGTTGCTTTGGGAGCAGCATCATGGATTGACCCTTTGTTGAATTTGGCTGAATTTTGTCTCATTTTGCTCGAATGGAATGGATTGTGGGTCGATGGTAAGTAATAACTACAGAATCGGGAGAGAGAT